>Ga0137370_10001251_pt1 | contig 10484 bp, 11 predicted proteins | sample SagtaG_11_FD_104920 | JGI IMG/M metagenome (GOLD analysis project Ga0137370, IMG submission 104920) | Vadose zone soil microbial communities from Sagehorn Ranch, Mendocino, California, USA - Sage1_R_20_16 metaG | ecosystem: Environmental > Terrestrial > Soil > Vadose zone | place: USA... | reverse complement strand
GACCGTTGCAAAAACAAGCGCCGCGAACAAAAGAATCGAAGCAATGAGAGTATGGCGGAGAGTCATGCGTCTTGGATTTCTACCATGTCTGCTCGTCAATCGACCTTGACCGCAGAGAATTGCCGTCACGGTTCAGTGCGCGCGATCGTTTTTTTGTCTTTGCTAAAATGTTGTTTTTCTTCCGAGATGTAGCACAGACGGGGAGTCGAGACGAAAGATCCGTTTTCGCCGACTGATTCGAGGCTAGTTATTAAAATACACCGGTATCCAGCAGCGCATAGATCATCTCTTTCAAAGCCGGGTCGATAGTGTCGAGTCGACTGACGGCAGGTCCACCGGCCAAGGAATCCAATATCTCCGGCAGATCCTCCAATTTGACGCCTGCATACCAGTTCTTTTGCGGATAGATCACGATATTCGGTCCGTATTCGCACCCACCAAAGCACAGATAAGATTTCACCTCGACATCGAGAGATCGCTCAGCCACCTTATTAGACAGTTCGTTCAGGAGTCGTTCGGAGCCTCGGCTCTTACAATCGACGTTTTGACATACGAAGCAGATTTGTTTCATTGGAGCGAACCCCTTTAGAAGTTAGTTTACCTCAGCCGGCGGCGGGCAGACAACAGATGAAAGAAAGTCCCGTCGAGGGAGAGTTCACCGGTCAAGACTGCGACTTGCCGGGTAGTGGTTCTGTTTGGTCGAGATCTCTCACTTCGTTCGAGATGACAGATCATTTTACGTGTCATTTCGAGCGCGGCGCGAGAAATCTTTCTTCGACCTAAAGTACGGTGTGTTCTAACTGAACCACTACCACTTGCCGAGCTACATAGCCTTTCATTGAACAAGTCCAAAGCCCCGCGCCCCACAGACTTCGTGCTTGCTCCGTCAGGCGCTGTGTTCTATACCACACTCTCGCCGCGAGGCGCATCGCGCGACCGAGAGACAGCCGCGCGCTCAGGTCGCAGAGAATGAAATTAAACGAGCTGTCTTCCGCAGAGGCTCTGCATGATTGAAACCGGTCCGGGATTCGCGTCCAGCACTAAGGACTTACCGAGTTCTTTGACGCTTTCGGCGCTGGCCTACGGAATTACAGCCTGGCTGTTCGCGGTGACCGGTCCTTTCATCATCTATGTCAATGCGGCAAGACAGGGAAATCTCTCCACAGCAGAGCTCAACTCCTGGATCTTTGGCGGATATTTCATTTGCGGCCTGCTCAGCGTCGCCCTTAGCCTCTATTATCGCCTCCCTCTCCTCGCGGCGCTCACCATTCCGGGAGGCGTCCTTGTCGCCACCGCGCTGTCCCACTCGAGTTTCCAGGAAGTGATCGGCGCTTATGTTCTGACCGGCGTCTTGATAACGGTACTGGGCGCCACCGGAGCAGTAAAGAAAGCAATGGAGTGGCTGCCTGTGCCTGTTACCATGGCGATGGTGGCGGGGATACTGTTTCCATTTGGACTGGGCATCATTACTTCTCTACAGCAGACACCGCTGGTTTCGGGCATGACGTTGATCGCGTTTCTATCTGTCTCGGTTGCGAAGCCGTTTGCGAGAAGATTTCCGCCGGTGCTAGGCGCCATCATCGTCGGGCTCCTGGCTACGGCTGCGCTCGGACAAGCGAACTGGCAACTCCTAACCTTCCAAATAGCGCAATTTCAATTCTTCGCGCCGGCATTCACTTGGTCCGCGACTATCGAATTGGTCATTCCCCTAGCCTTGACCGTGGTGGCGGTTCAAAACGCGCAGGGCATCGCCATTCTGCAGAACTTGGGTTACCGGCCGCCTACCAACGCGATCACGATTACCAGCGGCGTTGGCTCCATTATCGTAGCCCCGTTCGGCAGTCAGTCGGTCTGTCTGGCCGGACCTATGACCGGCATCGTGACGAACCCAAGCGTCGGCCCAAAGGACAGACGCTACGCCGCGGCGATCGTCACAGGTTTTCTCTGGATGGTTTTTGGGCTCTTCTCGCCAATGGCCACGGCGATGAGCCAAGTCCTTCCCGCTTCCTTAATCAATCTGCTGGCCGGCCTCGCGCTCTTGGACGTGCTGGGCAGCTGCTTCGCCTCCGCGTTCGCCGATGATTTTCGCTTGGGCGCTCTCTTCACCTTTCTCATCACCATCTCGGGAGTCCGGCTGTTCAACATCGGCGCGCCTTTCTGGGGATTGATCGGGGGGACTTTGATCTCCCTCCTGCTGGAGCGGCAGGACTTTAGAAATAGAAGGGAAAGCCAACCGGGCCAAACCTTTTCATTTTGAGATTCGTAGTTCGGTCTTTGGCAAACTGGTCAGCGGTAGCCTTCGGCCTGCATGCTGAACAGATGGGCGTAGATACCTTCCCGGCGCAGGAGCTCTTGATGGGTTCCGATTTCCGCAATGCGCCCCTCCTGGATGACGACGATCCGGTCGGCCATACGGACAGTGGAGAATCGATGGGAGATCAGGATCGCCATTTTTCCGTCTGTGAGCTCTTGAAAGTGACGAAAGATTTCGTATTCGGTTTCCGCATCCAGAGAAGCGGTGGGCTCGTCCAAAACCAATATCTCTGCCTCTCTCATAAAGGCCCGGGCCAGAGCGATCTTCTGCCATTGCCCCACGGACAGCTCATGGCCGCCGTGAAACCAGCGCCCGAGCATGGTCTGGTAACCGTCCGGCAGACTCTCAATGACGGGATGGGCCCCGCTCTTCCGGGCCGATTCGATGAGTCGGTCCAAGTTGTCCAGCGCTTCGATCTGGCCGAATCCGATGTTCTCGCTGGCCGGCAGGTGATAGCGCACGAAGTCCTGAAAGATGACGCCGATTCTTTGCCGCAGGTCGAGCGGGTCCAGCTCGCGAATATCGATGCCGTCGATCAATATCGCGCCCTCAGTTGGATCGTAGAGGCGACTCAGGAGTTTAATGAGCGTCGTTTTGCCGGCGCCATTGGGGCCGACCAACGCGATTTTCTCGCCGGGGCGGATGCTCAAGTCGATGTGACGCAACGCCCAGTCCTCGCTTTCCGGGTAGCGAAAGCCGACGCCGCGAAATTCGATGCCGCGGCTGAGTGCAACCGGCAGCCCTTGATGCCGAGCGGCAACACCCATCTGAGGCTTTAACCCGAAAAAGTCGAAAAGGTGGGCCATGAACAGATTGTTCTCGTAGATGCTGCCGACGGCCGACAGAATGGATTGAAACGTGGATTGGCCTTGGCGAAAGATGCTCAGGTAAAGGGTCATGTCGCCGAGAGAGATTTTTGCCTCGACGGTGCGCCATACGATCCACGCATAGGAGCCGTAAAATCCCAAGGTGGCGATGAGTCCCAAACTGAATCCCGCGACGGCGCGTCTGAGCGCGAGCGACTTGTCTTCATGAAAGAACTTTTCGAAAAGCGTCATATAGCGCGTGAGCATAGTCTCGCCGAGGTTGAAGAGCTTGATTTCTTTGGCCGAGGAATCTTCCGTCAACAGCCGTGCGAGGTAATTGATCTGCCGGGTTTCGGGCGCCCGGCGGGTGAGCAGTCTGAAGCCTTCTTCCGAGAAGCGCGTCTCCGCAATAAAAACGGGGACGCTCGTGGCCAAGAGAATCACCACGAGCCAGGGACTAAAGCGCAGCAGAAGCACGGTAAACGAGATCAAGGTGATCGCGTTCTGTACGATAAGGAAAGTGTCGTTGATCAGATCCACGGGCTTGTAACCCGACTCGCGGCGGGCGTTCTGCAAGCGGTCGTAAAAATCAGGGTGTTCGAAGAAAGCGAGATCCAAGGTCAACGCCTTGCGAATGATCTCACCGCGAATGCGGTTGGCGAGCTGGAGCTGAATCAGTTGCTGGATGAGCCTGCGCGCTTGACTGAGCCCGCCGCTCAGTAAAAAAAGGCCCAGTTCGAGGATCAAATAGATAAAAACCGTCCTGACCTGTTCGGGGTCGGCACCCCGCTGGATCGCGGCCACCACCCCATCCACGATGAGCTTGCCCACCCAGGCTTGCGACGCCGGCAGGAGCGCTCCACCCAGGGTGAGAAAGCCCAAGCCCATCGTGGCCCAGTGATTGGTTTGCCATACGAGCTCAATAGCCCCGAGAGTGTGAGCGAAGGAATGACGGACTTCCTTCCATTTCTGCAACAGGGGTGTCATAGGGACCGCCTCCTAAACGGGAATAGAATCATCGAAGAGTTGAAATCCGGTCGGTGCACAAGCGAGCGCAGACCGAAGGCATACGGGACAAGTTCGGATAATGACAAAAGTAGGTTTATTAGTCGAAGGCAAGCGTGGAGAGCGGCGTACCACTTCGCCTAAAAGCCAGCCGAGACCCACCGGCAAACCTTCGGATTATCGTAAAGAATTTTTTGTAAGGTTAGGCGATGCTTGATGGTTAATTCACCTTCTGCCGCTTAACGTTCCGTTCGGCGGCGCGCCGCCTGTGGCGCGTACTCTGGTTGGGCGTGCCGGTTCACTGCCGTAACGAACCCAGCCAAGTCGCGACTTCCTCAATCGCTGCGCTCGGCACTCCGAAGTGGTCCGCGGATACAGTTACGAATCTGCTTTTGGCGTGGGGTGGTGCCTTGTCAAAAATGTAATCTCTCCCCTGTGCAGTGCGGTCGTTACTCCCAACGACGAGCAGCAGTGGAATAGGAGCTTTGAACGAAGCCGCGGATTTGGGCATTACGGCAGGCCCATCCGGGTCAAACCAGCTGAGGAAGACTTCCGCGGTCGCGGTAATCTCCAAGGCTCGCCCTTGATTGACGTCGGAAAAGCGCTGTTTCTCTTTCCCTTTTCCAGCCGCGATCAAAGCTCTCGCGCGACTGACGTCCTGCGCCACTCGTTTGATGAACCCCTGCAGCTCCGGGGTGTGGGCCGGAGCCAGCGCGATAATCCCGCCAGCGCTATCCCTTGAAGAAGCATAGCCAAGGGCGGCGTTCGCGCCCAGGCTATGACCCGCGACGACTATGAACTTCGCACCCTTCTTGCGCAGAGAGTCGATCTCCCGATCGATCTCGCGCATCGCTTCCTCGAACGACGCATCGTATATTCGATCTTGTGTCCATGGCATCGTGGGGGTCGAGACAAGATAACCTTTGCTCTGAAGGACGGAGGCCAATTTATGAACATAGCCGGAGGGCGATCCTGCTTTTCCGTGCAACAGTATAACCCCGAGATCATCGCCCGCTGCCGGAGCAATGTGACCGATCAGGGCCGTGATCAGGCTGAATAGAATCGCCACGCAGCTGCGCATATTCTTTCCTTCCCTCGTACGTGTCCAAAAGTCGAGGCTCGAGGTTCTGGGGCATAATAGTAAACTAGTTATCTACCCCATAACTTCTTGAATAGTCCTTCTCTCTCCAATTCGTCTAAGAACTGCACGTCCAGAAAATCCTCCGGCCTGGCCTGTCTTGCCTTTGGCTCCTTTTCCGCCATTTGTCTGAGGATGATCTCGATGCCCTTCCTGCTTACGTACGGAATGCTTTCGATATAATCGAGGTACTCGGTATAGGTCGCCTCCAGGATCTCCGGATCTTTGACGCGGGTATACTTTTGCAAGACCTTTAGGCCGACTTCCTTATTCGTTTTAAAGCGATGGATGGCTTCGACATACGAGCGCACCACCCGCCGGACGATCTCTTCGTTGGCCTTGATGTAAGCGCGCGGGGAACCGACCGCGACGGATGCGAACTCAGGCCCCTCGCGGCCGAGGTTCACGAGTTCGTTGAGCCCCGCCTTGCGGCCGCGGAAAGTCGTGGGCGGCGAGATCAGTCCGGCATCGATCTGCCCAGCCATGAGGGCGGTTAAAATATTTGGAACCTCAAATAGAGGAAGGATCTGATAGTCGCCGGGCTTGAGACCCGCCTGGTTGAGCGCGTACAGCGAAGCCGTATGGGTTGACGAGCCGATGCGCGTGACGCCGATCTTTCTGCCCTTTAGGTCGCCGACTTTCTTAATCTCGGGTCGAGCCATCAAGGAAAATGTGAAGCGGTTAGTGACGCCGGCAAGTAGCGCTACCGGAGCGCCGCTAAAGTTGGCTTCAATGGTATTTCGCGGGTCCACGTAAGAGATGGCGAGCTCTCCGGCAAGCATGGTCTGAATCGCCCTCGAGCTGGACGGGATATGAAGCAGCTCGACCTCCAGGCCGTTTTTTTTAAAGATGCCCTCCTCGTGAGCAACCCAAAAGCCGCTCTGGCCCCCCGCTGTGGCAGACCAATTAACCCGGACTTTCATTTGCGCCCACGAGGGCGAGGTGGAAACCAGTAAAAGCGTGAGAAGCCATAGTGCGGCGAGAGTCTTGAACGTCATGAGGGATACCCCCCGAGAAATGAGGGTCGTAACATGAAAAAGGGGTCAAGCTAGGGCTTCATATCTCGGTCGTGCTCAAAAATTTGAGAACGCGCGTTCCCTCGATTGAGCACATGGAAAATCATTCCACCCGGAACAATACGCGCTACGCGACGCATCGCGAGACCGTACTTCAACCGGTACCCACAATTCAATAATTGGACTTATCCCTTTTTCTCCTTTTATGCCGCTTATGCCGCGGCACGGTGGCGTCCACCCCTGTGTTAGGTCATCCCTTGCGGAAAGGTTAGGCGGTTCAGGTTACGAGACATCCTTGCCCTCGGTCCAACCTATGGATTGCCGTTGTCGGGGCAATCCGCCGGAGTTCATCCGAAAAGCGCCTGAATGATTCTTCAGGTGTCACGAAGCTCTTTACCAAGACGCGTCCTAAAAGGCCCCAAACGCCCTCGTGCATTAGCGTGCGCGTTGGGAAAGCATGCCGCGCAGCCGCGCGCGCCACTATTTCAGCCGCTTCCTCGGGTTGCATGACTATCTGTCCGAAATGCCGCAGCGTGAACCCGGTCGACGCTAATAGGATCGCATCAATCGGTTTCGGAAGTGCATCGACGGCAGCTGCTAAATCCGGCTTCAAAGCTGGATCAGCGAGGACCAGGATCTTCGAGCTCTTTCCTTCCAAGAGGTATCCATTCTGCTTCAGCACGCCGGGGTGCTCCGAAGGAATCGCTGAAATCTTGATATCGCGGACCAGCTTTGACTGACCGGCTTCCATCGGCTGAACAGTAAGGCCCCTCTTCTGAAGCTTCCGCGCTGCAGCGCTTGGCGCTATTACGTCCATGTCCTTAGAAAGCTCGGAGATTGCCCTAACGTCGCAATGATCAGGTGCGTCTTGAGAGATAAAAAGGATGTCCGGTTGTGGAAGTGCCCGAATAACCAACGGCTCCTCATGGTAGCTACACCAAAGCGGCGCAAATTTCGCCGGATCATAGAGCCATGGATCGAAGAGAGCGACACGTCCGTCCATCTCAACCACAAAGGTACAGGCGTCGATCCGACAAACTGATAGCGCAGCGTTCGCTCGCGCATAGTCACCGTTCTGAATCGATCCGCCGTTTCCCATGTCGTTTATCCGCCTAACGTTTTGGGTGAGAGGCGCGCTTCCTAGCGTCCTTCTCAACCCAAGTGTTAGACGGCGCCCTCATGGGGCTTCCGCTTGCGAACAAGGAGCCAGACGCCCGAACCGCCGATCGCCACGCTACCGAGTGCCATGGCACCGGGCACGTACCACGGATCCGGAACTCCAAAGGGATCATTGTCATCCGCCATCTTGGTCCCGACAGGATCGATGAGGTCCATGAGCGAAACGAGGAGAACCAGCGCCGCAACCAGGGCGAGCAGGCCTCCGAGAAGACGCATGAGTAGGCTAGGCATCGAAAGTCGAGCGTCCGTCCAACGCTCAGGGTGAGCCGCGCGAGTTTTCGCGAGCGCCGGACTCCAACCGTTAGGCGGCTGACTCACAAAAGATCGCAGCCGTCTAGTACCTCAGAGCCAACGCTGTACCGCCTCAGCCGTGTCGCTCGGCTTCGTGTTGAAGCACAGCTTGGCTTGAGGAGCGTGTTCATGCACCACGTTGATCAACTTCTCAAACAGCATGAAGTTGCTTGGAATCGTTCTTACGCCTGCCCCGATGAGGATGCAATCGAACCGCTTCTGCTTGAGGTGGCTTTGAACAACTGCCTCCGCAGTTTCACCAAAGTCGGTTAAACACATTTGCACACTGTAGCCGAGACGCGTCAATTCGTCTTCAGACGACTTGAGACCGGCTAGTACCTTCATTGCGTCCATGCCAGTGCTCGCATAGTCGGGGTGTGAGAGGTCAATCAGTGTTGGGTCCAGACCAATCACAAGTACACTTTTCTCGTCTGTCACAGCTACCTCATGTAGTTAGGGCCTGACGGAACACAGGCATGCCTTCGATTGTGCCCCCAAGGATGTATGGGAGTGCCATTGCTTATGATGCCTAACGTGACGCTCAGCCGACGCGTTTTTTCAGCGATCGGTCTGAAGCGCCGTGTTAGGCGACCTTTCCACGAGCCCCGCAAGTAACGCCGCAAACGCGGAGACCAAACCCACGAGGAAATACCAAAGCACGACGGAACCCAATTCCCCGCCAACGGTCGCTAAGAACCAGTCGATGGCACCGCTTACTGTTAGAACCACGGCAACTGCTGCAGCCAGAACTGCTCCGAACTGTGAAAGCTGGCGGCTTAAAAAACTCCGCCCCGCGAACGTAAGAACGCAAAAGCCAGTGGCGACAACGATAGTTAGAATCGCCGAAAAGCCAGCGCCAAAGAGCAGGTTCGACCATGGACCTCCAAGCTTGGGCTCGTATTCACCACGAACGAGAACTTCGAATGCCGACCAAGCGTTGACGCTGAAAAGGTAAGTTCCCAGAAAAATCGCGATAGACCGAAATGTGCGGCGCATGTTTTACAACTGGTGCCAGGGTCGACTAACGCGAAGGCTGAGCGGACGAGGCCAGCGAGCCCAGCGAGCGGGTCCGAAGATCCGTCTCAAGCCGATTGTTAGGCCAGTCAGTGTGCATAATCCAAAGTGTCGTCCAACTTCCCGCTCTGCAACGCCGCGAGAAATGCAGAATAATCTTTGAGGTGGCTTCCGACGCCACGCCAAACTACTCTAGGGTTCGTATCTGCGGTCGTGAGCGTTGCAACCAAAACGTGAAAGCTGTGGGCTCGTCCGCCTCGCTCGTAATGCACAACGTAACGCTCACCGTCCGTGGCTGCCCAAATCAGACGCTTGCTAGGCAGTTTGTCATCAGTGACGAAATCGGTTGCTTCCCACTTCTGCCCCGGCTCTGCAATCTTTCCTTTGTCGTCCGCGCAAAGCGCGACAACCACTGGTGGCAAATTCCTGACGGCACGAATTTCCCGGAAACGAGTAACATCCTGCAAAACCCTACGGTATTCAGGGGGCAGCTTGGTAACTTCCGCGTCGCAAAAAGTCGGCATTACTTCTAGAGCCAGAAAACAAAGCATGAAGCGTATCATAGGTATAGAGTGGTCTAACGTAAAGGGTAATCGGTTTTTGCCGTGCCTACGAACCTGCAAATGAACCCATTACACACCCGTGCTGTCCATTCGGCCTTCAATCACGGGAAGAAGGAGGCAAAAATCCGATTAACCCGCTAGTTAGCTAACCTCATTTCCTTAGACTCAACTGCCTCCAGAATGCTTTCCACAAATTTGAGGAGTGCTTCCTCCTGTGGTTGACCTTTACGCACGCCGCTCCGAATGACAACAACACCCATACCCCAGACGCATAAGACAGCAAGGACGGCCAGAGCCGGATGCACTTCGAATCTACCGTATCCGGTCACCACGGCCCAAAGAAAAAAGCCGAGGATTCCGAAAAACCAACCACACCATAAAACGAAGAGCACGGATACCATTGGGTGCCGCCGAAGGCTATCTCGCAAAATTGTATCATCCGAGGTGGGTATAAGGAGCCCGTAGAAATATGGCATGAAGGAATTTGGGATGTAGTCGGGTCCCAGCACGAAGAGCCTAAATCGGGGCGGCGAGAAAGTGCCATAGAACGTCTGCTTTAGTGGCACGGTAAACCGGATTCGCGGTGGTAATTGGGTGGAAGTCCTTAACACTCCTAGGCACTGGTCGACAGAGAATCGCGTCCTCAGTTCAACTATCCGCGCCATTGTCTTCCCTTCAGTAGCTAACGGATGGCGGTTAAGCCGTGCCGAATAATGCGAGCCTTTGAGGCGAGCGTTTTAGACATCGGTTTTAAGCCGCGGGTTAGGTCGCCGTCTAAACAGAACCGAGCCGATGCGCCCGGAGGAAGGAACGTATCTGGCGCACCGCTAGGGGAATCCGCTCCTTCGGTTCCTTCCACGGGAACATGCTCACTTCCGCCTTCGGCGCGAGCATCGCGGCCTCCATGGCGACGGCGTACGGATGCGGCGGGGTATCATCCGGCAGGATCAGCACGGGCGTCCGGCAATTGCGCACGAAATCGCGTGTCACGGTCCAGACGAAGTCGGGCTTGGTGCGGTACATCTTGATGAGAAATTTGTCGACCGTCTCCATGGAGATGTCGGGCAGGCGTTTGACCAATTCGGGACCCCAGCCATTCATGTTGTTCTCGTATGAATGGTTGGGCAGCTCCGGCCGGAATCCGCTCGGCTGCGCCAG
>Ga0137370_10001247_pt1 | contig 10501 bp, 11 predicted proteins | sample SagtaG_11_FD_104920 | JGI IMG/M metagenome (GOLD analysis project Ga0137370, IMG submission 104920) | Vadose zone soil microbial communities from Sagehorn Ranch, Mendocino, California, USA - Sage1_R_20_16 metaG | ecosystem: Environmental > Terrestrial > Soil > Vadose zone | place: USA... | reverse complement strand
TTGGAGTGCGCCAGCAGAGCATCGCGACGACAGCGCTTTGCAAGACTACTGGAAAGCTGGGACATGCAAAGCGGTGTCGCGCTGCGCTTGCCACCGCACTCCAAAAGGTCCCCCGAAACGACCCTGGGCGTCTTGTCTTTCATGATTAACGCAGCTTCAGACATAACCGGCAGCCCTTCAATTCGCTATCGGTTAGCTCGATCTCGTTAGACCTTGCGGCGTTATCTTTTATTTACACCGGCTTTACTGCTGATCGCAGCAGCGACTGCCTTCATCTTTCAACCGCGGCAGAAACAGGCAGGAAACAGGCCGCCGAAGGCGGACAAGATCCTGGTCGAGAAAGGAGCGCGGCGGTTAACTTTGTTTTCCGCCGGTAGGAAATTGAAGGAGTATCGTATTGCGCTCGGCTTCTCGCCGATGGGGCCGAAAGAACGCGAAGGAGATGGCCGCACGCCGGAAGGAATTTACACCATCGATTTTCACAAGCCGGACAGTGCCTTTCATCGAGCGTTGCACGTTTCGTATCCGAGTGCGGAAGACAATGCGCGAGCAGCAGAGGCGGGCGTATCGCCCGGTTGTGACATTATGATTCATGGATTGCCTAACGGTCTCCGCGCGTTGGGCGCGACCCATCGGTTGCGTGATTGGACCGCGGGCTGCATTGCCGTTACTGATCCCGAAATCGACGAGATCTACAGTTCAGTGAACGACGGAACGGCAATTGAAATTCGGCCGTGATGGAGGAGGTAGTTTGGGACACAACGAAGCGCGTCCCTCCAGCATGGATTTTAAAACTTGAGCGGGATTTACACTCCTGCCGCCAGAGGGCGCCGCTTCGTCGGCGCCCAAACCTTCGAAATCGCGTGTTGTATCCCTAAAACAAACGGCAATTTGGAAACAACCGCTCCTTGTCAGAGTTGCAGCAACGCTTCACTCAACATCCGCGAAAAATCTTTTACGGCGTTGCGGCTAGTTTCCAGTACTTCTTCGTGGCTCAGTGTTGTCGAGGAAAGGCCGGTGGCCAAATTCGCGATGCAGGAAAATCCCGCCACTTCCATTCCGAGTGCACGCGCCTGAATTACTTCGAGCACCGTTGACATTCCGACGACATCGGCGCCGAGCTTTTGCAGCATCCGGACCTCGGCCGCGGTTTCGTACTGCGGACCCATCATCGCAGCGTAAACACCTTGACGCAGGACGATCCCAATCTGGTGTGCGGCGTCGCGAAAAGCTCTCTGCAATCGCGGTGAGTAGGCATTACTCAGGTCAAGAAGTTGTGCACTCCCAATCAGCGGAGACGTTCCAGTCAGGTTGAGATGATCGCTAATCATCATCCACTCGCCTGGTCTGAATCTGACGTTTAGTCCGCCGGCAGCATTCGTGACGATCAACTTCATAATGCCGGCGTCCGCGAGCCTTCGGACATTCGCGGTCACCTCTGTGGACGAATAACCTTCGTACAGATGAACCCGCCCCTGGACGAAAATCATACGCTTACCCGACACCTCGCAGAGCGAAAACTTACCGGCGTGTCCGGGAACGCGCGGCCTTGGAAGTTCAGAAAACTCCGCGAAATCGATGGATTCGATCGGCTGTTGAACGATCGAATTCAGGCCGGAGCCAAGAATGATTGCGATTTCGGCCTGCCAATTGCGCAGTTGCCGGCCCGCTTTAGTCATTGGTGGATCGAGCAATCCTTACCGCCAGTCCGGCTCTGACCTCCACGTTAAAAGTAAAACGGCGAAGCCGCATACAAGTAAGCATCGGTGCGAGCGGCACTGGCGAACGACGTAGCTGCCGCTCCACCTTGGTTCACGCCGCCGAGACCGGGGGCGCGCTGGCCGGCTTACGTGTGGTTGCCATCACGTCTGGGCGCGGCGAATCGTCGCGGGGCGTAGCGGCTTTGGTCTCCTGCCTCGGATAGGCAATCCGGCTGTGCAGCATCGTCATCAAGGTAAAACGAAAACGCTCGGCGACCATCCGAATATCGCGCAAAGTCAGATTGCACTCGTCGAGCTGGCGATCGCTAATACGCTGGTGGATAATATCGTTGACCAGTTGCTCGATTTTCGCAGGCGTCGGTTTCTCCAAACTCCGCGACGCGCTTTCCACCGCATCGGCCAGACTGACAATCGCGCTTTCTTTCGTCTGCGGTTTCGGCCCGCTATAACGGAAACTTTCCTCGCACACGTCGGGGATGTCATCCGGGCGCATCTTCATAATCTTGCCACCAGCACGCGCGTCTTCGTGCATCTGGAGCGCACGTTTGTAGAAATAGTAAACCAGTGAAGTGCCATGATGTTCCTGAATGATGTCAATGATACGCTGGTTGAGTTTGTATTTGAGCGCGAGATCGACCCCTTCTTTCACATGCGCAATAATGATCAACGCGCTCATGGTTGGCGCCAGGTCCTCGTGTGGATTTCGCTCGAAGCTCATGTTCTCGGTGAAATAATCAGGCTTCACCAGTTTCCCGACGTCGTGGAAATATGCGCAGACGCGGCAGAGCGTCGCGTTGGCGCCGATCGCTTCGGCGGCGGCTTCAGCCAGGTTCGCCACCACAAGACTGTGATGATAAGTGCCGGGCGCTTCGATGGTCATGCGACGCAAGAGCGGGTGATTTAAATCTGACGCTTCCAACCACGAGATGTCGGTCGTGATTTGGAACAACGGCTCCAGCATTGGTATCACGCCACCGACGATGGTGGCGATAACGAACCCGTTGCCGATGGCAAAGGCGCTTTGCAATCCGATCAATCCCCAATCGTTTGCCATGGGCGAAAAAAGATTGATCGGCCCGATGTAACCGAAAGTAAGCGACAAAATCCAAATGGCAGCGCCGGCACCAAGTCCGGCCTGAACGAGTTTGCTGCGTCGACGCACTTGCAGGGTGAGATAAACCGCAGTGAACCCGCTGATCATTCCGGTAACGAGCACCGGTGCATTCACGAGCACTGGAGCATCACTTTTTCCGAACAGCACGCTGCTCCAAAGGCTAACAAAAACTGCCGCATACAATCCGTGGTTGCGGCCCAGCAGCACGCTCAGCAACAGGGGCGCGAGGGCATATGGCGCGAGCAATTCCGCCATCTCAGGTTGCAGGTGCAAAACACCGCTACTGCAAAGAACGAAGATAAACTTGGTAAGGGCGAGCTGCACCAGCATCACCCCAAAGACGAGAAGAATGCGTGAGCTTTGCGAGAAGGTGCGCGGCTGATTGATCCACAACATCATCAGCGCAGTCAGGAAAAAGAGCAGTGCAATGACGAAGTTCTTTGTCACCTCTCGCTGGTTGCCACTGAAGATGAGTAATGCCAGGCCGGCGATGAAGCCGAGAAGCAGAACCACCTTCATCCCCACCGAATATTCCAGTCCGCGCAGCAACCCGTTGCGGGCGCGACGGCGGCGTAGTTTTCCAGAGGCGAGCCCGCGGCGAACCAATTCGCTACGTTTGAAAAAGTCGATCATCACTTACGTCCCGACGGTGTCCGGTGCTGCTGGTAGGCGCTAATTATGGCACGGACCAGCGGGTGACGCACGACATCACGTTCAGTAAAGTAGCTCATTGCTATTCCTGGCACATTTTTCAATGCCTGGAGCGCCTCCACTAAACCCGAGCGCTTGTTTGCCGGCAAATCGATTTGCGTCACATCGCCGGTCACGACGCACTTGGAATTCATGCCGATGCGAGTGAGCAACATGAACATCTGTTCGGTGGTGGCGTTTTGCGCTTCATCGAGAATAACGAACGCATTGTTGAGAGTGCGGCCACGCATGTAAGCGAGGGGCGCTACTTCGATGACTTCCCGGGAAAGCGCACGCTCCAGTTCCTCCGCGTCCATCATATCGTGCAAAGCGTCGTAGAGCGGTCGCAAATAGGGCGTGATTTTTTCCTGCAAATCGCCCGGGAGAAATCCTAGCGCTTCACCCGCCTCGACCGCCGGCCGTGCCAGAATGATTCTCGAGACCTGTTCTTTCTTTAGCGCCGCAACCGCCATCGCCACTGCCAAATAAGTTTTGCCGGTACCGGCCGGTCCAATGGCAAAGACGACATCGTGTTTCTCAATCGCTTCAACATAATTTTTTTGTCCAACCGTGCGCGCGATGACCGGCGCCTTGCGCGACGAGGTGACGATGCGGGCCGAGATGGCGTCCGACAGACCATCAGCGCGTTCTTCACTCACGGAATTGAGCGCGTAATTAAATTCATGTTTCTGAATGTCGACGCCGCGTTTGCGCGCTTCCTCCAACTGGTCGAAAACGCGTTGGACGCGGTCCAGTTTGGCCGGCTCCCCTTCTATTTTCACCCAGCCCTCGCGTGTCGTCACTCGTACCCCAAGGGAATCTTCCAGATTTTTCAATAGCTTGATGTCGTTGGCGTAGAGCGACTGCAACGCTCGCGCGCTTTCAAATTCCAAAGTACGAGTCTCAGTCATTGATCAAATCGCCCGCGTTCGCCGCACAGACATCTTACGCCAGTCCGGCTCGGACCTTGCGAGGCCGACGGCCATCTTGCCCATTGAATGACAATACGCCTTTTAGCGGAACCCGTAAACCAGCGCCCAATGGGTCCGCTCCTCCGGCGATTCTTCGATGGCAACGATAATAAAATAACTATCGGTCGAGGTTGGAACGACATGGGCGGCGGCGAAGTGCCCTTTCTGCCAGCTATCAGACTGTTCCACTAATTTTCCGTCCTTATCGTAAATATGCACAGAAATCTTTGCCCGATTTACTTCTGTACCCATCCAGAACCAATATTCATTGCCTTTGAATAGCTGCTGGCGCACCGCCTTTTTCTCACCCGCCGCCAGGTCTCCACCCCAATAGTCTTCTCGCACCTGGAACCCTTCACGGACATACGGCTCGGCCGCCTGGAGCGCAAAGGACTGGGCGTCGTCCACCGAAGCAAAGGCGGCGATACCCGCCAGCACTGAGACGCCAGCTAAAATGAATGCAAGCCCGCAGCGCGAATTCATCCCTAGCGCGTCACGACCTCGCTATCCAGGCGCGTCGTGATATCGTTGATTTTCTTCACCGCATCTGGCGAAATCGGTTTGCTTTCGGTATCAACCAACGGCCGCACTTCCACCAGGGCGTGCTTGATACTCTCCACGACCGGCACGTTGTATTCCGGCATGGCAGCTAATCGAGCACTAAAATACTTCAGCAGATCTTGCTGGTGCAAAAGTTCCGCGCCTTCCTTGGTGAAATGGCGGTTTACCACGGCGGTCAAAATTTGGGTCCCCCGTAACCAGCCGCCGAGGCTGACCAGCTGCGAAAGCTTTTGGTCCTGCAATTCGTTCATCGCCTGTTGCACACTGTTCTGAGTGCGGTCGAGTTCATGGCGGACGTTTTCCCATTTACGCTTGTCGGCCGCTTCCGTGATCGCTTTCGCGTGCGGGGTAATGGATGCGCCTACGCCGATACCCTTGGCCAGAGTCAGAACGCGCTGGCCGATTTCCTTAACCGCGGGGGCATCCTGCGCCTGGACTGCGATGAATCCATCCGCTATGACATTGCCAAGAAGTAGCGCCGTTCTGGGACGTTCGCTGAAGTTGGCGCTCTTTTCGGTCCTCACGTATTCTTTCCAGTTGACCGGACCGAGCTTGTTCAGGGCGCTGAAGACCTCGCCCGGCAACGGGACGACTACGTCCTCCACCGTTTTGTACTGCTTGACGTTAATATGCTGCGGCGCCGACGCTGCCTGGACGCTGAGCGCGACCACTGTCAGTGTAAACCCCGCCCACTTGCTATTTTTAAAGACTGCAATCATCGGCTGCTTCGACTGTTGATTTCGACCCAGTATTCAGGATTAATGCAACTCTAAAAAGAACTAACTTTAGCTCAACTCCCAGTAACGTGATCTCCTTAAATCGCATTTACCCCGACATCCGGCGCCATTTACTTCAACTTTTGTGAATTCAGAACGACTACAGCAGATTCTTGATCGCGCCAGTCAACGGCGCCTCCTCGTCGTTGGCGATCTAATGCTCGACGAGTTCGTTTGGGGCAAAGTTGGGCGCATTTCGCCGGAAGCACCGGTTCCCGTGGTAGAAGTATCGGGGGAATCGTTTTATCCTGGGGGTGCGGCCAACGTCGCGCGCAATCTGCGCGAGTTCACCGGCAACGTTGCCGTCGTCGGGATGATCGGGCGAGATCGCGGCGGCGACCAGCTCCGACAATTACTGGCCGACCAAAAGATCGATACTTCCGCCTGTTCCGTCGCAGCGGATTTTCCCACCATCGTCAAGACCCGCATCATTGCGCGGCAGCAGCAGCTGGTTCGGGTCGACCGGGAGAAGGTTCTGGCGCCAAATGAAAGGCAGATCGACTCGGTTGTTGCTTGCGTGAAGAAAATGTTGCCCGAAATCGACGGCATCATTTTCGAAGATTACGGAAAGGGGTTTCTCGCGGAAAAGCTTGTCTCCGGAATCGTGGCGCCAGCACGCGCCCGGAAAAAGATCATCGCAGCTGATCCGAATCCACGGAATAACATTCCGTGGCGCGGGTTGTCGGTCGTGAAGCCGAATCGGAGCGAAGCGTTTCACGCTGCCGGAATTCCGCTGCAGGAATCGGACGCTGGCAACAAGGCCTTGAAGAAAGTTGGCGCTGTTCTGTTACAAAAATGGCGGGCGGACCTGGTCCTGATCACTCTGGGTGAGGAAGGGATGATGCTTTTCCAGCGCAATCAGAAACCACACCACGCTGCGACGAAAGCACGCCAGGTTTTTGACGTTTCGGGAGCGGGCGACACTGCGATCGCATTGTTTACCCTGGCGCTTTGCAGTGGTGCTACGCCCCTCGAGGCAGCGGAGATCGCTAATCACGCCAGCGCCGTGGTCGTGGGCAAACTCGGAACGGCCACAGTTTCGCCCGACGAATTGCGCAAGAGTTTCGAAAATGGTTGATGGAAAGACGCCAGCGGTGTTTTTCGATCGTGACGGCACCATCATGCACGACGCGAATTACTGCTCCGATCCGAAGGACGTCCACGTTTTTCCTTTTGTCGCCGAATCGCTGCGAAGATTAAAGGCGGCTGGATTCAAGTTGATTATGGCAACGAACCAAAGCGGAATTGGCCGCGGTTATTTCACACACGAGCAATATGACGCAGTGCACGCCGAAGTGCTTCGGCAAATCGGTGAACCCCTTATTGACGCCACCTATTTTTGTCCTGATGTCCCCGGCGCTCAGTCCGAATGTCGCAAGCCGGCGCCCGGAATGGTTTTGCAAGGTGCAAGGGAAAATAACGTTGACCTGACATCCTCGGTTTTTGTCGGTGACAAGGAAATCGATGTCCACTGCGGACACAATGCCGGAATCAAAGCGATTCGCGTCCGCACCGGTTTTGAAACAAACACCGCCGATAGCTCGGCCGATTGGGTGGCGGAAGATTTTGCGGCAGCGACGGATATTATTCTGACGAAGTCCGTATCGGTACAGTGAAGCACGAAAAGAATGTCATTCCGAGCGAAGCGAGGAACCTCACAATTGGTTTCACATCACCGAACAATCGGGAGATCCCTTGCCGTCTGTGCGGCTCGAGGTGACAGCGTAGAGTGAGTAAAGCCGTTGTCCTCATTCCCGCGCGCTGGGATTCATCACGATTTCCCGGGAAACCACTTTACGAAATCGCGGACAAACCATTGCTTCGACATGTCTGGGAACGCTGCTGTCGCGCGCGAAAAATCGACACTACGATCATCGCTACTGACGACATGCGCATCGCCGAAGCGGCTTTCGCCTGGGGCGCGGAGGTCGCCCTCACTTCGCCCAAACATCAGAGTGGAACGGATCGCATTGCCGAGGTAGCAAAACGCTCGAAGAACTTTTCGATCATTGTCAACGTACAGGGCGACGAGCCGCTGGTCGATCCGCGATTGATTGATCGGCTCGTTGAAACGCTGCAGACGAATCGCGACGTCGGAATCGCCACCGCAGCGCATCCGTTTTCCGATGCGCGTGATGCACTTTCACCACATCAGGTGAAAGTGGTAATCGATCGTGCGGGCAACGCTCTCTATTTTTCGCGCGCACCAATTCCGGCTTCAAGAAATGCGGGAGGCAGCCGTTCTTTGTTTCTTCGGCACCAAGGGATTTACGGCTTTCGTCGCGCTACTCTTTTGCAGTTCGTGCAGTGGAAACCCACGCCACTGGAGCGGTGCGAATCACTCGAACAATTGCGCGCATTGGAGAATGGTGTAACAGTTCATGTGCTCGTCACTAAACATGGTTCGCCTGGCGTCGACACGCCGGCAGATGCCCAAGCTGTAGCCGCTTCGCTGCGTGGTTACAACCTGCAGAGGCCTGGCCGATGAAATACATTTTCGTCACCGGCGGCGTGGTTAGCTCTCTCGGCAAGGGACTGGCCGCGGCCGCCCTTGGCACTCTGCTTGAATTACGCGGGCTACGCGTCGTTTTCCAAAAATTCGATCCCTATCTCAATGTCGACCCGGGAACGTTGAGCCCGTTCCAGCACGGCGAAGTCTATGTCTTGAACGATGGCGCTGAGACCGATCTCGACCTGGGGCATTACGAGCGTTTCACCAATTGCGTGCTTTCACGGCACAACAATCTTACCAGCGGCCAGGTTTACGAATCCGTCATCAATCGCGAGCGCCGCGGCGATTATCTGGGCAAGACCGTGCAGGTGATCCCGCATGTAACCGATCAGATCAAAGCGCGAATTCGCGAGCTTTCCGACGAATCAAAATACGATGTCGTGATTACTGAGGTCGGTGGCACCACCGGCGACATTGAAGGGCTGCCCTTCCTGGAAGCGATTCGGCAATTCATCCTCGAAGTCGGCGCACAGAATGTCGTGAATATTCACGTCACGCTCATTCCATATATTAAGGCAGCGCGAGAATTAAAAACCAAACCGACCCAGCAAAGCATCGCCAAGTTGCGCGAAATCGGTCTGCAACCTCAGGTTCTGATGTGCCGGACGGAGCACCCACTCGATGCCGAACTGCGTCAGAAGCTTTCAATGTTTTGCAGCGTTGCGCCGGAAGCGGTTATTGAATTCCGCGATGTCGAGCACAGTATTTATGAAGCGCCACTGATAATTTACGAGGAAGGAATGGACGCGCTCGTTTGTAAGTTGCTCGGTCTGCAAACGCCGGAGCCCGAACTAAGTAAGTGGCGCAAATTTGTCGAGCGCGTGGTCTCGCCCAGGAAACGAATCAAGATTGCGGTTGTCGGTAAGTACATTGATTTGCAGGATGCCTACAAGTCGATCTACGAATCGTTAACTCACGCTGCCGCCAGCCAGGATTGCGGGATCGATTTGAAATTGATCGACGCCGAAACTTTGGAGGACACAGTAGATGGCCAGCTCAAGGATGTGGCCGGCATCCTCATTCCTGGCGGTTTCGGCGATCGCGGGGTGGAAGGAAAAATCAAGGCCGCGCGTTTCGCGCGTGAGAACAAACTGCCATATCTCGGTCTTTGTCTCGGCATGCAGGTGGCAACGATTGAATTCGCGCGCAATGTCTGCGGCATCACTAACGCCAACAGCACCGAGTTCGATCAGACAGCATCCGATCCGGTGATTTGTTTGCTCGAGGAACAGCTGGAAGTACGCAACAAGGGCGCCAGCATGCGGCTCGGTACCTGGCCGACCAAAATTCAACCCGGCACGCTCGCGGAAAAGATCTACGGAAAAGACGAAGTGCTCGAGCGTCACCGACATCGTTACGAATTCAACATGAAATATCGCGATCAAATGCGCGAAAAAGGCTTCGAAATTTCCGGCACCTCACCCGATGGCTCGCTCGCCGAACTAGTCGAGCTGCGCGATCATCCCTACTTCCTGGCCTGCCAATATCATCCCGAGTTTCAAAGCAAACCGAATCAGCCGCACCCTCTCTTCAAAGGGTTCATTCAAGCCGCTTTGGCGCACCAGGGCTAGGGTCCGAGGCGGACTGGCATTATTTGCGAGCTTGGGGCCGACAACACTATTGGTCCTCGAGTAGCGATGGAGCACCGGTCTTCCTCGTGAGTTGTCATCCTGTGCGTAGCGAAGGACCTCTCGAATCCGTCAGCACGCCCGAACTTTGCCTCATCCCTTTACCGTCTGCGCGGTTCGGGATAACACCGTTTTGTTGCGGCGGTAGTGATCTTAATCAGTGCGTCTATTTACTGCGCGCTCTAACCGGTCGTTAATCGCCGTGCCAATCCCCTCCTCCGGTACGCGCTCGGCCACGATGAGGTCCAGATTCTCAGCATCCAATTCTCGCAGCATTCTGAATAAATTTGCAGCGGCCTCCCGCAAATCGCCCCGCTCGCTCAAGTAACGCACGGCTTTGAAATCAGCAGTTGTCGTCATGGTCGTAGGGCGCGGCGAGCCGGGATCACCGGTCCCGGCTGCAGGAGAAAGAGAGAGAGCTCCGGTTCGTTTACCTGGCATTGCCGAGAAGTCCTGCAAACGTTTTACCATGATCAATCGCGTCTTCGGCGCGTAATGGGTCGGCAACTGTCCCGGCGCAATGACGTT
>Ga0137370_10001241_pt1 | contig 10521 bp, 10 predicted proteins | sample SagtaG_11_FD_104920 | JGI IMG/M metagenome (GOLD analysis project Ga0137370, IMG submission 104920) | Vadose zone soil microbial communities from Sagehorn Ranch, Mendocino, California, USA - Sage1_R_20_16 metaG | ecosystem: Environmental > Terrestrial > Soil > Vadose zone | place: USA... | reverse complement strand
CGGCTCACGCAACGTGAGAAACGGGTTTTCCGAAAAAGGAGAACCCGTGAAAACAGTTCGAACTTCCCAAGTCCAAGTAGATTTCCTCGTAGAAAACCACGGCAGTATTTTCCTTCTCAAACCCCGGACGACTTCAGCGACCTCTTGGGTCGAGTCGCACATCGGTCGCGAGAATGGCTATCAGCCGATGTGGCCCACCGTCGTAGTCGAACACCGATACATCGCGGACATCGTTGCAGGTATTCAGAACGATGGATTGGCGGTGTCGGCATGACAACCCCGACCGTAGAAAAACCTTTGCGGGAACTGGCGCAAGAGATTGCACAAGCCCTCGGACCAGACTGGAAACTCAGCACAAAGTTTGATGAGGAAGATGCGCAAGATCGCAAACCGTGGCGCAGCCGTATCGAAGGCCCAGAGTCGCAGGCGCTGTTTCTGTCAAATACTTGGGGACCGAAGGGCATGCTGCACGTCTCTGGGTGGACACCTGACGGCATCAGCCATGACACCCAGGTTCGTGTCGGGCAGCTACCGTCAATCAATATCAGTTTAACGAAGACATCAGAACACATGGCGAGAGACATCTCTCGCCGTTTGCTGCCTGAATACAAAACCCTTCTCTCCAAACTCTTCGAGCAACATCGAACCGATACGGAATACAAAAACGGCATCGAGAAGATGCAACGCGATGTCTCCGATGTTCTAGGTGTCCCTTATCGTGAAGGTCGAGAAGTAATTTCTGGACAAGGCAGTTTCGACGTTCAAGTTTGCTCCCCCGATTCCCTGCGGCTGACTGGTCACTGCCTTTATCTGACGCTGGACCAACTGAAGCGGTTCAAGAACGCGGTGCCGGAACTCTTTGAAAGGGGTGCGTAAATGTGGAGTCTACCAACAATGCGCCAGCTTAACGAGCAAGCGGAGTCGAAGGGCTTCGAAGAGAAACTGAAGCGTGCCTGCCGGACGGGAACACTGGACGGGGAGAAGCTGGTCTGCGAATGGCAAGATCACGACGACCCCAGCCGCTGCGAAGGTGAACTTCGTCACTACCTGCACTACGATATCTTCTCCGACAAACCGAAAGGCATTCTCACCCTTTGTGAACATCATGACGGCTACTACGGGTCGCCCTCCGAGGGCTGGTTCGAATGCGTCGATTGCAACCGGGTGATGATCGAAAATATCACGTGGGAGCGTTACGAGGTCAGTACGGAAGATGGCTCTGTCTGCATCCCCTGCTACGCGGAGCGAGTTCTCAACGATGAGAACCAGTGGCTCCCGCTAACCGAAGAAGTTATCAACGCTCTCACATTCAATCAGGTTCGTAAAGCAAAGCATCTGATCGCGGTCCAGATGAAAGTGCCTGACGGCATTCATCAAGTCGGTGACGGCGTCACCTTTGACAGCGGGGACGGCCACGGTATCAACGGCGGGCTGCTCGACCTGAAAGCCGAACTTCTACAAGCACGAGAAGACGGCGCAACTCGGGCGCTGCTCATCCTCGACGGCGCGTTTCAGTTCTGTGTCTCTATTGGTGTGTACGTCCCCAACAAGGGCGGACAGTACGACGTAAAGCCGGAAGCCACGACGGAGGCCGCATGACAATTTCTGAGGCTGCTCAATCTGCGATTCTCTGCCAGGATGCCGTTAACCTAAGCGGGGTTTTGGCGTCGTTCCACACAATTGTGATGGACGTTCTCTGGGTGGAAGCCCGCCGCCTCGGGAAGGGGACCGAGTACGTCAATACACATCCAATCGTAACGCTGTTTCTCGATAAACTTGCCTCCCTCAATCGCTCTCAATGTCTGTGTTCAGACTCCATGAAGTCTTATGACGGCGCTTACGCAGAGGTGGAGAGACTTGCACGAGGCGAAACTGTGGAGTCGCAACCCGGGTCCTCGAAGTTGGGGCGCAATGAGCATTCAACTCTGGTCCGCCTTTGTGCTCGGTGCGTCGACCACGTTAGGACTCAAGATGCTGTATCAAGCATTCAAAAGGATGCGCCAATGACTGTCTCGCCTCACATCGTGACACCCGAAAGCGCCCAACGCATCGCTGAATGGCTCGATACACGTGGCGGCATTGCCGTATGGCCTTCGATAAACCTGAGTAATCCTGGCGCATCATGGACAACGCCCGTCAACAACGCCGACGGCAGCCCGACGACGAAACCGACATGGGAAGCACAGAACAAGCCAGAGCGAGTCATTACGAACCCGGCAGAAGTCCTGGTCTCGAAGGACGTAGAGGTCAAGCGTTTCCACGTAGGCGTTCGCCTCGGCAGTCAAGGAATGTCGTACAAAGTAACCGATGGTGGCTCACGCCGAATTCGTAGTGCGGTCGCGAAAGCTGGCGAGGGCGCGTATTACGTCTTCGATTACGGCACGCAGGAAGCGGTCATCATGAAACCTGAGTCGCAGGTTGGGCTGCTCGAATTCTTGCGGAGGGCAACGTGAAAACAGAAGACGCGTTGCGCAAGCAAGCTGCCCGATTGTTGGCCGAAGGAAAGATGCCGTCCTTAGAGGAATTAACCCGGGCGGTCTTGGAAGCGCGAAAGAAATACACCGTGGAAATTCGCCGGGCACGAAGAGAGGCGCGATGAAGGCTACGAGAAAAATCTTCAAGACAGCCGTCCGAATTTGTATACGCGTAGGGCCCAAGAAAATCGTTGACGTTTCGCTTCCCCCAAATAGTTCGGTGTCGTGGGTAGAGAAAGCTGATTGATGAATAGTCGTCGGGAATTCTTAAGACTAGCGGTCGGAACCGCATGTGCGACGACGCCGTTATTGTTTGCTCTTTCAAGTCAGCGGATGACGGAAAGAAAGATTTGTGATTGTGGCGAGAAAAACGTAAGGCTTATGCCTGGTCGGCGAGGTAACAAGGTTTGCTGGTCTTGCGCATCAGCGGCGGAAGTAAATCACTATCTTTTTCTTAGAGGCTTAAGACCGTGCCCTCATTCGTGGCACTCCTCCGACGAGGACTTCTCCGAATGCGCAAGTAGCCTAGGAGGATTCGCAAATGTCAACGATTGAACATCCGGCGCTGGCGTTAACGAAGCGTCGTCTAACCGCCGAGGAACTTCACGAAATGAAGGTGGCCGCGTATTGGTTTCTTTTCTTACGAGCCCCGAGGAAATCGGAGCCCGAATCAGACGGGAGTTATTCTCTCGGGAACATTAGCAGCGCCCGATTGCAAGACCAACGGCTGCAACGAGAGACTCCGTATTCAATTTGCAGAGGTGTTCGGGAATGACGCACTTTTTCAACATCGGAGGAAAAGAGGTCGCCGCAAAAATTTGCCCCGAATGCGGAGCGTCGGTCCTGAGTTTATTGATTGATTTCGCCAGCGGCAGGCGCTTCTGCTACGAGTGCCACGACAACCCGAACGCGGGTGAGGCCCTTGTAGCGCGAAAACTTCACGAGCACGCCGTTCTGAAAACGCTGGATGAATATTCGTTGGAAGAAAGGTTGGCTGACTTGAAGGGCATGACGTGACATCACAGGTCTTCGCTGTCTTGGTGGCGATGGCGCATAGACAGCGCGAGCAGGACTTGTGGCTGTTATTTGCCGGGTCTCGTGGGTGATTCATTGATAGCTTTTCGAATTCTACAGCCCGGTTGTTTCCTCGGAGATGGCCGGGCTATTTTGTGTCAGGTGGACGCCCCGCCCTGATGCATTCCATGAAATATTTCAGGGCTTCGGGCCATAACAGTACGCCGTTCGTGGAACTGGGCCTCGGTGCATTCCACGTGCCGATAATTTCACCGTTGTCCACACCGCCCGTTGCGTACAAGAATTCGTAAATAGTCTTGCCGTCGCTGCGTGCATCGAAATCTTCCAAATGATTTGCCTTCGGTTCGCCGTTTGACAAGACTTGCATGTGCCACAAAAGCGGCGTCCAACCGTCCGCAGAATAGCCATAGACATCCTCCAATTCGCAAACCAAGAATTGGTCCTTCGCAGTTGGTTTGATGTCAACGATTATGGCATCGACGTTGGGATATTCTTTCCGCACAGCTGGCAAGGCCAATCCGTCGTGAATATGTATGTGCCACCGGTAGGGTTCGCCTTGGCCATTTGGCATCATTTGCTGTAACAGCCACGGAATCCAACCTTTATTGCGTCCAAACAGACTAATCTGCTCGCCTGACCGAAACGTTGTGCGGTCCCGTCCGACCTCTTTCTTGAAAGTTGCGAACATTCAGCGGAAACATTCTACGCTTGCCGCTTCAGAATCCAATCCCCTCGGCCACAGCCAACGCAATCGTCGCGGGCAGCAAAAGCTCGTTCGGGTCATCGCCCGGCACGGTGTGCCCCCTTCGGGCGAGGACAAGCGCGAGTTCGATGAACTTCTCAAGCGAGACTGGGAGGAGTTCGACCAGCGCAGAAAACGATGACCGGCGTTCATCAACTAGAGCAGGACCGGCAAGTCTTCTCGGTCGAAGGAGCTGAGGCCGTCAGTCAAACGGCGTTGCCCCGTCAGTTAAGCTGTGCCACCTGCTTCTTGAGGGGATTAACTTCCCTATGAGTAGCCCAATATAGATAGTCTGGCATTTCGGCCATGTCATGGACCTTGTGTACTGTTGCTTCATCCGGACTACCCACCTCGAACTCTCCAATCCAGTTCTCAACTGTGTCTTCGCCGAGAAGTTCATCAAGGTAAATGGAGACAGCTTTTAGGGCAGCTTCACGATCTGAAAGCGCTAGTCGTTCATCCAGGACAAGCAAGTTAAGTCTCCCGATCTCCGGATGCTCCAAGGGTATGAACTTCCACCCGCTTGTGTCGAATTCAATGTTTCGTTCTGGCAGGTAAACCTTTCCTGCTGGCTGACGGGGGGGCTTTGAGGAATAAAATTCCCAGCCGGGGAGTTCGGGTGCAAATCGAATCATCGTCTCTGCGATTTGCCGAAGGCGTGGATTTCCTTCGGAAGAGATTGTGAAGAGATACTGTTTGCTTTTGCCGGGTCCAATCTCCCATGCGAGTTGTTCCTCAACCTTGTCGAGTTCCCGACTGACCGCTTTACTTAGATCATCGAATGCGCGATTCGAATACATATTTGCTAGGCCGCTGGTGTTAGTGGCGAACCAGTGCCAAAAGCTCTTGATCGGCTCAATCAAGGCTTGGTCATCGAAGCGGTCCATAAAGTTCCTCAGCATCTCTTCATTGCAGCTTACGGTTTATTGTACACCTTCGGTGGCTGCCAGGACCGTGCTCAACAGGTGCCGGTAGTGGAGGTAGAGTTAGGGCAAGGTTTCGGGACAGGCGCTGGCGTGACTGGAGGTTGAGGCGTCTTAGGCGGTCCATACTTCTTGTCAAGTTCCTTCATTCTCCCCGGATTGACTTCATTGCGCTTGTTGTCCAAATTCTGTTTTCCACCACGGGCGTCCATTGCCTTTTGTTCCTTGTATTGACCTTCTTCGGTATTTTTGTAAGTGTCAACTGTTGTCGCTTTTCCGGTCCTGCTGTCTGTGCGGGTTTGCATTCTCTTGTCTGTTCCTTGGGTTGTCCTGCCCACGTATTCCTTACCGCTTCCGGGCTGCGGCTCCGTTACATAAACCTCGCCTGGCTTGGAATCGGAAGTGTTTTCGTTGAGTGTGGCGTTGAAGGCATTGTACAAGTCCACCGCGGGGTCGGGACCCGTCAGGTACGGGTTCGCCTGAATGAAGTCAGCCGCCTTGTTAAACCACCCTTTCGACTCTGCGTAGATGGCGGCGCCCCCTGCAATGGCGAGCCCAATCGTATTGTCGAGAAGCCATTGGCCCGCGGGGCTGTTCGCCGCTTCCTCAATCGCACACGGGAGGCAATGGCCATCGAGGTCGGCGAAGGATTCGGGGTCATCGGCGACCATGCCATAGAGGTTGAGCGTCTGCGGATTCGTCAGATTCGCGTACGGAACGGGAACAGGAAGACTGGACCAGTCGGCGCTGAGCCACCGGCCGAAGCGGTTGGAGTAGTAGCGTGCGCCGAAATTGTCGTTGCCGGTTTCGGTGTCGCGCTCCTTGCCCTCGAATTTGTAGTTGTTCTGTGGGCAGGTGTTAGTGTAGGAGCGCTCGCCGCCATAGGGATAGAAGTCGGCGTCGTAGCAGACGACGCCGGTATTGGTGGTGGTGACGCGCGAAGTGCCGAGGAGGTCTTCGACGTAATAAATCGGATTGCCACCGGCAGGGAGCATGGCGACGCGCTTGCCGCCGAAGAAGATGTATTCGTTCTGGGTGTTGGCAGCGGCGTCGGTTTCGAGGAGGACCTCATCACTGAGCCCGTACCAATAGAGTTTGCTGCCGACTTTGGCCACGCGGCGACCGTCGCCGTCGTAGAGGTAGTTGACACCTCCTCCCGACTTCAATTGGCTTTCACCGTCCCAAGTGTAAGAGTTTACGCCGTCGTTCTGAGTGTTGCCTGAGAGGTCGTAAGAAAAACCGGAAAGGTGGTTGTTGCCATCAGCGGTCTTGGTGAAGCCGCTTTCCTGCGAGCAGCCAGTGTAGTTCGAATTGGTGGTGGCGGCGATGGATTGCAAGTTGCCCCAAGCATCGGTGCTGTAGGTTTCACCCCAGCAGTGAGTGGGACTGGTGGCATGGGTGGAAGTAGTGAGAGCGGAAGAAATTCGATTGAGCTGGTCATAGGTGAACGTCTGAGAGCGAGTGGTGTCGAGATTATTGGTGATGGAATAGACGTGGCCAGCGTTGTGGCTCGTTACTGGATCGACGAAGCCGTAAGTAATGTCAATGGCGTTGCCGCCGGTAGAGGAGGCTTTGAATTCGCGGGGCTGGAGATGATTGTTGTAAATGTGGGTGAGGTTGAGCCCGGTGAAGGATGATGTCTGGCCAATCGAAAGAGCATAGAGAGTGCCTTGCGGTGTGTAGCAGGTGACGTTTGCAAGGCAGGTTCCACCGGGCGAAGTTTTGAAGCCAGTAGCATATGTGATGCCATTGTTATATGCTGGGTAGGAGCCGTCAACGGCAGTGCTGGGGCGGTTGGCGGAATCGTACGTGTAATTGACGATGCGGCCCGTGGGATAGAAGGACTTAGTCAGGTTGCCCGCGTAATCAAAGTAGTAGGTCGCAGTCTTGTATCCATTGACGATGCCCGCTTTGACACGCTGATCGACACGAACACTGCGGGAATTGGTTTTGTCCACTTGAAAAGCCCACGCCTCCGAACCAGCAGCGTCGGTCATGCCGGTGCGATGGCCGATATTCTGACAAGCGGAGAGAGCCAGGCAGTGGGCCGGGTTGTCATAGACATACGTGACCGAAGGGTCGCCATTGGAATAGGTTCGCATGGTCTCGCGATTGACGACGTCATACTGGTAAGTCGTCGTGATGTTCCGGGCGTCCCTCTTTGTCCAAACGTTTCCGTTGACATCGTAGGTATAGTTGATGGTTCCCACCTCTGGATTTGCAGAGATGAGCAGGTGTGAAAGGGGGTCGTACGTGAAGTTACGTTGGTGTGAGCTGTTCTGGACGACCCGCGTGAGATTGCCCAACGTATCGTTGGTGTAGGACGTGACCCAGATAGGCTCGCCAGTACCGGGGCATCCAGTGGAGGTGACTCTGGCGGTCGGCGAGTTTGGCTCGTCCACTTCCACTAGGCGGCCGAGGCCATCAGTGCGGCTCCGGCGCCATTTGCCGGTGGGATCAGTGACCAGAGTTGAGCCAGCGCAATAAGCGGTAGTGAGGACGGAATTGTCGGGATAAGTCTCGGTGAGCTTGCGGCCGAGGGCGTCATAACCGTATTTGGTGGTGCCCGAACTGGTGGTCGGGTCGGTGCCGGAACGATATGGATTTGAAATGGTGTAGACGCGACCGAGGCCGTCGTAGGTGGTGTCGGTGAAGACCGTGCCTTGCGGGTCGGAGGTGAGTTGCACCTGGACGACGTGGCCAAGGCCGTCCATGATCCCTACCATCGCCAGTGTTTGAGTGGGGTTGATTTTTTTCAAGGTGGTGACGGTTGGGGAGGGAGCGGTGTCATTGTAGGACATGGTGGTTTGCCCGCCGTCGGGAGAATTGGTCTGGGTTGGCCGTGCTAGGGAGTCGTTGTAAATATAGGTCGTACTGAGCGCGTTGGGGTCCTTCGAGGAGGTCAGCTGTCCGTTGTTGAAATCATACGTAAAGTTTTCAGTGTGGCCGAGGGGGTTGATGACCTTGGTCAGGTATGCGTTGGTGTTGCCGCTGGGCGTATAGGGCACGTTCTGGCCATTTGAAAGGACCGTGTAGCTGTCATTGTAAAAGTATTGAGTGGTGTGGTTTGTGCCCGTCATGTCGCTGCAGGCGACGTTGCCGCAGGGATCGGTCATCGTCAAAGCTTGGCCGGTTTCGTCATAGGTGTAGGTAGTGACAGCGTCGGCACAGCTTTCGAGGCATTTACGAATTAGCGTCGTGGCGTTGCCACGATTGTTATAGGTCGGACTGTAGTTGGTTTCGTCGTGGCCGAGAGCTACGGGGGTTACGGCAGTGACTGGCGTTAGATCATAGGTGTAAGCTGATTCGGCGACGCGAGTGCCGTTTGTGCCGTTTGCATAGACCTTGACACTGGATGGCCGGTCGAGGATGGAAGGGCCAGTTGGGTAGATGGGCGTATTGGAGAAACTTTGGTAAGCAATTGCCGTCTCGCGGGTTGGCGTTGCGGTCGGGGGGCTTGCACCCTGAGCGCAAGCGTTGGACGCAATCGTGCCATAGTCGTACTCCTTCTTATCAGTTACGACGTTCAGTGAACCATACGTATAAAAAATCCCAGCCGTCAAGCCGTTGTTCGGCATAACGCACTGCGATAGCAGTAGTGGGGGTTTGGATAAAGCGTTCCAGTTCTTGGTGACGGTTTCCAAGACCGAGCCGTTCCAATCCTTGTAGATGATGGATTTCTCGATGGGAGTTTGCCCCTGATAGTAGCTAGAGGAGTCAGAAATGTTGATGGCTGAGTAGGTGTAAACAGTTTGAAAAGTTGGCTGGCCTGGCCGCAGGAGGTCCTTGGTAGTCACAGTGGTCGTTTTCTGGACCCATTGGTCCGCCAAGCTGCCGGTCCCCCAAATCGTAGTGTAGCTGTAGTCTTGTTCAAGGGCCTGATTCACGCCGTCGAAGCTGACAATTCTCTTCTGAATAGCTGGCCAGTCGTGCTGCCATTCGCAATGTGCCCTGCTTGAACCGAGGCCGAGGGATTCCGAGTTGGGGTTTACACCCCATGTGTAGCTCACCCATGCCCCCGTTGGGTAGGTAACCTTATTGAGCAGAACGTAGACTGGATCGTACTCGAACTTGTACTGCTGACTGTTGGGTAGCGTAATCGTCTTAACGACTGCTTTGCCCGTGTGGTCTCCCCCGAGAGGTGAGCACTGAGTGCTGAAGGCGGTCAGGAATACGGAGCCTGGCGAGTAGTTACGGGTCCGTGTTTCATAGGTCAAACTATATGAGTTCTGCCCGGGAAAACTGATGGATGTGATTTGGTTGTTCGTCACCGATGTACTAGCCGTGGCCCCGCAGCAATTCCCATTGGTATCCTCCAAGCCAACAACATTAGGCATATAATTACTGTTGTTGGTTCTGCCGTGGGCGTCGGCAATAACAGAAGTGCTGCTGTTTGGCAGCAGGCTCGCTTGATACTGCGCGTCTGAATCATGCACGCGGGAGGCCCCAATACCATAGAAGTTGCATCCCAGATCCCCCCCGCCGCCGTTCCGTGTGATCCACAAAAGATTCATTGAGTGTCGCACGCCGAAGGGGTCCGTGAACATATAGGGAGAGATGTAATTACAAGTGGCCGTCGTTCCTGTACTGGGATTCACGACTGTAAACAAGGAACTGGACCCGGTTAACGTCTGACCTATGCCAGTATTGGCGACGAATGCGCCGGGAAGAAGACCGGTAAGCGTGGCGTTGTTGAGCAAGATGGAAGAGTCCTTCCAACTGACAGTGAGTGACGCAGAGGAATTACTCCAAACGACACTCCCCTGTGGGAGACTCACGCCGCCAGAATCGTAGCCGAAAATGTAGTAAGGGAAATTAACATCGCCCCGCTGCTTTGGCACGGGTGCTTCAACGCGCAGACTGACCGAACCATTCGCGGGGTTCACGGTCTCGTTGAGCATTTTGACGTAGTCGTGACCTGAGCCGGGCGAGGGCGCGACAGCGATATTAATAGTGCTGTCGACGTTTGTGACTTGGGCTCGCAACGATGGAACGGTGAGGAAAACAAACGCATTGGCGGCTAGAATTCGGACGAAAAGCCGGGTAGCGGGCATAGGGCCTCCGAGGCATAGTCCACGGACCGTTCGGGGAACCGTAGGCGTGGGGATTACGAGTGACGAGTCTACATTGGGGGAATTCTACTGCAAGCCTTATCACAGCGCAGAACTCGCAAAAGTGGTGCAGTTTCCGCAGAAGTTCAAACGACATGCTCGGGAATTCGCATAGCCAGCATTTCTTCTCGCACCACGCGAAAACGTAGCTCCTCGGGGCACAATCCGCAGGCGCGTCTAATTGCGCGGGCAAACGAAGTGGCAGACTTATAACCAACCCGCTGCGATAGCTCCTT
>Ga0137370_10001239_pt1 | contig 10526 bp, 12 predicted proteins | sample SagtaG_11_FD_104920 | JGI IMG/M metagenome (GOLD analysis project Ga0137370, IMG submission 104920) | Vadose zone soil microbial communities from Sagehorn Ranch, Mendocino, California, USA - Sage1_R_20_16 metaG | ecosystem: Environmental > Terrestrial > Soil > Vadose zone | place: USA... | reverse complement strand
TACGTCGCTTGTTGCCGATTTAATGCGCAAGGCACGACGTGAGTGGCCAGTACGCGTCGAAAAAGATTTTTCGTATAGTGCCTCGGTGTATGCCGGCGATCGCTGGATTCTGGCTGGAGACGCAGGATTCTTTCTCGATCCCGTATTCTCAACCGGTGTGTCAGTCGCCATGGAATCAGGGATTGAAGCCGCCGCTGAGCTTCATCGGGCGCTGACGAGAAATGACTTCTCGGCTTCGAGCTTTGCGGCGTTCTCCCGCCGTCACCGCAAACGATTCAAGACTTTTCGCCGGTTTGTTGTGGGATTCTACACACCACAGTTCCGGGACATTTTCTTCAGTCCGGAACCACCGAGTCTCATCTTCCGATCAGTCGTCACCATCCTGGCCGGTAGGTGGAACGCCAGTTTGTGGACTCGGTTTCTCAACCAGCTGTTTTTCGGCGCAGTATCGATACAGAAACGCTTCAATATAACGCCGGCCGTTTTTCGGCGCGATCAAGATGCCGGTTACCCGAGCGAAACACGCTCCCAAAAGGCGTGTGCACGGATAAACGCGCCTGCGCTGGCCAACGCGCGGCGGCCTGGCTCAAGCTGAGCGTTCCACAGCGGCCACGCATGAATCATGTGCGGCCAGATTTCCAAAGTCACTGCGACATCGGCTGCGCCTGCTGCGCGCACGAAACGAGTGGCGTCGTCGAGCAATGTTTCCGCAGAACCAACCTGAATCAGCATCGGAGGAAAGCCATTGAGATCGGCGAAGAGAGGACAAACTCGCGGGTCGTTTCTTTCCACTCCTGCGGGAAGATATGCATCGACCAATTCATTGAGATACGCTTTGTGGATAATTGGATCGACAGCGTCCTTCGTCGCGAGCGTCGAACCAGACAGCGTTAGATCCGTCCACGGCGATACGAGCCACGCGCACGCGGGAAGTTCCTCGCGTGCATCGCGCAGTTGAGCGATCAACGCAACCGCCAATCCCGCGCCGGCGCTGTCGCCACCGATGGCGATGCGCGAAGCCGGGACATCGCCTTCCCGTAGAAAATGCCAGGCCTTAACCGAGTCCTCGTACGCTGCGGGAAACGGATGCTCGGGAGCGAGCCGGTACGCAATGGCGAGCGTGCGCGTTCCCGCTGCGCGCCCCGCCTCAGTGACCATGCGGCGATGGCTCACGATCGAACCGGAGCAATAACCGCCACCGTGAAAAAACAACAGGACGCGCGAGGCATCGCTGCCCGGAGCGATCGACCACTCCCCGGTCAAACCGTTTACATCAACTGTAGCCAGCTTCACGTCATCGGCCACTGGCCACACCGAGCCGATTTCATCGAGACGCCTTCGACGTTCAGGCCAGCCGACCGGCCGCGGCTTTGAAGTTAGCAGCGCGCGGACGCTGTCGATTTCGCTTTGAGCCATCGTTTTTTTAACTGGTGCTTCTCTTGGAGTTTAATCAGCGAAAACGAAATCTCATAATGTCATTCATGTGAGCGCCTAAAGCTGTGGATTCCGAACTGCTTGACCGCGCTTCACATCGTTGTTGCGTCTGGCTATGCCGCATCGTTACGACGCCATTGTCATCGGCGCGGGACATAACGGCCTGACGTGCGCGTGTTATCTGGCCCGGGCTGGACTAAAGGTACTCGTCCTCGAGCAATACCACACGGTTGGCGGAATGACCGTCACCGAAGAGGAAACGCTGCCCGGCTTTTGGTCGGACATTCACGCCAGCGGGTATCAGCTCGCAAATCTTTCACCCGTGCCGCGCGAATTGGGTTTGCTGGATCGGTACGAAATCATCAAACCAGAAATTCCTTTTTCGCATGCCTTTCCCACCGGCGACATCATCAGCGTTCATCGCGACATCGAAAAGACCGTTGCGGAGCTGGCCCGCTATTCGCTCGAGGACGCCAAGACATGGCGCATCCTCATGAACCGTTCCGTACAAGCGTCCTCGTCCAAAAAATTCTGGGCGATGCAAAACGTGCCACTGCCGTGCGCCTGGCAAGCGGCGAAGAGATTCCAGCCGGTCAACTGATCGTCTCGAATGTCGATCCCGGTCATCTCGTAATCGATCTGCTCGGTGCCGGAATGGTGGGACGAGCAATCGTCGATAAAATGCAGCGCTACGAATGGGGCGATTCTGTTTTTGTCATGTTCGTTGCCCTCGAGAGTCCAATTAACTACAAAGCGGGACCTGCGGCGCGCCAATCCGCGCATGTTCACTTTAGCGAACCGTCGCTCGACTTTTTTGCGCGGATCTATCTGCAATGTCGCGCTGGCGCACTGCCTGCGGCGCCGATGATCGTGAGTTGGAATGATTCCGCCATAGATCCGAGCCGCGCGCCCGCCGGCCGGGCGCTGATGAAATTCGTGGTCTTGAGTGTCCCATATTTCATCACCGGCGACGCCACCGGCAGAGTCTCGGCACGGACCTGGGATCACGCGCGTGAACCGTACGCGGATTACCTCATTGACCTCATCACGGCCAGCTACATTCCCGATTTGAAGGCCAAGATTCTTAAGCGCGTAGCGCATTCTCCAGTTGATATCTCGCGCAGGATCATCAGCGCCGTTCGTGGCACGCTCGGACAGGGCGCGTTCCTCCCTTATCAAAACGGTTCGCTGCGCCCGATTCCCGAACTCGGACAATACAAAACACCAGTCTCTAACGTTTACTTATGCAGCTCTGGAAGTCACCCCGGCCCGGGAGTGTCTATGGCACCCGGAAGAAATGCAGCACAGGTGATCTTTAGCGACTTGAGGTTGGATTTCAGCAGCGTTGCTCGGATCAGTCGGCGTGACTTGTGAACCAACCCAGTGAAATCGATGCGAAGGCGCATCGCACTCCAAAGCACTTCGTGCGAAATTCAGCCGTAGCGTTTTCCATTTTCAGGGAGCGTTGCGACTGCGCGCGTCTTGCGCATTGCTCGTTCGCTAAACTTTGCGCTTTCTTCATCCTGCTTGCCTTGGCATTCTGCCCGCTCTAGCGGCAAGTGAAAAATTATCTCCTACTCAATATCAGCATCCTTTATTGGATTTTTATCGCGCCGTTTAAGGGGCAATTTTTCAAGATCGCGCCGATTTTTCGGCAAATGGTTTTCATCGGGGTGCGTGCCGCACCCATGGTGGCGCTGACCGCATTCAGCGTCGGAGTGACTCTGGCGATGCAGGCTGCGCATTCTCTCGAGAGCCTCGGCGCGCAGATATACATCCCAGACCTGGTGATGCTCACGCTCTTGCGCGAGATGGGGCCAGTGTTAATCGCGGTCATCGTGATCGGGCGTAGCGGCTCCGCAGTCGCCGCTGAGCTGGGCACAATGAAAGTTTCTGAGGAGATCGAGGCATTGGAGGTGATGGCGATTAACCCGGTCCAATACCTGGTCGTGCCGCGCGTTTTCGCCATGCTGGTGATGCTGCCGGCCTTGACCATCTTCGGAAATTACATCGGCATCCTGGGAGGCTGGGCGGTGTGCCGTTATGCCCTCGATTTCAACACCGCAGGCTACGTGCTGCGCGCGCTGGAAAGCGCAGAAACGTGGGATCTGTATTCAGGAATGATCAAAAGTGTGGTTTTTGCGTGGCTCGTAATCACAATAGCGTGCAATGCGGGGCTTAATGTCGAAGGCGGCGCGGAGGGCGTCGGCCAGTCCACCACGGCCTCGGTCGTGGAATCTTTGCTGGCGATGTTGGTAATGAACGCGATTCTCACCGGGATCTTCTTCTTTAGTGCATGAATGCAAACGGAGAAACTATCATCGAAGTAAACCATCTCGTTCGGAGATTCGGCGATCGCGCCGTGCTCGACGATATTTCCTTCAATGTGCATCGTGGCGATACGCTCGTGATCATGGGCGGAAGCGGTTGCGGCAAGAGCACTTTGCTCCGGCACATGATCGGCTCCATGAAGCCGACTTCGGGATCGGTGAAACTTTTCGGGGAAGAAGTTACGGGAATGAGTGAACGCGAGATTGAACGAGTGCGACTACGCTTTGGGATGCTATTCCAATCCGGCGCGCTACTGGCGTCTCTTACCGTGGGCGAAAACGTTGCGCTCCCGCTTTTACAGCATACCGACAAGTCCCCAGACCAGATTGAAGAAATCGTTAAGCAAAGACTTCAGATGGTTGGCCTAACCGGCTTTGAAGATCTCAGGCCGGATGAAATCAGTGGTGGGATGAAAAAACGCGTGGGCTTGGCGCGTGCGCTGGCGCTCGATCCTGAGTTGTTATTCAGCGATGAACCGACTTCGGGGCTCGATCCAATCATGACCGCTGTGGTAGACGAGTTAACGCTGAACCTCACCAAAGGCACTCACATGACCGCAGTGGTTGTGTCCCACGATATGACTAGCGCCTTTCGGATCGCTACGCGTATGATCATGCTTGGCCACGGGTCGATTGTGGCACAAGGAACACCCGATGAAATTCGGAATAGTCCAAACCCGGAAGTGCAACAATTTATCCACGGTAAACCTGACGGCCCGATTCCATTGAACCTTTCACAGGACGAGCACGAGCATCATCAGTATGTGAAGCCGCGTCCTTTCGCCTGGGCACGCGGCAGGTTCCATGGCAGAACGAGATGAAATGAATGACGAAGCTCGAATGACGAAGGAAAGACGAAGAACATGCGCGAGTCGTTAAATTGTTACAGCGTTATATCGGGTTTGCGATTCAACGATTTAACGATTCAACTTTTTAACGCGGCGAAGCCATTCGTCATTCGTCATTACACGACCACCTTCTGGAAATACTCTTGAGCCTGATGAAGCGAAATTTGTCCGATTACTTCGTCGCTTTGTTCGTGATCGCATGCAGCATCGTCCTGCTCGCCGCGCTCACTTTTGCGCTCTCTGGATATCGCCTCAAAAAGGTGACGCGCACCCTGCAAATCAATTATGAAGATGTGACCGGCATAAAAGTGAATTCTGAGGTCCGCTATGCCGGCGCGCCGGCCGGACGCGTGATCGCGATGCGGCATCTCACCGCCAAAGAGCGCGAAGCATTGCCGAATAAAAGGGACGCGGTGCGCGTGACAGTCAGTCTCGACGAAAAAATTCCGCCGATGCCTACGGACGTAACCGCCACGCTGAGCTCCGATACGTTGCTTTCGCCGAAGTTTGTAGCGCTTTCCGCGGGCACACCCGGTGGTGAGACGTTGGCAAACAACGCCGCGATCGAGGGTCATCCCGCTTACGGAATTGAGCAGCTCACAGCGGCAGCCGGTCCGCTGTTGGATAACGCAAACAAATTGCTCAATGATACGAACGTCCTCGTCACAGGATTAAAGAAAGATCTCGATCAATTCATGCCCAAACTTGGGCCACTGGCCGATTCCCTTCAAATGGACGCCGACAACTTACAAAACGTGATCACGAGTCTCGATAACCTTAGCAAAGGCGCTGACAAAGTGCTTGGAACAGCCGACCGCTTCATTGGCGGCACGGACAGGCAGCTGCAGGAACAATTGAGACAACTGCGCGTGACTCTCCTGAACTTGAAAGTAGTGACGACATATGCCAAGGCGCTCCTCGAAACACTCGCTCAAAAACCTAACCGCATCATCTTTAGCGGAAAACCCACCACACTCACGCCCGAATCAGAAATCCTCAAAAGCTCGAAACCGATGCCGGCAAGAAAGCCGTGAGTCCATCGCGTCTGCAGGGCACAGCGCTTCCTGCGAAGCGAAAGATTAAAAGAAGGGCGCTGGCTTAAATTTGAACTTCTCTCTTATTCTGTGCCCGTTGCTAAAACCTCACGATTACCTGATTGGAGCAGTTCGCCCAATGGTGTCACCTGGACTACCGGCGCGTGCGCCCACAACGGCGGCTCGGATGACCGCGAGAGGATCCTGCAGATTAAACTCGTGCGTGACAGTGCGCAGCCGACCGCCGGGCCAATAGTCGTACACTTGACGCGCGGTCCAATTGCTCATCGCCACCGTCACCCTTTGGATTCGGTTGAGCTCGTCGCGTGGATAAACCTGAGAGACGCCGTTCCAAAGGCTATCGCGTTCGGTTTCGTTGGATGCCCGATCGTAACTGTAGTGGAAGAGCGGAGGAATGGGAGAATGGTGGGAGGGGGTGGGAGAATGGGTTCAGAGCTAAGTATTGACACACACCGAGATTGCTTTCGTCACAATCAGCGGCAAGAAGGCGGGGGCGGAACCGGGAATGTATCCCCTGGGTAGTGCTCGATGATCGGCAGGAAACCCTGCCCGAACGCCATCACGCGCGTCCGGTAGTAAAGCCTTGAGGTCACCGTGTAGTTGGCTTCGTCCTTCACCGATGCGAGATAGATGATGTTATTCGGGGTGACCGGTGGTCCCGCCGGCGGCAGGCTTCCAATCGGAATCGTTCCCACGTATTCCGAGCCGTCCCACGCCAGGGAGATGGATCCGAAATCATGAACGGTCGACGGCCTGGTGTCGATCTGAGAAGCGTAATAGAGCTTCACCTCGTTGATTGCCCTCTCACCGGCAGGAGCAGTCACCTGAAAGCCCATCGTGGTCGGTTGCGCGTCCATGTGAACGGCCGGCGTGCCGGGTGGCAACGGTCCATCGCTGAAGCAATACTTAAACCAGGAATCGATGTTCTGGATGAGCTCATACAGCTCTGCATAGGAATTTTCGTCCACGACCCCGTGCTTCCCGTTCGGCTTCATCATAATCCGTTTCAAGAACCGCGGGCTCGTCCCTGCGCTGGCAATTCGCGCGTAGGTCGAATTGATCGCTGGTACGATGAAGAACTGGTCGTGTGTGCCGACGATGGTCAGCAGCGGTCCGTGCTGTGTCGGTGCATAGGCGATTGGGTCAAAATAGTTCAGGAATGTGGTAAGTGTCGGATCGCAGAAGTTCGAGACGGTGTTAAGGTGGTCCACTCTGCTTGGCATCCCATCCCGCGTGTAATAGTAGAGACCGTGATAGAGCCAGGCGCCCGGATAGAACGAGATGTGGCGCCAATCACCTGCCACCGCAATCCCGACCGCGCCCTTCACTCGATCGTCCACGCCGTTAATGTAGTAGGTGAACTGTCCGCCCATTGACGCCCCGATCACACCCAAACGCGTCCGGTCGATGCGGAATGGATTCAGGGATACATCTGACAATTTCTCGAAAAGGGTCAATGCCCGCATGCCGGCATACGCGTAATGGTAGAGGTAGCTCACGTGAGGGGCCGGCACATTCATGATTTCTTCAACCGAAATCCATCCCTGGTTCGTGTCAGGCGGTCCGGTAGAAAGGCCCTGCCCCGGACCATCGATCGAGAGTGCGACATATCCGAACGCCGCCAGGAGCATCGCCTCGTTCGGGTCCCCGTGCCCATGATGGCCGTGACCGATAACAATTGCTGGATACGGGCCGCCGACCAGTGGACTCGCCAAATAACCGTGGATACGTATGTGCCCGCCAGTGTGTATTGCGTACGGCGGGGTGGCGTCAGCCCACGTCGCATTGTTATTGGAGTCGAAATAGACCTCGAAGTAGCCGGTCTGCGCAGTGATAGTGTAGTTCAGTGTGTTCTTGTCCCGAATCCTCTGCTGAGTGTCGGGCGACCAAAGATCGAGAGGTGCGGACTGCGCGAACGTGCGACCGGAAGGACTGCTCGATAAAACGATAAGGAGCAAACAGAAGGTCAATATTTTTTTGAAATGAGTCAGCGGATTCATTGTTGTTCTTTCTCTTCTGTTTATATGGTTTTTGCGAAAAAGCTCCACCGTGTCAAGGACAATTCGCGGCGACTATCAAAAAGCTCGCGAGTGGCTAGTTAGATCCGCCGCGGTCAGCACTCGCGGCTACAATGATGCGCCTTTGAGAATTTCCGTCTGACCGCATAAGATCAGCGCATGCCCATACGAATATCTGCGATGCTTCTATTTATAGCCGTCGCGTTTTTTGCCGAAAGTGCGCCGCTATCCGAGTCCGACCTCAAGAACCTTCTCGCAGGCATTCGGGCAAACCGCACTACGCAAGCCGATTTTCAAGAGGTGCGGGTGATGCGCCTGATGAAGAAGCAGATCGTGGCCTCGGGCAAAATTTGGTTTCAGCCGCCGAACATATTCCGGCGCGAAGTAAAAGGCAATTCGCCGAGCATCACGGTAAGCGACGGGCGGCAACTCTGGATTTATTATCCGAACTTCAAATCGGCGGAACGTTATCCACTGGGTAAAAGCTCGCCGCTCGATTCCACGGTGGCGGCGATTAATTCCGCGCTAAATCTCGAGAACATCGAAAACACTTTCCAAATCAACGCGACCAAGAGCGACAAAGGGTACGACCTAACTTTACTACCGCGCACAGCGTCGATGAAACGAGTGTTTCAAAAGCTTGATCTGCATATCAAGGAAAACCTAGGCGTCGAACGTACGGATATGTTGCTGCCTAGCGGCGACCGGATCGTGACCAGCTATTCGAACCAGACGCGTGCGCCTATTGCTGGGTCCACGTTCGAATTCAAGCCGCCAGCAGGCACCGAAGTAACCACGCCGCTGGGCCAATGAATCCAAGGCGTTAACGCGAAACGATGTTTGCGCAGCGCATGATTCCTGCGGATGATTGCGCCGTGACCCCAGACCATGTTGACGCCTTCGTAAAGCAGACCTGCGAGGTGATTGTCGGAAAGAACCAGGCGGTGAAGCTCGCCGTCGCATGTCTGCTCGCGCGCGGCCACCTGTTAATTGAAGATATCCCCGGCGTCGGCAAGACCACGCTTTCCCAAGCGTTGGCGCGTTCCCTCGCCCTCGCCTTTCAACGGATCCAATTTACCAGCGACCTATTGCCTGCCGACATTCTCGGCAATTCCATCTTTGACCGCCATGAGCAGCGGTTCGTTTTTCATCGTGGTCCACTTTTTTCGCAAGTGGTGTTGATCGACGAGGTAAATCGAGCGACGCCAAAAACACAAAGCGCGCTTCTGGAAGCGATGGAAGAACAACACATCTCAATCGACGGCGTGACCTACCAACTACCAGAGCCGTTTTTTGTAATCGCAACCCAGAATCCGCAAACTGCCGTCGGCACGTTTCCCTTGCCTGAATCGCAGCTGGACCGTTTTCTAATGCGGATCGAGCTGGGTGTGCCCGAGCGGGCTAGCGAGCGCGCCATGCTTTTAGGGATGGATCGGCGCGAGATGTTGAAGGAATTGAAGCCCGTCATTAGCCCACGAACGCTATTCGAGATCCAGGATAACGTGCGAAACGTGCACGCTTCGGCGGCGCTGCTTGACTATTTGCAGGATTTACTCGATGCCTCGCGACAGCGTCACACTACGGGTTTGTCGCCACGCGCAGGTCTGGCGTTGCTGCACGCGTCCCAGGCATGGGCGCTGATGAACGGACGCGACATGGTTTTGCCCGAGGATATTCAAGCAATCGGCATGGCAGTAATGGGACATCGGCTCGGGCACGATATCGAGCAACCCGGACAAAGCGGACGCACACTCGCTGATAATCTGCTGCACAGCGTGCCTGTCCCGTGAAAGCAGGAAAATTTGCGCTGGTTTATCCAACCGGGAATTTAGCGGCGCTGCTTTTTGTGCTGGCCACGATGTGGTACGCCGCCTCGAGCCAAAATAGTCCGGCCGTTTATCTGCTACTGTTTGGGCTAACGGCGGTGTTTCTGGTTTCAATCCCACACACGTTGGTCAATCTGGCAGGTGTAACTATAGCGCCGGAATCGGCGAAGCCGGCGTTTGCAGGTGAGGAGGTTTCCCTGCTAGTCGAGATCATGAATTGTTCGCGTGCGACGCGTCGCGGAATCCAACTGGTCTTGCCGGGTCGAGGCGGCGACCGTAAACACGTCGATTACATTGCAGCCGGCAAGGCCGCTCGTGTGACGCTCCGATTCCCAGCGAAGCAGCGGGGCGAACACCGGATTGGAACGTTTCGCTTAACGAGTATTTATCCGCTTGGTTTCGTTCGCGTTTTGAAAAAATTCCCCTCCTCGCAAACTTACCTGGTATATCCAAAGCCATCGGGCGATCCCCAGCTCCCGATGCATCGTGCGGGTACACCGCACAGCCGGCCACAAACAGAGCTTGGAGAAGGCGATGACTTTGCAGGTGTCCGCGCCTATGTGCCCGGCGAATCTCAACGTCACATCGATTGGAGAGCCGCGGCACGCGGACAGCCACTCATGACGAAACAATTTGCCGCCGAAGCGGAAGGCTCTGTACATCTGGATTTTTCTGCACTGCGATTTCACGACGCCGAACAAAGACTGTCGCAACTTGCGCTGTGGGTGATCGAAGCCGAACGCGCGCGCCGCCCCTACAGTTTACGTTTGCCAAACACAGATATCCCGCCTGCGGTTGGAGACGCGCATTTTCATCGATGCATGCGCGCATTAAGTCTGTTCCAGGGCGAGGAAGGACCACCAGCACGAGCATGAGTAGGACTAGCAGGCGTATACAGCAGTGGAAAGATACCACTATCCCACGCCGGCCACTGCTTTGGCTCGCGGCTGCGCTGCTGTTTACACTTCCCCCGATGTTCGGCCAGCTCGCCAGCTGGGTCCCGTGGCTCTTTCTT
>Ga0137370_10001238_pt1 | contig 10526 bp, 11 predicted proteins | sample SagtaG_11_FD_104920 | JGI IMG/M metagenome (GOLD analysis project Ga0137370, IMG submission 104920) | Vadose zone soil microbial communities from Sagehorn Ranch, Mendocino, California, USA - Sage1_R_20_16 metaG | ecosystem: Environmental > Terrestrial > Soil > Vadose zone | place: USA... | reverse complement strand
TCGTCTATGGGTTCAGTATTAGTTGTCAGAATCCGGAGCCATCACCAAGCTGAACCGTCTCCGACTCAACGGCATCGACTGCCCTGAGAAGGGCCGGACTTTCGACCAACGCGCCAGGCACGCCGCCTCAGAACTGGTCTAGAGGAGAGAAGTCACCGTCCAGACGCGCGACGAGGATAAGTACGGGCGACGGATAGGAAATCGCGCTTCAGATAAGGCAAAGTGCAAGGGACTCACCTGTCTGGTTGCGACTTGTATATCGTCAGGGCAGCTCGACCTAACCGTGGTGACATTGACAAGAGTTCAGGGAAGATCCCCGGCTCTTGCCGGACGTCCTCAGTCTTTTTCCCCAGCCCAAACTGTTCTCTTAATATCTCGTTGCCTTTGTGCCCTCTGTAGACCAGTTCGTCCGTCTCGAAATCATATTCCGGTATTTCAGGATGCTCCCATCTCTGCAGAAAGTACTGGTAAAACAAGTTATACAAGCCATGATCCTTCAGGTTGTGCTGGAATAAATATTCCGGCATTGTTTGCACATCCAGATCGGTGTGATAATGCTTGAGCCACAGATAATCACCGAGGATCGCAAGTTTGACAAGGGGTGGATCTGAGTAGAGCTTGAGTTTGACGGCTTTCCCGGTTGCCTTGAGCCTCTTGAGCAAGGTGATGCTTTCCCTAATCTCTTTTCGAAACTTCTCAAGCGTAAAATGGGGATGGTCGATAGCATCGATGCGATTTGTTGCTTCGTGCGTGTAGGGATTTACGAGCAGGATATGGGCCCCCATACACTTCTCCAGCACCGTATGAAGATCGCCCTCTTGGTCTACAAAGGTTCCATAGCCAGTTGACCCAATCACCATGACCGTTCTTCCCGCCCCCTGCTTTTCCTTGAATTTTCTGACCCTTTTCTGAGCGCTGAGTTCTCGCCAAGGGGAAAAAGCGGTCAACCCGGCACCAGTTGCCATCTTCGCGAGAGTCCGGTCCCGCAGGCTTCGATGCAGATAGTTGAAGGTGACAATCAGAACAATCGCCGCCGTCATTTCCACAGCGACGAGATAGATCATATTATTTTCTACGAGAGACCAGAGAATGAGAAAACTCCTCGCGACTGTCGGTAGAGAGAGGGCTATCCCTGCGCTCAGCGCCACCACGACGATGTGGTAGACACTCCATGCCGTGCCATGCATGAAATGTCTGACAATCGATAGTTTTTCTCTCAACATCGAATCTCCTCCTTCCGTGTCTCCCACCACCAGACACTATTGGTGCTCAGCTGCGCCGGTCGTCCGTCGTCCCTTTCGTCCATGCAGACGCTCAATCGCTCCTATGAAACATAAAACCGTCTCAGCCCCCTGTTGTTCACAACAGTCAGAGGTCAGTTGGTTCCAGGCTTATGGGGGAACAGCTACGCGATTCGCTGCGAGAATGTCAGCGAGCGCTCAAAGCAACGATCAGTTCCGCTGAGTCGAAAAGATAGGCTGCACCCTCCGTCGTTGTCAACAGACTTAATCTAACCAGGCTGGTCTTCCCCCGGTTTAGTGGACACTGCTGGTTGACTGAGTCGCCCGCTGTTCGAACTCCACGGGGCTGAGCTAGCCCAAGGTGAAATGTCGGCGGGACCGATTATAAAATCCCTCCACATACGCAAAGATCTCCGCGCGTTTCCTGCCGGGTGTGTTACAGGCGACCGCGGAAGGCGAACAACTGGCCCAGCCCAGCCCATGCTTTTCGGCAATTGTTGCGATAGGATGTTGCATGCACCCTTGATCTGTGCTCTTTTCCATTGGGCCTCGCGGGAGACGCCCATGTCATTTTGTTGGAGCGTCTAGTATGGAGAGCTATTACGTCATTCTGGAAATTCATGAATCAGCGACTCCCGAAGAGATAAAGGATGCATACCGACTCATGTTACAAGTCTGGCATCCTGACCGGTTTCACCATAGGCCCACCCTTTTGGCGAAGGCAGAGCTGAAGACCGGGAAAATTAATGCGGCCTTCGAGACGCTCAGTGACCCTGTACTGAAACAACGGTATGACGAATGGCTACGTACTAGCCATGGACGGAATGCGCAGACTGTTGAGACAGTGACTTGCCCTTCCTGTCAAACAACGTTTCACACCCCTCCCGAGCAAAAAGAGAACTGGGAGCTGCACAGGAGCCGGCACCGAGCTACAGAGGATCCCGGCCACAGCGCCAGCACAACGCATCAAGACAATGAGTCTATAACCCGTGCGCGAATGGCTATTATTGCCATAGCCCTATTATTTGCCGGAGTCCTAGTCTTCGCGGTGACGAAAAAATCTAAAATTATTATTTCAAACAAGCCTGCTCAGACGGATTCGCAGTCGACAGTTCCGAGGAATGAGCCATTCGCATTCAACGAAGAACAGGTTCACCCAGCCGTGGCTGCGCAGGATGGCGTTTCCAAGACACCGGCTCAGACGAAAGCACAGGCGACAGATCCAAGGAAAGCGCCAATGGCAGAAACCCAACAGGAGCGCCGGAAGGATCTTGATGCGATACAGCGCCAGATGGCGCAGGCTGCTGCGCGTGTGCCTGCATCCCCACCGGACATGATCTCAGCCGTAGACCTGCAGCAGTTGGAGATGCTGGCCGCTCAGGGCAGTGCGTCGGCGCAGAACCAGCTGGGGCAGCTGTATGACAGCGGGCGGAGGGGTGTGCCGCAGGACTATGCGACGGCGCGGGGATGGTACGAGAAAGCTGCTGCTCAGGGCCATGCGTGGGCACAGAACCAGCTGGGGCAGCTGTATGCCGACGGGCGGGGTGTGCCGCAGGATTATACAAAGGCTCGACAGCGGTGGGAGCAAGCGGCAGCCCAAGGTGTTACGCAGGCGCAGTACAATCTTGGGCAGCTGTATGCCAACGGGCGTGGCGTGCCGCAGGATTATGCGACGGCGCGGGGATGGTATGAAAAAGCCGCCGCTCAGGGCAATGCATGGGCGCAGGCCCAGCTTGGGCAGCTGTATGCCAACGGGTGGGGCGTGCCGCAAGACTATGCAACAGCACGGGGATGGTATGAGAAAGCCGCCGCCCAGGGCAACGTCTGGGCGCAGGCCCAGCTCGCATTGTTGTAACCAAATGGGTGGGGACGCAAAACGATACGGCGCATAGCAGTGGCGAGAGGAAGAGGCGTTAGAGGGGAACGAAGCAGTGCAATTTCACCTCGGATGGCTGCATGAGCCGGGAGAAACTGTTGTGCAGAACAATGTGGGTGCATGTATGTGGGTCCCCCTGGCTGGAGCAATTGGGGATGAGAGTGGACCGAAGAACAGAAAAAGCGACGTATTCCATGAGTGAATAGGCATGACACTTTTGCAGAGATGCTGGAGGTGGTTTAGGCAGCAAAGTCGGCTCAACAAGGTTGTCATCGTTGGATTTTCAAGCGCGCTGGTGTTGTTTCTCGTCCCTCTGGTTGTGTCCTGGTTCAAGCCAACTCCTATTCATGTAGGTGTCGCCTTCTACACGTACGAGCGTGCGTTCCTACTCGAGGGAAACACCAAGACATATTTTTATGAAAAGCGGAATCTGGTGTCCGATTGCAGTCTCCGGCGAATCGAACAGACCTTGCCGAAAGGCCGGGCCAGGACCCCTGATCCGCAGTCCTGGGTCTTGAGCAAATTTCTCCTTGATAATGTATCGGACCAGAACATCACGAAACTCCGTATGAACATCAGATCTCCACTCCTGGGTCCCACGACACAGCTGTTTACGACACCGAATGTGGAAGCCACAGGGGAGTTGGATGCGACGGCTAAGGATGGTCTGCACAGGTATGTGATTTCCATTCAGGCCCTCGCACCGATGACCTCAGCGGTTCTCATCTTGCAGACTCCGATCGACGAGCAATTTCGTCGTTTTATATATGTGGACCATGGCCGGGTGACCATCCAGGTGCCCTTTCTGGCAGCGGACCAGTTCGGGACATTTCCCCTGAAAATCGCTCGCACCAATGCCATGAAGATTTTGAACCGGGAGGGTATCCTGCGAACCGGTGACGAAACCTTCGCGAATGAAAAGATTGAGTTTACGATGCTACGCTCCGACGAACCTGATGTGAAGGACGAACTTGTGTCGTATCGGCTTCTCCCAAAGGCGCGTGTATGTCCGGAAGGAATGGCGGGCGACTGGTAGGATTCGGCGATGACGGTGGACGGCAAGACAGGGGTCTATTAGGTTTCCGCCAATTTCTGGTTGTGTCGCATCGGGCGGATCCTCACCTCGAGTCCCAACAACGCTGCCGTGACGATTATCCACGCTGGTGACCAGAATGGCGCATTCCGATGCAAGCGCTGCCGGATTTGAGGCACCCCTGCATCTTTCAGCGACCCGTTCATCCAGCCTGGTTCCAGGTGAGGCGGGTCTGCTTGCCACATGTCCCCCTGCCCCTCCCTCTTTGTTACGCGCGATCCTGACGGGAACGCGATCCTTCCGATATTTAATTAGTTGATCGATTTATCAGTTGACAGCGAACGACTCCAGGGCTACACAGACTACATGGGCATCCATCCCCTCGCAGGTCAGAAGGCGCCGGCATCGGTCCTTGTCGATGTCTCGAAGCTCCTCGCGGCCTATGCTTCAGAGAAGCCCGATGCAATGGTCCGTGAGCAACGAGTGGCCTTTGGCACGTCGGGACATCGGGGATCTTCCTTCAAGCGAAGCTTTAATGAATGGCATATCCTGGCCATCACGCAGGCGATCTGTGAATATCGAGTCAGTCAGGGCACCAGCGGGCCTCTGTACCTCGGCAGAGATACTCACGCACTCTCGGGACCAGCCTGTGCGAACGCGCTCGAGGTGTTGGCGGCGAACGGCGTTGACGCGATGATCGATCAGGATGGTGGCTACACCCCCACTCCGGTCATCTCTCATGCGATCCTCTCCTATAATGGAGACAGAACATCGGGACTCGCCGATGGTATCGTCATCACCCCCTCACACAATCCGCCGGAGGACGGCGGCATCAAGTACAACCCACCGCATGGCGGGCCGGCTGATACCCAGGTGACCAAATGGATTGAGGATCGCGCGAATGCCCTCCTTGCCGCCGATCTGCAAGGCGTGAAACGTGTGTCATACGGCCAGGCTCGTCGTGCGAGCACGACCCACCAGCATGATTACCTCGGCACCTACATCGGTGATCTTGCGCAGATCATCGAAATGGACATGATTCGATCAGCCAGGTTGAAGCTCGGCATCGATCCGCTCGGCGGTTCCGGTGTGGCCTACTGGCAGCCGATGGCAGAGCGGTATGGGTTGAACATTGAGATGGTGAATCCCGCCGTCGATCCGACCTTCCGCTTCATGCCGCTCGATTGGGACGGCAAGATTCGTATGGACTGTTCTTCGCCCTATGCCATGGCGAACCTCATCGCGCTGAAAGATCGTTTCGATGTCGCTTTCGGGAACGATGCCGACAACGACCGGCATGGGATCGTTACCCGCTCTGCCGGTCTGATGAATCCAAATCACTACCTCGCCGCATCTATCTTTTACCTCTTTTCCAATCGTCCAGGATGGAAGCTGGGAGCCGGGATCGGTAAGACGTTGGTGAGCAGCAGCCTGATTGATCGTGTCGCCGTCAAGCTCGGACGTAAGCTTGTCGAAGTGCCGGTCGGCTTCAAATGGTGTGTGAGCGGCTTACTCGAGGGCGCGCTCGGGTTCGGCGGAGGAGAAAGCGCAGGGGCCTCGTTCCTGCGCTGGGATGGGTCGGTCTGGACGACTGACAAGGATGGGATCATCATGGATCTGCTGGCGGCGGAGATGATGGCCATGACCGGCCGCGATCCGGGTGAACTGTACCGAGAACTGACCAAAGAACTGGGAGAGCCGGTGTACGAGAGGATCGATGCGGCCGCGACGCCGGCGCAGAAAGCCATCCTGGCGAAACTGTCACCAGACCAGGTAGAGGGCACAGAATTGGCCGGCGACAACATCGTCGCAAAACTGACGACCGCTCCTGGTAACGGGGCGCCAATCGGCGGATTGAAAGTTGTTACCGAGCAAGGCTGGTTCGCCGCCCGGCCCTCCGGCACCGAGGATGTCTATAAACTCTATGCAGAAAGCTTTCGCGGAAAAGATCATCTCAAGCGGATTCAAGAGGAAGCGGAGGCGCTCATCACCAACGCCCTGTCAGTAAACAAGTAAGAGACCTACCGGTCCGGCTATGATGTGCATGAGCTCAATCCATGTTTGAGTTAGGCAGCGTGGCGGTCCTGATCTGGGGCATGCTCTTTGGGGCCATCGGCTTTGGCTACTTTCTGTACGGGAAAAAGCAAAAGGCCATCATCCCACTCTGTGTCGGAATTACCCTCTGCGTCTTTCCCTACTTCATTGACAACCTGTACGTTTTAGTCGGGGTCGGCGTGACCCTGATGGCAATTCCATATTTCGTGCGGGTGTGACGTGAACGGAACGTTCCACCAGATCGAGTGACAAGAAAAAAGAAGCAAGGCCTAGCTCGTGGTGAGGAGAGATCACTCGGCAGGATTTCGACTTGGATGAAGCGGAGGGCGAGGCCTGTGACTTTTAAATAGGCCGACGAAAAGAAAGCTCGCGATATCTACCGTAGAAACCACAGATTGCGGTGGGCCATGAACCAGGGCAATCTAATCAGCTTCGATTACACACCATCCCTTGAGGAGGCCCGATGAGCACAGAGCGCCGCTCCGCTCCGAATGCGCGGCTATTACTTCGGCGCCTGCTTCTTCACTTGGCGTTCTCACTTGCTCTTCTGGCAGCCTCCCTGGGAGTTGGCATGTGGGGGTACAGCTACTTCGAGCAGCTCCTATGGCGGGATGCCTTTTTGAATGCGGCCATGCTCCTAGGCGGGATGGGGCCGGTGAAGCTGGATTTGTCAGAACCAGGGAAAGTCTTCGCAGGGCTCTTCGCGCTCTACTCGGGGTTGGTCGTGATCGCCGTCACCGCTCTACTGCTCGCTCCGGGTATTCATCACATTATGAAACGGGTACACTGGGAGGATCGATCAGATACAAAGTAACCGGAACAATGTTGTCCTTCGCCGCGTGCGTCATTCATCCCCGCCCATTCCTAGCGCTCATATTCGACTCGTGCTGGATCCGGAAGACGTGCGACACGACAGCATCATCTTTGCCCAGCCCCTATGGCTGTAACAAGGGATCTGCGTCATCGTGGATTTGTACCCTTGTAGGACCCTGCCCTGTTCCCTGCCTGGTATCGTCAACTTCCTCGTCAGACCCGCCGCTCGCCGATTCCTAGTCGAAGCGCCTCCACATCCAACTCATGCTCAAGACGATGCAGCACGTCATCACTAATGGTACCGTCGTTGCGCAGGCCGATAACCGCGAGGCGTTCTGCCGTCAATGTCTCATGCCTCAAACGCCGGAACGCCTCGGTGGCGTCCGGCGTACAGTCAGCAACGGATCCATTCTTGGCGTAACGCTGTACGCGGTCGCCATAATGCACGCGCATCTGATCGAGGTGCTCGGGAATGGGCCACCCTTCGTTTGCGACCTCATCCAGGCGTACAAGAGCGGCCGTCGCCGCATGTTCCCGCGCCTGCATCTCTTCACGTTCCAGAGTCCCCTCTTCCCTTACATTCAAGGCGCTGATCAGAGGAGGAAGAGACAAACCCTGTAAAACCAATGTGGCGAAAATCACCGAAAAGGTGATCAGGATGATTTCCGCTCGAAAGGGAAACGGCGTTCCGGCTGCAGTCGTCAGCGGCAGCGCTAATGCCGCCGCAAGAGACACGATCCCCCGCATGCCGGTCCAGCCGATAATAAACAGAGTCGACCAAGCCGGCATTGGATCGCGCGCCCGCAGCGAGGGGCTCAAGAGTCTCGGGATCCACGCGGCCAGCGGTACCCATATCAGGCGTACCACGATGACGGTAACGCTCACGAGTGCTCCGCTGAGCATGAGCGGTACAAACATTCCAGATGGGAGGGCCTCCCGGAGTGCCCCCAGTTGCAGACCGATCAGAATAAAGATGACAGCGTTGAGTACGAACACAAGGAAGTCCCACACTGCCCTCGCTTGAATCCTCGTCGCCGGCGCAACTGCCTCGCTGAAATGTTGGCGAAGATAGAGACCTCCGGCCACGCAGGCCAATACGCCTGAAGAGTGAGCCTGGTCGGCCAGGACCCAGGCGATGTATGGGGCTAGGAGCGTGATCGCAATCTCGCTAAAACTGTCTTCCAATAATTTCAGTGCCCAGCGGGCCACCAACCCGACCAAGAGTCCGATCACGACACCCACTGTCGCTGCCATGAAGAAATCCTGCACTGTGTCGCTGAACATATAGGTGCCACTGATCGCCGCCATCACCGCGGCGCGATACAGAATGAGCGCCGTTGCATCGTTCACGAGACTCTCTCCTTCCAGTATTGTGACCGCGCGCCGTGGAAGGCCTAACCGTTTCGCAACCGCGGTGGCCGACACGGCGTCAGGTGGTGAAACGATCGCCCCCAGCGCAATTGCTCCAGCCCAACCCAATCCCGGCAGCCAGATGCGGGCGACCATCGCTACGGCGGCGGTTGTCGCCAATACGAGTCCAACCGCCAGCAAGGTAATCGGGCGAAGGTTTGAGCGAAAATCACGCCAGGAAGTGAAGTAGGCCGCTGACCAGAGAATAGGTGGAAGAAAGACCAGGAACACGACATCAGGATCGAGTCGCAGCGTCGGCACGCCGGGAATGAGGCCTAAGACCAACCCTCCGATCACCAGCAAGATAGGGTAAGGGATCACGAGTTTGCGCGCGATCGCCGCAAGGGCGAGCACGGCTATCAACAGCAAAATAACCGTTTCAAGTTGCTGAAGGCTTTCCATGTCGTGTCAATCGTACGCGAATCGCCCGTGCAAAGGACAGGGACCTTCTGAGCCAGTGATCTCGACCTTCTCAGACGGAGACCTGCTTAATCCCCCTCTGCACGTAGCGAAGATGAGCAGAATCAGAATCGCCTAATAGGGGTTTCAAACAGGCTGCACAACGCCACAGACCGTGGCGCGTCAAGCGCGCGACATACGAAACAGGCACGATCCGAAGTTCGAGGTTCGGGGTCCGAAGTTCCAAAAACCTCGGACTTCGGACCTCGAACCGTCGTCCATCTTGTTCGCCAGGCCTGGCTCGCTCGGCTACTCCGCTGGCTGTTCGCCCTTGTCCCAAGCCTGCAGCCCATCGAAGTTCCGGCTCGCCCAAATAGGTTTTTCCCTGCCTGTTTTGGCTCGAAATCAGACGTAACATGCAAAAGAATGGGAGATGAAACTTCGTTAGGTGGAACGAGGAGAGATCGTGACCCGTCGAAAGACTTCGGCATACAGCCCGGCCGGGGCACTGGCCTTGGGATCGACGAACACTGCTCGCCAACGGTTCAATCCCAGGACTCCTTCCCCATAGGGTATCGTTGCCACCTGACTGTGATGCTCCGCGATGGCGGCCATCTTCTTGGCCACGTAGCGGTCAATGTACTCAAGCCGGTCCCAGGTAGCGAAGGGTCCCCAGATTTCATACGCCCAGATGCCACCACTGAGCACGATGCCGGCTTCAAGGACGCTTTCTCTCGCCAGCCTGCCGGCGAGGCGATGGGCCGGATGTCGGTCAAGTTGTTCATCCAATGTATAGACTTCGTTTGGCTGAAGGCGGGCAAGGATCTCGACGAGTCTCCGTTTGACAGCCGTGGTATTGATCTCGTCCGCTGCATCCGGTTCGTCACAAAAGATCACGTCTTTGACTCCCAAGACAGCGGCGGCCCGGAGGGCCTCTTCCCTTCTTACTTCGGCCATCCGCTGCTCCGTCAACGCGAATGGGTTCGATGACCTGCCACCGTTCGTCACGACGACGGAAGTAATCACAGCCATGGACTCCACCAGTGCGGCGACCGTCCCGCCCATGCCGATTTCCATGTCATCCGGATGGGCGCTGATGATGAGGACGTTGTGGTGGCTCATGGCCGAGGCATATCCCGTAGACTTAGCAGGACGCTGAAAAAGCCCGCCAGCTTCGTTCTCGCTACGCTCAGAGGCTCAACGTACCGAAGCGTACGCCTCGCCTCTTCGCTCGCTGCGGCCCTGCTTGGGACAAGGCGCATCTCGGCGCGCCAGGGCTGGGCGGGTGAGAAGTCTGGCCATTTTGAGCGTCCTGTGTGCGGTTCTCCGGTTATCAAGACATTCGGAAGAATGAGGTTCTGGCTTACCCACATAGTTTTTCCACAGCCTGTTAGAGGACTACCTGCTGTTCTGCGTGGTAGGAACTGCGGACGAGCGGACCGGATTCGACGTGGGTGAAGCCAAGGGACATTCCCTCCACTTTTAACATGGCAAACTCGCTAGGATCGTAGAAGCGTGCAACAGGCAGATGCTGTCTTGTCGGTTGGAGATATTGGCCGATGGTCATGATGTCGCAGCCGACGGAACGGAGGTCGCGCATGACCTCGCGTGCCTCGTCTATGGTTTCTCCCCTCCCGAGGATCAGCCCGGACTTCGTGCGCATGCCCCATTGCTTCGCCTAGCCGAGTAGCTCGATCGA
>Ga0137370_10001232_pt1 | contig 10542 bp, 10 predicted proteins | sample SagtaG_11_FD_104920 | JGI IMG/M metagenome (GOLD analysis project Ga0137370, IMG submission 104920) | Vadose zone soil microbial communities from Sagehorn Ranch, Mendocino, California, USA - Sage1_R_20_16 metaG | ecosystem: Environmental > Terrestrial > Soil > Vadose zone | place: USA... | reverse complement strand
CTGGCCACCGTCTTCACGCCGGTCAAGAACACGTTGCAGGGCGCCGTCGACCGGAGGATCCGCCCGGCATCCCGTCCCGCGTCCGCGCATTCGACGAGCATCGACGATCTCTTGATTCTCTCGGAGCTCCATGACCGCGGCGTCCTGACGGACGAAGAGTTCGCCTCGAAAAAGAAACAGGTGCTCGGGATCTAGGCGCTCTCGGCCATCCGCTTGAGCTCGCTGGCGCGCGAGGTGAGGAAGCGCCGCATGTAGCCGGTGAGGAAGACGCGGTCGACGATCGCACCGATGGGCCCGAGCGGACTCGCGAACGTGAACGTGTCGATCATTGTCGTCCCGCCGTCGCGCGGAACGAATTCGTGGACGTGACGTAAGGACGCGAAGGCCCCGCGCACCATGACATCCTCGAACAGACGCGGGCGTTCGAGGCGCAAGATGCGAGCTGTCAGGCGCTGGCGTACCCCTAGATGCCGCGCTTCCCAGGTGACCTCGTCACCGAGCTCGAGCAGGCCGACCGTCACGCCGCCTACCGCGCGCTCAGCCGTGCCCGCTGTGGAACGGACGTGCGCGGCGACATCGCGGGCAAGGTCGAAGCAACGCTCCGGTGGCGCGTCGATCGAGGTCGCGATACGGATGGTCGGCATGGGACGCGTCGAGCTCAGGCCTTCTCGATCTCGAGCTTGCCGGGGACGCCGTTCAGCTCGCCCTCCCATTTGTGGCCACGGTCATGGAGTCCTTCGGCGAAGCTCGTCGCCAGCGCCTCCTGCTTGATGAAGTCGCCGTAGCGCTCGAATACGCGCCCGATCGGTCCGGCGTAGCGGAGCGCGATGCGGTCCGAGATATCGAGCCCCGCTTCCTTGCGCATGTTGTTGAGGTGGTGCGCGACCTCTCGGGCAAGACCCTCGAGCTCGAGCTCCGGGGTGACCTTTGTCTCGAGCGCGACCGTGGCGCCGGAGTCGCGACCGACCGCGTGGCCGGGCGCGCCTTCGTGCGAGATGAGGACCTCGGTGTCCGAAAGCTCGAAGCCCTCGACGGCGATCTTTCCGTCGCGCCTCTGGTAGCGGCCCTCGGCGAGGGCCTGTCGAATGCGTGGGAGATCCTTCCCGAGCTTCGGTCCGAGCACCTTGAGGTCGGGCTTCACCGTCTCCCTCACCAGACCCTCGGCGGCGTCGCGGACTTCGATCGCCTTCACGTTCAGCTCGTCCTTCACGATCTCTGCCAGGTCGGAATCATTGTCGAGAGCGCCCCGATCGCGATCGTTCGCGTCGAACACCACGATGAGCTTCGGGAGTGGCATGCGCGTCTTCACGCCCGCGGACGCGCGCGCCGCGCGCCCGAGCTCGACGACGCGGCGGGCGGCTCGCATCCGTCGCTCCAGATCGTCGTCGATGAGCGCGGCGTCGAAGGATGGGTACTCGGCGTGATGGACCGACGCCGGCGATCCGGTCGTCGCGCGGCGAACGAGATTCTGGAACATCTCCTCGGCGATGAAGGGCATGACCGGCGCGAAGAGACGGACGAGCGTGGTGAGCGCGTCGTACAGCGTCTGATAAGCGGCGAGCGAGTCGCGCTCGGAGCGCGCCTTCCAGAAGCGAGAACGGTTCCGGCGCACATACCACGTCGAAAGGTCGTCCCAGAATGCCTCCATCTTCAGGCAGGCCGTCTGCGCGTCGTACGCGTCGAAGGCTCCGCGCGCGTCGCGGATCAGGCGATGAACGCTCGAAAGAAGCCAGCGGTCGATGACCGGGCGTTCGCGCGGCGGCACGGAGGCGGCGGTCGGGTCGAACCGGTCGAGATTCGCGTACGTCACGAAGAACGCGTAGGTGTTCCAAAGGACCAGGAGCTTGCGCTTAACGTCGGAGAGCACCTCGTAGCCGAACAGCACTTTGTCGGCGGGATTCAGGCGCATGTAGAACCAGCGGACGATGTCGGAGCCCGCGCGCTCGGCCGCCTGCGGGAAGTCGATGAAGTTCTCGCCGCTCTTGTGGAACTCGTCGCCGTTCTCGTCGTAGACGAACTCGTGCGAGAGGACTGTCTCGTACGGCGCGCGGCCGGTGAGGACCACACTGAAGAAGAGCTGGGAGTAATACCAGAGCCGGATCTGCTCGACGTTCTCGGTGATGAACTCGGCGGGAAACCATTTCTTCCAGTGGTCGCGGTCGGTCAGCCAATTCAGCGTTGAGAAGGGCACGATGCCGGCGTCGAGCCACACGTCACCCGTCTCGCGGACACGCGTGCTCTCCGCCTTGCAGGTGGGACAGGCGACCACGACGTTGTCGATCCACGGCCGGTGCAGCTCGTGGAGCTGTTCAAGGCCGCGCACAGCCCGTTCGCGGAGCTCGTCCTGGCTGCCGATGATGAAGAAGTGGCCGTTCGCGCAGGTGTAGAACGGCAGCGGCAGTCCCCAGTACCGCTTGCGGCTGATGTTCCAGTCGCCCATGTTGTCGAGCCAGTTCTGCATCCGTTCGCCCGTGTGCGACGGAAGCCAGCGCACCTTCGTCGCGGCTTCCTTGAGCTTCGGCCGGAGCTCGTCCATCGAGATGAACCACTCGTCCCCCACGCGGAAGACGATCTCCTCCTTGCAGCGCCAGCAGATCGGATAGCTGTGCGTGTACGCGAGCTCGCGGAAGAGCCGACCCCGCTTGCGAAGGTCATCGGCGATCTCGTGCGCGACGTCACGCGCGTCTCTGCCTTGGAGCCAGCCGAAGCCGGCGACGAAATGGGCGTTCTCGTCGATGGGCACGATGACCGGGGCTTTCTCGCGCTTGCCAAGTGCGAAGTCCTCGGCCCCGCAGCCCGGGGCGATGTGAACGATCCCCGTTCCCTCCGCCTCGCCGACCTCATCCCAGGCGATGACCCTGTGCGCCGCGGCCGCGGCCGTGGCCGCGGGAAGCTCGTCGAACGGTCCCGCGTAGCGGAGGCCAAGGAGATCGCGGCCTTTGACGGTCGCGAGGACCTCGGCGTTATGCCACTTCGATTGCGCGAAGACCTTCGCGCCGAGGATCAATACCTCGGGGTCGGTCGCTCCGTCGGCGACGACGCGGACCTGTACGTAGTCGAGATCCGGATGGACGGCAAGCATGACGTTCGCGGGCAGCGTCCACGGGGTCGTCGTCCATGCGAGGAACGACGCACGCTGCTTGGCGAGCTCGGTCCCGCGGCCTTCGGCCAGCACAGGGAAGCGGACGTACAGCGAGTCGTGGGTCATCTCCTTGTACGAGCCGGTCATCTCGTGCTCGGCAAGGGCCGTCCCGCAGCGCGCGCACCACGGCATCGCGCGATGACCCTTGTACAGCCAGCCCTTCTCATGAACGAGCTTCAACACGCTCCAGATGTGGGAGATGTTGTTGTCGGTGTACGTGTAGTAGGAGTTCTCCCAGTCCATCCACTGACCCAGGCGGATGGACTGCTTGGTGATCGCCGCGGCGCTCCGATCGACGCGCGCGCGACACGCACGCGAGAACTTGTCGATGCCGTAGGTCTCGATGTCCCGCTTGCTGTTCAGATTGAGCTCGCGCTCGACCTGCACTTCCACCCACAAGCCCTGGCAGTCGAACCCGTTCTGCCAGCGCTCGTCGAAGCCCTGCATCGCCTTGTAGCGCTGGAAGAGGTCCTTATACGTGCGGCCCCACGCGTGATGGACGCCCATCGCCTCGATGTTGGCGGTGATCGGTCCGTCGATGAACGAGTACCGCGGCCCGCCGGCGTTCTTGCGGCGCAGCGCCTCGAAGCTCTTCTCGCGCTCCCACAGGTCGAGCACGCCGTGCTCGAGCTCCGGCAGGTCGAATCCCGATCCGACCGGTGCGAATCGCGCTTTCTGCTCCGTCGCCATCTCCGCTCCTTCTCGCGCAAAACAAAAACGCCGTCCCGACATCTCGGGACGGCGTCAAGCCGTGGTACCACCCAAGTTGGCGCAGCTTGCGTCCACTCGTTGCGCCTCTAACGGTGCGCGGTCCGGCCGGTTCTACTTGTGCTTCTTCCGGCAGCTCGGGGTTGATGGCCCCTCGAACGCTTGTGATGACAAGTGTACGTGTCCCGCCCAATGGATAGAAGGCCTCGGCCGCGGATCGATCGGCCTAGGCAACAGTCATCCGCGGCTGACCAGGCCCGGAACGACGATCCCGACTCCGCTATTGCGCTTTTCGATACCAAGCATCGGAGGCGTACGGCTCCTCCACGTCATCCAGCGAGGGGTTCTTGATGCCGAGTCTCTCTAGTTCGTCAAACCAGCGATCGCGCTTCGACTCCGGAAGTCGCCGCCCGCACCAAGGACAGTGGTCAATCACGAGGTAACTCGTGCCGCCGTCGTGGACGATCAGACCGTATTCGTCGAACGGAGCCGACCAATAGATGACGTTGTCAGGACAGTCGAATGGATCGGCATGCCGACCACATTGTTCCGACAGTCGGGCAGCCATTCGCGGGCAGCAGACATCAGGAGGTATCCGTCTGGCGTGGCCGCCGGTTGGGGGAATGCGACGTGCTTCCGTCATGCCAACCGCTCCGACTGCACTTCAATGCTCATCGTGCGCTCCCCAATAAGGAGACGAAGAATGCCAGCGCCGCAGGTTGTCATGACCTATATGTGTATGATATATATATGTTGGGTGTTAATCGGTTGGAGGTGGTGCCGTGACTAAGACAGCGCAGACAAGAGACGTTCGTTCTCGGGCCGACAAAGAGCGCTGCCTGAGCGCTGCTGCCTTCAGCGGTGCGCTCACGACGATGTGGAAGGAATCCCGCGAAAGGCCCGAGCAGCAGGTGACTCTCCTCCTCCTAGACATCGACAACCTCCATCAGCTCAATACCGTCCACGGCCGCGACGCCGGCGACCGAGCGATCAACGCAGCCACCGTTGAGCTCTCGCGCACCGCCAAGCGCGAGGGCTGGACCCTCGGCCGGATCGGCGGGGACGAGTTCGCCCTCATCGCACCGGGGATGACCGTGGAGGCCGCGTTCCTGCGGGCCGACGGTCTGCGCCGCGACATCGACGCGGCATTCACGAAAGTGCTGGCAAAGGGGCAGCGGTGCGCGGTGAGCATCGGGGTCGCCAACATCCCGCGCGACACCAAGAGTCCCGAAGAGCTCATGCGCAAAGCCGACCTCGCCCTTTATGCGGCAAAGGAGCAGGGCGGCGATACGGTCGGGCTCACGCCCGCCGACGACATGGTGCTGAAGTCGTCCTATTACAGCGCCGCCCAGCTCGCGCGCCTGAAGGCCCTCGCGGAGCGCAAGAAGACAAAGGAAGCGGTGCTGCTGCGCGAGGGACTCGAGGATGTGCTGCGCAAGTACGATCGCGACTGATTGACGGAGCTCGAGACGGAGGTCGCTGACCTCGCGCTTCGCTTTGGCGAGCCGCGGCGCGTCGAAGCGACCGTCCGCCCGTTCTTCGATCCGATCCAACGGCCCGATCGCTTCGCGGAGGTCTGCATGGTGATCCGCCGCCGAAACGGGAAGGTCCCCCTCTCGATAAAGACGTTCTATCCACGCGGGGCGTATCGACTGCCGACGGGCGGGATACATCACGGCGAGCGGATCCTCGACGCGCTGCGTCGCGAGACCGTCGAGGAGACCGCGCTCGACGTCGAGGTCCGCCGGTTCCTCGCTTGGATCACGTACCGCGACGTATCCGATCCGCAGGGTCCGCCAATTTTCCACACCTTCGCGTTCCTTCTGGACGAGGTTGGCGGGACCTTCGAGACGCGTGACGAGGAGGAACAGATCGAGGACTGGATCGAGGTCGAGCCGTCCGCCGTGTCCGACATCGCCGACCGGCTGGACAGCATCGCGAGCGCGCCGTCCAAAGACATCGGCGGCGATTGGGCGGACTGGGGTCACTTTCGCGCGGTCGTGCACCGCGCCGTCTACGAGGCGCTGAAGGGCTAAAACTTCTCGAAGCGGAACAGGCGGACCGCGACGATGAAGCCGGCGACCGTCCATATCAGCAAGCCGAGGATCTGGGTGCGAACGTCCCAGATCGTCGCCCCCTGAACGCTGATCTCACGCAGGGCATCGTTCAGCAGGGTCAGCGGAAGGAGGTTGGTGACCGGCCGGATGAGCTCGGGCGCCGCGTTCTTCGAGAAGAACACGCCTGAAAAAAAGAACTGCGGGAGCGTGATGAGCTGCGCGATCGCCGGCACCTGGTTCTCGCTCGTCGCCCTGCCCGCGAGTGCGCAGCCGATCGTGAGGCAGAGGATCGTTCCTATGAGCGCGACGACCACGAGCGGGCCGAGACCGCCCACGATCGTGACGTTGAATAGGACGAGAGCAACGAGTAGGAGGACCGCGACCTGGCCCGCTGCGATGACGAGACGCGTCATCACGTGCGCGGCGAGCAAGCTCGTGACCCGCACCGGCGTGGCCATGATCCGGCGCAGCACGCCGCGCTGCTTGTCGGCGACGAGCGCGAACGCGACCGAGAAGATCGCGAGCTGCATGATGTTCACGCCGAGGATCCCCGGGACGAGAAAGTCCACATACCGAAGGCGCACGCCCTGCACCGTCTCGTCCTTCACCGCGATCACCGGTGCGGTCTGCGTCACTGCGAACGAGAGCCGATCGATGACCTGGGCGATAATCTGCCTCCCCACCGCGACCTGTTGCGGACGCGCATCGTCTCCGTACACGGTGAGCTGCGGCACGGTCTGCCCGGGCCGGGCCGGCGCGATGACGAAGTCGCTCGGGATCACGACAAGCATGTCCAGCTCGGTACGTTTCAGATGCGTGAGCGCGTCTTCGGTGCTCTGCTCGCTGAGGTTCAGCGTGCTTATGCCCTTCAGGATGTCGACGAGCTGCCTGCTGGCCTGGTTCTTCGCCTGATCGTCGATCGCTATCGATACCCGGCCGAAGTCGCCGAGGTTGAGATAACCGAAGATGACCATGAGCATCAGGGGGACGACGAGGCTGAAGAAGAGCGCCGTCCGATCGCGCACATAGCCGCGGAGCAGCAGCCCGAAGAGACGGACGGTTTGTCTCACGCTTCGCGCAGCTCGTGGCCGGTGAGGTCGAGGAACACGTCTTCGAGATTCGCCTTCTGCTGAAGGACCGGCTTGCTGAAACCGCGCGCGAGGAGATCGTCGATGAGCTTGCGGGGCGGGTCGAGCGCGACGATGTTTCCCTGCTCCATGATCGCGACGCGGTCGCAGAGGATCTCAGCCTCGTCGAGGTAGTGCGTGGTGAGGAAGACGGTGGTGCCGCGACCCTGGATGTCTCGGATGAGGTCCCAGAGATTGCGGCGGGCCTGCGGGTCGAGCCCGGTCGTCGGCTCGTCGAGGAAGAGGACCTGCGGCTTGTTCACAAGGGCCGTCGCGATCGACAGCCGCTGACGCTGTCCACCGGACAGCTTGTCCTGAGGCTGGTTCGCGCGCTCCTCGAGCTCGACGGAGCGCAGGAGCGCCAGCTCGTCGACGACGAGGTCGTAGCACGCCGCGAAGAAGCGCACCGTCTCACGGGCGGTCAGGTGATCCGGAAACGCGCTCGCCTGCAGCTGCACCCCAATGCGGCGCTTCACACCCGAGGGGTCGCGGAACACGTCGACGCCGGCGACCGTGGCCGAGCCGCCGTCGGCTCGCCGCAGTCCTTCGAGTATCTCGACGGTCGTGGTCTTCCCCGCTCCGTTCGGGCCGAGCAGACCGAACACCTCACCGGGCTCGACGAAGAAGCTGATGCCGCGGACAGCCTCGATGTCGCCGTAGCGCTTCCGCAGGTCATTGACTTGCACGATGGGCGGCATGAGCGGAACGCTAGCGATTCGCGACGAACGCGGCGTACGCGAGATCGTGGAGGTAGAACGCGAACGGCAGGAGCACGACGGCCGCCACGACGATCCGCACGACGATCGGGTTCGGGCGACGAAGGCGCGTGTACGTGACCACGAGCGTCGCCGTGATCGCGGCCAGGATGGGAACCTGCGCGACCCAGTGCAGTGGGTCGGCGCGGTCGACCACGAGCGCGTAGATCACCGCGCCGTCGAGGAGTCCGGTCGCGAGGCCGACGACCGCGAACACGCCGGCGTTCCGGACCGGATCGCGCAGCGCGAGCAGGAGGCCGAGACCGAAGGCCAGGAGGACCGCCGCGATCATCCGTTCGTAGATCCGGTTGTACGGCGGGAAGAGGAACGCCGACGGGAACGCGATCGAAAGGATCACCGGGAGGATGAACAGCGTCGCGCAGACGATCCCCACCGCGCGAGCGCCGCGCAGCGTGGCGGAGTCAGCCGGAAGCGGGCGCTCCATCTAGGGGACTCCGAGTCTCGTACGCTAGAGGTTCGGTGTCGAATCGGGGAGCGTCGTCGGCCGCCCTACCGCGCGCCCGCTCGCTTTCGGTGCCGAAGGTGAAGGGCTCTCCGGGTTTCGCCGCGATCCTGTCGTTCCTACTGCCGGGCCTCGGTCAGATGTATCTCGGTCGATGGACTCGCGGCGTTCTCATCCTCCTCATTCCTATCCTCACCGTGCTCCTCGTCGGCGCCTTCGTCGCGATCGCCGACCCACTCACGAGCTTCGTCCTCCGCAACGCCGCAGCGGTCACCTTCCTCGTCGCGGCCGCGTTCTTCATGTACCACCTCTTCGTCGTTGCCGACGCCTTCGCCGGAAAGCTCCGCGGAATGGGATCGCTCCGCGGTCGGCACGTCGTCGACTACCTCGCGCTCGGCCTGGTGTCCGTCGCGCTCGTCGCGTTCTACGCGACGGCCTATCGCGGATCGGCGCCATGGGCCGGACTCGCGACAAAGATCTTCGCTCCGCTCGCGAATCCGCCGATCGTCAGCACGAGCTCCGGTCAGGACTCGTCACCGCCAGCATGGACGGGGACGGAGCGTCTCAACGTGCTGCTCCTTGGCATCGACTCTCGCAGTGACTCAACGACGCAGAACACCGACACGATGATCGTTCTCAGCCTCGATCCGGTGAACAAGACCGCCGCGATGCTCTCGATCCCACGCGACGTGTACATCGACCGTCCGGGCGTGTTCACCGACAAGATCAACGCCGCCTATGCCTATGGCGGATACGACCTGACGCGAAGGGTCGTCGAGGACCTGCTCGGTATCCGGCTCAACGCGTATGCGCTCGTCGACTTTGACGCGTTCACGAAAATCGTCGATGCCGTCGGCGGCGTGGTGATCGACGTCAAGCGGCCGGTGCGGGACGAGTCATATCCGACACCGGACTACGGTGTCGAGCGGCTGGACATCCCGGCCGGCCCCCAGCTCATGGACGGCGGGAGCGCCCTGCGGTTCGCTCGGTCACGGCACGACACGAACGACTACAGCCGCGCGCAGCGGCAGCAGCTTGTTCTTTCGGCGCTGCGGACGCGTATCTCGGAGGGCGACTTCCTCCGTGGTCTACCGGGGCTCCTCGATCGTGTCGGCAGCGCGGTGCAGACGAACTTCGACCCGGCGAACATCCTGCCGTTGGCCCGGTTCGGTACCGGGATCGACGGCGACGCCATACGAAGCGAGGTGCTGTATCCCTGCGGCGGAAGCTATCCGCACTGCGAGCTCCAGTCTTCCGGCGGCGACGGTGGCTTCTACCTGATCCCCGACCGCGCGAAGATCCGGGATCTCGCAGCCGCCCTCTTCTACGACCCGCAAGTGAAATCAGAAGGTGCATCCGTAGAAGTGCGTAACGCAGGAGCGCGGACGGGAGTCGCCCAAAGCATTGCGGACCGCCTCGCGGAGCGCGCGTTCACCGTCTCGACCGTGAGCGATGGCGCGACCGCCCGCTCCGCCGTGCTCGTGCGGAACGGCTCGAAGCGCTACACAGCGAACGCGCTCGCGGCACAACTTGGAGGACTGCCCGTCGACACGCTCAGCGGAAGCGACACGACCGCGGCGGACATCGTCGTACGAGTAGGTACTGACTTCCGCGGACTCGCGACTGACTTAGCGCGCTAACTGGGAGACGCGTTGCGGGTCCTGTCCCGGGCTCGGGGCCGTGCGTTCGCCGCACCCTCCCCACCTCTCGCGTCGTTCGCTTCGCTCGCTCCGCGAGGCGGGTACCCGGGGCACCCGCGGCTCACGCACAACCCGCTCGCCCGTGCCACCCGCAACGCGACGCCATCGCAGTCAGCGCGCTATGTCTTCCGCTTTGATTTCTCGATCTTGTCGCGGTCGGCGAGCGCGTGTTTCACGGTGGTGAATTCGGAGAGCGTGTCCCGGCGGTCGTCGCGTATCCCGCGCCTGAACGCTGGATCAGTCGAACGGCGACGCGCGAGATCGGCGTCGCGCCCTGCGGCTTCGATGGCGCGAGCGATGCCGCCGATCGCGCTCCGCTTTCCGGACTTCTTCTTCTTTTTTTCGGTCAACGCTTATAGACCGGCGTGACCCAGCTGCGGTACTGCGAGCCCTTGCCGCGAACCGCGTCGAAGTAGATCTCGCTGATCTTCGCGGTGATCGGCCCGCGCTCGCCTTTGCCGATGGCACGGTGGTCGATGCTCGTCACCGGCGAGATCTGCGCGCCGGTGCCGCAGAGGAACACCTCGTCGGCCACGTAGAGCTCGGTGCGGTCGACCTGGCGTATCGCTGTGGAAATCCCGTTGTCGGCG
>Ga0137370_10001226_pt1 | contig 10550 bp, 18 predicted proteins | sample SagtaG_11_FD_104920 | JGI IMG/M metagenome (GOLD analysis project Ga0137370, IMG submission 104920) | Vadose zone soil microbial communities from Sagehorn Ranch, Mendocino, California, USA - Sage1_R_20_16 metaG | ecosystem: Environmental > Terrestrial > Soil > Vadose zone | place: USA... | reverse complement strand
GGCCGACCCTGGCAGGAAGCCTCGAATCCGGCGCAAGAAGGCCGTCGAGCCGGAGAAGGGCCCGAAGGCAGCAAGAGCGGCGAAGGCGAAGGAAGCGAAGGCCGAGGCCCGCTCTCTGGAGGGCGGTCGTGTTCACGTGTACTCTCTCGACGGCGACGTCGTCAAGTCGGTCGACCTGCCGACGGTGTTCCAAGGCGAGGTGCGTTCTGATCTGATCCGAAGGGCGGTCATCGCAGCCCGGGCGAACCGACGGCAGCCCTATGGCCCCGGGCGCCGGTCCGGTGCGAAACATTCCGTCCGTTGGTCGGGGAAGGGCCATGGCGTCTCCCGCGTCCCCCGGATCCGCGGCTCCATGACCGGGGCGCAGGCCCCGGGCACCGTGGGCGGTCGCCGGGCGCATCCCCCCCGGGTCGAGAAGGTCTGGGCGAAGAAGGTGAACGAGAACGAACGACGCTTGGCTCGCAACGCGGCCCTGGCCGCGGTGAAGGAAGTCACGATCGTCTCCGCCCGCGGACACGCATTCAAGGAGGAACTCAGCCTGCCCGTCGTGATCGAGGACGGGATCGAGACCCTCCAGCCGGACGGAGGCGCGACCCAGGAAGGCGTCAAGATTCTCGACCGCCTCGGCGTGTACGCCGACGTGGAGCGGGCGAAGGACGGCCGCCACGTGCGCGCGGGCCGCGGGAAGATGCGAGGCCGGCGCTATCGGCAGCCGCGGAGCCTGCTCGTGGTCGTGAAGGATCCGACGAAGGTCCGCCGACTCTTCGGGAACCTGCCCGGCGTCGAGGTCGTGAGCCCCGCGGGGTTGAACGCCGAGGTCCTCGCTCCGGGAGGCGATCCGGGTCGGCTCACGATGTTCAGCGAGGGCGCCCTCGAGGTGCTCCGGAGCTGGTCGCCATGAAGCCGCACGAGATTCTCCTCCATCCGTACGTCACAGAGAAAACGTTGAACATGCTGCAGGGCACGCCCGCTCAGAATCTCAAGGACGGGAATCGGCTCGAGTTCCTGGTGCGTCGTCAAGCGACACGAGACCAGGTCAAGAAGGCCTTCGAGGACCTCTTCCAGGTGAAGGTCGCGAAGGTGAACACGTTCGTCCGGAGGGACGGCAAGCACGCGATCATCAAGTTGAAACCGGAATTCTCCGCCGAAGAGATCGGCATGCGGATCGGGGTGTTCTGATGGGAAAGAACCTGCGCTCTCAACGCCGCGGCCGTGGGAATTCGCCGACCTACCGTTCGCCGAGCCACCGACATCCCGGGCCCGTCGTCTATCCGCACCTTCGCGGTGCCGGGGTCGTGACGGACATCTTCCAGGCGCCCGGACACACCGCTCCGCTGGCGCGCGTTCGTTTCGATGGCCAAGAGGTCCTCATGATCGCCTGCGACGGCCTTTCCGTCGGCCAGCCCGTGACCCATGGCCTGCCGAATCTGGACCGCGGGAACACGATGCCGCTCCGCGACATCCCGGAAGGGACGCTCGTCTACAACGTCGAGTCGATGCCCGGGGACGGCGGTCGCTTCGTGCGCGCCGCGGGTGCCCAGGCCGTCGTCGTGAGCCAGGGAGACCGGACCGTCATTCAGCTCCCATCGGGACACTTCCGCACGTTCCATCCGGACTGTCGGGCCACGATCGGCGCCGTCGCGGGCGCGGGCCGAGGCGACAAGCCCTTCTACCGGGCGGGGAAGAAATGGTTCTCCTTCCGATCGTTCAGCAAGGCGGTCTTCACCGTGCGCGGCGTGGCGATGAATCCCGTCGACCATCCCCATGGTGGCGGGTCGCACCAACATGTAGGCAAACCGTCCACGGTGGGCTTTGACGCCCCGCCCGGCCGCAAGGTCGGACGGATGTCTCCCCAGCCGAAGCGGTTGAAGGAGAAGCGTCGCCGGAGGTGATGGGCATGGCAAAGAAAATGGGTGGTCTGGCGAAGGCGGCTCGGAGGAAGTTGCGGAAGCGAGCGGGCCTCGTCGAGACGCGCCGCAAGAAGGAATTCACGTACCGCGGGTACACGCTGGACGAGATGAAGGCCATGACCCTGGAGGAGATCATCGAGCTGTTGCCGGCGCGACCCCGGCGGTCGGTGATCCGGGGGATCGACGACGAACGCTATCGGTTCATCGAAAAACTCCGCGCGAACGGGACCGAGGTCGCGGTCCGGACACATTGCCGGGACGTGCCGATCCTTCCCGACTTCATCGGAAAGAAGGTCGCGATCCACAACGGGAAGGAATTCGTGACGGTCGAGATCAAGCCGGAGATGATCGGCCATTTCATCGGCGAGTTCGCGATGACGCGAAAGCCGGTCACGCACAGCGGACCGGGCGTCGGAGCCACGCGATCGTCGAAGTTCATGCCGCTCAAATGAGGATGCACATGACCAAGCTCGGGTACACGATGGAATACAAGATCGAGACGATGGCCCGAGCCTATGGCCGAGACCTGCCGCTCGCATGGAAGAAGTCGATCGAGCTGGCCCGTCAGTTGCGGGGCAAGACCGTGGACAGTGCCCGTGAATACCTCGAACGTGTGATCGCCCTCAAACAGGCGGTGCCCATGCGGACCTACAACCGCTGGGTCGCCCACAAGGCGGGCACCGGGCCGGCCCGGTACCCGGTGAAGGCGGCCAAGGCCTTCCTCCAGATTCTGGAGAGCGCGGTCGCGAACGCGGAGTTCACCGGGAAGGAGGATCCGGACACGATGGTGATCCGCGTGATCAACGCGCACAAGGGAGCCGCGTCGAAGGGCTATCGCCCGCGGGCCTACGGCCGGAGCAGCCAGTGGAACCAAGACACAGTGAACCTGGAAATCGTGCTCGAAGAGGTGGCGTAAATGGCGGAGGCGAAGGTCGAGCGCAAAGACAAGCGCATCATCGTCGAGAACGTGCGACGGGTCCTGCTCAAGGAATACCTCATGAACGAGACGCGTCGTGCCGGTTTCGGCGGCCTCGATATCCAACGGACGCCGATGGGGACGCGGGTGACGCTTCTCGCGGAACGCCCCGGCCTTGTGATCGGCCGGAAGGGCGGCGCGATCAAGAGCCTCACCGAGGCGGTGGACCGCCAATTCAAGTTCGACAACCCGCAAATCGAGGTCCAGGAAGTCAGTGCGCCGGCCCTGAATGCGCAGATCATGGCCGAGAAGCTTGCGAACGCGCTCGAGCGGGGATGGCACTTCCGTCGGGCGGGCCACTCGACCGTGCGCCGGATCATGGAGGCCGGCGCGAAGGGGTGTCTCGTGGTCATCGCGGGCAAGCTCACCGGGCAGCGCCACCGCACGGAGAAGTTCAAGGCAGGCCACATCAAGTACTGCGGGGAACCGCGGAATCTCTGGATGGACCGCGGCTTCGCGGCCGCGAAGCTCAAACCCGGTGTCATCGGCGTGACGGTCGAGATCATGGACCCGCGGGCGAAGCTGCCGGACGAGATTGAGATCAAGCAGCCCTCGGCGGAATACATCGCGGCGGCGGCGTCCTTCGTGCGGCCCGTCGAGGCCCCCGTCGTCGTAGAACCCGAGCCGGTCCTCGCGGCCCAGGCGACGATCGGCCCGGAGGGAGCCGACGAAGAACCCGAGCCTCTCATCGAGCCCGGTGAGCCGGAAGCGACGACGGCCAAGGTGAAGAAGAGCAAGGTGGCCACGAAGCGATTGAAGAAGGTCGCCAAAGAAGTGAAGCAGCTCGGGGTCGACGTGGACGTCGATGCGGAAGGGGGCGACGGCGCCTAATGCCCTTGCTGCGCACGAAGGAGATCCGTGCCATGGACGCGGAGGCGATCGCGAAGAAGCTGTCGGAACTCCGGGACGAGCTCATGCACGAACGCGGCGTCGCGGCGATGGGCGGCGCCCCTCCGAATCCCGGAAAGATCAGGGCCCTCCGGAAAAACATCGCGCGCATCTTGACGATCATGTCCGAGGAGCAACGGGGCGCGCGCACCGCGGCTCCGCCGGCAAAGGCCGCGACGGAGGAGACCTGAGTGAACCTGCGGAAACACGAGCTCATCGGCCTCGATGTCGAGGTCCTGCACGCGACGGACCCGAGCCAGGCTCATGTGCGGGGCCGGGTCGTCGACGAGACCCGCAACACGCTCGTGCTCGAGATTCAGGGCGATGAGAAGCGCATCCCGAAACACGGGAGTCGCTTCCGCTTTGAGATTCAGGGCGGCCTCGAGGTCGACGGCGAGGAAATCCGATTCCGTCCCGAAGACCGCGTGAAGAAGGCCCGGTGATTCACGATGGCGGAAAAGAAGGGACGGACCAGGAAGGCCGCGGCACCGACCGCGCCGACCGCGTCCGGTGGGAGGGACATCGGGATCGACGTCCCCATGCCGGACCAGGTCTGCACCGACGTGAAGTGTCCCTTCCACGGGAGGCTCCCGGTTCGCGGCCAGATGCTCGAGGGCATCGTCGTCTCGACGAAGATGCAGAACACGGTCGTCGTGGAGCGACAATATCTCCGATATATCCACAAGTTCGAGCGGTACGAGAAACGCACCCATCGATTGAACGTGCACGCGCCACCTTGTCTCGGCCTGCAAGTGGGCCACCGGATCGTCGCGATGGAGTGTCGGCCCCTCGGGAAGACAGTGCACTTCGTCGCGATCCATAATCAGGGGGTCGCGGCGTGAAGGGTCTTCCGGGACGGCAGATGCGGGGCCTCCCGAAGGGAGCCCGCCTCGAGTGCATCGACAACACCGGCGCGAAGATCGTGGAGATCATCGAGGTCAAGAAGTACCGCGGCGTCCGGAATCGCCTGTCGTCGGCGGGGATCGCCGACCTCCTCGTCGTGGCGGTGAAGAAGGGGACCCCGGAGACGCGCAAGCAGGTGATGAACGCGGTCGTCGTCCGGCAACGCCGTCCTTTCCGTCGTCCGGAAGGCCTGATGGTCCAGTTTGAGGACAACGCCTGCGTGATCGTGACACCGGAAGGCGAGGTGAAAGGGTCGGACATCAAAGGGCCCGTGGCTCGAGAGGCCGCGGAGCGGTGGCCCCGGGTCGCCGCGACCGCGAGCATGATCGTGTGAGGCGGGAACGATGACGAGCACGCAAGCACGGGTCCAACGGAAACGGGCGGCCCACGCGCCCCTCCATGTGAAACGGATTCTCGCTTCGTCCCATCTCGCGGAGGAGGTCCACGCGAAGGCGAAGGGCCGCCTCCCCCGCGCGCTTCCGGTCCGGAAAGGGGACACGGTCCGGGTCATGCGCGGAGGGTTCCGCGGGCGAGAGGGCAAGGTCGTGTCCGTCGACCGCGTGCACGGGACGGTCGTCGTGGAAGGCATCACGATCGAAAAGGTGGACGAGAAGAAGGTCCCGAGGCCGCTCCACGCGTCGAACTTGCTGATCATCCGGATGGACGACACGGACGCCTGGCGGCGTCGGAAATTCGAGGAGCGCGCGGAATGAAGAAGCATCTGAAGCGCCTGTCCGCTCCGCGTTCCTGGTCGACCCCGCGCAAGACGGACTTCTGGATCGTCCGACCGTCCCCCGGTCCGCATGCGATGGGGGAAAGCGTGCCGCTCGGATCGATTCTCCGGGACATGCTCAAGCTCTGCGACACCGCGCGGGAGGCGCGGCACATCCTGAACAACCGCGGGGTCCTCGTCGACGGCCGGGTGGTGACCGACCCGAAGTTCCCCGTCGGACTCATGGATGTCCTCACCCTCCACGAGACGAAGGCGCACTATCGGATGCTCGTCGATACGCGCGGGCGCATGTCCCTCGTCGGGATCGAAGCCGGGGACGCGACGTGGAAGTTGTGTCGCGTGGAAGATAAGACGACCGTCCGTGGCGGCAAGACGCAGGTGAACCTCCATGACGGTCGGAACGTGGTCCTCGCGAAGGACGCCTACAAGACCGGGACGACCCTGAAGATCCACGTGCCCGGCCAGAAGGTCGTGGAGCACTACGAACTCGGCAAGGGCGCCCCGGTCCTCGTGACCGCGGGGAAGCACGTGGGACAGATCGCGCACGTCAGCGACGTCCAACGGACCCGGAACCCGCGGGCGAACATCGTCACGTTCACGGAGGGCTTCTCCACGGACATCGGGAAGGTGTTCGTCGTCGGAACGGAAGGGCCGGCGATCAAGACTCCGGAGGTCTCGGCGATCTAGGTGGGACCATGGCGGACATGCGCGAGATCCGGATCGAGAAGGTCGTCGTGAACGTCGGCGTGGGGGAGGCCGGCGAAAAGCTCGTCAAGGCCCAGAAGGTCCTCGAGCTCGTGACGAAACAGAAGTCGGTCCAGACCCTGAGCCATCAAGCGGTCCGGGACTGGGGCGTGCGCCGCGGTATGCCGATCGGGACCCGCGTCACCCTCCGCGGATCGCCCGCCGAGACGTTCCTGAAGTCCGCGTTGGACATCCGGAGCAACCGGCTGCCGGCCTACAGTTTCGACCCGCGCGGGAACTTCTCCTTCGGGATCCAGGACTACACCGACTTCCCCGGAATGAAGTACGACCCCGAGATCGGCGTGTTCGGGATGGACGTGAGCGTGAGCCTGCAGCGTCCGGGATGGCGGGTCTCCCGTCGCGCGAATCGGCCCCGTCCCGTCCCGCGCCGGCATCGCGTGTCGCGGGCCGAAGGCATCCAGTTCATGAAGGACCGCTTCAAGGTCGAGGTGGTCGAGTGAAGCGGACGAAGGATTTCGGCCGGAAGAAAGGCTGTCTTCGGTGCGGCCGCAAGCGGGGCATTGTCCGACGCTACGGACTCCATCTCTGCCGCCAATGTTTCCGCGAGATCGCATATGAACTCGGCTTCCGGAAGTACAGTTGAGGCGATCGGATGCTGCAAGACCCTCTCAACGATGCGATGGCGACGATCCGGAACGCGGAGGCGGCCGGCAAGACGGAATGCGTGATCCGGCCCGCGTCGAAGCTGATCGGCCGGGTCCTGAAGGTGATGCAGGACCATGGGTACATCCAGTCGTTCGAACTCATCGAGGACGGACGCGGGAATCTCTACCGCGTGTCGCTCGTCGGCAGCATCAACAATTGCGGTGTGATCAAGCCGCGGTTCGCCGTGAAGCGCACGGACCTGGAGAAGTACGAGGCCCGCTACCTCCCGGCCCAGGATTTCGGCGTCCTGATCCTGACGACGACGGAAGGGGTCATCTCCCAGACGAAGGCGAAGGAAGTCGGCGTGGGCGGGAAGCTCCTCGCCTACGTGTATTGAGGTGGACGATGCCGGTCGCGGGATTGTTGGAGCAAACGGTCGAGATCCCTGGAGGCGTGGAGGTCGGGCTCGACGGCGATGCCATCGTCGTGTCGGCGAAGGGGACCACGCTCCGCCGGAAGCTGTCCCACCCGCGGATCCAGATTGTCGTGCAAGGCAAGCAGGCGAAGGTCCGCTGCGAGTACCCTCGCCGGCGGGAGGGCGCGCTCGTCGGAACCTTCGCCGCCCATCTCCGCAACATGATCGTCGGGGTGACGGAAGGCTACGCGTACGAGATGAAAATCGTGTACAGCCATTTCCCTGTGAAGGCGACCGTGAAAGGTCCCGAATTCATCATCGAGAATTTCCTCGGGGAGAAGTTCCCGCGCAAAACTCGGATCGTGGGAGAGACGAAGGTCGAGGTGAAGGGCGACCAGGTCCTCCTCTCGGGTCCGGACGTCGAGGCCGTCGGGCAAACCGCGGCGAACATCGAACTGGCGACCCGGATCCGTGGCTTCGATCCGCGGATCTTCCAGGACGGAATCTACATCACGAAGAAGGCCGGGAAGGAGGCGTGAGCATGGCGGACGAGGAACCGAAGGCGGCGAAGAAGGTGAAGAAGACCGCGGTCCCTGAGAAACCCGCCGCGCCAAAGGAGCCGCTCCCAAAGGCCTCCGAGATCCGCGCCGCGAAGAAGGCCGAGCTCGTCGCCTGGTCCGATCGGTACGAACTGTCCACGGAAGGGAAGGTGGACGATCTTCGCAAACGCCTCCTCGGGTTCGTGGCGAAGGAAGAGGCCAGGGCCGCTCGCGAGGTGGAGACGGCCGAAGCCCCGGAGGAGAAAAAGAAGCCGGCGGAGAAGGAAGAGCCCGAGGAAGAGAAACCGCTCCGCAAGAAGCCGAAGAAACCGAAGGAAAAAGAGGAAGTCGAGGAGAGGGTCCACGAGGCGCGTGCGAAACCCAAACTGGACGACCGACTCAAGCATTTGCTCGCGCTGCGTTCCGCGAAGAACGCCGCTCGGCCGAAGTTCCGGCGCCAAGAATGGTTCCGGTACCGCATGTTCGGAGACGAATGGCGGAAGCCGCAGGGAGGCCAATCGAAGTTGCGGCGCCACTTCGGCTACCGATGGAATCTCCCGTCGATCGGATACCGCGGGCCGCGGGCGGTCCGGGGGCTGCACCCGAGCGGATTCCAGGAGATCCTCGTGCACAACGAGAGGCAGCTTGAGGGCCTCGATGCAACGAAACAGGCGGTGCGGATTGCGCACGGTGTCGGCACCCGGAAGCGGGAGATCATCGAGAAAGCCTGTGACGACAAGGGCCTGCGCGTCCTGAATCGGATGGTGACGGAATGAGGTTCGACTACCAGCGGCGCCTCGCGGCGTCGATCCTGAAGATCGGAGTGAACCGGGTCTACATCAGCCCGGACCCGAAGGAGCAGGAGAACATCCTCGACGCGATCACCCGCGACGGGATTCGTGGCCTGATTCGCCGCAACGTGATCCAGAAGCGCAACGAGCGGGGCGTGTCCCGGGGTCGTGCCCGCCATCGGGCGGCGCAGCGGGCGAAGGGACGGCGCCGCGGACACGGTTCCCGCGAGGGAGCGTTGAATGCGCGGACGCCGCAGAAGACCCGCTGGATTGGTCTGATCCGGGGGATGCGACGCCGGCTGAGGGAACTGAAGAAGGAGGGACGGATCGATGTCCGGACCTATCGGCGGTTCTACGCCCAGTCCAAGGGCGGCATGTTCAAATCAAAGGCTCATATGGAACAGCAGTTGCGCGCCGCGGGCGCGCTCAAGGAGGCGTCGAAATGAAACAGAAGCAGGGTCCTCACTACCGCGTTCCGTTCCGTCGGAGGCGGGAGGGCCGGACGGACTATCGGGTGCGCGCGAAGCTCCTCCGGAGCGGCAAACCGCGGGTCGTCGTGCGGAAGACGTTGAACCAGACGATCGTCCAATTCGTCGTGCCGGACCCCCCGGGGGACAAGATCCTCGCGACCGCCCAATCGATCGATCTCAAGGAGCACGGCTGGTCCGCCGGGACCGGGAACCTGCCGGCCGCCTACCTGACCGGTTTCCTCGCGGGTCGACGCGCGTCCGCGAAAGGCCTGAAGGAGGCCATCCTCGACATCGGCGGGCAGCGCCCGTCCCACGGGGGCCGACTCTTCGCGGCGTTGCAAGGTCTGCTCGATGCCGGCGTGGTGGTCCCACACAGCCCCGAGGTGCTGCCCGCGAAGGACCGGGTCCGAGGCGCCCACATCGGCGAGGAGATCGCGAAGCAGTTTGACGCCGTGAAGTCGAAACTGGAGGCGGCCTGATGCCGCAGCGGAGAGGCGGCCGTCGACGCGAGGCCCGCGCGGCACGGCCCGAGCGGGACCTGACGAAGTGGGCGCCCAAGACGAAGCTCGGTCGGCTGGTCCTTGCCGGCGAAATCACCACACTCGGAGATGCAATCCAGACCGGGCTTCCGATCCGCGAACCGGAGATCGTCGACATCCTCCTCCCTGAGACGGAGGACGAGGTGCTCGACGTGAACATGGTCCAACGGATGACGGACTCCGGGCGCCGCGTGAACTTCGTGATCACCTGTATCGTAGGGAACAAGGACGGGTTCGCAGGGCTCGGACGAGCCCGGGGCCGCGAGGTCGGTCCGTCGATCCGTCGGGCAATTGACAACGCGAAGCTCAACATGATTGAGATCAAACGAGGCTGCGGTTCATGGGAGTGCGGCTGCGGGCGCGCTCACTCCCTCCCCTTCCGGGTCACGGGGAGCAGCGGATCCGTGGAGGTCACCCTGAAGCCGGCACCTCAAGGGGTCGGACTGGCGGTGGGCGACGTTGCCAAGAGCGTGTTGAAGCTCGCCGGCATCACGGATGCATGGGGGTTCACGAAGGGCCACACGAAGACGACGGTGAACTACGCCTTGGCTACGTTCGAAGCACTGCGGAAGACGGCGGAACTGAAGGTCCGCCGCGAACAAACGGATCGTCTGAAGATTAAGGCGGGCGCCGAACAGGTCTTCGTCCGCAAGGTCGCCGCCGCGCCACCTGTGCCGGACGAGGCCGTCCCGCTTCCGGAAGAAGTCGAGGTCGAAGGCGAGGACCTCACGGAAGTCGCGGCAGCCCCTGGAACCGAGGAGGCGAAGGAGGAATGAGTTTCGCGGTGCTCCGTCTTCGAGGGAAAAGTGACCTCCGCCGCGATGTGAAGGACACGCTCCGACTTCTCCATCTGACCCGTCAGAATCATTGCGCGATCGTTCCGCAGGATCCCACGTACCGCGGCATGTTGCAGGTCGTGAAGGACTACGTGACCTGGGGGGAAGTGGATGCCGAGGTCCTCGCCCGCCTCCTATTGAAACGGGGCCGTCAGGTCGGCGACCGGCCGATCGATGACGCCTTCGTAAAAGACCACAGC
>Ga0137370_10001223_pt1 | contig 10560 bp, 9 predicted proteins | sample SagtaG_11_FD_104920 | JGI IMG/M metagenome (GOLD analysis project Ga0137370, IMG submission 104920) | Vadose zone soil microbial communities from Sagehorn Ranch, Mendocino, California, USA - Sage1_R_20_16 metaG | ecosystem: Environmental > Terrestrial > Soil > Vadose zone | place: USA... | reverse complement strand
TCCTCCGGCCTCGCCGTGCGGCGCCTGCCGCCAGCTGCTCGCCGAGTTCGGGCTCGATCTCGAAGTGATCTCGGTGGGGCCCCGCACCGAGCGGCGCTGGGTGCTGCGCGATTTGCTGCCGGACGCATTCGCGAAGACGGCGCTTTCGCCATGACGGTGCGGCGCGCGACGCTGATCGGCGGGGTGCTGCTGGCGGCGGCCTGCGTGGAGCAGGTGTCCGCGCCCGGCCATTGTCCGTCGTTTTGCCCCTCGGGTCAGATCGAGATCGTCGACACCGTGCTGCGGGACGTCATCTCGCGCGACTCCACGTTCCGCGGCTATGTGACGGCGCTGCATGCTCCGTTCCTGCTCGCGGCCGACCTCCCCGGTTTCGTCGATGGGCGGCCGATCGTCCGGTTCAACGGCTTCGGCCAGCGCTTCGTGTTGAGCACGGCCGATACCGGCGCGATCCTGGGGGCGGACTCGGCGCGGCTGCAGCTCACCGTGGCGCGGCGCGACACCGGGGCGCACAATCTCACCCTCGTGTTCTACCGGCTGCCCATCACCATCGACTCCACGACGACCTTCACGGACCTGATGGGGCCGTTCACCGACTCCGTCAAGTACGTCAATATCGACGCGCTGCTGGCGCGCCCGGGACACAAGGACAGCATCACCGGCGACAGCGCGGTGGTGGACACGGTCAACCATGTCCTGGTACTGAGCCTGAAGTTCGACACGGCCGCGGCACGGTACGTGGGAACGGATTCCGGCACGGTCGCGTACGGGGTGCGCGTCTCGGCCGACTCGCTCGCCAGCATCGCGATCAGCAAGACCCTGGCGTGGCAATGGTACCTGCGGGTCGATTCCATGGGCACATCGGTGGCGCGCACGCCGGGCCAACTGGGCTTCGCGTTCGCGAGCTTCGTGTCCGACCCGCCACCCCCGCCCGTCGATTCCACGCTCGCGGTGGGCGGCGTGCCGTCGGCCCGCAGCATCCTGCGCATCGCGTTCCCGCGCTTCATCCGCGACTCGTCGCAAATCATCCGGGGGACGCTCACGCTCGTCCCCAGCGCTCCAGCGCAGGGCGCGCCGTCGGATTCGTTCGTGGTCGAGGCGCACACCGTCTTTACGGACGTCGGCGCCAAGTCGCCGATCATCCTCGACGTGACACGTACCGATACGGCCGTCATTCGCGTCGGGACCAGCGACACCGTGCAGATCGAGGTGACGAATCTGTTGCAGTTCTGGGCATCGGATACGACCCGGGCCACGACGCTGGTGCTGCGCGCCAAAGAGGAGGCGACATCCTTCTCGCTCATCCGGTTCTACCCATCGGTGGCCCCGGCCTTCCGACCGGTGTTGCATATCACCTTCGTGCGACGCTTCCCGTTCGGACAACCATGACCCGGGTGGCCTGCGTTGTCGTTCTGGTCCTGCTCGGCCCCGCCCTTACGGGCGGGGCTACCGTCGCCGCCCAGGATTCCCAATTCGGAATCCGGGGATTGGGCACGCCCGGTCGCTGGGAATCGGTGCGGTCCCGCTCGACGGGGGGTGCGTTCGCGCCGTTCGACCCGCTGTCCACGCTCACCGAAGCCCCGCTGGCGGACGTGCCGCAGCTCACCGCCAACGCGATGGAGAGCGCCTCGTACCGCGACGCCGACGTCTTGGGCACGACGAGTGCGTTGCGCGCGACGCGATTCCCGCTGCTGAACGTCGCGGGGCGGGTGAATCGGCGGCTCGTGGTCGGCGCGGGCTTCACGACCTACCTCGATCGGACGTGGGACGTGACCCTGCGCGACTCGACCCTGCTGCGGGGTGCGCTCGAGCGCTACACCGACGAGGTCACGAGCGACGGCAGCATCGCCGATCTCCGGTTGGCCGCCGCCGGCCGGTTGTCGCGCCGGATCGCGCTCGGCGCGGGCCTGCATCTGCTCGCCGGCTCGACTCGCGAGACGGCGGAGCGCCGCTTTGACGACACCACCTTTCACACGGTGCAACAGCTCGCCGAAGTGCGCTATTCCGGCGTGGGCGTGTCGGGGAGCCTGCTGCTGGGCGTCGCCCCCGGCCTGAGCGTGATCGGCTGGGCGCGCGCCGACAACCGGCTGCGCGCCACGGTGGCCGATACGACGAGCGCCGAGACGGACCTGCCACGCATGGCGGGAGGCGGGATGCTGTTTTCGCCCGGCCCGAGCGTGCGGTTCGGCGGGTCGGTCGCATGGCGCGGGTGGGCGCGCGCCGGCGCCGGCGCGTTCGACACCTGGAGCTGGTCGGCGGGAGCGGAGATCGGCTCGGGACGCATGCCGTTCCGGTTCGGCGCGCGGGGCGGCCAGCTGCCGTTCGGGCCCGGTCCGACCGCGCCGACCGAATTCGCCGTCGCGGCGGGGAGCGGGCGCGCGTTCGCCCAGGGGCGCGCCCTGCTCGACGTGGGTGTGGAGCGGCTCGAGCGCCGCGGCGGGGGGCTCACCGAACGCGTGTGGACCGCCCTCGTGGGTCTCACCGTGCGCCCGTGAACGTCTACTTCCACACGTTCGGCTGCAAGGCGAACCAGTACGACACGGCGCTGGTCGTGCAGGCGTTTGCGGACCAGGGGGCGACTGTGGTAGACGACCCCGCGGCGGCGGACCTCGCGGTGGTGAACTCCTGCACCGTCACGCACGAGAGCGAGGCGAAGCTGCGCAGACTGGTGCGCCGCCTGGGGCGCCAGGGCAAGCGCCTCGAGACCGTCGTGATGGGGTGCGCGGCGGCGCGCGATGACGGCGCGATCGCCGCGCTGCCCGGCGTGCGGGCCGTCATTGGGGGAGCGGAGCCGGCCGCTGTGCTGCGAGCCGCGGGGATGTCCTCACCCCCTGTCCCCCTCTCCGCCATGCGGAGAGGGGGGACGACGTCCCGGTCACGGGGGCTCCTCAAGATCCAGGACGGGTGCGACGAGCACTGCACCTTCTGCGCGACGACCATCGCCCGCGGGGCGAACCGCTCACGGTCGATCCCGGAACTGGTCGCGGAGGCGCAGGCCCTGGCGGAGCACCACGCCGAAATCGTGCTGACGGGGATACACATCGGCACGTATGGGCAGGACCGCACGACTGACCCCGGGCGCAAGCCCGGGGAAGAACCCGACGGGCCCCCTTTGGGTGATCCCCGGGCTCGCGCCCGGGGTCAGTCGAGCCTCGGCCGGCTCCTCGAAGCATTGATTGTCGCCGTCCCCCAGGTCCGGTTCCGTCTGTCGTCGATCGAAGCGACCGAGGTCGACGACACGATCGCCCGGCTGCTGATCGACGCCCCGCGGCAGCTCGCGGCCCACCTGCATGCGCCTCTGCAATCCGGGTCGAACCGCGTGCTCAAGCGCATGGGCCGCCATTGGTACACGGCCGAATCGTACCGGGCGCGCCTGGAATGGCTCGCCGCCCGGCTGCCCGTGTTGGGGCTCGGGGCGGACATCATCGCGGGCTTTCCGGGCGAGACCGACGACGATCACCGGGCGACCGTGGCGCTGGTCGAGGCGCTGCCGTTCACCTACCTGCACGTCTTCCCTTACAGCGAGCGTCCCGGTGCCGCGGCGGCGCGGTTGGGCGCACCGGTCCCCCCCCGCGTGCTGCACCAGCGGGCGCGCGAGCTGCGCGACCTGGGAGAGGCCAAAGCCAGGCGTCATCATGCGGGCCGGGTGGGCCGGCGCGCCGATGGCGTCGTAAGCGGGCACGGGGCGGGCAAGGTCGAGGTGCTCACGCAAGACTACGTTTCGGTCTATCTTCCCACGCACGAGTGGAACGGAAGCGCCCGCTTCGAGGTGACGGTCCGATAGCCATGCCGCGCATCTACATCGAGACGTACGGCTGCCAGATGAACGTCGCGGACTCCGAGCTCGTGCTCGGGGTGCTCGAGCGCGAGGGCTACGTCGCCGTGGACGATCCCGCCGCGGCGGACGTCGTGCTGGTGAATACCTGTGCGGTACGTGACCACGCCGAGCAGAAGGTGCTGTCGCGCGTGGGGGAGTTGAAGCGCTACAAGCAGCCGGGCGGCGTGCTCGGGGTCGTGGGGTGCATGGCGCAGCGGCTCGGGCCCCGGCTGCTCGAGCGCGTTCCGCAAGTGGATCTGGTCGTGGGGCCGGACGGGTATCGCGGGCTGGCGGAGCTGATCGCCCGGGCGCGCGGCGGCGAGCGCTCGGCCGAGGTGGCGTTCAAGAGCTGGGAGCACTACGAGGACGTGCCGCCGGTGCGGGAGGGAGGAGCCGGGGCCGCATCCGCGTTCGTGACCGTGCAGCGCGGCTGCGATTATCGGTGCACCTTCTGCATCGTTCCGATGACACGCGGGCCGGAGCGGAGCCGCAAGTTGGCCGACGTGGTGCGGGAGGTGGAGCGCCTCGCGGAGGCGGGCACCACGGAGGTGACGCTCCTTGGCCAGACGGTCAACAGCTACGACGACGGCACGCACGATTTCGCCGACCTGCTGCGCGCGGTCGGCGCCGTGCCGGGCATGCGGCGGCTGCGGTTCACGTCGCCCTATCCCACGGATTTCGGCGAGCGGGTGGTGGCGGCGATGGCCGAAACGCCCGCCGTGTGCGAGCACGTGCACCTGCCGGTGCAGAGCGGCAGCTCGCGGGTGCTCAAGCGGATGCTGCGACGCTATGATCGCGAGCGTTACCTCGACGTGGTCGCCGCGTTGCGCCACGCCATGCCCGGGCTCGCGCTCACGACCGACATCATCGTCGGGTTCCCGGGTGAGACCGAGGAAGATTTCCGGGATACGCTGTCGCTCGTCGAGATGGTGGCGTTCGATGACGCCTTCACCTTCCGCTATTCGCCGCGCGAGGGGACGCCCGCGACGCGCCTCAAGGACGTCGTGCCCGACCACGTCGCGGGAGAGCGGCTCGAGCGCCTGGTCGCCACCGTCCGGGGGATCGCGCGACGCAAGAACGTCGGGCTGGTGGGGAGCCGGCACGAGGTGCTGGTCGAAGGGCGCGCCAAACGCGGCGACCTGCTCCAGGCGCGGACTCGCGGCAACAAGGTCGCCCTGTTCCCGGGCCCCGAGGCGTGGATCGGGTCGTACCGGATGGTGTGCTTCACGGGCACGACCGGCTCGACGTTCGCCGCCCGGCCGGTCGGCCAGGAGCTCGCCGTCGTGGGGTGACGAACGTGACGTACGAGGTGGTGCAGCGCGAGTACGCGAAACTGCGACCTCAGCTGCCGCGGTTCTGCGGTTGCGAGACGTGTCGTGGCGACGTGCTCGTATATGCCCTCAACCGGCTCGCCCCGAGCTACGTATCCACGCCGCAGGGCGAGGTGCTGGTGGAGCTGCGGCTCGACAGCGATCAGGAGAAGGCCAAGCTCGACGTCGCCCTGCTCGATGGGTTCCGCAGGGTGGGGCTCGCGCCCCGCTGCGGCGCGCGCCCGGTGCAGCTGATGTAACCTGCTGAGGCGGCCCGTCGCGAGATGCGGCCGCCGATTCTCTTCCTTACAATAGCGTTCGGGGCCGGGCTGTTTGCCGGCCTCGACTTGTTTGCGGTGCGCGGCGCGCTGTACGCGGTTGCGCCCGTGCTGGTTACAGCCCTTTGGCTCGCGCGGCGGGCGCCGCTCGGTGCGGCCGTGGGGATCATGGGGGTCGCCGGGGCTCTGTGGGGCACGGCGGCGGGCCGCGAGCGCGACGCGACATGCGCGGGCACGTGGGGACGGGAATCGGGAAACGGGAATCGGGAGACGGTGGCCGCCGCCGTCCGCCTGCTCGACCCGGTCTCGTCGCAGGGCGGCGTCGTGGACGCCGACGTCGTAGCGGGCACATGTGGTGGCCCCGTGCGGCTGCGCTGGCCCGAGGAGCACGCCGCGCGCGGCGGGACGGAGTGGGTGGTGGCGGGCCGCTGGAGCGGCGTCGCGGACCGCGGCGTGCTCGTGGTCCGCCGGTTGGTGCGTCTCGACCCGACACCGCGCGGCCGCGGGGCCGTGCGCGACGGGCTCGCGACCCGGAGCGCGGAACTGTTCGGGTCGCGGGCGCCGATCGTGGACGCGCTGGTGTTCGCGCCCAACGCGATCCTCGACCCCGATATTCGCGAGCGCTACGTCCGCTCGGGGCTGGCGCATCTCCTGTCTATTTCGGGTCTGCACGTCGGGTTTCTCGCCGCCTGGCTCGCGCTGCTGCTCCGCAAGCTTCGTGTCGCGCCGGGTCCGCGCTTCGCCGCGACCGTCCTCCTGCTCGGTGCCTATCTCTGGCTGCTCGGCTTGCCGCCGCCGGCGGTGCGGGCGGGCGCGATGCTGGTGCTCGCCGAGATCGGCCGGCTGCGCCAGCGCGTCGTGGCGCCGCGCGGCCTGATCTCCCTCTCGGCGCTGGGCGTGCTGCTGGCGGATCCGCTCGCGCTCCGCTCGGTAGGCGCTTGGCTCTCGGTCGCGGGAATAGCCGCCGTGATCTGGGCCGACCGCGCGTGCGGCCGTGAGGGGCGCGTCGTGCGCCTGGTCGCGCCCGCGCTCGCCGCCACGCTGCTCACCGCGCCCATCAGTGCCTTCACGTTCGGTACGGTGGCCCCGGTCGGCGTGCTCGCGAACCTGGTGGCGATTCCGCTCGCCGGGATCGCGGTGCCCGGGCTGGTTCTCGCGCTGGCGCTGTCGTGGGCGATCGCCGGTGCCGCCCGTCTGGTCGCCGCGGGAGCCGGGCTGGGACTCGCACTGCTCGATCTCGTGGCAGGCACGGCCGCGGCGGTGCCGGGCGGGCACGTCGTGATGGTCGCGGGGTGGCAGGCGGCGGCGCTCTGGGCCGGCGTCGCGCTGGTGGCGTGGTGGCTGTGGCGCTCGCCGCGCCGGCCGTGGCTGATCGCGGCGCGCGTCGCCTTCGTGACGACGCTTCTCGTCGCGACGACGTTCCGTGACGTCGTCTCCCTCGACGCTTGTCGTTGTTTAACGGTACATTTTCTGGACGTCGGGCAGGGGGATGCAGCGGTGCTCCGCACCCCCAACGGACGCTGGATCGTCATCGACGCGGGTCCCCGCACGCCCGAGAGCGACGCGGGGCGACGGGTGGTGGTCCCGTTCTTGCGGCGTCAGGGCGCCGGCCGGCTGGCCCTCGTGGTGGCGACTCACGGCGACGCCGATCATCTGGGCGGCATGCCCGCCGTGGTGGAGACGTTCGATCCCGAGCTCGTGCTCGAGCCGGGAGAGCCGCTGGGGCGACCGCTGTATCTCGAGTTTCTCGCCCGGGTAGAAGCGTCGGGTGCGCGGTGGCATCCGGCGCGCGCCGGCGACCGGATCGAGGTGGACGGCGTCGGGCTCGAGGTGTTGAGTCCCGACTCGCTCTGGATGACGCTGCCGCTCGATGTGAACGAGCACGGCGTGGTGCTGCGGGTAACGTATGGGGCGGTGCACCTGCTGTTTCAGGCCGATGCCGGACTGCCGGTAGAAGGCCGGTTGGCGGGGACAGTAGGGCCGGTGGAGCTGTTGAAGGTGGGTCACCACGGCTCGCGCAGCGCGACCTCGGACGCGTGGCTCGACGAGCTGGCGCCGCGCGAGGCGGTGATCAGCGTGGGCCGGCACAACCGCTACGGCCACCCGACGCCCGACGTGCTCGCGCGCCTCGCGGCGCACGGCGTCACGGTGCTCAGGACCGACGAGCGCGGCACGATCACTTTCTCCACGGACGGCCACGGTGCAAGGCTCCGAAGTCATCACGATTGAGCGCTTCATCATGGAGCAGGAGCGGCTGCACCCCGAAGCGACCGGGGAGCTGTCGAACCTGCTGTACGACCTCTGTCTGGCGGCGAAGATCATCTCGCGTCACGTGCGCCGCGCCGGCCTGAGCGACATCCTGGGCCCGGCCGGCGCCGTGAACGTCTCGGGCGACCTGCAGCAGAAGCTCGACCTGTTCGCGAACGAGACGGTGCGCCAGAGCGTGCAGTACACCGGCCGCGTGTGCGTCACCGCGTCCGAAGAAGACCAGGCGCCAGTGCCGGTTCCGCCGGGGAAGCCCTCCGGGAAGTACGTCGTGCTGTACGATCCGCTGGACGGCTCCGCCAACATCGACGTGAACGTGTCGATCGGCACCATCTTCTCGATTCACAAACGTGTGACCAAGCGCAACGGCACGGCGGGCATGGCCGACTGCCTCCAGGTGGGCAAGAAGCAGGTCGCGGCGGGGTACATCCTCTACGGCTCCAGCACGATGCTGGTGTACACGACGGGGCAGGGGGTGCACGGCTTCACGCTCGATCCGACCATCGGCGAGTTTCTGCTGTCCCATCCCAACATCACCACGCCGCCCGTCGGCCGCTATTACAGCGTGAACGAGAGCAACTGGAACCGCTGGGCGCCGCCGGTGCAGCGTGTGGTGGGCGCCTTCAAGAACGGCGAGGGCAAGATCCAGCCGAGGAACGCGCGCTACATCGGCTCGCTCGTCGCGGACTTCCACCGCAACCTGATCAGCGGGGGGATCTTCCTGTATCCTGCCGCGACCAACTATCCGCAGGGGAAGCTGCGCCTGCTGTACGAGGCGGCGCCACTCGCGCTCGTGGTGGAGCAGGCGGGAGGTCGCGCGACCGACGGGTGCCGCTCCATTCTCGACATCGTGCCCGAGGACCTGCATCAGAAAACGCCGCTCGTCATCGGCAGCCGGGACGACGTCGCGTTCGCGGCGCGCGTGATCGGGGCCGAGGCGGCGGTGCCGGCAAAATGAGCGACCGCCAGCCCGTGTACGGTCCGGAGGACTGGACCGGCGATCCGGCGCGGGAGCTGGGGGACGCCGGCGCGTTCCCGTTCACGCGCGGCGTCCATCCGACCATGTATCGCGGCAGGCTCTGGACCATGCGCCAGTACGCCGGCTTCGGGACCGCGGAAGCGACCAATGCGCGGTTCCGCCATCTGCTCGCTGCCGGTCAGACGGGGCTGTCGGTGGCGTTCGATCTCCCGACCCAGATGGGGTACGACTCGGACCATGCCATGGCCGAGGGCGAGGTGGGGCGCGCCGGCGTCGCGATCGACACGGTGGACGATCTGGCGCGCCTGTTCGCGGGCATTCCCCTGGACCGGGTCTCGACGTCGATGACCATCAACGCGACGGCGGCCGTGCTGCTCGCGATGTACGTGGTGGTCGGGGAAGAGCAGGGCGTGCCCCGCGCCACGCTCCAGGGCACGGTGCAAAACGACATCCTGAAGGAGTTCATCGCGCGCGGGACGTACATCTATCCGATCGAGCCTTCGTTGCGCCTCGTCACCGACGTGTGTCGCTTCGTCGCCGCGGAGCGGATGAGCTTCAATCCCGTTTCAGTGTCGGGCTATCACATGCGCGAGGCCGGAGCGACGGCGGTCGAGGAGCTGGCCTTCACGTTCGCGAACGGCCTCGAGTACATGCGGCGCGCGGTGGCCGCCGGCCTGGACGTGAACCGGCTCGCGCCGCGCGTCTCGTTCTTCTTCGCGTCGTTCACCGATCTGTTTGAAGAAGTGGCGAAATTCCGGGCGGCGCGCCGGATGTGGGCGCGCCTGATGAAGCAGCGCTTTCAGGCGAACGACGCGGCGTGTCGACTGCGATTCCACACGCAAACGGGTGGGTCGACCCTCACGGCGCAACAACCCAGGAACAACGTGGTGCGGGTGGCGATTCAGGCGCTGGCGGCGGTGCTGGGCGGGACGCAGTCGCTCCACACCAATGCGTACGACGAGGCCCTGGCGCTCCCGACCGAGCAGAGCGCGACGCTCGCCCTCCGCACCCAGCAGATTCTGGCGCACGAAACCGGCGTGCCGGAGATCGTGGACGCCGTGGGGGGGAGCTGGTACGTGGAGGCGCTCACCGATCGGATGGAGCGCGAGGCCCGTGAGCTGCTCGACGAGATCGAGGAGGGGGGCGGGGCGGCGCAGGCGGTGGCGCGCGGCGTGTTTCAGGAAGCGATCGCTCAGAGCGCATACGCCGCACAACGGGCGGTCGAGTCCGGCGAGACCGTGGTCGTCGGCGTGAACGAGTATGCCGATGAGCAGGCGATTCCGTCGGTGCCCGCCCCCGACTACTCGGCGCTGGCGGCGGAGCAACGGGAGCGCGTGCGCGAGACACGCGGGAAACGGGAAACGGGAAAGGTGAAACACGTGCTCGGCGTGCTGGAGGGCGCGGCGCGCGACCTCGGGGCACCGCTCATGGAGCCGATCCTCGAGGCGGTGCGGGCCCGGGCCACCGTGGGGGAGATCGCGGACGTGTTGCGTCGCGTGTGGGGCGTGTATCGACCCTCATGACGTCACGGCGTCGTACACGCGCCGGAACTCGATCGAGCGCCCCCGGCCATTGTCGAGGCTGACGATCACGAACAGCTGCTTGCCGTCCCGCGACCGCAGGTAGTCCTCGGTCACCTTCCCGCCGCCCGACACCTTGCGCTCCACCACGAAATCGTTCCCCTGCCAGCGCGCCTTAAGATCGACTTCGATGTCGCCGGCGCCGCTGCCGACGGTCTGTTTGAGCTTGCGTCCGTCGCCGTACAGCGTCACGGCCGCGCCCGTGTCGGCCGTGAAGGCCATGGTCGAGTCGCTCTGCGCGATCGTGAGCGTGGCGGGCGCCTGGAAGGCGAGCTGCATCGTCTCACGCATACGGGCGCGTTGCTCGTCCGACATGCCCCCCCCTCCCCCCCCG
>Ga0137370_10001222_pt1 | contig 10561 bp, 8 predicted proteins | sample SagtaG_11_FD_104920 | JGI IMG/M metagenome (GOLD analysis project Ga0137370, IMG submission 104920) | Vadose zone soil microbial communities from Sagehorn Ranch, Mendocino, California, USA - Sage1_R_20_16 metaG | ecosystem: Environmental > Terrestrial > Soil > Vadose zone | place: USA... | reverse complement strand
GCGCTCGAGATTGCGTTGCTGTCGTGGTGACAACTCTTCGTTGACCACGAGCAGGTCGTAGTCCGCCTCGTGTTTGAGGGCGTGTAGCGCCTCGACCTTCCCCTTCCCGATGAAGAGCGCCGGATCGGGTTTGTGTCGCCGCTGGGTATCGGTCCCGACCACGACCACGCCGGCAGTCCTGGCCAGTTCGCTCAGCTCGAGCATTTGCTCTTCGATGGCTGCCAGGCCCTGATCCTCATGATCAAGGGACATCAGGTAGGCGCGCTCCTGCCTGCCGTTGGAATTCCGAATCAACTCGCCTCTGCCGTCATGATACCCACGCGCAGACGCTCAATAATCATGTCCAGATCGGCGGGAAGCCACTGCACGCGACGGTCCGCGCGGAACCAGGTGAGCTGGCGGCGCGCATACTGCCGCACCTGGCGCGTCGTCGAATCGCGGGCCGCCGACAGCGACAGCCGGCCGTCGAGGTGTGCGGCCAGCTCCGGGTAGCCATGCCCCAGCCGCTGCAGGTCGGCCGCCGGAAACTCCCGGCGAATGCGAGCGACCTCGTCCACCCAGCCAGCATCGATCATCTGGGCGACGCGCGCCCCAATGCGCTGATCGAGCTCGGCTAGCGGCACGTCCAGCCCAATGATGGTTGTCGACCATGGCGGCGGATCGGACTCGCGAGCCACACTGGGCGGACGGCCGGTGACGGCGTGGATCTCCAGCGCACGGATCATCCGCCGGGGATTCCGTTGGGCCCGCTCGGCGGCGGCCGGGTCGATGCGGCGGAGCTCGGCATCGAGCGCCTCCACGCCGTCCAGTTCGAGTCGCTGTTCGAGCGCGGCCCGCAGCTCGGTGTTTGGCGGTGCGTCGCCGAGGTTCCAGCCATCGAGCAGCGCTCGCAGGTAGAGTCCGGTTCCCCCCTGAAGAATGGGCAGCCGGCTGCCGCGCTCGACATCCGCCACAGCAGTCGTGGCCAGCCGCTGGTAGTCGGCCACCGTGAACGGGGTGCCTGGATCCACCACGTCGAGCAAACGACAGTGCACGCCGCCGAGCTCGTCCAGCGTCGGTTTATTGGTGCCGATGTCGCAGTAGCGATAGACCTGCCGCGAATCGACGGAGACCAGTTCGCCGTTGAGACCATGCGCCGCCGCGATCGCGATGGCCGTCTTCCCGCTGGCTGTGGGACCCACGATCGCGACCACGCGCCGGTTGCCTAGGGGCGTTTGAACAGCCGCCTCAACTGGTCATCCGGGAGAATCAGGGTCGTCGGCCGGCCGTGGGGACAGCTGATCGGCTCTTCGGTGACCGCCAGCGAGCTGAGCAATTGGCGCGCCGCCTCGGGGCTCATGGCATCACCGAAACGGACGGCGCTGTGACAGGCGATCAAAGCGGCCGTCTCCCGCAGTCGCCGGTCAGGGGTGCGCTCCCCGGCCAGGTCGGTCAGAAGCAAGCCGAGAACACGCTCCACGCGCCCCTCCGGCATATCGCTGGGCGCCGCCCGCAGCCGGATGGTGTGCGGCCCGAACAGCTCACCCTCGAAGCCGAGCGTCTCTAGCCACGACTCCTGCTGCTGGAACGCGGCCAGCTGGGACGGTGTCACGTCCAGGTCGTGCGGGATCAACAGCAACTGGCTGGCAGGCTCACCACCCTCGAGTCGCTGCAGGATCCGGTCGAACAGCACGCGCTCGTGTGCGGCGTGCTGGTCAATCAAGACCACGGCGTAGGGCGCCTCCGCCACAAGATAGCCGTTGAGCAGCTGACCCACGTACGCCAGCGGTGGCAGTCGCGGGCCGTCCTCTCTCCCCCCTCGCGGGGCGGGCCCGTCGGCCCACGTGAGCGGCGCGTCAGTGCCAGGCGAGCGTTTGAGACGTTCGGGGTGGGAGGTAAGCTCCCGCAGCTCGAGCATCGGCCCGCCGGCGCTCGCCTGGAGCTCGTACAGCGGGCTCTGCCGCAGGGCACGGTAGCAGGCCCGCTCCAGCGCCGCAAAGACGGCCCCCTCGTTTCGGAATCGAACCTCGCGCTTGGTCGGATGCACGTTGACATCGACCTCGGCCGGATCGACGAGCACATTCAGCACGGCAAGGGGAAAACGATCCGGCTCGCGCAAGCCCCGATACGCCTGCTCGATGGCGAACACCAGGTTGCGATGTTGAATGCGCCGGCCATTTACCAGGACGACGACGTGATCCCGAGTGCCGCGATGCAGGGCGGGCGGGCTTATCAATCCGTGCACACCTGACTCGTCGATGGACAGCATCGCCGTGGCCGTCTCGCTGTCGTAGACCGCCGCGAAGGTGGCTCGGAGATCACCGGTACCGGGTGTCTCGATCACGCGATGCCGGTCGACCTGGAGGCTGAAGGCAATGGTCGGATTCCCGAGGGCGAGCTCGCCGACCAGCCGGCTGATCACAGCATTTTCGGTGGCCGGTTGCTTCAGGAACTTCAAGCGGGCCGGGGTATTGAAAAACAATTGCTCGACGGTGACGCGGGTGCCGTTGGGACAGCCGACCGGCTCAGCGGTGAGCAATTCCCCTCCTCGGATGCGAACCCTGAACCCCTCTCCCCCATCGCGGCGCCGGCTGACCGCCTCGACCTGAGCGACGGCGGCGATGCTGGCCAGCGCCTCACCTCGAAAGCCGAGGGTTCGGATCGTACGCAGCTCCTCGAGCGCGCGCAGCTTACTCGTTGCGTGACGCGCAAACGCGACCGGCAGGTCTTCGGGTTGCATGCCCTGGCCGTCATCCACCACTTCGATCAGGCCCTGGCCGGCGGCCTCGACCCGGATGTCGATCCGGGCGGCGCCGGCATCGATGGCGTTCTCGGCCAGCTCCTTGACCACCGCGGCCGGCCGGTCGACGACTTCCCCGGCGGCAATGCCGTCGGCGACCGCCGCGGGAAGAATCGTGATTCGCTGGCCGGGTTCGATCCCAACCTCAGGGCGCGACATGTTTCCCCTGCCAGGCATAGAGCTTTTCCAGCGCCTCGCGCGGCGAGAGGCGTTCCAGATCGAGTTGCCTCAACTCGGCGACCACCGGGTGATCGAGCGGCAGGCTCAACTGGGCGCTGGCGGCCGGCCGTTCCAGCGGCCGCTGCCCCTCGAGCTCGGAAAGAACCTGGCGGGCGCGGACCACGATCTGGCGCGGCAGGCCGGCGAGCTCGGCGACATGGATGCCGTAGCTACGGTCCGCGCCACCCTCAACCACCTGGTGCAAGAAGATGACCCGCTCCCCTTCTTCCCGGACCTCCATCCGAAAATTCCGTAGTCGCGGCAGGCGCTGGGCCAGCGCAGTCAGCTCGTGGTAATGCGTCGCGAACAAGGTCAGCGATTGCAGCTGGGGCGCCTCATGCACGTATTCGAGGATTGCCTGGGCGATGCTGACCCCGTCGTAGGTGCTGGTGCCACGGCCGACCTCGTCGAAAATCAGCAGACTCCGCGGCGTGGCATGCGCCAGGATGTGGGCGGTCTCCACCATCTCCACCATGAAGGTGGAGAGCCCGCGCGCCAGCTCATCGTGGGCGCCCACCCGAGTAAAGATGCGGTCACACAGACCAATGACGGCGCGCTCGGCGGGGACGAAGCTGCCGACCTGGGCCAGCAGCACGATGATCCCGGCCTGTCGGAGATAGGTCGACTTGCCGGCCATGTTCGGCCCACTCAGGAGCACGACCGTGCAGTCCGCGCCAAGACGAACGTCGTTTGGGACGAACCGGCCCGGTCCGAGTGCGGCCTCGACCAGCGGGTGGCGTCCACCGATGATCTCGATGCCCGGCTCGTCACGCAGGACCGGCCGCACCCAACGCTGCCGTCCCGCGACGCTGGCCAGCGCGGCGACCGCGTCGAGCTGGCTGAGCCATACCGCCGAATCGAGCAGGTCGCTCCCCGCGGTTGTGATCCGCCGGCAGAGCTCAGCGAAGAGCTCATGCTCGCGCGCGACCGTCGCGCTCTTGGCGTTGAGGACCAGCGTCTCTTTTTCTTTGAGCTCTGGCGTGATGTAGCGCTCGCCATTGACCAGCGTCTGCTTGCGCACGTATTCGGGCGGGATCGGCTCACGGTTCGCGTGACTCACCTCGAGGTAGTAGCCGAATACCTGGTTGAAACCGACTTTCAAGGACCGGATCCCGCTGCGCTGTCGTTCGGCTTGCTCGAGGCCGCCGATCCAGTCTCGGGCCGCACTCGAGCCCGTCCGGATGCCGTCCAGCTCGGCGTCGAAGCCGGCCCGAAATACCCCGCCATCCTTGAGCGTGGCTGGCAAGTCGTCTACCAGGGCGTCCCCCAGGGCGCGCGCGACCTCCTCGAGGGACGGCGGTGGCAGCGGCGCGGCCAGCTCCGGCCATTGCGCCGCGATGCGCCGGATGCCCGGCAGCGCGCCCAGGGCTTTGCGCAGCGCCAACAGGTCGCGGGGTGTCGCGAAACCCTGGCTGATGCGAGCAGTGATTCGCTCCAGGTCGGGCAGGCCACGAAGCTCGACCTGCAACCGGCCGCGCGCGAGCGGATCCTCCAGGAGCACGCTGACCCGATTCAGTCGTTGCTCGAGTCGCTCGCGGTCACGCAACGGCTGATCGAGCCAGCGTCGCAACTCGCGCGAGCCCATCGCGGTGGAAGCCTCCCGAATGATCAAGCCGGCCAGGTCGTCCGCGCTCGCCAGCCGGTCAGCGGAGAGTCCAAGGCTGCGGCGGGTCGGTGGATCAAGGTGCATGAATGCCTGGGGATGCTCCGCATGCAACCGCAGCATCCCGGGGCTGAGTTGCAGGTGCGCGCGCTCCGCGTGGCGCAAAAGGGCATGCCCGGCGGCGAGCGCTTCCGGCCACTCATCGCAGCCAAACGCGGCGAGCGTCTCGACCCCAAGCATCGTTAAGAGCCGGCTAACGGCGGCGCGAGCGTCAAAGTCCTGGGCGTCGACCCAGCTCACCGGCGTGGTGCCCACGAGGTTCATCAGTCGGGGTCGATCGTTTTCCGAGGCGATCAGCTCCGCCGGCCGCAGCCGAGCGAGCTCATCGCGCAGCGCTTCGTCGGTCGGCTCGATTCGCAAGAGGGCGAGTTCCCCGGTCGAACAATCCAGAGCCGCCACGCCGTGGAAATGCGACCGGAGGCAGATGGCGACCGCGTAGTTCGCGCTCCCCTCCAGGAAGGCGTCCTCGACGACGGTCCCCGGGGTCAGGACGCGGACGACCTCGCGGCGGACCAGCCCGCGCGACGCGCCGGCCTCTTCGACCTGGTCGCAGAGCGCCACCCGGAGTCCAGCCTTGAGCAGCTTTCCGACGTAGGTTTCGAAGGCGTGATAAGGCACGCCGGCCAGCGGCAACCGCTGGCCCTTGCCAAGTTCGCGCGAGGTCAGCGTGATGCCGAGCAGCGGCGCGACCCGCTCGGCATCCTCACCGAACGTCTCGTAGAAATCGCCCAGTCGAAACAGCACGATGGCATCCGGGTGCTCGCGCTTCACCCTCAGGTACTGCTCGAGGACGGGGGCCGGCTTCAGCGCTGTGGCCTAGTTAAGAGCCTGGCCTTTCAACTGCCAGGCCGTGGCCTGCTCGACATGCACCAGTCGGACCGTGCCCACGTCGGCTCCCAGCGGCGCGGCCCCGAGGACGACCTTATTCTGTCGGGTTCGCCCGCTGAACTCGCCATCCTCAACACGCTCGACCAGAACCTCCACGGTTCGTCCCAGCCAGCGCCGATTCGCGGCCTCCGCAATCCGTCGCTGCGCGTCCAGCAGCACGTTGATGCGGCGCTTCTTTTCCACAGGCGAGACGTCGTCCGCCTGGCGGGCGGCGGTGGTGCGCGGCCTCGGAGAAAAGCCCTGAATGTGCACGACGTCGAACTTGATCTCCTCGAGCAAATCGAGCGTGCGCTGGAACTGCTCCTCAGTCTCGCCCGGGTAGCCAACGATCACGTCCGTTGAAACCGAGAGGTCGACGACCAGTGATCGCGCGTGGGCGATGATGGCGCGATACTCCTCGATCGTGTAGCGGCGGCGCATTTGCTTGAGAATCGCGTCATCGCCGGATTGGAACGGTAGGTGCAGGTGCTCGCAGACGCGCGGCAGGTCGCGAATCGCGAACAGCAGATCATCGTGGACATGGCGTGGGTGCGAGGTAAGGAAGCGAACCCGCCAGATTCCGGGCACCCGCTCGACGGCTTCCAGCAGCTCGGCCAGGCGCGCTCCACGCTCCGGGTCGCGGTACGAGTTGATGGTCTGGCCCAGCAACGTCACCTCTCGCACCCCCTGCCGGGCGAACCGGCGAACGTCTTCCACCACATCGTCGAGGGGCCGGCTGCGTTCGATCCCGCGGACGAAGGGGACGATGCAGAAGCTACAGACCTCGTTGCAGCCGAAGATTGCCGGGACATACGCGGTCAGCCCATGCTGGAGAACGGCCCCACCGGTCTGCGCCGGATCCGTCTCATATTCACCTTGCAGATCCTGGATGAACGCCTCGTATTGCCGCATGTCGAACCGGTAGTCGAGGTCCGGCAACCGGTCATACAGCCGGTCCTTTTCCTTGTTGGCCATGCAGCCCGTCATCGCAACGGCGCGACCCGGGCGAGCGCGCTTCCAGGCCTTCAGCTCGCGAAACCTGCCATAGGCCTTCTGTTCCGCGTTCTGTCGCACGGAACAGGTGACGAGGATCGCGATATCCGCCTGGTCGAGGTCGGCGACCGCGGTGAAGCCAGCGGCCGTCATCCCCTGGGTCAGATAGTCAGCGTCCGACTCGTTCATCTGGCAGCCGCTGACCCAGAGGTGGAACCGCTGGCCAGATGGCGGGCGCTTGTGCCCGTTGGGTCGGGGGCGTGAAAAACTTCGTGCTTCGAAGGTTAAGGGGGCGCCGGGAACCCGTAGCCTCGGCGGGGCGGTCGACTCAGGCATCGACCGAGTTTAGCGGGACTCGACCAGCAGACGGATCCCGGTCCGCTCCTCACCGTCGATGGAGATGTCAATGAATGATGGAATACAGACGAGGTCGAAGCCGCCGGCCGCCACGTAACCGCGCGAGATGGCGATCGCCTTGACGGCCTGATTGATGGCGCCGGCGCCGATCGCCTGGACTTCCACCCGGCTCTGACTGCGGACCACGCCGGCGATCGCGCCCGCGACGGCCACCGGTTTCGAGGTCGCCGAAACCTTCAGGATCTCAATCGCAGCACGCGCTGTTCGGGGAACACCAGCCGCCGGGCTGGCTGATAACGTTCTCTCCCCTTTCGAGCCGTTCGATGGCGGTGTTGTTTCCAGAGTGTCCATATATTCTACGGAGGTTCGGTGACCGAACGTTTGGTTGCCCCCCGACACCTTAACCCCAAGTTCAGGGGTCGTCAAGCGCCTAATCGAGCTCAACCTCCCGATCCAGCCGCTGGATCGCGGTGGCCATGCCCGAAAGGGCATCGATTCGGGCCATGACGGAGTTGAATTGCACCACCCCCTCCGCTACCTTGAACCGATAAGGGACGCCCGTCAGGAACCGTTGCAGGCTGGCCTCTTTGTCCATGCCGATCACGGAGTCTCTCGGGCCGACCATCCCCAGATCGGCGACGAATGCCGTGCCTCCGGGGAACAGGCGGGCATCGGCGGTGGGAACATGCGTGTGGGTGCCGAACACGAAGCTGCACCGGCCGTCCAGGTACCAGCCCATGGCGATCTTTTCCGAGGTGGCCTCGGCATGGATATCCAGCAGGCGCAGCTTGGTGCCGGCGCCCTGGCGCAGGACCTCGTCCGCCGCCCTGAACGGTGAGTCGATCGGTGGCATGAACAACTGGCCCTGCACGTTGCCGATCAGCACCTGGCCTTTTTCGCCGAGGTCATAACAGAACCATCCGCGCCCCGGTGCCCCCGACGGGTAGTTGTGCGGCCGCAGAATAGGTCGATGATCTTCGAAACCGTTCATCATCTCCCGCTGATCCCAGATGTGATTGCCGGAGGTGAGCACGTCGATCCCCAGGCTGAAGAGATCGTCGGCGATCTTGGGAGTGAGGCCGAAACCTCCGGCCGCATTCTCGCCGTTGGCGACTACCAGATCGATGGCAAACTCGCGGCGTAGTTGCGGCAGGAGCTTGGCCACCGCCTCCCGCCCCGGGCGACCGATGATGTCACCGATCGCCAACACGGTCACGACCATTGGCCGATCGTAACAAGGCGGCGGCGCTCGACGCCCTGCTCCGGGATCTCTCGCAGGCGACCATCGGGGCCACCTTCAACGAGTTCCGGGAGGTAGGGAGCGATGACCTCCCCGACGGGCCGGCAATCCGGCTGGCCAACCTGCGCCACTACCTGGAGGAACGCGCCGCCGCCGACGTGGTGGCGATCGGCGAGGCGGCCGGCTACCAGGGCATGCGCTGGTCCGGCATCGCCTTCACCAGCGAGTACGACCTCGGACGCTGGGGCGATCCATTCCGCCGCTCGAGCCGCCGCCCGCGACCGTGGAAGGAGCCGTCGGGGACGATCGTCCACGGCATCCTCGAAGAGCTCGGTGCCGAGCGCCGCGTCATCCTCTGGAACACCGTGCCCACGCATCCGCATCTGCCGAACAACCCCTTATCGAACCGTCGGCCGACGCGAGCAGAAATGGTCGCCGGCGCCGGGTACGCAGAACGACTGATCGACATCGCACAGCCACGCCTACTGATCGCCGTTGGCCGCGTCGCTGCCGAGGTACTTGGTGACCGGGCGCAGTATGTCCGTCACCCGGCTCAGGCCGGGGCGACGGCGTTTCGGCTTGGCATGCGCCAGGCCCTGTCGATCAGCGGCCGGTCAGCAAACCAATAACGAATCCAACAATGCTGACCAACCCGATGAGGAGTGCGCCCAGTAGCAGGATGACGACGGCACCTCCCAGCGCGCCGCTCATCAGGCTTCGCTTCGCGCTCACGGGTGTAACAACACTCACGCGAGGCTCCCAGAATCGGCCCTCGGCCTTCAGACGCCGCTGCAATAATCCGAGTCGCTCCTGAACGGCCGGCGGGAATCGGTCGATCGGCGCCCGAACCCGGAGCGCGGCAACCAGGTTGGCCGGCCTGTTGCCATAACGCTCGTAGAAAGCGGCTTCTGCGGCATCCCATTCCGGTCCGGTCCGGGCCGTCAAGAACCAGGCCCGTCCGGCTTCTGGCAGATCACCCATCCTGTAGTGCACGTCGCCGAGCTGATCCAGTGCCCACTGGTTGGTGGGATCGACGCGAAGGACGCCGGCAAGCCGGTCCCGGGCTTTCCAGAGGCGGCCTGCTTCCAGGTCAGCCTTGACCCGCTCCCTCAGCGTTGCCACGGACCCAGCATAGAGTCGCGAGGCCGACGCCTTGTGGCCCAGCCGTAAAAAGAAAGAGGCGGCCCCAGCGGGGTCGCCTCCTGCGTTACTTGGCGAATTCGACGATCCGAGTCTCACGGATCACTGTCACCTTGATCTGACCGGGATAGCTGAGCTCGCCTTCGATGCGCTTAGCGATATCGCGGGCGAGGAACTGGGCCCGGCTGTCGTCGATCGTGTCGGGCTTGACGATGATGCGGATCTCGCGACCCGCCTGGATGGCGAACGATTTCTCCACGCCTTCGAACGAGTTCGCGATGCTCTCCAGCTTTTCGAGCCGCTTGATGTAGGTGGTCAGGGTCTCGCGGCGCGCTCCCGGCCGGGCCGCCGACACGGCGTCGCAGGCCACTGTCAGGATCGCTTCCAGGCTGTTCGGCTCGACGTCCATGTGATGAGCGGCCACCGCGTTCACCAGGGTCTCCGGCTTCCCGAGCCGTTTGAGCAGCTCGCCGCCGATGATGGCATGGGAGCCCTCGACCTCGTGGTCGATCGCCTTCCCGATGTCGTGCAGCAGGCCCGCCTCCCGGGCGAGCGCCACGTCGGCCCCGATCTCGGCTGCGGCCATCGCGCAGAGGAACGATACCTCCTTGCTGTGGGTTAAGACGTTCTGGCCGTAGCTGGTCCGAAACGCCAGCGTCCCCAGCAACTTGACCAGCTCCGGGTGCAGACCGGTCACCCCGGTTTCGAACATCGCCTGCTCGCCTTCTTCGCGGATCCGGTTCTGGACGTCGTTGCGGGCCTTGACCACCATTTCCTCGATCCGAGCCGGATGGATCCGGCCATCGACGAGCAGATGATTGAGGGCCACCCGGGCCACTTCGCGGCGAACCGGGTCGAAACCGCTGAGGATGACGGCCTCCGGGGTGTCGTCGATGATCAGGTCGACCCCGGTGGCATGTTCCAGCGCTCGGATATTCCGACCTTCCCGACCGATGATGCGGCCCTTCATCTCGTCGCTTGGAATGGCCACCACCGAGACGGACGTCTCCGCGGTCTGTTCGGCGGCAACCCGCTGCATCGCGGTCACCAGGATGTTGCGGGCGCGTTTCTCGCTCTCCTCTTTGACGACCTCCTCGCCCTGTCGAATCTTCTGGGCCATCTCCTGGCTGAGTTCTTTTTCAAGGTTGGTGAGGATCGTCGTCCTCGCTTCGACTCGCGCCATCCCTGAAATCCGCTCGAGCTCTTTCACCTGCTCGGCGAGGGCATCGTTGACGCGCTCCCGGGTCCTCCCGATCTCTAACTCTTTTGCGGTAACTGCCTGCTCTTTTCGGTCGAGATCTTC
>Ga0137370_10001217_pt1 | contig 10569 bp, 6 predicted proteins | sample SagtaG_11_FD_104920 | JGI IMG/M metagenome (GOLD analysis project Ga0137370, IMG submission 104920) | Vadose zone soil microbial communities from Sagehorn Ranch, Mendocino, California, USA - Sage1_R_20_16 metaG | ecosystem: Environmental > Terrestrial > Soil > Vadose zone | place: USA... | reverse complement strand
GTGTCGCGCGCTGAGATTGCAGAACACGTGTGGGATATAGGATTCAAAACTGACACCAACGTTGTTGACGTCGTTGTGCGCAGGTTACGCTCGAAAGTGGACGACCCATTCAAAATCAAGCTCATCCACACCATCCGCGGTGTCGGCTATGTGCTTAAACAGCGGTAAATGGCGTATAACGTAAAGCAATCCTGTAATGTCATTCTGAGGGGAGCGAAGAATCTCTAATCATTTTCGTGGCCCGACTCTCGAGGAAAATAGCCAGAGATGTTTCGCTTCGCTCAACATGACAGCCCACGCAAGTAAACCCCGCTCCATCGCTTCCCAGCTTATTCTCCTTTTTACGCTGGCGACATCGCTCTTGCTCGCCTGCGGACTTGGCGCGTTTTATTGGCTCGCTGTCCGGCATGCATTCGCAGAAGACAACGCCATTCTGGCCGATAAAATCTCGGCTTTAAGGGCAGATCTGCGCGAGAGCGGTCCCAATCTCTTCGCCGAAGAATTGAAAAGTCGACGCGCAGGCGAGCATCCGACTTATTGGATCAGAATGCTAGATTCGGGAGGGCGCACGTACGCGGAGACGCCAGGAATGGATCAATCGCTTCCGCCTGAGATTTTCCCCCTGGCGCAACAATCAAGCTTGGCTGTTGGCGGCCGAAAGGACTATCACCGGGGGCCAAAACTATTTTCGTTGATCGCATTTAACGAAGCGTCTGGCAGCGAGGTTTACACGGTTCAACTGGCCCAGGATCGCTCAAGCGATGAGCGAGTTGAAAGGGAGTTCGCGCTGTTGTTCGTCATCGTGCTCGCGAGTAGTGGCCTGGCCTCGGCTTTCATTGCCATCATCGTTACGAAACGCGGATTGCGACCGCTGAGAGAAATGACCCGATCAGTTGCGCGCATGGGACCGACGCACCTAAAGGAGCGAGTCGCACCTGTTAGCTGGCCGCGCGAGCTTCAACCTCTGGCGCACGCCTTCGACGACATGCTCAAGCGGCTCGACGATTCCTTCACTCGGCTCTCTCAATTTTCCGCCGACCTTGCGCACGAGCTGCGAACGCCCATCGCCAATATGCTGGGCGAGGCGCAGGTGACTCTGACGCGCGACCGCACAGCCCCCGAGTACCGAGAGACCATCGAATCCACAATCGCCGAATGCGAACGACTCTCCAGAATCGTCGATAATTTGCTTTTTGTCGCACGCGTGGATGCAGCGCGCGAACCAATCGCGCGCAAGCGCTTCGACGCGCGCGCGGCAGTCGAAAAAATCGCAGAGTTCTATCAAACGATTGCAGAGGATCATCATGTGACAATCACATGCAGCGGGAACGGACAAATTCATGCCGACCCCGACCTGTTCGAGCGCGCCGTGGGAAATCTACTGGATAACGCGCTGCGATTCACTCCCGAGCACGGTGTAATTCGTATCGCGCTTTCCAAAAACGACACCCACTTCGAAGTCGCGGTCAATGACAATGGTTGCGGAATCGCTCCCGAACATCTACCGCAGGTTTTTGATCGATTTTACCGTGCAGAATCATCCCGCAGCTCCGATGGCGCAGGCCTCGGCCTGGCCTTGGTAAAATCGATTGTCGATCTCCACGGGGGATCCGCCACGATTCAGAGTGAGGTTGGTCAAGGTACAACGGTCACACTGATATTCCCGCTTCCGCAGAAATAGAAGTCGCCGCAGCATGCCATTGTCGGAGTCGGGACAGATGACAAAAAAGTAATGACAAAATTCTTTGACAGAGTTTCGACTGTGTCCGGAAGCTTCTGACCAACGGAGGAATCAAAAAATGAAAACTCGCGGATTCATTGTAATCGTCATCGCACTGGCACTTAGTTTGTCTGCGCAACTTGTTAACACTTCAAGGGCCGCGTCAGGGGGAGGATATTCTGCCCAGCTGATTTCGCCGACGGCTGGACAAGTTCTCTACCCGGGGCAGCAAGTCCAGATACAGTGGCAAGCAACAATTCCGAAGGTAAACGCTGGTGGGTGCGAGATGGAGATCTTTCTGTCGCTGGATGGCGGAAGGAACTTCACTTACTGCATCACGCCGCAACTTCCGCCAACGGTGAGATTTTTCAATTGGACCGTTCCGAACATGCCCACCAACCAGGCAGTTCTGGACATTCGCTTCGGGTGTGAATGGTATTACCCCGAAAATTACAGCCCTCAGCCTGCATCGACGTTTATCATCGCGAACGTTAACCCGGGGTGGTAAACTAAAGTCTGAGCTCTACGTTGGACCGCCGCCGTTATTAGTAACGTTCCGCTTTGAAGCACGCTCGCAGCAGACGCAGCGCGAATCACTTGCTTCATTCATTTCCTTAATTAGCGCTGAGCCTTAGGCGGTGACATAGGGCGCACTGCGTAACCCAGAGGCGGGCCGGTTTTGTCGAAAATTTGTCTTGCTAATCATTACGATTTTGTAATGATCTGCGCGAGATCGAAATTATTCATCAACCATTAACCTGAATTCGTATGCTTCAGACGCATTTTTTCCGGCCAATTCTTTGGCACCTCACTCTGGTGACAGCAGGCATATGGTTTGTTAGTCCTGCCTTGAACCATTCAGTCCACGCGCAGATTTCCACCGAGGAGGGAGTCGTTGTCACAGCCGAAGAAGTGCCCAGCGCTTACGGTGCGCCTCCGGGACTTTCCCGAAGCCGTTTTTCCAACGTAGTGAATGCTTACGTACTGCCGCCATGGTCATTTTTCTTCGGCGAGCTTTACGAGGGCCAAGGGTTCCGCCACGGGCCGCCTGATCATCTTTTCACTCAAGAGATTGAAATGGGTTTGCCGTATCGTTTCAACGTAGCTGCCGAAGCACAGTTCGAGCGGTTTAATGGCGGCGGCGGCGCGCAGACAGTGAGTCTGGAAGCGCGATGGGCACTTGCTGATTGGAACAAGATTCCGCTCAACCCCACAATCTTCGCTGAATACAAATTTGGCGTCGGCACCATTCGACACGAAGAAGTTCCACCGCCTCCTGCAGGAGGAGGACAGGAAGAGGAGGAAGAGGGTGGACCGCCCAAGGTCCCCGACGCGTACGAAGTCCGGCTACTTCTTGCCCAGGAGTTCTTCGGGCGCATCGAGTGGGCGATGAACTGGTTCTTTGAAAAAGAAAACACCGGGGACCGTGGGCGCGAGTGGGGTTTCTCGCAGGCTGCGATGACGCCGGTTCTCTTGCCTAACGAACGTCTGAAGGTCGGCATCGAAATGGAATACAAGAACGTCACAACCAAAGACACTCGCGGCGATCCCCTGAACAGCTTCGTCATCGGTCCTACGCTCGCTTGGAAACCGACGGCGCAAACTCGCCTCGACGTCTCACCTTTGTTCGGCTGCACACACGATTCGCCAGTTGCTGATGTGTTCGTTGCTTTTTCCTGGTTGTTCGGTGGTGAGCGCGCCGAAGCCGAAGCGCCGGTGTCCTCGCGTTTCCGGTACTACTCCGACGCGTCTTATAGCCGTTCAGGAAAAGATTCCGGAAAAGAAATGAAGCAGGTCGCGTATGTGCCGCCCTGCCCGCAGTGGTACGGCGATCGCGAATGGAACGTGAATCTCTGGGGCACTTATGCTTTCACCAACATGGAATACAATCCTAATCTTTGGCTGGTGGACATCGTGCAAAGTACCAGTGAAGGCCACCCTGTGCTTGGCACGTACGATCATTACATTGGCGGCGATCACGCCTGGGGCGGCGGCGGCGACATAAAATATTTCTTCTGCCGTTACGTCGGCGTCGGTGTTGAAGGATTTGCTCTGGACGCCAGGAAAAGCGGCTACGATATCTTCGAGGATCCAACCATCCCGATTTTTACGCGTACGCGAATCAATCATGACCATGTCGTTGGCTCTGTATTAGGCACTCTCACATTGCGTTATCCAATCGCGTGCACGCGTCTTGCGCCTTACGCTTGGGCTGGCGTCGGTGCGATTTTCGGCGGTGGCGAAAGAGACGTCCTTCACACGCAGGGGCCGCCCGACGCGTTTGAGGTCCATGCCCAAACGGATCACTTCGGGAGTGAAACCAAACTGCTCGGCCAATTCGGAGCCGGTCTCGAATTCCGAATCGCCCGTCACTTTGGTTGGACTAACGATTTGAGCTTCGGCGTAATCGACGGGCCGAGAAATAACTTCGGAATGTTCCGTAGCGGCTTGAATTTCGCCTTCTAACAATCTCTGGGGGTTCACGCCTTCAGGACTGAAAGCCGCGGCTGTTTCCGCGGTTTGCTGAAGTGGAGATGCCGCAGCCCGAGTGGAGCGGGCTGCGGCTACACTTTTGAGTTGCAAAGACGCTCGCCGCGGCGAGCGCCTACTTCTTTGCAATGCGCGTCTGGCACAAGAGCCACTATTCTTGCGCATGTCTTGACCGCCAATCGCCGCATCGATAACTTCGTTCTCGGAAAGGAGTTTGTCGGTGAAAACCGAAGTCTCGATCGAATACTGCGTCGTTTGAAACTACACGCCGAAGGCCGTCAGTTTGGCGGCCAAGATTCTTGAGCTCGGCGAGCGCATCAAGTCGCTCACGCTGATTCCCTCGAGCGGCGGCGCTTTCGAGATTCGCGCCAATGGCAAACTGCTCCATTCCAAACTCGACACCGGCGATTGGCCGGACTTCGACGATATCGTCAAGGCGATTAAGAAGGCAAAATAGTCAGCTGCGCACTTCGTTTTCTGCTGGCTGGCGAAGCTTTCAAGAGCGGCGTCAAGCCGCCGCACTCCAAAACGCGCTTCGCGCGCGAAAGATTCAGCGTTGGATGTTCGATGTTGGGCCTTGGACGTTTTCTTCTTCTTGGAGAGTGAAGGGTGCCTGGTGGCCCTCGCGGTCTTCAAAACCGCCGTCGTCCCGCCTGGCGGGACGAGATAGGTTCGATTCCTATCCTCTCCGCCTTAATCGACTGCGGATTACAATCCGCAATCCACAATTTGAAAGGAGGTGAACCACATGTCGCGTGAGCAAATCCGAAAACTGACTTCGCTTTCATCGTGTGCCGGGTGAGCCTCGAAGTTAGGCCAACAAGCCCTGCGACAAGTTTTGCCGCAGCTTCCCATGTCACTAGACCGCAACGTGCTCGTAAGCTCGAACACTTTTGACGATGCCGGTGTGTATCGCCTGGACCGTCATCGGGCTCTTGTGCAAACAGTCGATTTTTTTACGCCAATCGTCGACGACCCATTTTCTTATGGGCAAATCGCCGCAGCCAACTCGCTTTCGGACATTTTCGCCATGGGCGGTCGCCCATTGACCGCGCTAAATATTATCGGGTTTCCAACGGATCTCATTAGGCCAAAAGTGATTTCGTCCATTTTGCGCGGCGGTCTCGCCAAGGCAGCTGAGGTGGGATGCGTCATCATCGGCGGCCATTCCATTCGTAATCCTGAGCCGATTTATGGGCTTGCTGTAACGGGCGTCGTCGATGTTCGGCATGTTACCACGAATGCGAATGCGCATCCCGGCGACTTGCTTGTCCTAACGAAACCACTCGGCACCGGCATCGCCACCACCGCGATCAAACGTGGAATCGCTTCGCGCGCCCTTCAGAAAAAAGTGATCGCCCTGATGTCGAAGATCAACATCGCTGGCGCTGAACTTGCCGAGCGTCGCCTTGTCCGCGCCGCCACGGATATCACGGGCTACGGATTGATCGGGCACCTCGTTTCTTTGTGCCGCGCCAGTCGCGTCTCCGCCGACATTAACGCTCGCGACGTGCCGATGATCAGCGATGAGATCGGTGAGCTGATCGAGCTGGGCTGCCTACCTGAAGGGAGTCGTCAAAATCTTCACGCCACGACCGTAATCGCGGATTGGGGCAAAACGGATGAAACGCGCAGAGTTCTCCTAACAGACGCGCAGACGAGCGGTGGATTATTGCTTTGCGTCACCGAAACGAATCTGGAGAAAGTACTGAGCGTGCTGCGAAAAGCCGGCTCGCCCTCCACTGCGGTAATCGGAAAAATCGTACCATCCCGGCGCCGTGGTCCTTTGATATGCATGACAGGCTAAATGCACACGGGCGGCGACAAATCCCCGCTGTTGACAGGATTCTTGACGCGTTAGGCCGTTGTGATCTGCCGCGGCCGGTCGTTGTCGATGTTATCCGTCGCAAACTGGCGGGGATTCGCGTAACGAAAAAGGTGCCGGACTTTGAATCGATTGTGGCTCTTGTCCGTCGCTCACTTGAGGAACTCAGTGCCAGCAGGCTTCAGCCCATCATCAACGGTACCGGAATCCTGATTCATACAAATTTTGGGCGCGCGCCGCTGGCAAGCGAAGCCATCCGTGCACTGAAGGAAATCGGACCAGGTTATTCGAATCTTGAATACGATCTTACAACAGGCGCACGCGGCCAGCGTGGCAGTTACATTGAGAATGCGCTCGCGCTGCTTTGTAAAGCAGAAGCAGCAACCGTGGTAAACAACTGCGCAGCCGCATTGGTGCTGATTGTTCGACATTTCACAAAAACGAAAACCGACGTGGTCATTTCTCGTGGCGAATTGGTCCAGATCGGTGGTGGATTTCGGATCAGTGAAATAATTGAGGCAACGGGGGCGGAGCTGCGGGAAGTCGGCGCCACTAATAAGACAACCGTCGACGATTACGCAGATGCCATCGGTCAGAACACAGCAATGATTCTGAAGGTCCACCGCAGCAATTTTTTCATGAGCGGCTTTGTCGAATCACCTTCTTCCGACAAGATCAGCGAGCTCGCGAGAAGAAAACGGATTCCGTTCGTCGAAGATTTGGGAAGCGGGGCCGTTGCGGCAACCGAAGAATTCGGAATCGACCACCACGAGCCGACGCCTGCCGATGTGTTGAAAAGCGGCGTCGATCTTGTCTGCTTCAGCGGTGACAAGTTATTCGGCGGCCCGCAGGCGGGAATCATTGCCGGCAAAAAGCGGTTCATCGGCGCGCTGAGACGCGAGCCATTTTTTCGCGCGCTGCGCTGCGATAAGCTTTGTCTCGCGGCGCTGCAAGCGACAGTCGATCTTCATCTCAACCAGCAGCCCGGTGTAATCCCGACGCTTGGGCTGTTGCAAATCTCAGAAGACGAATTACGCGCTCGAGCTAAATCAATCTGTGATCAGCTCTCCCAACAGAGCTGCAATCTGCAAGTCGCAGTCGGCAGCAGCGTCGCCAAAGTCGGTGGCGGCACGTTGCCAAAATCCAAGATGCCGTCCGTCGTCATCAAAATCGTCCCGGGGAATTGTTCACCACTCGAATTCGCCTCCCGCCTGCGTAGCGCAACGCCTCCAGTCATCGGTTACGTTGCGAACGACTGCTTCAAGCTCGATGTGCGCACAATCTTTCCGGAACAGGACGATCTGGTCGTCGCCGCCATTCGCGCAGCATGCATGAAGTGACCACTCGCCATTTCATCATCGCCACAGCCGGTCACGTCGATCACGGCAAGAGCGCGCTGGTGAAAGGGCTGACCGGAACGGATCCCGACCGCTTACCCGAAGAGAAATCGCGCGGCATCACCATCGATCTCGGTTTTGCCAAGCTGAATCTCACCGGACCCAACGGCGAGCAATTCCACGTCGGGATTGTCGATGTTCCGGGTCACGAGGATTTTGTGCGAAACATGATTGCGGGCGTCGGCTCAATTGATCTCGCGCTGCTGGTTGTCGCGGCGGATGACGGTTGGATGCCGCAAACAGAAGAACATCTGCAGATCCTGATCTATCTCGGCATTCAGCGAATCATCGTCGCGCTGACGAAATCCGACTTAGGAAAAATCGATCGCGTCACTGCTCAAATCCGTGCGGAGTTGGAACGAACTCCATTCACAAATAGCCAAATCATTCCGACTTCGGTCCGTACTGGCGAGGGAATCTCAAATTTGAAAAGTTCGCTAGCGAACGAGCTGGCCCGATTAAGGCCGCCGCGCGACATCGGAAAACCGAGGCTTTTTGTCGATCGTGCATTCAGGCTTCGTGGGATCGGGACAGTCGTCACGGGCACCTTGAGCGGCGGTTCAATTCGAGGGGACCAGGATGTTGTCGTTCAACCGCGAAATCTTTCAGCTCGGATTCGTTCCATTCAAAACCACGGCCGCGATATCGAGATCGCGCAGCCGGGAATGCGCATAGCGATGAATCTGCCTGATCTCTCGGTTGGCGAGAACGGAATACAACGTGGCGACGTCATCACGCTCCGGGAAGGCGGCAGTCCGCACGCCACAATCGACGTGCTTATCGAAAGGTCCCCGCGCGTGAACCGAATTTCTCCTGCAGCCCGCCCAATCAAGAACGGCAGTTCCGTTCAAGTTCATTTTGGAACAAGTCGCGTTGCTGCAAAGATCACGTTTTTGAATGGGTCTGTGCTCGCGGCGGGGCAAAGCGCGATTGCTCAGTTGCGGCTGGAGTCACCTATTCTGGCTTTTGTCGGCGATCGATTCGTTTTGCGCGATTCCTCTGAACAAAACACTATTGCTGGCAGCACGGTGCTCGATCCCGAGGCCGATCGCGCGAGTTTCCAGTCTGCCGCGCAGACTCAATTCCTGAGAGCGCGTGCGACCGCACCGCATGACATCGATGTTTGCGTTCGTTCTGAGATTGCGCTGCGCGAATTTGTGCTGAAAAAGGCTCTGTTGAACAGGTCGCCTTTTAGCGACGGCGAAATCTCCGAAGTTTTAGCGCGGCTGCAACGCGCCGGCGAAATTGTGCTCTGCAGCGAAATAGTGACGGATCGCAAGACTTGGCAGCAGCTGCGAGAGCGGGCAACCAATTTGATCGATGAAGCGCACAAGTGCAATCCGGAGCGCGCCGGTCTTGATTTGAATGAGCTTCGTTCGACGCTGCGCGTTCAAGAGTCGAATGTGTTCGAAGCGTTGATAGCGGATTTGTGCGTTAAGGATTTTATTCGCAAAGGTTCAGCCATAGCGCGGATTTCTCATCGACTGGTGTTGCCGGCCGACCTCGAACCAGTTGAGAGAAAGATCCGCGAATCGCTCTCGCATAAACCATTCGATCCTCCGCCACGCCGTGAAATCGAACCGGATCGACGCGCGCAGCATGTTCTCCGCTTTTTGATTGACAGTGGAGAAGTGATCGGAGTGAGTCCGGATGCAGTCTTATTGCGGGATAATTTCGAACACATGAAGACGAGAATCACCGAATTCATTTCCAAACATGGACCGGCTACCGTAAGCGAGCTGCGTCAGGCACTTGAGAGTTCGCGGCGTATCATGGTGCCCTTACTCGAGCGGCTGGATCGAGACGGCGTTACGCGACGCGTGGAGGACAAAAGGATCCTTGGCAGAATCATTTAGCGTGTGAAGCGATCGGGGCCACTTCTGCTCGTTGTGCCATCCCTGCAGGAAGCTTGGGGCAACGCGATCGCTCCCTGGTTCGACCAGGTTTTGCCCGGAACGTGGCAACACGAGTTGCCTGCGCTAGTGGTCGTTCCCACGCGAGGGCAGGCCAACGATCTTAAGGCGCGCTTGATCGCAAAGGGCTGTTCGCATCTGGGTTTGCGGTTTGTGACACCGTCGAGTTTACGTGCGTTGCTCGCGCTGGATGATGCGACCCCAGCTGCTGAGCCTGAACATCTCCGTTTGCTGCTCGCAATTGCGGCTAGCGAAATGGAAGATCTGCCTAACGAGTCTGAAGCACTTGCTGCCAAAGCTGTTGCTCGTGCGCCCGCGCTATTGCTGCGCGCATTGGATCGTCTCGAAACTGCCGGTTGGAAATTCCAAGAACTCGGACTGCCATCGTTTGCGCCAGTGGTTCAGCGTTTTGACGAACTGCTGGGAAAATGCGGGTTTGTACTTCACGGCGAGACTGATCGAAGGCGTTTGCAACAAGCGGCACGCGTCAGGGAATTTTCTCACGTGCTTATCACCGGATTCGACGGAGCCCATTGGGCAGAGTGGTTTCTCCTGCGCGCCGCGGTCGAACTGGCAGAAAACGCCACGGTCGTGCTCGAAGAACCGCGAGAAAACTTTTCCGATGTCGATCTTTGCTGGATCGGCTCTTGGGAAGAAGTTTGTGGCGAAGCCCAACGCGCGCCGAGAGCGACCACCACGCTCGGCGATTCGCTTTTCAGCGAAATGGAAATGCGCGGAGGCGCGGAAACGACGAAGCGCTTTGATTTTCTGATCGGCACAAACTTTTCGGAACAAGCCGAAGCGATCGCGCGGCAATGCGTTCGTTATTTGGCAGATGAGAAATGCACGCGGCTCGGCGTGATTTTTCCCGGCAGCGGGGCGTTGCCGCGGCTGGTCGCGAGCTCACTGGAGCGGCTTGAAATCCCGCACAATGACGGGCTCGGCCACATTGTTCCCGGCATTTTCGAATCGGCAGAGTGGCAGGCCTGGATCGAACTGCAACGCGCACCACGACTCACTTCCTTTCTGCGTTTTCTAAATGCGTTGCCCGACCCGGCGGTCGTATCGCCCAAAATCAGCCGGCAAGTCTTCGAAAAAATTCTGCGCGAAAGTTACAGGGAGGTGTTGCTGGACGATCTCGAACTGCTGCGCGGATTCTGTGCCACGCGCGTGGACGACAAATCTCAGTCGGCCGCTGAAGCTCTGCGGGCGCTGCCGTTTCTC
>Ga0137370_10001215_pt1 | contig 10576 bp, 9 predicted proteins | sample SagtaG_11_FD_104920 | JGI IMG/M metagenome (GOLD analysis project Ga0137370, IMG submission 104920) | Vadose zone soil microbial communities from Sagehorn Ranch, Mendocino, California, USA - Sage1_R_20_16 metaG | ecosystem: Environmental > Terrestrial > Soil > Vadose zone | place: USA... | reverse complement strand
GACCCGAGCGACGGCGGTCGCAGCGGGCTCATGATCATCATCGGCGACGGTTTCCACAACTTCGTCGACGGCATCCTGATCGCCGCCGCGTTTCTGCAGAGCACCGAGTTGGGTGTGGTCACCGCGGCGGCGATCATCGCCCACGAAATCCCGCAGGAAATCGGCGACTTCGTCATTCTTCTGCACTCCGGGTACAGCAAGCTCGCGGCTTTGGCGCTCAATCTGCTGTCGAGTCTCGCGATGCTGGCTGGGGCGCTCCTCGCGTACTTCACGCTGCAGGCGGCGCAGGAATGGATCGCAACGGTGCTTGCGCTTGCCGCCGCAAGCATGATCTACGTGGCGGTGGCCGACCTCATTCCCGGGTTGCACAGACGTCCGGAACTCCACGCCACGGCGCAGCAGGTGGGGCTTATCGCGCTCGGAGTCGCGTTGATCTGGGTGGTGGGCGATGTAGTGAGGGCGGCCTAGCTCCGGTGCGTCGGACCGGGGTCCAGTGGGGCGTTCTCGTGGCTGGCGTGCTGGCGCTTGCGGAAATCGGCCACGCACAGGATCTTCCGGAAGAAACGAGCGCCAAATTTCAGGCAACCTATGTCTGGCAGCGGAAATCCCCCTTCGGCGCCGCGTATTCCGGCGCCCACAGCCTTTCTGCGAATAGCGAGAAGAGCTATTCATTCACGGCGACCGCCGCGCTCGGCACCAGAGCTTGGAGGGGAGGCGAGCTCTATTTCGACCCCGAGGTCACGCAGGGCGTGCCCCTTTCCGGTTTGACCGGACTCGGCGGCTTCACGAACGGCGAGATCGCACGCACCTCCGGCCCGAACCTGACTCTCTATCGGGCCCGGTTGTTTGTGCGCCAAACCTGGGGCTTCGGAGTTGGTGGCGAAAAAATGGAGTCGGATGCCAACCAGCTTGCCGGCAGCGTCGATCGACGCCGCCTGGTCGTGACCGCCGGAAATCTTTCGGTGCTGGACATCTTCGACGACAACAGCTTCAGCCACGACCCGCGAACTCAGTTTCTGAACTGGTCGCTGATGACGCACGGCGCCTACGACTACGCCGCCGATGCGCGCGGTTACTCCTGGGGGCTGGCGCTCGAGTATTTTCAAGATGACTGGAGGCTGCGGGTCGGCCGCTTCATCCAGCCGAAAGACCCGAACCAGCTTGCGCTCGACCCGAGGATCTTCAAACACTATGGCGACCAGATCGAGATCGAACGCGCGCACGCTTTGGCCGGACGTTCGGGCAAGCTGCGGTTTCTCGCCTTTCGCAACGTGGCGAGAATGGCGCGCTATCGGGACGCCCTGGATCTGGCGGCCCAGACGGGTGGGGCGCCCGATATCAACGCCGTGCGCACGGTCGAGCGGGTCAAGCGCGGGGTCGCATTCAACGTCGAACAGGAAATCTCTTCGAGCGTGGGACTGTTCGGCCGGGCGAGCTGGGCAGACGGCCAGACCGAGACCTACGCGTTCACCGAGATCGATCGCTCGCTCTCAGGAGGTGTGTCGGCAAAGGGCGGGACATTCGGTCGATCTCAGGACACTCTCGGAATCGCATTTGTGCGCAACACCCTTTCGGCGGCGCACCGTAATTACCTCGCTGCGGGAGGGCTCGGGTTCTTCCTCGGCGACGGCGCGCTCAACTATCGGCCGGAAATCATCCTGGAGGCCTATTACAGCCTCAATGTCGCGAAAGAGACGTGGTTCTCCGCCGATATTCAGCGGATTTCAAACCCCGGCTACAACGCCGATCGCGGCCCGGCTACCGTTGTTTCCGCGCGGCTTCACTACGGGTTTTGACGCGATGATGGAGGAGTATGATCCGGAAACGCTTCCGTCTTGGAAGGGCGACACCTGTCAAAGGAGACGAAGATGGCAAAGGCTGATGGAATCTACAGAATCACGGAGGTGATCGGAACGAGCGAAACTTCGTGGGAGGACGCCGCAAAGCGGGCGGTGCAAGCGGCATCCAAGACCTTGCGCGACCTTCGTATCGCGGAGGTCGTCAAGCAGGACTTGAAGGTCGAAGACGGCAAGGTCGTGGCCTACCGGACTCGGGTGATGCTGTCGTTCAAGTATCAGAAGTAGATCTACGCGGGACGGGCAGTAGGCCTCATTCCTTGCCCGATGCGGAGATCGCCTTGCGGATGAAGGTCTTCCTTTCGTTCCTGTCCTCGATTTCTTCGGCGATCAGGAGATACAATTCTCCGGGGTCACGCGCCTTCGCGGCTGCGCGCTTCACGACGACCTTGGCGACTGCGCCGATATATTTGGCGAGAGCGGCTTCGGCCTTGGCGAGAGTCTGCGCATCGAATTTTGGGGCGGTCGGGGACGCCGACTGCTGCCCTGGGGCGCCGCGATGCGTCGGATCCCCGGTCGGCGTCGATTTGTCTCCGGAGAATCGCCGCACGAACGCGGCACGCGCCTTATCGTCGGCGATATCGGCTGAAACCATTTCGGCGAGGCCTGCGATGGTGTAGGCCTTCTTGGCGGCGGACCTGATCACGACGGGGGCGATCGGGCCGATATGCTTTGCGAGCTCCGCTTCGATTCTCTTGAGGGTGTCGCGGTCGAACGCGACCCCGGTGGGCAGAGTGGCCGGCGAGGCGGAAGCTTGCCGCGGCTCCTGGATTTTCACGGTCGTCTTGTACGTCATGGTCTTCGAGTCCGGGGCGGCGAGTCCAGGAATTGCCGAGCGAAACTCCGCCACCGATTGCGGACGCCGCTCATCGTGCGTTACCAGCGCCCAGTCGACCGCTGCGAGGAGTTCCGGGCTGTAGCGGTCACGGTCGGCCGTCTGCCCCGCAGGGGGCAACATGTCCTGGCGCACGCGCGCCACCGCCTCCACCGGCCTTTTGCCCGTGATCATCCAATACATCACCCCCCCCAACGCGTACAGGTCGCTCCACGGTCCCTGCTGGCCTTGCGAGTGATACTGCTCGATCGGAGCGTAGCCGGGGGTGACGATCGCGGTCAGCTCGCTGCCCGCGGATGCCGCTCGAGCCGAACCGAAGTCGAGCAGCACCGGTGAGCCGTCGTCGCGCATGAAGATGTTGCCCGGCTTGATATCGCGGTGGAGATACCCGGTGCGGTGAATGATTTCCAGGCCGTCAAGCAGCGGGCCGGCGATAGCGAGTACGGCGCCTTGCTCGAGCGGTCGGCGGCTGCGGATCCATTCGCCGAGCGGTTGCCCCGCTACGAATTCCATCACCATGTAGGCGGTGCTGTTCGCTTCGAAAAACCGCAAGACCCGAACGATGTTCGGATGGCGGAACGAAGCGAGCGTGCGCGACTCGTCCAGAAAGCGGGAAAGACCCCACTTGAACGATTCCGAGGTGGACTCGGATTTGGGCCGGACCGACTGGTCCTCATCGCGCTGTGCGAGGTCGCCGGGCAGGTACTCCTTGATCGCAACCTTGAGGTTGAGGTTCGAGTCGGTGGCGAGATAGGTCAGGCCGAAGCCTCCGATCCCCAGGGTCTGCTCGATGCGGTATTCGTGCAGGGCAAAACCCGGGGGAAGAGCGATCTCGGCGGCCATCGAAATGCGGCTACTTCTGGTCGATCAAGCTGATCGCCTTTTCCAGACTGCGACGCATTCGATTGAATGATCTCGCGAGGAGCGCCACCTCGTCGCGGCCCGACTCCGCGAGCTCCGGTATCTCCATGTCGCCGGTGCTCATGCGGTCGGCGGCGTCGGACATCTGGGTAATCGGCCGCACGATCAGCACCGAAAGCATGACGTTCAGGATCGCGAACAGCACGACGAAGACGCCGCTGAGCGAAGCCATGAACGTGTAGAAGGCGCGGTTCGCGTTACGGATGGGGAGGGACATCGGCACCGAAACGACCTGTGCGCCTATGACCTCGTTCAGCTTCCAGCCAAATCCGTTGTTCGTGCCGTAGAGCTTGACCATCGACGCCGGCGCCATTTCCGCCGTGGTATGGCAGGACAGACAAGCCGGATCCTTGATTTGGAACGGTCGCGCGAGGAACAACGACAGGCCCGTGGGGGTTATTCGAGTACCAGAGAACTCCGCGCGCGCGGAGTTGTTGCGGAACTCGTTGACGATGTCCGCTTCCCATTCGACCGCGCGGTCGCGGGGGTTAGTCGGATTCAAGGCCGCTTCCTTGTAGGCGTAGTCGGGATACTTCTTGCGCAGCTGGTTCATGATCTCGGTCGCAGCGAAGGCGGGCACGCTTTGCGGCAGGAATTCGTCTTCCTTTTGCATGAGTTTGTCGCGTACCTGGCTTACCGTATATTGACGCATCGACAATGCGGCCTCCATCATCACCCCTGCGTTTCGCAGCACCTCCTCGCGTGCGTTCTTGTGGAGCAGGTCGTAGGAAACGTATCCGGAGACGGTGAGCCCCAGGATGAACACGAAAAGAAGCACCAGATTGAACTTTAGTCTCAAACCCATGAGTCCACTCCTTTTTCTGCTAGCGTGGTCGAGCGAATGCAGGACGCTATTATAAACAGATAGGCTGCGTCCCGAACCTTAGCCCTTCGCGCCGGGCTTGTGCGGGCAATTCGGCTTGGTGCAGTCGGCGTACAGCTGCAGCGAATGCTCGCGAATCGCAAAGCCGCGCTCCGTGGCTACCCGGACCTGGCGCTTCTCGATTTCGGCGTCATAAAACTCTTCGACGCGTCCGCACTGCATGCACACGAGATGATCGTGATGGCTGCCCTCGTTCAGCTCGAACACCGCCTTGCCGGACTCGAAATGATGGCGCTGGAGGATGCCGGCCTGTTCGAACTGGGTGAGGACGCGATAAACCGTGGCGAGGCCTATGTCCAATCCCTCGTTGATGAGAATCCGATAGACGTCCTCCGCCGATAAGTGGCGGACCTTGCTGTCTTCGAAAAGCTTCAGGACTCTCAGCCGCGGGCCCGTGGCCTTCAGGCCGCTGGTCTTCAGGTCGTGGACGTTGGTCACGGAGGATCTCCTCGGGGAGGATGCCCGTTTCCGCTATGATATAGCGTTTTATTGCCGCGGAAACACTCGGATCGTGCCGCGAATGCTGATTTTGGCGTTAGCGTTTCTCGCTGCGGCGTGCGATCTTGCGCCGAGCATCACGCCTTACCGGATGGAAATCCAGCAGGGGAATTACATCACCCAGGAAATGGTCGCACAGTTGAAGCCCGGCCTGACCCGCGATCAGGTGCGATTTGTTCTGGGCACGCCCCTGGTGAGCGACATCTTTCACGAAGAACGCTGGGACTACGTTTTCCTGCGCCAACGCGCCAACAGCCGGGAAACCGAGTATCGCCGCGTTGCGGTGTTTTTCGAGGACGGGAAGCTGAAGCGCGTCGAGGGGGATATCGTGGCTGCCGCGGTCCCCGGAAAGTCCGACCGGTGAAGCTCGTCATCACCGGCGCGGGAGGCCGCATGGGGCGTACCTTGATCGAGATGGCGCTCGCATCGGGGGAGCTCAAGCTCGCGGCGGCGGTGGAGGTTCCCGGAAGCCCCGTCATCGGCAAGGATGCCGGAGAACTGGTCGGGCGCGCCTGCGGCGTGAAGATCGCCACCAACTTCGGCGACGGAGTCGCGAAAGGCGACTGCCTGATCGATTTCACCCGCCCTGAAGGTACGTTAGCGCACCTGGAACAGTGCCTGGAAAAGGGCGTACGCATGGTGATCGGAACGACGGGTTTTTCGGCGGAGCAGGATAAACGCATCGCGGCGGCGGCGGGAAAGATCGCGATCGTAAAGGCGCCGAACATGTCGGCGGGCGTGAACGTCGCTTTCAGGCTCGCCGAAACGGCCGCGCACACGCTCGGCGACGGGTACGACGTGGAGATCCTCGAAGCGCACCATCGACACAAGGTCGACGCACCTTCGGGCACGGCGCTCAAGTTCGGCGATGTGATCGCCCGCGCCCTCGGCAGGGACCTCGCGCGCATTGCCGTGCACGGTCGCAAAGGAGAGGTCGGTGAACGCGATCCCAAGGCGATCGGGTTTCACTCCATTCGCGGCGGCGATATCGTCGGTGAGCACACCGTCATGTTCGTCGGAGAGGGCGAACGCGTTGAAATCACAGTGCGCTCGGGCAGCCGCGTCACCTACGCCCTCGGGGCGCTTCGGGCCGCGCGCTTCCTCGAGAACAAGGAACGTGGGCTGTACGATATGCAGGACGTGCTGGGGCTTCGATAGGCCGGACTCAACTGCCCTGCTTCAACGCCCGCAGGGCCTGCTGCGTCCAGACCTCGTCGATCGCCTCGAGCACCTCGTCCGCCCTTTCGAAGCGGTTGCGGGGATCCACGGCGATCATCCTGTCGAGCAGGCCCTGATACTCGGCAAGCGCCTCCGGGAGCGTCGGTCGCGGTGCGCTGACGTGCAGCGCGATCAATCCCGATACCGAATCGGCCTCGAACGGGCGTTGGCCCGTCAACATCTCGTGAAAAATGATTCCAAGGGAGTAGATATCGGACTGCATCGTCGCGGGGCTTCCTTCGATCTGCTCCGGCGAAACGTAATAGGGAGTCCCGTAGAGCTCGCCTTGCCGCGTGCGGCCCAAGTCGTCTCCAAGCCGTTTTGCGATGCCGAAATCGGCGAGGACGATGCTGCCGTCGGTGCGCGCCATGAGATTGCCGGGCTTGATATCGCGGTGGATGATGCCGCGGTTGTGAACCTCGCGCAGCGCGCCCGCGCCCTGTGCAAGCAGTGACAAGGCCTGCCGCGCGCTCAAGCCCCTGGGGATGACTTCGGCGAGGCTGCCGTCGGGAAAATACTCCATTGCGATATACGCGTGGCGATCGCCGAAGCCGCGATCGTAGATCTTGACCACGTTCGGGTGATCGATCGACGAGATGATGTCGAACTCCTGCACAAAGCGCTGCAGCAGGATTTCGTCCGGGCCGGCGGCGGCGTTGAGGATCTTGAGGACGACCTGCTGCTTGTCGCTTTCCCGCTCGGCGAGGTAGACGATCGAGGAGCCGCCGCGGCCGATCTTCGACACGACGCGGTAGCCCTGGATCACCACGCGCTTTTCGCCGAGTTCGCCGGTCATGATGCTCAACGTGATGCCCAGGGCGGCCTTTGCGGCGTCGCCTGCGATCCGGGCGTTGGCGGCGAGCGCGACGCGCATGTCCTCGGGGATTTGCACCGGCGCATCGTCGGCATCGCTCGCCGCGATGCCGATGATTTCGAATGCCTCGGTGGGCACGCTGCGTCCGCGCAAATGGACCGTTCGGCGCGACCCGAGGACGACCCCTGAACCGCTCGCGCTGACGGTCGCTTCGCTCGCGACCACGGCCCAGCCGAGCTCCTTGGTCTGGTCTTCCAGGCGCGAGGCGATGTTGACGCTGTCGCCGATGACGGTGAGTTCGCCGCGGCCCGGCGCGCCGACGTGGCACAGCAGCACCTCGCCGCTGTGAATTCCCACGCCTATGGAAAATTCAGGCAGGTTCAGGGGAGGGTGGTGCTTCCTGACCCACTCGCGGAATTCGAGCGCCGCAAGCTGCATTCCAAGGCCCGCTCGCACGGCCCGATGCGCGTGGGAGTCGCCCGCCTGATTCGGGAGCGCCTCGAACAGCGCCATGACGCCGTCGCCGATGAATTTCATGACGACGCCGCCGCAGCGGATGATGGGTGCGCAGGCGGTCCCGAGATAGGCGTTGAGCAGCTCCGCGATCTCGGCGCTGGTGAGCCGTTCCGAATACGTGGTGAAGTGGCGGATGTCCGAGAACAGCACCGTGGCCTCGGCGATCCTGCCCGTAAGATTGCCGGCATGGGCGTCTTCAATCGCCGCGCCGCCGTCGCCTCCGGAGATTCTTTCACGGAATTTTTGCGTGAGGTGGTCCCGCTGCGGGACCAGCCGCGCTGCCAGCGCCTGGGTCAGGTTTTCAAATTTCTTCAGCCGGCTGTTCACCGCCTCCATCAGCTCGTTTCGGGTGAACGGTTTCGGGAGGTAGTCGTCGGCGCCGAGGTTCATGCCGCGCCGGGTACTCGATCGGTCGTCGAGTGCGGTAAGGAAGATAAACGGAATTTCGGCAAAACGCGGCTCGGCCCGCAAGGCCTCGAGCACGGCGAATCCATTCATTTCCGGCATCATCACGTCACACAGGATGAGGTCCGGCGGATCGCGGCGCGCCGCCTCCAGGCCGACTCGGCCGTTTTCGGCTCCGGTCGCCGCGTAACGCTCGACCTTCAGCATCAGCATGATGTTGTTGCGAATGCTGGGCTCGTCCTCGATGACGAGGACTTTTTTCGCGGATTCCCCGGCCACTAGTTCACCCCGACCGGCTGTTTGATCGGCCGCAGGGGAAGGATCACGGTGAACCGGGTTCCGGAGCCCACCGCGCTCGAAAGGCTGATCTCGCCGCCGTGGAGCTCCACCGCCTTCTTCACGATCGCGAGCCCCAGGCCCGTGCCGGGGCGGTTTTCGACGTTCGAGGCGCGATGAAAGCTCTCGAACATCCGCGGCTGGTCTTCCAGAGGGATCCCGATCCCCCGATCCTGGATCTCGATCGCGGCCTGCTCGTCGCGCCGCGCAAGGCACAGAGTGACCTCGCTGCCCTGAGGAGAGTACTTCACCGCGTTCGAAAGGAGATTGTTCAGGATATGCCGCAGCAGCCGCTCGTCCATGGTCGCCTCGGGGCGATCGAAGCGGTCGTCCAGGGTGATGATGTGCTGCTTGCCCTGCGCGATGCGGAATTCCGACACGACTTTGCTGCAGAGTTCGCGCAGATTCGTCGGACCCAGGTTCAACTTGAGCACGCCCGACTCCGCGCGGCCCAGCTCGAGAACGTCGTCGATCATTTCGCTCATGCGTTTTGCGCCGCCCTGGATGGTCCGTATAAGGTTGAGCTTTTCGGGCGGGCTCAGGCTCTCGGAGTAGTGCTCGAGCAGCTCGGCCGACGACAGCATGGTCGCGAGCGGCGTGCGGAATTCGTGCGAAGCGGTCGAGACGAATTTGGACTTCATCTCCGAGAGCTCCTTTTCGCGCTGCAACGCGCGCTCGAGCTCGGCGCCGGCGCGCTTTTGATCGTCGATATCGACGTTGACGCCGGTCATGCGCAGCGCCCGGCCGCCCGCGTCGCGCTCGACCACCCTTCCGCGCGAGAGGCTCCATACCCAGCTTCCGGCAAGAGTCCTGACGCGGTGCTCGGCCACATACTCGGGCTCCCCGCCATCCAGGCAATTACCCAGGGCCTGCTTCACTTTCGGAAGGTCATCGGGATGCACCATTTGCGCCAATTCGTCCAGGGTCAGGGCGCTGGTCTCCTTGCCCACTCTCAAGATGATCGCCCAGCTGCCGCCCAGGAGAACGTTGGTCCTGCGCGCGTCCCAGTCCCAGCTGAGGATATTGGCCGCCTGCAGCGCGAGGTCCAGCCGCTCCTTCTGCTCCTTGATCTGCTCGAGCAAGCGCTCGTTTTCCCGGCCGTAGCGAAGCGTTTCGATCAGCGCCCGGTTGGAGGACATGTAGAGGGCGAGGAGCACCGCAGTGAACACCAGAATCAGGATTCCGGCCGAGGTGTTGAATGCGCCGCCTTGCGAGAAGAGCAGGCCGATCAAGGGCGCGAAGATCGGCACGATCAGGCAGGCGAACGACTTGGGGCTGGGGGCGAGCGCCGGGGGCAGCCCCATCGCGACGCTGCCGATGAGGAACGGAAGGAGGATTTCGTGAAACTGGGCGCGCTCCGGATAGAGCAGCAGGACAGTCAGGCCCCAGGCGGTGCCGACCGCCGCGCTCGTGAGGCAGAAAAGACCTTCCCAGCGCGCTGCGGCTTCCGGCCCGGGCCGGGGGCGCAGGTGGTAGGCACGCTTGAGGACGATGCGCACCAGGCTCGCCAGCGCCAGCCAGATCAGCCAGGCGAAGAGCAGCTTGTCGCTGATGTAGCCCCAAAGGGCAAATGCCGCGATGGCCGAGGGCAGAAGTATGTAGGGGATGTCGTTTCCCGAAAACCGGTACAGGAGCGACACTCGCTGCGGCAGGAATTCAGCCGTGGACAAGGCAGCGATGGAGGCGCGCGATGGTGTCACGTTTCCCCTTTTTTGAGCCGTCAAGGGCGAATCGTCAATTTTGGCACGGTTTAGCGAGAGATGCCGTATCCACGGGCAAGAAGCGCACCCAGTAGCCGAAAGTTTGATGGGACAGGAGGAACCACGCTATACTTTCGCGGTTCGTTGCAGAGCGGGACCGGCGCGAGTCGGTCCCGCTCTGCACGTCTGGCCTCCAAATGAGCCCGCTGCCGTGCCCGCCGCCCCACCCGCCCTGCTTGTATTAGCCGACGGCACTGTTTTTCGGGGCACGTCGATCGGAGCGACCGGTCTTGCCTCGGGGGAGGTGGTTTTCAATACCGCCATTACCGGATATCAGGAGATCCTCACCGATCCGTCGTATTGCCGCCAAATCGTCACTCTGACCCATCCGCACATCGGCAATACAGGGACCAACCGCGAGGACCTGGAGTCGGGAGGCGTGTTCGCCGCGGGTCTGGTGATCCGGGATCTGTCCGCTGCGGTCTCGAGCTGGCGGGCCGAACGCTCTCTCTCGGATTTTCTCGTGGCAGACAAGGTGGTCGCCATCGCGGGCATAGACACGCGGCGCCTCACCCGCATCCTGCGCGAAAAAGG
>Ga0137370_10001213_pt1 | contig 10580 bp, 9 predicted proteins | sample SagtaG_11_FD_104920 | JGI IMG/M metagenome (GOLD analysis project Ga0137370, IMG submission 104920) | Vadose zone soil microbial communities from Sagehorn Ranch, Mendocino, California, USA - Sage1_R_20_16 metaG | ecosystem: Environmental > Terrestrial > Soil > Vadose zone | place: USA... | reverse complement strand
GTTCGCACCGCGCCGCTGTGGGGCGTGCGGCTGCATCCGCGGCTGATGCACGACCAGGCGTCGCTGACGTTGCGGGACGCCATCGTGCGGCACGGGGGAGAGGCGAGCGAAGTGACCGTGCGGTTCCGGCGGCTGTCGCCCCGCCAGCAGCAGACGATCATCGCGTTCTTGCGGTCGTTGTAACTCTTCAACGGAGGGATTCTTCATGTTCAAGCTGCTCGTCGCCGCGTTATTGGCGCTGCCCCGTCCCGGCCCGGCCCAGACGTTCAAGGTCGCCAGGTTCAACATCGGCGGCGATGGCGGCACCGATTACCTGACGGCCGAGCCCGGCACCGGCCGCGTGTTCGTCTCCCGCGGCACGCACGTCATGGTGGTCGATGGCGCGAGCGGGAAAGTGCTGGGCGACATTCCCGACACGCCGCGCACCCACGGCATCGCGCTCGTCCCCGCGTCGCATCACGGCTTCACGACCAACGGCGGCGACTCGACCGTCACCATGTTCGACCTCGCGAGCCTCGCCGTCATCAAGAAGATCCACGTGCCCACGGGCGGCCTCGACGGCATCATGTTCGACGACTTTTCCGGCCACATCATCCTCACCAATCACAGCCGTCCCATCGGGACGGTGGTGGCGCTCGATCCCGCGAGCGGCGCCATCGTGGGCACGGTCGAGCTCGAGGACGACTCCCCCGAAGGCGCGGCGAGCGACGGCAAAGGCCGGATCTTCGTGAACAACGAAGGCAAGAGCACCATCCAGGTGATCGACGACCGCAAGCTCGCCGTGCTGGCGTCGTGGCCGCTCGCGCCGTGCGAGGGCCCGACCGGCATCGCCTACGACCGCGCCGCGAATCGCATCTTCTCGGGGTGCGGCAAGACGTCCGTCGTGATCGACCCCGCCTCCGGCAAGGTCGTGGCCAAGATCGCCAACGGCGACGGCGTCGATGCGCTGGGATGGGATGCGTCGCAGGGGTTGATCTACATTCCCGCGGGGCGCGACAGCAACGTCACCGTCGTGCACGCGGACAGTCCCGACCACTACAGCGTGCTCGCCACGGTCCCGACAATGCGGGGCGCCAAGACCATCACGGCGGACCCGGTGCGGCACGTCGCGTACCTGTTCCAGCCCGAGTACGGCCCGCTCCCGCCCGGGTCGCCTCCGCCCGCGCCCGGCAGCCGGGCGCCGCGCGGACCGGTCGTCGCGGCGTGGTTTTTCGCGATTAGCCACTAGGCGTTGTTTTACTGACCCCGGGCGCAAGCCCGGGGTCGGCCCCTACAGCCCCGCCCTCACCCCCACCGCGAGCGGCCACAGCGTCGCCACGTGCCCCTGATTCGCGTCCCACATCCACTGCCGTTCGATGCGCAGCTCCAGCGTCACGCTGGGCGAGACCGCCACGTCCAGGCCGCCGCCGCCCGACCAGAACGTGTTCGTATGATAGAAGGTCTGACCGCCGTCCGCGCTCTTGAGGCGATACGCGCCGCCCCCCAGCCCCAGCACCGGGCTCACCACGCCGCGCGGCACCAGCGACAGCTCGACCCGGCCGAACCCCTGTGCCAGCACCAGCGACACGTCCCCCGTGGTGCGCGCGGCGTTGACCGAGCCCCCCGCGACGCCGATCGCGAGTGACAGGCCCCCCCCGGCCACCAACGTGCGCCGCCCGAACACGCTCCAGTCCACGCCCGACATCCCCGTCAGATTGGGCAGCGCGATCCAGGGATCGTTGGCGCCCAGCCAGGCGGAGCGCGCGCCGATCGCCCAGGCCCCTCCCCCCTGTGCCCCGGTGAGGGTCACCGTGACGCTCACGCGGGCCCGCACTCCGGAGCCCGAGAGGTCGAGCTCGCCCGTCCCGTTGCGGCGCGGCGCCAGCGTCACGACGGCGGCCGACTCGGCCATCACCGCGGATCGCAGCTCGACGGCCCGGCCGGTGGTGGTGGCCGCGAAGTCGTCCAGCGCGGTGCGGTTGCCGTGGGCGTCGCGCGCTCGCACCCGCAGCTTCACCGTATCGCGCGAGGTCAACGTCAGCTGTCCGGTGATCGGGACGCCGCCTCGCTCGAGCACCAGCTCGCGTGTGACCCCGGGGTCGGCGTACACCATCGCCGTGCGCGTGAGCGGTCCGACTTTCGCGGTGACCGTCACGGGGCCGGCGCGCTCTCCCAGCGACACCCGGACCCGGACCAGCCCGGACCGGTCCGTCGTCGCCACCGCGGGATCGACGGTCCCTCCGGTGGCGGTGACCGTGACCTGCTGCCCCACGAACGGCGCGCCGGTCGTGTCGCGCACCTCGAGCAGCAGCGGCACCGGAAGCGCGCTGCCGGCGGTGCCGTGCAGCTCCAACCCTTGTGTGAACCGCGTGAGCCCGTCCGACACGACGGGTCGGGGCGGCGGCGGCGGCGGCGCGACAGGCGTGGTGATGAAGTCGATGTGCGTGGTGGGGCCGAGCGGCGGCCCGTTCGGGACCGCCACCGTGAGCCGGTACGCCCCCGGTGTGTTGCCCGCCAGCACGTGGAAGGTGGCGACACCGCGCCAATCGGTGATCGCGACGGGGTCCTGCGTGGCGCCGCCGGGGATGGCGCTGGCGCCGCGCAGCAGCAGCTCGACCCCGGGCTTCGGGTCGGCGCCGCGGTACAACTGCACCGGAATGTCGATGGTGCCACCCGCCGGCGCCGCGACTTGAGCGCTCACGATCACACGCCAGGGCGCGACCGGGGGAGGGGTCGGCGCGCGCGCAGGAGCGGGAGCGGGCGTCGGAGCGGGCGCGGCGCGGGCGCGCAGGCACTGGTCGATCGCGCCCAGCACCGCGTCATCGGCGCCGGCGGCGCGCAGATCGGCGCGATCGCGCTCGGACGGGCGGAACGTGACGCAGTTGCGACGCAGCAGCGCCACCACGTCCGCCTTGGAGCGCGCCTTGGTGGCGAGCAGCCGCACCAGCTCGGTCTTGCGCAGCGGCTGCGCTCCCTGCTGGGTGAGGAGCCCCAGCGTTACGAGCAGCAGGCGGGTCACGGCCGCGGACAGCCCGAACGCTCGAAGTCGGCCTCCACCTGGTCCACGTCGGTGGCCAGGCTATCGCCGGCCGCTGCGGACGGCGACGCCAGCGTGTAGCGCAGCCAGGCTTCGTCCACGGCGCTGAGCCCGCGCGCCAGGTCGGCGCACCCCGCCTGCTGGCGGTACTCGATGATCGCTTGGCGCACGGCCGCGGTGGCGGGCGCCTCGGGCGCCTCGGGCGCCGGCAGCGGCGGGGTGGCGACGGGAGGAGGGGGGCCCAGCCCCAGCCGCACGCCCAGCGCCACCGCGCCGGTCAGGGCCGCGGCCGCGAGCAGCCACCAACGCCAGGCGCCCCAGACACGGCCCCGGCCGCCTGGCATACGCCAGGCGGGGTCGTCGTAGTCATCGTCGGGCTCGACGATCGGGATGAAGCGGCCCGCGCCGGACGGCCGACCGGATGGCGTCACCCGCGGCCCGCGCGCCGGCTCCGTGCGCACCCGCCACACGGCGGGATCGGGCGACCAGTAATTGCTCCAGGACACGCGCGGCTGTTTCCACCCGTCGCGGAAGCTGTCGGCGTCGAGCAGCTCGTAGAACGGCAGGTACGGCGCCGGCGAGCCGGGCTCCCCCGCGGGCCGGAAGCAGCCGCCCCGCGTCCCGCTCGGCCGGACCGTCACCAGCAACGCCATCTGCCAGGGGCCCGGGAAATGGCGCACGTGCGCCGCGTGGTCGTCGGAAGAAATCTTCAGGACTCCCGTGGGATCGCTCCGGTACCAGCCCACCACCACGCCGTCTTCGGGGGGCAGCATCCGCTGCGCCGCCGCCAGCGCTTGCGTCACCACGCGCTCGGTCGCGCCATCCACGATCATCTGCGGCACGCGCACCGCCCCGTGCACGATCACGTAGGGCATCCCGGTCTCGGGGGTCTCGAACACCCGTCCCACCAGGAAGCCGAGCAGCGCGTCGTGCGGCGCGGAGACGAGGTGGTCCTCCACGGCGGCGAGGGCGCGCTGCGCGATGAAGATCAGGCTGGGCTCGTCATCGGGGCGCGCCAGCTCCTGTACCGCCGGTCGCCACAGCACCGACTGCTCGGTAGGGAGGGGCTGGCGGGGAAAACGCGCCACCCCCCCGGAGGAGTCCCCCGCGGTAGACCCGCCGAACGGAGCGTCGCCGGTCATACCCAGACCCGTAGCATATGCAATACCTAGAGTGCGCATTGCGTGGCCGCAGCACAAGGCTGGGCTGTCGCGCAGGTGCGACAGTCGCAGGTGCGACAATGACTTGAGTCCGGCTTGACCCCCGCACACGATGCTTGGACGCTCAGGTCGCCATCCTCCAAAACGGGAGACACGGACCCATGCATGCACCCACTCGGTTTCTCGTGCTCGGCATCGCCTTCGCCTGGGCCTGTTCCGATCCAGCGACGAGTCCGCGGACCATCGACGCCTCGATGACCGCCGAGGGCGCGCTCGCCGGCCAGCTGCTCGCCTTCGCGAGCACTCGCGATCAGGATGCGTTTCAGGTGTTCGTGGTGCAGGAGAACGGGCTCCGGGCGCGGCAGCTCACGACGGCGCCGAATTACAACGCACGCCCCAATTGGTCGCACGACGGCCGGCACATCACGTTCACCTCGTGCCGCCCCACCGACTCGAGCTGCGAGATCTATGTGATGAACGTCGACGGCTCGGGCCAGACCAAGCTGACCGACAATTTCGCCACCGATCAGATGTCGGTGTGGTCTCCGGACGATCGCAGGATCGCGTTCGCGAGCGACCGGGACGGGACCTCGCAAATCTACGTGATGAACGCCGACGGATCGAACGTCACCCGCTTGACGTTCGACGGAGCCTTCGACTTCCTGCCGACCTGGTCACCCGACGGAACGCGGATCGCCTTCCAGACCGGCCGGGACGGCAACGACGAAGTGTACCTGATGAACGCCGACGGCTCAGGCGCGGTGAATCTGACGAACAACCCAGCGAGCGACGGCTTTCCGGCGTGGTCGCCGCGCGGCGACAAGATCGCGTTTCGGAGCGATCGCGACGGCAACGGGGAGATCTATGTGATGAGCGTGGACGGCTCGCAGCCGACCCGCCTGACGAACACGGCAGCCGAAGAGTACTACCCGGCGTGGTCGCCCGCCGGCAATCGCATCGCGTTCGTCTCGGAGCGGGACGGCAACTTCGAGATCTATGTCATGAAGCCGGACGGCTCGTTGCAGACGCGGGTCACGAACGACGCCGCGTGGGACGCCGATCCGGCCTGGGCCATTACGGTGACCCGCTAACAATATCGAGAGGAGGTCACGATGAACATTCGCACGCTTATTCGGTGGTCCGGGCTCGCGCTCGTTGCCGTATTCGGCGCATGCAAGGACTCGACGACGAACGGCCCTCGGCCGAGCTTCGCGACCGCGACCGACACGCTGCCGGGCGGTGGGGGAGGGCCGGGCAACCAGACGCATTTCATTTCGAACGGCGCCTTCGGGTCCACCAACTGGTTTTCGAGCGACCCGAGCGGCGGGTTCACGTTCGGAGAGCTGAGCGTCAACCGCGGCGGCTCGGTGACCAACCCTCAAGCCTTCCTCTTCTACTTCATCGAACAGTGCAACGCCTTCGGCTGCACCTTCTCGGAAGGCAGCGGCCAGATCCCGGGGGGCGACGTCGCGGGAGGCGGCAAGCAGGTGCACCTGAGGACCAACACGAGCGGCAATCCCAACTTCTCGACCTTCGGCGGATCGCCCGGCGTGATCACCGTGGACTGGACGGACAATGGCTTCTTCACCCAGCGCTCGAGCGGGACGTCAGAAGTCACCTTCCCCGGGTTCCTCCAGCACTCGAGCGGCGTGTCGACGTCGGCCTCGGCCAACGCGTCCGGGAGCGTCGTGGGAATCGTGATCTCGCCCGGCGCGAGCGGCAACATCGGCACGAATCAGAACGTCATCATCGACGTCTCACACTAGGAGCCACGCCATGAGTCGCGTCACCTACGCTTTCCCCCTGCTGCTGGCCCTCGCTGCGGCGTGCCGGGAGCAGGGCGCCGTGCCGACGGCCGGCCGCCCGCTGTTCGCGGCGGCTGCGCCAGCCGCCTGCCCGACCCCCGCCACGGTCACCGTAAGCGACGAGGCGGGGCTGCGCGCCGCCATCGCGGCCGCGACGCCGGGCACCGTCATCGGCATCCAGGGCATGATCGGCCTCACCCAGGACGACACCGTCCGGACCGCTGGCATCACCATCACGTGTGCGACTCCGGGCTCCGGCCTGTTCGCCGTCGCGGGCGGCAGCGCCACGGACATGCTGACCGTGGACGCGAGGAAGGTCAGCGTGGATCACCTGGTGCTCGACGCCAGCCAGGCGATCGACGGTCCGTACCTCTCGGAGAATGACGGCGTGACCGCGTTCGCGGAGAGTACCACCTTCACGAACAACAGCGTCACGTGCCCGCCCGACGGCTCGTGCGCCATTGTCGCGGGGGGGATCGGTGCCGTGGTGACCGACAACACCTTCCAGGGGCTCGGGCCGTTCACGGGCATCCAGCTTCAGACGAATGGCGCCGTCGGCGAAATCCGCATCGATGGCGTGCGCGTGGAACGGAACACCCTCGTGACCACGGCGCCGTCCACCGGCGGGCGCCAGGGAGCAATCCGTCCGTTCGATGCAGCGAACGCCGTGATCGCCGACAACACGGCCATCGGCCCGTGGCGCGCCGGCGTGAGCGCCACCCGGCTCGCGAACTCTCGCGTCTCGGGCAACAGCATCCAGGGGGCTCGTCTGTTCGGTATCCAGACGTCGCCCCAGGCGGTATTGCCGGTGCTCAACGACGTGTTCAGCAACAACCGGGTCAGCGGCGCCGGGGTCGCGGGCGTGTTCGTGCGGCTCGCCTGCGGCAACACGTTCGTCGGCAATAATCTGCAGGGTAACGCCAGCAACCTGGGACTCGTGTTCGACGCCACGAGCGGCGCCAACAGCTACGCGGGTGACCGCAACCTCGTGGTGGACAACGGGGCGTTCGATTGCAACGGCGACGGCGTGAATGATCCCAACATTATCTCCGGTCCCGGCATGGCGCGCCACGGGCTCGGCATGGGCCTGAGTGAAGCTGCCGGTGGCGCGCCGCACACGGTGCACGGGATCGTCGTGAAATAGACGTCGGGCATCGACTACGGCCGCGCCACCTGAACCTTGAAGAACAGCTGCTGCTGCGGGTCGTTGCCCAGTCCGAGATAGACGGCCGATGCCCAGCTCCAGCGATAGGTGAGGAGGGCCGAGACCATGAGCCGGGCGTCCAGCGCGGAGTCGCGCCGGGTGTGCTCGTTTTGGACTACAAGCCGTAGCGCCGCCCGCGGCGTGAAGTTGTAGCTCGCGCGCAGCCGCTCGATCCCGGCCGTGAACAGCGGGTCGAGCCAGGTGAAGTCCGCCAGGCCCTGCAGCTCCAGGTGGTCGCTCGCGTGCAGCACGAGCGTGCTGGACACCTCACCACCGCGGCCCGGGCGCGCGTTCGCGACGTCCACATCGCCGCCCAGCCGGGCGAGGAGCGTCACGCGTGCGAGCCGGCGGCCCGGTGCCGCCTCGAGATACACCCATCCATAGCGGCGGGTGAGGAGCGAATCGAGTGCTCGCACCTGCTCGTCTACGACGCGCAGGTGGACGTACAGGTCGTGCACACCGGAAAGCTGAATCGCGGCGGCGCGGTAGGACGACACGACGTCCCCCGTCGTTCGGTCCGTGACCCGCTGCCATTTCACCCAGGGACTCACCCAGAAAATCGCGCCCGACCGGTACAGGATCGCGTCGGCCCAGGCGTTCACCTGGCGCACGCCCACCTGAGGCATGAAGCCGTCGTCCGCCCGGAATCCGGCACCCACGTCGCGATAGTCGGCGAGCCACTCCGCGTGGCGCGCGAGATGGTGCCAGGCGAGGTCGAGCGCGCCCGACGTGTCGCTCGCGACCAGCTGGCCGGTGAACTGATCGGACCCGCTGGGGCTCCAGAGGAAATCGCTGCCGAGCGTCCGGTTGTGCCCTCCACCTTCGCGATCGGTGCCGAGCAGCCCGATGAATCCGCCGGAAAACGCGGTCCGCAGGCGCGCCAAGCCCACGTTCGACGCGACGTCCCGGGTGACGAGCGACGATTGCGTCGGGCCCGGCAGGATCGCGCTGCCGCCGGCCTGGTCGCGCGCCACGAGCAGCGTGTAGGCCGTGCGACCCACCTCGCCCGTGGCTCGCGCTCCCCACGCCGGAGCGGCGATCGAGCGCGTGTACACGAGCTGCAGCGGGGTCTGGAACAGGTCCGAGCCCTCGAGAAAGAACGGCCGCTTCTCCGGATAGAACAGGGCGAATTGCGAGTTCACACTCAACTGGGGCACGTCGGCTTCGATCTGGGAGAAGTCGGGGCGGAGGGTTGCGTCGAGCGCCGTGCCCGCGCCGGGGGTCCATTTGAGATCGGCACCGGCGCGCAGCTCGTTCCCGCCGGTGGCGTACGGCGCGGCGACCAGCGTGCCGCCGGTCGGCAGGCCGGTGAGCTCCACCCGCTGCGCGTGGCACAGGAAGCACGAGGTGCCGCGCGGCATCCGCACGGAAAAGAGCGAGTGAGTCAGCTCGCGGGGATACACGCGATGTACGATCACGCCCCATGTCTGGTGATCGCGCGCCGGGTAGCGCAGCGACGTGAACGGAATGCGCAGCTCGGCGGTCCAGGCCGAGTCGCCGATCGCGGTGCGCGCCTCCCAGGCGAAGTCGGGCGTCAGGTCGTCGGGATTGTTGCCGAGCGCGAACTGCGCCTCGTTGAACACGCCGTCGGCTTGCGTGCCGCGGGGCGAGACGCGAAAGATGGTCGCCACACGGCCGTCGCCGCGCGTGTCGAGCACCAGGGCCACGTAATCGTCGCCAGGGCCGACGTTGTCGCGGTCGGCGTAAGCGGCGCGCACCCGGGCGGGGTCGGGATCCTGCGCCCAGACGCGGACGTACAGCGCGTGGGCGTCGTAGGTGATTGTCACCGTGGTGCGCACCGGCGGCGCGACATTGTCGCCGGGCCAGGTCTCGTAAAACGTCGTCAGCCGGATGGCGGGCGCCTGGGCCAGGGCGGCACATGCTAATAGATTAGCACTTACCCACACAACAAATCCCTCCGCGCTACCACGCGGACGCGCACGGCGCCACGGTGCCCAGGGCATAGATCAGCACGGCGCCGGCCACGAGCAGCGACACGCCGCGCCGCGGGCGGGGCGGCGTGGCGCCCGGAGTCGTGAGCAGCGCGCGCACCCGGCGCTCGAGCGTGCAGGGCGCGGCCATGGTCGCGCCTACCACCGCGCCGTGCGACGCCCCCCGCGTCGCGGCCCGCATGATCTCGACCAGATGGCCGCAGTAATCGGAGGCGCGCGCGCCGGTCGCGAGCACCGCCTCGTCGCAAGTGCGCTCGCGCTCGAGCCGCAGCCGCCCGGCGGCGAGCCACACCGCGGGATGGAACCAATACAGCGCGCCCGCGAGCCACAGCAGTCCCTCGACCAGCACGTCCTGGCGGCGCACGTGCACCAGCTCGTGCACCAGCACCAGGCGCAGCCGCTCGGGCGTCCAGCTCGCCGCCGCGGCCGGCAATGCGACGATCGGCCGCCGCACGCCCCACGTCGCGGGTACCTGGACCGCGCTCGAGCGGAGCAGCGTCACCGGCCGTGTGACGCCGGCGAGCCGGGCCGCCTCCGCGAGGGCCGCAACCGCTCCGGGGGCGCTCCAGCGCTCGCCCTGTCGCGCGACCTGGCGCAGCGCGACCAGGCCCGGCACGAGACGCGCCACCCAGACGAGCGCCCCCACCGCCCAGACGCCCCAGACCCCGATCATCGGCAGCCACCGCTCCGGGCGCTGCTCGAGCGACTCCCACGTCGGAGGCACGATGATGTACAGCGGCGGCAGCAGCAGCTCGGCCGCGGGCACGAGCATCACGCCGAGGATCACGAGCAGCCAGAGATCGTGGCGCGCCGTCGCCGCGGTGCGGCGCAGCAGCGTCGTCACGGCCCAGCCGCCGCCGGCGAGCAGCGCCACCTTCGCGAGATCGAGCGTCGGGTTCACGTCAGCGCCCCTCGCGGCGCGCCCGCCGTACCAGCGCGCGCAGCCGCTCCAGATCGTCTTCCGACAGCTCTTTCCCCGGCAGCTCGAGCAGCGCGGCTACGGCGCCCGCGCGCGAGCCGCGGAAAAACGTGCGCACCAGGTGCTGCACGGCGCTGCGCTGCGCTTCGGCGTGGGGCACCGTCGGCTCGTACACGTAGCGCACGCCGTCGCGATTGTGGCGCAGGTGGCCCTTCCCCTCGAGGTAGCGGAGCATCGCCCGCACGGCGGAGTAGGTGGGGGGATCGGGGAGGTGGCGCATCACGTCGCCGACCGTGGCGCGGCCGAGGCGGTACACGACGTCCATGATCTGCCGCTCGCGGCGGCCGAACGAAGCCATGGTGCCCGTAGTATGCTAATGCATTAGCATGACGTCAAGGCCCCGGAGGCTCCACATTCTCCAGGAAGACCCCCTGGAACTGACCCTGCTTCAGAGCCGGCAGCTGCAGCTCCAGCGTGTGCGGCTGATCCGCCGACAGCGCCGAGATATCGGCCCAGAACCCCAC
>Ga0137370_10001211_pt1 | contig 10584 bp, 7 predicted proteins | sample SagtaG_11_FD_104920 | JGI IMG/M metagenome (GOLD analysis project Ga0137370, IMG submission 104920) | Vadose zone soil microbial communities from Sagehorn Ranch, Mendocino, California, USA - Sage1_R_20_16 metaG | ecosystem: Environmental > Terrestrial > Soil > Vadose zone | place: USA... | reverse complement strand
GTGTTCCAGCGCAACGAGGCCGGTGCGTATCACTACGCCGCGCTGCGCGTCACCGCGGTCAGCCGTCAGTACGTGATCTTCGACTGGAGCGTGCAGACGGATCCGGGGAATCCGGAGCTGGCGCCGAAACCGGCGTTGACAGGGAAACCGGTAGCCGTTTCCAGGTAGGTTGGCAGACGCCAAGTTGCAAGCGGTCGCAAGTCGTGAGTGGCCAGGATGACTCCTGGCCACTCGACGTTTGTACGCTTGGCGTCTTGTGTATGGGCGCGTACCTTCCTTTCGCATGCCACCTTCTGTGACGCTCGACGGACATTCCCTCTCGATCGCGGACGTCGTCGCCGTCGCCCGCGGCGTCGCGCCCGTGACCATCGCGCCGCAGGCTCTGGCGAGCGTAGCTGCCTCCCGCCGGGCCGTCGAGACCGCCGTGGGCCGGGGCGACACGATCTATGGCGTCAACACGGGCTTCGGCAAGCTGGCGCATGTGCGCATCAAGCCCGACCAGGCGCGCGATCTGCAGCTGAATCTGATCCGCAGCCACGCCTCCGGCGTGGGAGAACCGCTGCCCGTCGACGCCGTGCGGGCGATGATGCTGTTGCGCGCTAACGTGCTGCTGCGCGGCACGAGCGGGGTGCGCGCGATCCTTCCGGAGCTGATCGTCGGCATGCTGAACGCGCAGCTGCATCCGCGCGTCCCCTCGCAGGGGAGCGTCGGGGCGTCGGGAGATCTCGCCCCCCTCGCGCACCTCGCGCTCGCCATGATCGGGGAGGGGGAGGACGGCCCGACGCTGCGAGCCAAGCGGCTCGAACCGATCACGCTGGAAGCGAAGGAGGGTTTGGCGTTCGTCAACGGCACGCAGGCCCAGACCGGGCTGGCGGCGTTGCTGGTGCACGACGCCTGGGTCCTGTGGCGCACGGCGCACGCCGCCGCCGCGATGAGCCTCGAGGCCGTGCGCGGCACGCCCGCGCCGTTCGACCCGCGGATTCACGAGGCCCGTCCCCACGCGTATCAGCAGCAGTCCGCGACGCTGCTGCGCGCCCTGCTCGCCGATTCGGAGATTCGCGAGTCCCATCGTGAAAACGACCCGCGAGTCCAGGACGCGTACTCGCTGCGCTGCACGCCACAGGTCCTGGGGGCCGTGGGAGAAGGTCTTGCGTTCGCGGAACGCCTGGTTGCGACCGAGCTGAACGCGGCAACCGACAATCCCCTGGTGATCGACGGCGAGATCCTCTCGGGGGGCAACTTCCACGGTCAGCCGATCGCGTTGGCGCTCGACGTCATCGGCATCGTGCTCGCCACACTCGCGGGGCTGGCCGAGCGCCGGCTCGAGCGGATCGTGAATCCCGACCTGTCGTCCGGGTTGCCCGCGTTCCTGGCTCGGGATCCCGGTCTCGAGTCGGGGTTCATGACGCCGCAGATCGCGGCCGCGGCGCTGGTGGCCGAGTGCCGCGTGCTGGCCACGCCGGCGAGCGTGCAGTCCGTACCCACGGAAGGGAACCAGGAGGACGTCGTGCCGATGGGCATGACCGCGGCGTGGAAGGGCGAGCGGATTCTCGCCAACGCCGCCCGGATCGTGGCGATCGAGCTGCTCGCGGCGGCGCAGGGGCTCGAGTTCTTGCGCCCCCTCAAGCCGGGGCGGGGCGTGGCCCGCACGCTCGCTGCGGTGCGGCGTCTCGTGCCGCCGCTCGTAGGCGACCGTGCCCTCAGCGGAGACATTGAACGGATCACGGCTGAGCTCCGTGCGGGGCGATTGGATCCGGAGGCGCCATGACGCTTCCCTTTACACTCCCCATTCCGCACTCCGCATTCCCCACTCCGCCGGTGCGGGAACCATGAGCGGTCCCAGGACCGTCCGTGCGCCTCGCGGACCGGAGCGATCTTGCAGGGGCTGGGTCCAGGAGGCCGCGCTGCGGATGCTGATGAACAACCTCGACCCCGACGTCGCGGAGCGGCCTCAGGACCTTGTGGTGTACGGCGGGACGGGGAAGGCGGCGCGCGATTGGCCGGCGTTCGATGCGATCTGCCGGACGCTGGTCACGCTCGGCGACGACGAGACGCTGCTGGTGCAGTCGGGCAAGCCGGTCGGCGTGTTCACCACGCACCCCGAGGCTCCGCGGGTGCTGATCGCGAACGCGAACCTGGTGGGGCGGTGGGCCACCTGGGATGTGTTCCGCGAGCTCGAGCGCCAGGGCCTGATCATGTTCGGCCAGATGACCGCCGGTTCGTGGATCTACATCGGTACGCAGGGCATCCTGCAGGGCACCTACGAGACGTTCGGGGCAGTGGCACGGCGCCACTTCGCGGGTTCGCTCGCCGGCCGGCTGGTGCTCACGGGTGGGCTCGGCGGCATGGGGGGAGCCCAACCGCTCGCGGCCACGATGCATGAGGGCGTCTGCCTCGCCGTCGAAGTCGACCCCGCGCGCGTGCAGCGTCGACTCGAGACCCGCTACCTCGATCGGTCGACCAGCTCCCTCGATGAGGGCCTGCGCTGGTGCGAGGAGGCCAAGGGTCAGCGCCGGGCGCTCTCGGTCGGGCTCGTGGGTAATTGCGCCGAGGTGCTCCCCGAGCTGGTACGGCGTGGCCAGGTTCCCGATGTCGTGACCGATCAGACGTCGGCGCACGATCCGCTCAACGGCTACATCCCGGCCGGCCTGACGCTCGCGGCCGCGACGGCGCTGCGGCGTAGCGCGCCCGAGGAGTATGTGAAGCGCTCGGTGGCGAGCATCGCGACGCACGTGCGCGCCATGCTCGCGCTCCAGCGCGCCGGCGCGGTGACGTTCGACTACGGCAACAACATCCGGACCGAAGCGAGAGACGCCGGCGTGTCGGATGCGTTCGCGATCCCCGGCTTCGTGCCCGAATACATCCGGCCGCTGTTCTGCGAAGGGAAGGGCCCGTTCCGCTGGGTGGCGCTCTCGGGCGACCCGAGAGACGTGGAGCGCACCGACCGCCTGGTGCTCGAGCTCTTCCCCGAGGAGCGCCACCTGCGCCGCTGGATCGAGCTGGCCCGGGAGCGGGTGGCGTTCCAGGGACTCCCGGCCCGCATCTGCTGGCTGGGGCAGGGCGAGCGCGCGCGGTTCGGGTGCGCGTTGAACGACCTGGTGAAGCGCGGCGATCTCGCTGCGCCGGTCGTGATCGGTCGGGACCACCTCGACACGGGTTCGGTGGCCTCACCCTTCCGGGAGACCGAGGCGATGCGGGACGGGTCCGACGCGATCGCGGACTGGCCGATCCTCAACGCGTTGCTCAACACGGCGTCGGGCGCGGGCTGGGTGTCGTTCCACCACGGCGGGGGCGTGGGGATCGGCAATTCGCTGCATGCGGGGCAGGTGAGCGTGGCGGATGGATCGGCCGCGGCGGGGCGACGGCTCGAGCGCGTGCTCACCAACGACCCCGGGATCGGCGTGGCGCGGCACGCGGACGCCGGCTATCCCGAGGCCATCGAGACGGCCCGCCGCCACGGCATTCGCTTGCCGATGCTCGAGGGGGAGGGGGGGGCGCACGACTGAAGACCCTCCTCGTGGGTGCCAGACAGATGGTCACGTGTCGCGGACCCGCTCGTGCCCGCCGCGGTCGTGAATTGGCTGACCTGGAGGTCTTGCAGGACGCCGCCGTGCTGATCGACGGCGAGCGAATCGCCTGGGTCGGTCCGCGCTCCGAAGCCCGCGACCTCCATTCCGCATTCGGCATTCCGCAATCCGCAATCGACGTGGTGGAGGTGGCAGGCGTCCTCTTCCCTGGTTTCGTGGATTGCCACACGCACGCCGTGTTCGGCGCGCCCCGCCTCGACGACCAGCAGCGCCGCGCGCTGGGGGAAGACTACAAGACGATCGCCGCGCTGGGTGGCGGGATCCTCCAGTCCGTGCGAGACGTCCGCGCGCGCTCCGAGGAGGATCTCCTGGCGCTCACCCGCGCGCGGGTGGCGACCCTGCTGGCGCACGGCAGCACCACGATCGAGGTCAAATCGGGCTATGGCCTGGAACCGGCCGCCGAGCTCAAGCAGCTGCGGGTGATCCGCGACGCAGCGGCGTCCGGACGGGCGACGCTGGTCCCGACGTTCCTCGGAGCGCACGAGGTCCCTCCCGAGTTCCGCGACCGGCGTGCCGACTACGTGCGCCTGGTGTGCGACGACATGATTCCCACGGTGGCCCGGGAGCGCCTGGCGCTGGCGTGCGATGTGTTTTGCGAGCCGGGCGTGTTCGATATCGCGGAGACGCGCATCATGCTCGAGGCCGCCCGTCGGCACGGCCTCGCCGTCAAGCTGCACGCCGACGAGCTCGAGGGCTCAGGTGGTGCCGAGCTCGGCGCCGCCCTGGGCGCGGTGTCCGTGGACCATCTCGCCGCCATCTCCGACGCGGGGATTCGGGCCCTCGCCGGGAGCGATACGGTGGCTGTCTTGCTTCCCGCCACTCTCACGTTTCTGGGTAAGCACAAACACGCGCCCGCCCGGCGGCTCGTCGAGGCGGGCGCGGCGGTGGCCCTCGCCACGGATTTCAACCCCGGGTCGTCGCCCACCGTGAGTCTGCCCCTCGTGACGGTGCTGGGCGTCTCGCAGCTGGGCCTGCGGCACGCCGAGGTCGTCACGGCCGTGACCGTGAACGCTGCCGCGGCGTTGGGACTCGCCGGGGACCGCGGTCAGATCGCGCCCGGTTTTCGCGCCGACCTGGTGTCGTACGGTGTGTCGGACTGGCGGGAAGTCGCCTACTGGATGGGTGCGAATCTCGTAACCGCCGTCTGGACAGGAGGTTCCGCTTGTCCGCCCTACGTGGGGCCGGTATCTTTAGGGCTCCATGTCCAAGCTTGAGAAGCAGAAGGAAAAGGCCAGAGGCCTCGAGACCAAGGACCCCCGGGGGGCGATCGAGGCCTGGCTCGCGGCGCTAAAGGCGCAGGAGGATGAGGGAGACCCGAACCCGGACCTCTCCATCTTCAATCGCATCGGCGACCTGTATCTCAAGGTCAAGGATCCCGCCCAGGCGGCGGACTACTACGACCGAGCGGTGGACAAGTACGCCGAGCTCGGCTTTCACAACAACGCCATCGCGATGTGCAACAAGGTGCTGCGCAACGCGCCGGCGCGACAGACGACCTATCTCAAGCTCGCCAAGCTGTATGCGGCCAAAGGGTTCATGGCCGAAGCGAAGCAGAACTTCCTCGAGTATGCCGAGCGGATGCAGAAGGCGGGGAAGATCGAGCAGGCATTCGCGGCGTTGAAGGAGCTCGCCGACATCTCCGCCGAGAGCGCTCACCTGCGGGAGATGCTGGAGGAGCACTTGCGGATGTATGGCGCTCCGGAGCGGCGGCCGGCCGCGCCGGCGGCCCCGCCCAAGGCCGAGCCGCGCGACGACCCAACGAAGTCCAGCAAGCGCAAGTCGTCGAGCCTCGTGTTCCTCGATGTGGACGAGCCGCCCGCGTCCAAAGGCGGTCACTCGCCGCGGACGGTCCCCGCGCCGAAGCCCCCGCCCGTGGCCGAGCCGGAGCCCGAGCCCGAGCTGGAGCCCGAGCCGGTGGAGGGGTTGATCGAGCCGCCCGCCGCCGAGCCGGATTCGTCGCTCGACATCGAGTCCACCAGCCTGGTGGAGGGACTCGATCCGACTGTACCGGCGGATACGCTGGAGGGCTTCGAGACAACGAGCGCGGAATTCGGCGATATCCGCCTAGACCCGGCCGACGTTCCCTCCCTGCGGGAGGATGTGAGCGTCGACGACGTGGCGCCGATGGCGGAGCTCGAGCCGACCGTGAGCGAGGACGCCAGTGCGGCCGACGTCGATGAGGAGCTCGAGCCGCTGCTCGACGTCGAGATCGAGTCGCCCGCGCCGCCCCTCCCGAAGGTGACGCCGACGCGGCCTGGGGCTCCGATGGCTCCTCCCGGGGCTGCGTCGCGGCCCGCGGTCGGGCCGCCGCCGCGGGCGCCCGGACCCAAGGCACCCGCCCCCAAGTTCAGCACGCCCCGCGCGGAGCCGCCCAAGGTGAAGCCGGTGGTGCCGAAGCGGCCGCCCGCGGCGCCGCCCGACCGGAAGACCCTGGTAGAGGTCCCGCCGCTCGAGCTGGAGCCGGATTTCGACACCGGGACGACCGACGAGGCGCACGAGGTCGACGATGAGCCGCTCGCGACGGACGAGACGCCCGCGGGCGACGACTCGGCCGCGACGTTCATCCAGACCGAGGCCGATACGTCGATCACGCCGTCGGGGCGCCGCTCGGCGGCCATCGATTTGGGGCTCGACGGCGTGGTGAACCAGGGCACGGACCGGGGCTCGCTCGTGTTCGCGAACATCGAGGCGACGCCCACCCAGCCCACGCTCGAGGAGTTGGAAGGACGGGTGGCCGACGATCCCGACGATCCCGAGGCGCACCAGGCGCTGGGCGAGGCGCTGATCGAAGGGGGTGAGCGCGACCGCGGAATCGAGGAGCTGGACCATGCCACGACGGGGTTCGAGAATCGCGGCAGGCTGCCGCATGCGCAGGATCTCGTGGACGAGATCCTGCGGCTCGACCCCAATAGCGTGCGGCACCGCCAGAAGCAGGTGGAGTTCGCCTTCAAGTCGGGCGACAAGACGAAACTGATCGCCGCGTACCTCGAGCTCGCGGACACGCTGCTGCGCAGCGATCTTCCGGACAAGGCCCGTGCCGTGTACCAGCGTGTGGCCGAGCACGATCCGGGGAACGCGCGCGCCACGGCGGCCCTGGCGATGCTGGCGCCGGTGGCGCCGGCCCCGCCGCCGCCCAAGGCGAAGGCGGCCCGCGGCGCCGAGCCGAAGACCGCGGCGCGCGACGCCAAAATGAAAGTGCGCGACGAGGCCGCCGAGGCGGGCGACTTCGTGGACCTGAGCGCGATGATCCTGGACGAAGAGCTGCCCCAGCGCGACACCCGCATGAAGGTGGCGGACGAGGAGCCCACGGGGGACGAAGAGCAGGACTTCCAGGACATGCTGCAGCGCTTCAAGCAGGGGATCGACGAGAACATCGACGAGGCCGACTTCCAGGCGCATTACGACCTGGGTGTAGCGTTCAAGGAGATGGGGCTCTTGGACGAGGCGATCGCCGAGCTGCAGAAGGCGCTGCGGGCCCCCGAGGGGAAGCTGCGCAGCTCCGAGTCCCTGGGTGTGTGCTTCGTGGAGAAGGGCGCGTTCGTGGTGGCGGAGTCGATTCTGCGGCGCGCGCTCGACCTGCCGGCGTCGGGTGATCAGGAGCGGCTCGGCATCCTCTACTGGCTGGCGCGGGCGCTCGAGGAGCAGGGCAAGCGGGTCGAGGCGCGGGACCTGTACGGGCGGGTGTTCGCGGTGGATATCCGCTTCAAGGACGTCGGCGCGCGCGCCAAGGCGCTCGCCAAGGCGAAGTGACATGAGCCAACAACTCGCCCGCGCCACCCTCGGCGACATCCAGCGTCCGGTGGCCGCAGATCTGGAGCGCGTGGCGGACGAGCTGCGGCGCATCATCGCGGCCGCATTCCCGGTCATCGCCGAGGTGAACGAGCACCTGTTGCGGATGAAGGGGAAGCTGTTCCGGCCCACGTTGCTGCTGCTCGCGAGCCGGGCGGCGGGCGCGGACGAGCCGCGTGGCGTGACGCTCGCGGCGGTCGTCGAGCTGATTCACCTCGCCACCCTGGTGCACGACGACTCCGTCGACCACTCGGTGCTGCGGCGCGGTATGCCGACCATCAACGCGCTGTTCTCCCACCAGGTCGCCGTGATCATGGGGGACTACCTCTACTCCCGGGCGATCATCGAGCTGGTGCGCCTGGAGGACCTGGAGCCGCTACGCGTGTTCGCACGGGTGACGAACGAGATGACGGTCGGCGAAATGCGCCAGCTCGAGGCGCACGACAAGCTCTCCTATGGCGAGGAGCAGTACGACCAGCTGATCAAGGCGAAGACGGCGTCGCTGCTCTCCGGCGCGTGTGAGGTCGGGGCATTGCACGCCCCCGCGCCCTATCGGGACGCGCTCGCCCGGTTCGGGATGCGGCTCGGGATGGCGTTCCAGATCGCCGACGACCTGCTCGACTACACGGCCGCCGAGGCCGTGACCGGAAAGCCGTCGGGCCTCGACCTGCGCGAGCACAAGGTGACGCTGCCGCTCATCGCCGCCCTGGGCGACATGGCGCCGGACGACCGGCGGCTGGTGGGCGAGCTGATGGGGACGCCCGAGCCGCCCGATGCGCTGGTGGCGGAGGTGATCCGGCGCGTGGCCGCCGCCGGCGGCCTGGAATACGCGCGCCGTCGCGCGCTCGAGCTGGCGCAGCAGGCGGAGGCCGAGCTCGAGGTGCTGCCGGCGTCGGCGGCCCGCGACGCGCTGCGCGACAGCATTGCGTACGCCGTGGAGCGGCGCAGCTAAGCCGTGGCGCAAGGCCCGCGCAGGCCGCTATGTTACCAGGGAGTGCTGGCCACCGGCTTCGTGGTGGGAGGATTCCTCCACTCGCTGCTACGCCGGTTTCTCCCGCAGGGGCCGGCGAAGGACATCTTCACCTGGGCGGTGACGCCCACCCTCGGGCCGATTCATATGGACCTGCTGGTGGTGTCGATCACGCTCGGGCCGATCGGGTTCGACGTATCGCTGCTGGCGCTGGTGGGCGTCGCGCTGGCGTACTACGTCGCCCGGTCGATCTTCTGACGCGAGGCGTTCATGTTCGGGGACCTGTCGTTCAGCCACATTTTGATTCTACTGCTCGTGCTCGTGCTGGTGTTCGGCGCGAAGCGGATTCCGGAGATCGGATCCTCGCTGGGGCAGGGAATCAAGGAGTTCAAGCGGAGCCTGAAGGAGGCCACCGGTGACGACCAGCCGTTGTCGCCGCCGCGCAGCGTGCAGCCGCCCGCAGCGTCGGGCTCCGTTCCCTCCAGTGGCGATCCGAAGCGCCTGAGCGACTAGCTCTCGCTCGCCGCCGCGGGACGGAAGATCTCGTTGCGGCGATCCACGATCGTCGCCTTCGCGCGCAGGGCGGCCAGGAACTGCTGGACGCGCGCCTGCTCGATCGGTCGGGTCAGCGTCTCCCGCTGCTGATCGCGTTGCTTGCGCCACGCGGCCGAATCGACGGTCGTCCGCGCGATCCCCTGTAACAGGAAGAACCCCGTCTCGCCGGCAATGAGCGGACTGCGCTCCCCCGGGCGCAGCGCGAACGCCGCGCCCAGCACCACGGGGTTGCGCGTGAACTCCGGTCCCGCGGTCACCCGCGTGAACGGTCCCTCCTTCTGCACCCGCAGGCCGCGCGCTCGGGCGGTCGCGACCAGATCGGTGGCGTCGTGCAGCTCGCGCGCCACCGGTTCGGCATGCTCCCGGGCCAATGCCTTCTTCTTCTCGTGGCGCGCCGCGTCGAGCACCCGGGCGCGCAGCTGCGCCAGAGGCGGTACGCCGGCCGGGTCGAGGGAGTCCAGGCGGAACACGTAGCTGGCCCGCGGCCCATCGATCACCGGACTGGTTTCCCCGGTGCGGGCGTCGAACGCCCAAACGCTCACATCGGGCACGGGCCCCTCGGGGAGCACCAGCCGCTCACCCTGCACCAGCTTGGGCGCCCGCGCGAGCGGCAGCGCGAGCACGTGCGCGGCGCTGTCGAGCCTGTGCCCGTCGGTCTGATCCGCCGCCAACCGGTCGAGTGAGTCGGTGCGCGTATCGACCGCGTCGAGATGCTTTCCCTGGAGCGTGATCGCCACCAGGATGTGTCGCGTGTGCACCGAGTCGCCCTTGGCGGCATCGATGCGGATCAGGTGATACCCGAAGCTCGACAAGATCGGCTGACTCACTACGCCCACCGGCAGCGAACGCACCCCGGCCACGAACCGGGCGTCGAAGCCCGGCTGGTTGCGCTTGATCCAGCCCAAGTCGCCGCCCCGCGCCCCGCTCCCCGAATCCGCCGATTCTTTCTTCGCGACGTCCTCGAATTTCCCTTTTCCACCCACGAGCTCCGCCCGCAGGGCGTGCGCCCGGTCGAGCGCGGCCGCGCTGTCGCGGGCGTCGGGGACGCGCGGCTGCGCCACGTAGCTGAGCCACGCCGCGGCCGGCCGCTTGAAGTCGTTCTTGTGCGTGTCGTAGTAGCGCTGCAGCTCGGCCTCCGACACCGGCGCGAGCGAATCGGGGACGTCCTCCGGTCGTACCGCGAGCACCGCGACCGTCACCGATTCGTGCTGATCGCGCCAGATGCGCCACAGCTTGGCGTCCGAGACGTAGACGTCCGCGGTCAGGTACTCCTGCAGCTTGCGCTGCGGCAGGTAGTCGCGGTACAGCTGCTCGATCTGGCTGGTGAACTCGGGGCCGGCACTCGACAGGTAGCGCTGCCACTTGGTGATGTCGAACTGACCGTTGGTCTGAAACGTGGCCTCCTGCAGCACCTGCTGCAGGATCTGGGGGGGCGGCCCACTGCGCGCCGCCCGGATGATCTCCTCGTCCGAGACCGCGATGCCGAGACGTCGGTAGGCGCGCTCGAGCAGGATGTTGTGAATGAACTGATCGGCGACCTGGTTCTGGATCTGCTGCTCGTCCTCGCGGCTCAAACGCCCGCCTCCCTGCTGGCGCCGGTACTGCTCGAGGGCCGCCTGGTACTGCAGCTGGAACGGCTGCGAGCGCACCACCTCGCCGTTCACTTTGAGCACCACGTCCTTG
>Ga0137370_10001206_pt1 | contig 10601 bp, 9 predicted proteins | sample SagtaG_11_FD_104920 | JGI IMG/M metagenome (GOLD analysis project Ga0137370, IMG submission 104920) | Vadose zone soil microbial communities from Sagehorn Ranch, Mendocino, California, USA - Sage1_R_20_16 metaG | ecosystem: Environmental > Terrestrial > Soil > Vadose zone | place: USA... | reverse complement strand
GATGGGCACACCGTCGATCCGGCCATCGTTCAGCTGACCGTTCCGGTGCTTCCGACCGCCACCACACGTACCGTGCCGGTCGTCCCGACGGTGCGGGGCGCGGTCGCGGCCGGCTATTGGATCACCCGCGTGACGACCGATCCGCCGGTCGTCACCGTCCGTGGCGAGGCCGCTGCTCTCGGCGGGATCGACCAGGTCGCCACGGCGCCGATCGACGTGAGCGGTCTCGGTGCGGACAAGACCTTCCAGGTCGCGCTGCTGCTGCCCGCGGAAGGCACGTCGCTCATCAAAGCCGCTCAGGCCACGGTGACCGTCTCTGTGGCGCCTCTTGCCGGGAGCCGGGCGTTCCCCCTCGTCGCGGTCCAGGCGACAGGTCTCGGTAGCGGTTTCGTCGCGGAGTTCGACCCGCCCACGATCAGCGTGGTCGTTGCCGGGTCGGTACCGGCACTCTCGGGGATAGCGGCAGGGCAAGTCGTCGCGACGGTCGACGCGACGGGCAAGGGAGCAGGCACTTATCCGCTCGACGTGGTGCTGCGAACGCCTCCGGGGACGACGGCCCAAAGCGTGCAACCGACCCGAGTGACGCTCACCATACGAACGAGGTAATCAGGAATCGCTTGACCAGGCTCTTCGGTACCGACGGCATCCGCGGTGTCGCGAATCTCGATCTCACGCCGGAGCTCGCGCTTCGGCTCGGTCGAGCGGCAGGCCACGTCCTCGGTGGACCGGGGCAATCGGTCGTGATCGGGCGGGACACCCGCCGGAGCGGCCGCATGCTCGAGAGCGCGCTTGCCGCCGGGCTCTGCTCGGTGGGCATGGAGGTGCGGCTCGTCGGGCACGTTCCGACCCCGGGCCTCGCGTTCCTCGCGAAGACCGATCAATTCGTGGCCGGTGCGGTGATCAGCGCGTCGCACAACCCGGCGCCCGACAACGGCATCAAGTTCTTCGATCACCGCGCGCAGAAGCTCGCCGACAGCGTCGAGGACCGGATCCAAGCGCTCATGACCGGGGACGACACCCTCCCTCGCCCGACGGAAGGCGGCATCGGTCTTGTCGGTGACTCGCGCGGGTTGGTGAAGGAATACGAGTCGTTCCTCATCTCGAAGGCGCCGCGCCTTTCAGGGATGCGCATCGCGCTCGACTGCGCGAACGGCGCGACGTACCGCGTCGCACCGGCGGTGTTCGCGCAAACGGGCGCGGAGGTCCTCTCGTACTTCGACAAGCCGGACGGCCAGAACATCAACGACGGCTGCGGCGCCACCGCGCCTGAAGCGCTCCAGCGGCTCGTCGTCGACAACAAAGCCGATGCCGGGTTCGCCTTCGACGGCGACGGCGATCGCGTGATCGTCATCGACGAGCGAGGCCGCGCGCACAACGGCGACTTCGTGCTGGCGCTCGCGGCGCGCCACTTCGCGCGTCACGGCCAGCTGGACCCGAAGGTCGTGGTGGGCACCGTGATGACGAACGGCGGCCTCGAGTCGATGCTTGCCCGCGATGGCGTCCGCCTTGAGCGCACGCAGGTCGGCGACCGCTATGTGTGGGAAGCCATGGAGCGCCTTGGCGCCCAATTCGGCGGCGAGTCGTCTGGACACGTGATCTTTCGCGAGTACTCCACGACGGGCGACGGCATTCTCACGGCGCTCGAGGTGCTTCACCTCGTGCGCGCGGAGGGTCGCACCCTCGCGGAGCTTGCGGACGAGATGAAGTTCTGGCCGCAGGTCACGCGCAACGTGAAGGCCGCCCGCCGCCGCGAGTGGGAGGCGAACGACGCGTTCCGCGCCGCGAAGCAGAGCGCCGAGGCCACGCTTGGATCCACGGGCCGCCTGTTGGTCCGTCCGTCCGGGACCGAGCCGGTCCTCCGGATCACCGTCGAAGCGCAGAACTCGACCGTTGCGCGCAGCACCGCGGACGAGCTCGCCCGGATCGCCGAGAGGGAGCTCATCTAAATGTGTGGGATCGTCGGGTACGTCGGGCCGCGCGAGGCCCTGCCACTCCTCATGGGCGGATTGCGCCGCCTCGAGTACCGCGGGTACGACTCGGCGGGCGTCGCGGTCCAGGAAAACGGCGCGCTCGACGTCCTCCGCGCCGAAGGCAAGCTGGACAACCTCGCCGCGATCGTGACAACGCATCCGTCCGCCGGACACACCGGGATCGGGCACACTCGGTGGGCCACGCATGGCCGGCCGAGTGAGCAGAACGCGCACCCGCACGTCGATTGCGGCGGCGTGACCGCGGTGATCCACAACGGGATCATCGAAAACTTCGAGGCGCTCAAGGCTCCGCTCGTCGCGAAGGGACACAAATTCACGAGCGAGACGGACACCGAGGTCGCGGTGCACCTGCTCGAGGAGGAGCTCGCGAACGGCCGCACCCTCGAGGAGGCCGCGCTCGCCGTGCTGCCGCGGCTTGAAGGCGCGGCGGCGCTCGCGTTCATCTCGGCGAAGGACCCCGGGAAGATCGTCGCCGCGCGCATCTCCAACGCCGGTGGCGTGCTCGTCGGCTACGGCGACGGCGAGAACTTCCTCGCCTCGGATGCGCCCGCGATCCTCGAGCACACCCGGCGCGTGAGCTTCCTCGACCACGGTGAGGTCGCGATCATCACCAAGGACGCGGTCGCGTTCCGTGCGATCACCGGTGAGAAGATCGAAAAGAAGATCGAGACGATCACGTGGGATCCGATCGCGGCCGCGAAGACCGGCTACAAGCATTTCCTGCTCAAGGAGATCAACGAGCAACCGCGTGCGATCTCGGACACGCTGCTGGGTCGCGTCGAGCGGTCGACCGGCCGCGTCGTCTTCGACGACAACCTCAAGATGGACGCTGCCTTCGTGAGTGCGCTGCCGCGGATCACCTTCGTCGCGTGCGGGACCGCGTCCTACGCGTCTCTCGTCGGTAAGTACCTGATCGAGCGGATCGCGCGCATTCCCTGCGACGTCGAGATCGCGAGCGAGTACCGCTATCGACAGCCCGCCGTCACCAAGGGCCAGCTCGTCGTCGCGGTGACGCAGTCCGGCGAGACGGTCGACACCCTCGCGGCGATGGAGGAGGCCAAGAGGCAGGGCGCGCGCCTTCTCTCGGTGGTGAACGTGGTCGGAAGCCAGGCGAGCCGCGTCTCCGACGACGTCATCTACCTCCATGCCGGACCCGAGATCAGCGTCGCGTCGACGAAGGCGTACGCGGCGATGCTCGTCGACCTCTATCTCTTCGCGATCTTCCTGGGCCAGCGTCGCGGAACCATTGACGCCGACCGGTCGCGGAAGCTCCTCGCCGAGGCATTCCATCTCCCGACGCTCGTCGACGCGGTGCTGCAGGAGGAGCCGAAGGTTCGCGCGCTGGCGTACCGGTACCACACGGCGCGGAACTTCCTTTTCCTCGGGCGCGGCGCGAACTACCCGACGGCGCTCGAGGGCGCGCTCAAGCTCAAAGAGCTCTCGTACATCCATGCCGAGGGCACCGCGGCGGGCGAGATGAAGCACGGGACGAACGCGTTGATCGACGAGGATCTGCCCGTCGTCGCGATCGCCCTCAAGGACTCCGTCTACAAGAAGATCCGCAGCAACATGGAAGAAGTTCGCGCTCGCGCCGGCGTCGTGATCGCGATCGCCACCGACGGCGACGATGAGATCACGGGCAAAGCGGACGAAGTCATCCGCATCCCGGCTGTCGAAGAGCTGCTCTCTCCAGTTCTCGCGGTAGTGCCATTGCAGCTACTCGCGTATCACATTGCGGATCGCCGAGGGAACGATGTCGATCAGCCGCGCAATCTCGCCAAAGCGGTCACGGTCGAGTGAACCGCGCTTGTGGCGCACGGCGGGTCCTGTCCCCAGGGGTAGGGGCCCCTGACCGCGTAGCGGTTCGGGGGCGCGCGCTCGCCGCACCCTCCCCACCTTGCGCGTCATTCGCTGCGCTCATGCCGCGCGGTGGGTCCCCGGGGCACCCGCGGCTCGCGCACACCCCGCTCACCGGTGCCACCCGCCGTGCGACGCTCTGCGGATTCCTCTCGTGAGCTCGGAGGTGGGAATCGACATCATCGAGACGGGGCGGATCCGCAGTGTGCTGGAGAAGCACCCTCGCCGGTTTCTCGATCGCGTGTATACGGAGTGGGAGCAGATGTATTGCCGCACGAACATCTTGCATCTCTCCGGGCGGTGGGCCGCGAAGGAGGCCGTCTCGAAAGTGCTCGGACTTGGTGTGCGTGGCGTCGGTTGGCGAGAGATCGAGATCCGTCGCACCCGGGCAGGTCAACCGACGGTCACTCTTCATGGCCGCGCGGAGGCCCGGCGCGAAGCGATCGGGCTCAAGACCCCACTGTCAGTTTCGATCTCGCACATCCGCGATCTGGCGGTCGCGGTCGCCGTAGGGCTGCGCTGACCGAGCGCTCGAGGCCGACGGCGCTCGACGCTCGCGTCGTCCGCGTCACGCTCAAGCCGTTGCCCAAGGATGCGGGGAAGGAGGCGCGAGGTCGTGTCCTCATCGTCGGCGGATCGCTCCGGTACCCCGGAGCAGCGCTGCTTGCAGCGCGCGCCGCGCTCCGCTGCGGGGCCGGAGTCGTGACGATCGCCGCGGCGCGGACGGTCGTCGAGGCCATCGCCGGCGAGGATCCGAACGTGACGCTCTTTCCGCTTGCCGAAGCGCAGCCTGGTGTCGTCGCCGCGAGCTCGGCAGCGCAGGTCTCGACGATCACGAGCGAGCGGACCCGAGCGCTGCTCCTCGGGCCGGGCCTCTCGCACGCTCCCGGGACGGACGACTTCGTGATCGCGTCACTCCGCAACGCGCGCTCGATTCCGACGATCATCGACGCCGATGGCCTGAATGCGCTCGCCCGGACCGAGGCATGGCGCGACGCGCTTCCAAGCAAGACGATCCTCACGCCACATGACGGCGAAGCTGCTCGCCTCGCGGGCGGTGTCGTGCCGTCCGGTTCCGCGCGGGTGGCCTTCGCCGAGCGACACGCGCGCGACTGGGGAGCGGTCGTCGTGCTCAAGGGCCCGGTCACGGTCGTGACCGACGGGAAGAAGACATACCTTCACGACCAGCCGAATCCGACGCTCGGCGTCGGTGGCTCCGGCGATGTGCTGGGCGGGGCCATCGCGGCATTGGTCGCCCGCGGCCTCGCGCCGCTCGCCGCCGCGGCTTCGGGTGTATGGGCGCACGGGCGCGCGGGTGCCCTCCTTGCGAGCGAGGTCGGAGAGTCCGGGGCTCTCGCCAGCGAGATCGCCGACGCGCTTCCGCGAGCGCTCCATGAAATAGTCGAGGGAAGATGACCACCTCCGACGCCATTCGCTCGACCGTGGCCGACGTGGATCTCGACGCGATCGCGTCGAACGTCGAGGCGATCCGTACTCGCGCCAAGGCCGATGTCATCGCGGTCGTGAAGGCCGACGCGTACGGCCACGGTGCCGAGGCCGTCGCCGAGACCAGCTTCGAGTCCGGCGCGGTGATGGTCGCCGTGGCGACGATCGAAGAGGGCCTCGCGCTCCGCGAGGCGGGCCTCAACGGGCCGATCCTTGTCCTTCTCGGGCCGACGGACTCGTCCGAGGTCGGTCACGCGGTGGCGCTGGACCTGGTGCTCGTCACGTGGGACGTCGAGCGGGCACGCGCGATCAGCGAGGCCGCGACCGCTCTACGACGAAACGCGCGCGTGCATTTCAAAGTGGACACCGGGCTCACGAGGCTCGGCGCGCCCGCGCACGAGGCAGCGGCCCGTTATCGAGCGATCGGATCTTTGCCGCATGTCGAGATCGATGGGATCTTCACGCACTTCGCGACGGCGGACGATCCCGACCCCTCCAACGATCGGATCCAGCTCGAACGCTTCCGTGAGGTGCTTCGCTCGATCCCCGAGCGTCCGCGGCTCGTCCACGCCGCGGCCAGCGCGGGTGTCGCCGCCTTCGGACCGGTCGAGGGCATGAACGCCGTCCGTACCGGGCTCTCTATCTACGGGCTGCATGCGGCGGCGCATCTCGCGAATGCCCTCGCGCTCCGGCCCGCGCTCACCTGGCGGTCGCGCGTGCATCGCATCGCGAGCGTTCCCGCGGGGACGGGAGGCTCGTACGGGCACGAGTACCGCCTACCACGAGACGACCGGATCGCGACCGTCCCGGTCGGTTATGGCGACGGACTTCCGCGCGCCGCCGGTCAGAGCGGCGCGGTTCTGGTGCGTGGCCGTCGCGTGCCATTCGCCGGACGGATCTGCATGGACCTCGTGATGCTGGATGTGACCGACATCGATGGCGCGCGCGAAGGCGACGACGTGGTCCTCATCGGCGCGCAGGGCGGTGCGAATCTGACCGCTGAGGACCTCGCTGAGGCGTGCGGAACAATCAACTACGAGATCGTCACCGGCATTCGCCGGCGCGTACCGCGGCGCTATTTCCGCGGCGGCCACGTCGTCGCGACCCGAACCCTCACCGAGGGGTACCACGCTAGATGAGGTGCCGCCGCTGGCTGGCGCTTCTCACGCTCGTTCTTCTCGTCGCGGCGTGCGTCCCGCCGCAGGCCGCTCCCAGCCCCTCTCCGACGGAGTCATCCGGGTCCCCCGCGCCGAGCACCCCGACGCCACTTGCGTCATCGACCCTCTCGACCCTCGACATGACCGCGGCTCTGCTCGCGAAGTCACTGCCATACGCGAACGGATTCGAGCTGACGAGAACCGTGCGCGGCCGCTCCGGCCAGCCCGCGAACGGCTTCGAGCCGGTGCGCACAACGCCCCCGGCCGAGGACATCGGAAGCACGCACGACTTCTGGACGTACGACTTCGCCGCGAAGAAGAACGTCAAGACCACGGCCACCCTTCGTCTCATGACCGACCATGCGAAGTGGTGGGTCGCGAACGACGCGAGTGTCGACCTGAACGGCCTGCGCACCACGAGCACGAGCTTCGAGAACAAGATGTACCCGACCGACCGGCGCCTCTACGGAGAGGAATGGTCACCGGGGATCGATGCGGATCCCCGCATCAACCTCGTGTTCGCGCGGCTTCCCGGTTCCGCGGCCGGCTACTTCAGCGGCTCGGACGAGGAGCCGGCCTGGGTGAATGAGTTCTCGGCCGAGCGGGAGATGATCTACATCAATACGCTCGGCGCTCGCGCCGGTTCGAGCGAGCTCGACCGGATCATCGCGCACGAGTTCTGCCACATGATCCAGTTCAACACCCGCCGGCGTTCCGCGGTCTGGTTCAACGAGGGCCAGGCCGTGCTCTGCGAACGGAACAACGGTTTCAGCCCGACGGACGGCGACGTCTATCTGCGCACACCAGACACGCAGCTCAACGACTGGGCGGATCTCGACACTGCGCGGCCGCACTACGGGCTCGCATACATGTTCCTCGACTACCTGCGACAGCACGCCGGCGGCGACGACCTGGTGCGCGCGCTCATGCAGAAAGGCATCGATACGCCCGCCGACTTCGACGCAGTCCTGAAGCAGCGTGGCCAGGCGGGCGTCGAAGAGCAGTGGCTCAACTTCGTCGCCGCCAACTCGTTCATCGGGGTGAACGCGGATGCGCTCTACAGCTATCCACAGGGCGCACCCGCGCGCCAGCCCGCGTCGGTCGTCGTCGGCGATGCCGTCGCGGCCGGCGGGACGTTCCAGTCGACCGTGCACGAGTACTCGGTGAGGTACGTTGACCTTCCGCGCGGGAAGGTGACGCTCAAGTTCAGTGGGCCCACGAGCAACCGGCTCATACCGACCGATCCCCATTCCGGACGCACCTTCTGGTGGTCGGATCGCGGCGACGGCATGGACGCGACGCTGACGAAGACGATCGACCTCGGCTCGGCCGGCGACCCGAAGCTCGCCTTCTGGACGTGGTACGGCATCGAGGCCGATTACGACTACGCCTACGTCGAGGTCTCGACGGACGGCGGTTCGCACTGGACGCCTCTCAAAACCGAGGCCTCCTCGGCGACGGATCCGAACGGGCAGAACCTCGGGAACGGCATCACCGGGTCTTCCAGCGGAGAAACCGCGACCGGATGGAAGCACCTCACGGCCGATCTCGCCCCGTACACGGGCAAGAAGATCCAGCTCCGATTCCAGTACGTGACCGACGGCAATCTGAACTTCGGTGGCTTCGCCGTGGACGACATCGAGATCACCGGCTCTCCGCTCGACGAGGCCGAGGCCGACAACGGCTGGACGCCGTCCGGGTTCATCCGCTCGACGAACCTCGTCTCGCAGCGCTTTGCCGTCCAGGTCCTGCACTTCGCCGGCGACCGCGCGACGGTGGAGCGGCGGACCGTCGACAACGGAGAGCTCAGCTTCGACGTCGACACGTCGGGCGACCGTCGTGCACTGCTCGCGGTGACCGGGTTCGCGATCCGGACGACCGAGCCCGTCGCGTTCAGCGTCAGCGCGGAGAACCGCCCGTGAGCGACGGCGCGCCTCGCCTGAAGCCGGTGCGGTACGGCGTGATCCCCGCCGGCGGACTGGGAACCCGCTTCCTGCCGATCAGCCGGACGGTGCCGAAAGAGCTTCTGCCGATCATCGACACGCCGGTCATCGAGCTCGTCGTTGCGGAGATGGCCGCGGCGGGGATCTCTCGAGTGGTGATCGTGAACGCACCCGGGAAGGAGTCGCTCGACGCGTACTTCCGACCCAACGAGCGCCTCGAGCGCCGCCTCGCCGTCGAGTTCCGCAAGGAGGACATCGCACTGCTGAAACGGCCCGAGCGTCTGGCCACGGTGCGGGTCGTCGTGCAGCAGGAGGCCAAGGGGAACGGCCACGCCGTCCTCCAGGCGCGCCCGCTCGTCGGCGCGGAGCCCTTCGCGATGCTCTGGGGCGACGACATCGTGATCAGCGACACGCCCGCGGTGGGCCAGCTCATCGAGGCCCGCCAGCGCCTGGGCGGCGGCAGCGTCGTCGGGACGATCCGGGTCAGTAAGGAAAAGGCGGCGTCGTACGGCGTCGTCGCCGGAACGCCCGTCGACGAGCGGACCCAGCGCGTCCTGGCGATCGTGGAAAAGCCGAAGCCCGCTGACGCGCCCAGCGAGTTCGCCGCGGTGCATGGCTACGTACTCGAGCCGGAGGTCTTCGACGTCCTCGAGCGGGCCAAACCCGGTCGAAACGGCGAGATCTGGCTCACCGACGCCGTGAGCGAGCTCGCACGCCAGGGAGCGCCGGTGTGGGCGGTGGAGCTCCAGGGCGCCCGTTACGACACCGGCGACAAGCTGGGCTACGTGAAAGCGTTCATCGACGCGGCCCTTCGACGTGAGGACGTCGCTCCCCAGCTCCGGGCCCACCTCAAAGAGATCGGCTGGCGGGCCCCCGGGGAGCGCTAGGACGGCCCGGCTCTCGGCCCGGTAGACTTTCCGGGTCCCCTTTGGCTCCTGTACCGGGCATCGCCATTACCGGAGCCGGGTGGACTGGGGAGGCGTGTTGGTGGGGCTGGGGCACCTTTCTGTATTGCTGCGCTTTGGCCGGCTCGCGATCGTCACGTTCGTCGTCGGCATGAGCACCTGGACGCTCCTCGGGCCGACGCCATTCGCACGGTCAGCGACGATCGTTGCCGGCCGCGCGGCCCCGGCGCCGCGCGGTGTCCTGGGCGTCGAGTCGGCACCGCTGACCGTGTCGGTCGATGGCCTTGCGGCGAACGTGCGGACATCGTCGGAAACAGTGGCCGACGCGCTCCGGGGGCTCGGGATCGCCGCTGGGGCGGGGGACCGGCTCTCGTCTCCGGTGGAGTCGGCGGTCGTTCCGGGGCAGCGCCTGGCGCTCGATCGCGGGCTGCCGGTAACCCTCATCGACGGCGGCCAGGAGGTCGCATCGAGGTCGGTGCGCGGGACCGTCGCCGATCTTCTTGCATCCGTCGGCATCGCCCTGGGGCCACTCGACCAGGTCGACCGCGCGCTCGGCGAGAGCCTCTATCCCGGCGATATCGTCCGGGTGACCCGGATCGCGGACCAGGAGGTCACCATGCAGGAGGACGTGCCGTTCGCGGTGCGCCTGCAGCCCGATCCGAGCCTCGACCGGCAACACCAGGTCGTGGTCACGCCTGGCGTGGTCGGCCGCGCCGAGAACACCTATCGCGTCCACGTCGTCGACAGTCGCGAGATCGCCCGCACACTCCTATCGTCCCAGGAGCTCGCGGCACCCGTGACCGAGATCCGCCGCGTCGGTACCCGCATCCCGCCCGGGAGCTCGGAGATCGAGCAGATCATCCGCGATGCGGCCGCGGCCCAAGGCGCGGACCCCGACCAGCTCTTGCGAGTCGCGTACTGCGAGAGCCGGTACAACCCGGGCGCCTACAACGCGTCCGGCGCGTCGGGTCTCTTCCAGTTCCTGCCGAGCACCTGGGCTGCCAACAGCGTCCGCGCGGGCTTCGCCGGCGCGAGCGTGTTTGACCCCGTCGCTTCGGCGAACGTCGCCGCCTGGATGTTTGCGAGGGGTCAAGCCGCCCAATGGGTATGCAGGTGACCGTCTAGCCTCGATCCCTTGGATGTCGCCGATCCGCGCGCGCTTCGCGACGTGCTGCGCCGGCACGGCGTGCGCGCCGCCACCTCGCTTGGACAGCGCTTTCTCGTCGATCGCGCCGTACTCGCCGCTATCGTCGACGCCGCTGACCTGTCGCCCACCGACGACGTCCTCGAGATCGGTCCCGG
>Ga0137370_10001204_pt1 | contig 10608 bp, 13 predicted proteins | sample SagtaG_11_FD_104920 | JGI IMG/M metagenome (GOLD analysis project Ga0137370, IMG submission 104920) | Vadose zone soil microbial communities from Sagehorn Ranch, Mendocino, California, USA - Sage1_R_20_16 metaG | ecosystem: Environmental > Terrestrial > Soil > Vadose zone | place: USA... | reverse complement strand
GGCCGAGGATAACCCGAAAGGATGCTGCGCGCTGAAGAACTCGGAAAAAGTGTACAGAGCGTTGAAAGCGGAAGTTGCCGCGCGTGGACTCGCCAAGCTCGAGGCGCGCGTCTGCACATCGAGTTGTCTGGATCAATGCGCCACCGGCGTCACGGTTTTAGTCGAGCCCGATCATTTCTTTTATGGGCGCGTTACGGTCGCGGACGTCCCAGAGATTGTGGACGGACTCGTCACCGGCGAACCGGTTAAACGTCTCGTGGTTAGCGCGGATTCGCTGTAGCCATGGCTCTGCGAGCCGTTCTTCCCGCCGACGTAACGATTCAACACCTCAACGGATCACGACACGAAGCTAGATGTTAAGACGCGACCCTGCTTTTACTAGGCGAAACGCATCAACAGCACGAGCGAGGCCACGGCCAGGACGATCCCGGCCAGCTCATAGTAGTTCAACGATTCGCCGAACAGCACCACGCCGACGGCGGTGAGAAGGAGCACCATGGAAACGGAGTAGACAACGCTGATGGTGGCCAGCTTCAGGTATCGCATTACGAATACCCACCCAAATGCCGTCGAAGCATAGACAGCGAAGCCGATATAAAACCAACGTGTCCGCAGGGGCTGGTCGCGCGCGCTCGAGAGCTTGAGAAAGTAGTCGCCCAGCACGCCGATCGCACTGAAGGCCACCGTGACGAGGACTGCGAGCATCGTTTTTCTCATCGTCGCCTTGCTACCTGTAAATCCGATTCCCCGTTTACCGCCTCGAAGCAAGTAACGGTCGAGAAAAATCAAACCACGCAGCCGCTTTCCAATTTGAGCGTTTCAGTTTTTTCAGCATTTTCTTCAGACTCCTCAACATCTCAACGCCTCAACAAACTTCTAATCTCATCCCATGAAAAACGTAAAGACGCTGCTGATCCTAACATCCCTGTTATTCGCAACCCTCGCCTACGGTCAAAGTATCAAAAGCTTTCCTGCGGCCGGGGCGTCGGCGTCACCGTCAACTCCGCCCACCATCGCGTCAGCGATCGACCGCGAGATTAGTATTGTTGAGAAAGAAGTCGTCGAAGCGGCCGAGGCGATGCCGGAGGACAAATTCGATTTTTCTCCAGAGAAACTGAACCTTCCCGGCAGCGACTACAAAGGTGTGCGCACGTTTGGCGAGCAACTGAAGCATATCGCCGCGTCCAACTACCTCATTTGGTCGCCGATTACGGGCGAGAAACCACCGGATACAGTCAACGACGGCAAAGGTCCGGACACCATGAAAGCCAAGGCCGATATCGTTAAGTATTTGAAAGATTCCTTTGCATTCGGCCACAAGGCTGTAGCCACGTTGAACGAATCGAATCTAGTGCAACCTATTCCGCGGAGTAACAGGCCTCCCACTACTCGTCTGTACCTGGCGACGTTTGCCGCAGCTCACGCGTTCGATCACTACGGGCAGATGATCGAGTATCTGCGCATGAACGGTATCGTTCCACCGGCAAGCCGCGGGCGATAGGAGAGAGCGGGCGGCTTCCCTGCGATCGTCTATTTCGCTGCGAGCGACTTACGTCGACGATTGCTTCCGCGACACAACGCTAATCACCGCGTGCGTGGTGACACCACTCTGCTACCGTCCACCAATATGCGACAATTGGTTTTTGGATTGGTTCTTGTGTGTTCTGCTTCTGCTCAAATGGCGCCGGTTGCTGATCGGGTGGCGAAGCAGAACGCGCTGTTTGAGGAATATTATCAAGCTGGGCTGAAGAATTTTCCGGAGCGAGCCACTGCGTACGGCGATTACCGTTACAACTCACAGCTTGCACAGGTTTCGCTCGAGGAAATCGCCCGGCAACACGCAGAAGCCGATGACTTTCTCGCTCGATTAAAGGCGATTCCCATCGATGGCATGAGCGACAAGGACCTCTTAAGCCATCGGATACTCGAAAAGCAGCTGGAGCGCGCAGACGTGAATTACGCTCTAAAGAACTACGAGATGCCGGTGAACCAGCAGAATGGTGTGCACACTCAGCTGGCCGATTTGCCGAATGCGATGCCGTTCGATTCCGTGCCGCATTACCAGGATTACATCTCCCGGTTGCATCAGATCCCGCGTGTGCTGGAACAAACGAGCGAGGTGATGCGACAGGGGGAGAAAGATCGCCTGATGCCGCCCAAAATCGTGCTCGATAAGTTGCCCGGGCAATGCGACGGCATCATCGTCGCGAACCCGTTCCTCGAACCCACGAAAAAATTTCCGGCAGAATTTTCCGACGCGAATAAGAAACGTCTGACCGACGAGATCACCAAGGCCATTAACGAAGACGTGTTTCCGGCGTATAAAAAATTCGCGGATTTTTTGCGCACTGATTACGATCCGAAAGGACGTACCGAGCTTGCGATCGAAAGCCTCGCTGACGGGAAACGGCGCTATGCCGAAGCCGTGAAAACGATGACAACCATCAACGTCCCGCCCGCCGAAGTCCATGAGATCGGGCTCAAGGAAGTAGCGCGTGTTACCGCCGAGATGACCAGGCTCGCCCAGAGCCAGGGATACAAGGACCTGGCCAGCTTCCGGGAGGCGATCAACAACGATCCCAAGTGGAAGCCGACCAGCGAGCAACAGATTTTGGATGATTACAAAAAATACCTTCAGCAGATGGAGCCGAAGCTGCCGGAGCTTTTCGGATTACTGCCGAAGTCGCCCGTGACTGTGGAACCGATTCCCGATTTCGCCAAAGCCGCCGCGACTCATTACGTCCAGGGCACGCCGGACGGAAAACGTCCGGGCCGCGTCGTTGTTGCCGTCTCTAACCCCACCAAGCGCACCATGATTGATGACGAAGCCGTTGCCTATCACGAGGGCGTGCCCGGTCATCACCTGCAAATCAGTATCGCCCAGACGCTGGAAGGCCTACCGAAATTTCGGCTACACGGTTTTTTTACCGCCTATGCGGAAGGTTGGGCGCTGTACTCCGAGCAGCTAGGCAAAGAGATCGGTTTTTATAAGGACCCTGTGTCCGACTACGGCCGGCTGAATTCAGAGATGCTTCGCGCCGTTAGACTGGTCGTCGATACCGGGATACACGACAAAAACTGGAGCCGCGAGAAGGTGATCGATTACATGCACGCCAACGACATCAATGACGCAGTGGCCCAGCCGGAAGCGGACCGCTACATCGCCTGGCCCGGGCAAGCTCTGGCTTACAAGATGGGGCAGTTAGCCATTCTCAAGCTGCGCGACGAAGCGAAGACGCAACTCGGAGAAAAATTTAATATGAAAGCATTTCACGACGAAGTATTGAATGGCGGCTCGATGCCGTTAGATCTGTTGCAGGAACGAGTCGAGGCTTGGATCAAGAGTCAAGCCGTTCAAAACCGACAAGCGAAAAACTGAGATCGTGTTCTTAATTTTCCTTCTTCCTTCTAACTTCCAACTTCTTACTTTCCTTCCCGATGCCCAAAGAATATTCCGCTCCGCCATCGATGATGATTGATCCGAACAAGCATTACTCCGCCACGTTCAAGACATCGCGGGGAGAAATCGTGTGCGATCTCTTCACGCAAGACGCTCCGAAAACGGTTAACAACTTCGTTTTTCTCGCGCGCGAAAAGTTTTACGACGGTACGGTGTTTCATCGGGTGATCGCTAACTTTATGATCCAGGGCGGCGACCCGACCGGGACTGGTGGCGGCGGCCCGGGTTATCGATTCGAAGACGAAGTAAAAAACAATCCGCGCAAACATCATGTCGGCAGTTTGTCCATGGCGAACGCCGGCCCGAACACAAACGGCAGCCAATTTTTCATTACCCACGTCGCGACCGATTGGCTGAACGGCAAACACACCGTTTTCGGCCAGGTTCGACAAGGGCAGGAAACAGTTGATGCAATTCGGCAAGGCGACGAGCTGATTGCAGTGACAATCGGCGAGCAATGATCGCGATTGCCTGCTTTTTCCGATTAACGCGCGTTTCACGCGCTCCGTTCGCGTTTCGCACTTCAACTTTTAAGTTTCTCAATCGTGTCCGCGTATTCTTTGGCTCTCAATATGATCAGCGACTGCTGGATTTTGTTTGCCATTATTTGGTTAATTGCGGCGTTCTGGACCAAACGATCGGTCTATAAGGAAAGCGGATGGCAACGGCTGGGTTATGTGATCCCGATTTTGGTCGGCGGTTATTTGGTTTTCAAAGGCCAACGGCTCTCCGATCCGCTCAATCTTCGCGTGATCCCGCATGTTGATGCGCTTGCGTGGATCGGTGTTGTCTTATGCATTGCCGGTTTGGCCTTTTGTATCTGGGCCAGGTTCACGCTCGGACGAAATTGGAGCGGCGTCGTGACCTTCAAAGGCGGCCACGAACTGATTACACGCGGGCCGTACGCGTTGGTGCGCCATCCGATTTATACCGGGCTCCTGACCATGTTCGTCGCAACCGTGATCGTGCTCGGGCACGTGGCCGGAATCATCGCCATGCCATTGGTATTCGTGAGCATTTGGATCAAACTGCGCCACGAGGAAAAACTCATGCTCAAGAAATTTCCGGACCAATACGCAGCGTATCAGCGCCACGTGAAACGCCTTATTCCCTTTATCCTTTAGCGGCTTCGTTCGATGGAAGAACAACTGTAGCTCCGAAGATTTTTTCCTGTCTTCCTGGGTTCCTGATCAGTCTTCTTCCAGTGACGAGATACACTTTCGGAGTTCAGACGCGACGACATCTGCGACGCCGGCGTCCTAGTGCAGCCTATCGTAGTAAGTAATGTCAGTGAACTTCTGTCCGTTTGCATCCGTCCCCGTGAGCCTCACGACGCGGGACTTCCCGTCTTTCGCCAAAGTGAGCACGGCCGTCATTACTACCTTGCCGGCTTTCGTAGCTACGGTGTTATTGGTGTAGTCATTAACTGGCTTATAGGTCAGCATGTCGAAAGCTGGGCTCCCTTTGATTTGATATGGCTTGCCATCGAATTTCCCCACCCAGGTCCAGTGAATGGGCTTCCCATCCTTATCCACGCCATCTACCGTGCACTTTACCATGTCATCTTTGGCTGGGGCGTAGGTGACCATGGTATTTTTGGTTGCGCCGGGCGCGAACTTCGATTTGGCTTCGTTGAGCTTCCAAGTGCCCATGAGCGCATTGGCAGCAAAGGTGGTTGCGGTTGCTGTTAACAACAGCGCCACTGCTACCAACGTAGTGCAATTCGTTCTCACTTCGCGATTTGAGCGCTTTCTCCGATAGACGTCAATCCAAACTGAGGGAAATCGGATGATCTCCTGCTCGTCTACTAATGCTGGCGTTACTCGCGCTGTCGCCGCGTGGCGGTATGATTCAACTTTTCGATTCTTGACTGTTTAGACACGATTCATTCTTCTTTTGTACCAACCGTCAATGAACAAGCTGCTGCTCTTGCTTAGCATGATTGCGGTCGACTACGGCTGCAATAGCTCATCGATGCTAATTGCTCAGACGCAGTCAGAGGCGAAAGCTTCGCCGTCTGCAACTGCATCGGCCGCCGCCGAGGATGAGAACAAACCGCAAGTGCTGAAGACGAGTCCGAGCGGGAAGTTTCGCGTCGTCGAGAATGGGGAGGAGTTTTGGATTGTCACGGCCGCTGACGAAAATCAACGGACAAAAATGCATTCGGCGGAACTGGTGATCCCGGAGGAGTTTCGCTTTTCGCCGGACGAAAAGTGGTTGTATGTCGAGCTGAATCACGGCTCGTGCATGTCTGGCGCAGATCTTTACCGGAAGAGCAATAGCAAAGCTGCGGGACCTAACGAAGTCGGACCTTTTCAGCCCATCGAGCCAGCACTGGAGTACGGCGCCTGGGCTGAAGCGCTGAAACAACGGTTGTTTACCGAGAATTTCGCGGACGAAGGACTCTGCGCCATGGTCCGTTTCGGCGGGTGGAGCGACGATTCGGGCCGGTTACTCCTCATCATTCGTGGCGGTGAATCGCGACGCGAAACAGTTGGGCGATATCTTTATTATAATACGCGCACCAGCGGATTCGAGCTGACGCCTTACCTGCGCAAGGTCAATGCGGCGTCTGCGAAGTCGCATGAGATCGATGTCCTGGCCTGTGCGGAGCCGGTCGATCCGTTGCCCGATGAGGCGACGCTGAAACAGCGGTACGCCGCCGTCGATAAAAAGCTGAACGAGAATTATCAGAAGATGATTGCCAAAGCTGAGAAAGAGGAAAAGGAAACCGTTGCCACCCTGAGGCGGTTCCAACGGCAGTGGCTGAAGGCGCGTGATGCCGGGCTGAAGATTTACCTGGCGGCATTTTCGCGAGCGGAAAAAGAGCGGAAGCGGTTGCAGTTCTTAATCGACGTGTCGCGAACCGAAGCAGAAGCAGAAGCAGACGAGGAGGCCGCAGCGCGTCAGTAGTCTTGATTCTTCACGCACCTGCTATCGGGCAAACCGTAGCTGCAGAGACGGAGTGTAATAAATAATTTCGTGCCCTGATATGCTACCGTACTGTAAGCGCTGCCTGCGTGACCTGCCCGTCATAAGCCGCTTACGATGCATAAGCTTACATCCTGTACAAGTAGGCGTGTCGGCTGGGAAAAACTGTGAGGCGGCCGTATCGACTGCGAAAACCTGTAGCGCTGGCTCCGAAGCGCTAACGCTCTTCTATTTTCCCGCGAGTGATTTTCGGCGACGTATGATTTTCGCCAACCCGCGAAGGGAGGCGTTCACTATTTGGGCATTCGGAAAGTCTTTTGCGACGTCCGGCTCCAACACGACGACGTTGCTTCCCTGAGCATTGTTGTAGCCGTGTGTTGTTGACCAGGGCGGGCTTCGCAACTCTAGCGGCAGGCGTGTCGCCTGCAAAAGGCTGTAGCAACGGCGCTGTGCGCCGTCCATACCCGGAGCCACGAGTATCCGAACGCCCCGCAGGGGCGTGGCTACAGCAATAAATAAAGGGCTGGCCTCTTAGTGCGGCGGCAGCGGCTTTGCTGGCGCAGCTTCGACGGACGTAGTTGTTCTGCGGAGAACAACACCGCGATCCGGTTCCCACGTTGCTGTGAATATGTAGGTGCGGCCCGACCGCATAGTCACACCCAATGACGTGGGTCGGCGACGCTCGACGTTTGGCATGGGAGACACGGTCAACACGTGACGCCCCGCTGACACGAAACCCTCATACCGGTGATCTCGTTGGATATCCGCGACTTTTCTGCCATCGATCTCCAGATGGACGACAACTTCAGTTCCGAAGTTTGGCGCTCTTTGCACGATCAGTCGAGCACCTGTATGGCTCTCGCGCGCCTGCGTCTGCGTGCCAGTGATAAAGATAGCGCAAGCGAAAACGAGACTCTGAAAGAACTTGCTGGCGAAATGATGTCTTGAGTTCATAACGCAATTTAGCTCCGCGACGAATTTTTGCGACCGTTACTTTGCGATGGGTCTGGAAGCGACGTGGAGCGAGCGTTGGCGTTTTTAGTGACGGTTTGCGAGTAAAGTTTGCCAGCTTCGGCAAACTTCCCTGACCGAAAGATAATGCCTTAGAGAAACTGCATTAATTATTAGGTAATCGCAGTTGCCGGTGTATAGTCGAACTAATAGCGCAGCGTCAATCGATCGCGCAGGTGTGCGGCCCCTTCTCTCTGCACACAAAACCGCATCATGAATGCTATCGCTGCTCATAAAGATGAGCTTGAAAAATTGCTCGAGGATTTGTCGAGCGAGAGAGTGGTCTCAGGGATAACTTTGATGGCGTTGGTGGACGCGTATATCACGCGCCTCGACACAAATTGCCCGGACATCAGCGCCCGCGTCAATCCGCCGCCAGCACAAACAGACGGAGGATTAACATATGGAACCAACATTGACTCAAAACTGCGCGCTTTATTATGCGCAACACAAAACTTCAACACGGCGGGCCTCGCTTTTCCAAAGATTTCGCGGTGCGGCCCGCAGGCAAGCGCCGGCGGCAGCCGCAAGGCGAACGTTTCAGGCGTCTAGCGCTTTACCAGGACAACGGCCGCTGATCGATGTTGACCAGCGCGTAACTCGAGGATGGAGTTAAAGAAATCAGTAGCCGGTCCTGAAGTAGAAGCGAAGCGCCGGCGACAACAGGTCCAAACTTAAACCCCTGTTCAGGGCACCGTGAAACGACCGTTTGTGTTTCGCCCGATCCGGGCGATAGTGCGCGCTTATTGGATTACTCTGTTTACCTTCACTGCGCGGTAGATCGTCAGGTGAGCGTCGCTCATTGGTGGTTTGAAACCCGATTCCCGGGAACGGCTCTGTAGCTCGGTAGTTTTTCCAAAATTCAAAACACAATGAAAATGTACGTAGGTAATCTCTCATTTGAGACCACCGAGAACGATCTTCAGGATCTGTTCGAACAACACGGCACCGTCAACGAGGTTCATCTGATGATGGACCACTTCACTGCCAAATCACGCGGTTTTGCGTTCGTCACCATGAACGATGGCGCACAAGCCAATAGCGCGATGAGCGCGCTCAACGGCCGAGAACTCAACGGTCGCACATTAACTGTTAACGAAGCGCGTCCACGCGAAGAGCGTTCTCGTTCTCACGGCGCTGGCCGTGGTGGCAACCGCTCGTTTGCGGGCAGCCGCCGGTAGATCCGCTATTGATTGCTGCGCAACGCCAGGATCGACATCATGAATTCTGAAAAGGCGATCGTAATAGAAGGTACTATCATGATGGTCCTTCCCGGAACGATGTTTCGTGTCGCGCTCGCGAACGATCACCTTGTGCTGGCGCACATTTCCGGAAAGATGCGCAAACGTTTTATTCGGCTCACAGCTGGCGACCGTGTAAGAATGGAAATGTCGCCATACGACACCGCCAAGGCGCGCATCGTTTATCGACTTTAATTATGGCGACGAGGTTCTTGTTTGATCCGCCGCGACGGCCCAAACCTAAGATCGGTCCCAACATCAAAAGCTTGCTCGTGCGCTGTCCTTCAACGTCGAAGCTGACCGATACTGGGAGGACAATCGAAGAAAAACGCTGGGCAACAGCAAAACTGAGAACACAAAAGTTAACCTGTGCGCACTGGGGCAGCGTTCATACCCGGACAAAGAACGACGTTATTCTGGGCCGGTCGACGTCAACGAGCTGGTGATCCTTCGAAAATTTTCTCGCCGTGATTTTCCGCATTCCGACGGACCGCATTAATTGGACGACCAGCTCGTTCCTGATCGGTACGTTTATTCTCACACTCACCGCAGTGCCCCTATACCTGTGGTATTTCGGTATTGATTGGTTCCAACTCGCCGTGTTAGCTGTGTTATTGGCTGCGACCGGCTTCAGCATCACGCTTGGTTATCACCGGTTATTTTCACACATGACTTTCCGTGCCAAACTACCGGTGCGCCTGTTCACGCTCATCTTCGGCGCCGCGGCGTTCGAGAATTCTGTCCTCATGTGGGCGAGCGATCATCGACGCCATCATAAGCATGTGGATCACGACGAAGATCCGTACGACATCGCCAAAGGTTTTTTCCACGCTCACATTGGCTGGCTGTTGTTTAAGCTCTGGCCACAACCGCCGTTCGATAATGTTGCCGATTTAAAGAAAGATCCGCGGGTCATGTGGCAACATCGACACATTCACCTCCTCGCAGTCGTGGTCAGCTGCGGCCTGCCAACACTGGCCGGGTTGATATGGGACGGCTGGGTCGGCGCGCTCGGTGGCTTTCTAATCGGTGGCGTCGCAAAAGTTGTCGTGCTCCAACATGGCACATTCCTGATTAACTCAGCCTGCCATACCATCGGGCGTCAGCCGTACTCGACACGATGCAGCGCGCGCGACTCGTTTTTGATGGCGCTGTTTACATTTGGCGAGGGCTACCACAATTATCATCACGAATTTCAGCACGACTATCGAAACGGCGTGAAGCCATGGGAATGGGATCCGACCAAATGGCTGATCTGGACTCTATCGAAGCTTGGGCTGGCAAGCGGTCTGCGTCGAGTGCCGCGAGAAACGATTTGCTCCACCCAGACGCGCCTGCAAGATTTGCGACGCAAAGTGATGAGTTGAATCCGAGCTGGACTGGGGCGTTGATTTCGGCTCATTGGCAAACTTTATGAAGGATTCTGTTGTTAGAGGATGCCTGCTACAGCTTCTGTATGAACATCGAAGTGAAGGTTCCATCCCTTTCGGCCGGCTTGAGCAGGCGATGCCGCCGCCCGCAGGGATAAGTAGCCGCGACTGGCTCTACGCGGTAGCGCAGCTCTCAGAGTATGGCCTCATCGATTGGAGTCCTCTTGAAGATAAGAGCGGGATGGGCCTGTTGTCCGGCTTTGCCAAGATAAACGATTTCGGAGTCAAAGTGCTCCAAGGTAGCGTCGAGCCTCCGATCCAGATTTCTATAGATGAAGCTCGGCGAACTGCTGTTCCTCAGCAGGAACAAGCGCCGATCGCAATGAGCACTTCTCAAGAGCAGAACATTACCGACGCACTGGAGAAAATGATCGCCGCGATGGATCAAGCCGACGTGTCGGAGAAGGACAAAAATGAAGCGAAAGCTTTATTGGGAAAATTGTTGAGTAGCAAAGCAGCGGCCAAAGTGTTAGGCGCTGGCGCGCAATCATTGGCCGCCAAGTATTTCAAGCCATAGACCGCCACCGATCCGCCG
>Ga0137370_10001193_pt1 | contig 10669 bp, 9 predicted proteins | sample SagtaG_11_FD_104920 | JGI IMG/M metagenome (GOLD analysis project Ga0137370, IMG submission 104920) | Vadose zone soil microbial communities from Sagehorn Ranch, Mendocino, California, USA - Sage1_R_20_16 metaG | ecosystem: Environmental > Terrestrial > Soil > Vadose zone | place: USA... | reverse complement strand
TATTCGATGCACGACCCGTGATTCCCGTCGAGGACGCTGTCCGGGTCGAACTCGAAACGATTGCCTGGCGCGATGGACTCAAACGCAAGTGACATTCGAAATGATCACATCGTGTGAACCCGCGACGCGATCCTTTTATTGGCCGTGGCCAGCGTCTTCGCACCTCGGATGGGCCGCGGGCTACCAATCCGATGGAGCTAACCGAGTGCCGCTCTGGCGCGCGTGCCTCGGTAGCTCATCTTGAGAGTTAGACAACCTCTTAGACCGCGCGACAAGGAGGGCACCGCGCGAAGGTCATCCGCTTGGCAAAGAGGCATTGATACAAGAAACAAGACCTGTGATTCTAAATTTCTGCTAAATTTGTTATCGAGACTTGGTAGTATCTATCGGTTCAAACTCGCGCAAAGGAGGTTATCATGGCCAGGATTAAGCACATTGCTATTAGAACAACAGACCCAGAAAAGACATCCGCCTTTTACCAGGAGGTGTTCGGTCTCAAAAAGGTTGGCCTGGGGGTCAACGGTATTTTTCTGTCCGATGGCTACATCAACCTCGCCATTCTGAAGTGTCGTCCTGAGAGAGAGCGTGGAGCCGGTAAGATCGGCATCGAACATTTCGGCTTCCAAGTGGACGACGTTGAGGCAACCCTGGCGAAACTTGGCCAACATGGAGGAACGTCCCTGGGTACCCGCGTGGACGTCACACCCACGGATGCCTCCAGCCCTCAGTCCTACTACGAGCTAAAATGCGTTGGCCCTGACGACCAGATTATTGATGTTTCAGGTTCGGGTTGGGTTGGAACCGACTGACCATTTGGTGTTGATCGCCTGCTCCATGCTGAGAGCAAGATCGGACAGCAGGGGGGTCTAACTAACCCTCTGCGGGGAACACGGCCCCTGGTTTGGGTTTTCAGTGAATGCGAGAGTTTCCGTTTTGGGCCGCGCCCCTGAGCGGGAAGCGTTAGGCAGCGACCGAACTCGATGAGATTCATGCGAGCGACAGGACAAACGTGGAAATTCGCAGTGCCCTGTATCTTAACGATACTCAGCGGCTCGGCGATTTCTTTTCAATTTGCCCTCGCAAGAGTGACCGGAACCGACGCCGTTTATGTAGCGTTAGTCTCGCTGGCCATTGCTGTTCCGGCATTTCTGCTCATGGTTGTTTCAGTCCGGTGTCCACATTGCGGTTTAAGGATCGTCTGGTACGGAGTACCAAAGAAGGACCATCGCGAGTGGTTCACGTGGCTCACGACCGTCGAACAGTGCCCGAATTGCGGATACGTGGCACCGGGTAAGTGATGCACGCATCTTTGGTAACAACGCTGCCTAACCAGCGGCTTAAGACTGATGTCGAGAACGCTCGCCTCAAGGCTCGCTTTTTTCGCCACGGCTAGCCGCATAGCGTTAGAACGCACGAAAACATGGCGACGATCATTCTTCTTCCTGGAATGGACGGCTCGGGTTCATTGTTCGAAGACTTCATTGCATCGCTTCCCTCGGGCGTGGAAGCAATGGTTGTCAAATACCCACCCGACCGTGCGTTGGACTATGCCGAGCTGGAGGCGTTGGCTAGAGCAGCGCTCCCTATCCAAGGACCCTTTCATGGCAACTGTCAGGCCCGCCGTGTGGCGTGCGCGGCTGCGCGCTGTTCTGTCGGCAGATGTCGCCGGCCGCCTATCCAACGTTAAGGTTCCGGTACTTTATTTGCGGGCGGAGAACGATCGAGTAGTGCCACGCTCGGCGTTCGAAATAATCGCGCACCTCTTACCGAAGGTGTCCTTGGTCGAACTGGAAGGCCCGCATTTCTTGCTTCAGGCCAAGCCCGTCGAGTCCGCGGCTCAAGTGGGGGCCTTTGCGCGCGAGGTGGGGTTTGCGTTCTAACATTTCGCTCCAGAGCGGCCGCGCGCAAGCGCGCCCCTGAGCTCAGACGTTACCTCCAGCTGGAAAAGCTTGATGACCGCACCCGTTACCACAATGGAACAAGGTGTGCCTCCGTAATCCGCTCGTAACAACAAATTTCCTCGCGTGTTTCTCCATCTCTTTTAGCTTGACATCGCAGACCATCGCGGACTAGGCTCCGCAGCATAAACGAAATCAAAAGGAGGTTACGCCATGGCTGAGTCATTGGAAAGTTTCAAAAGTTATATTGGCAAAAGTGAGACCGCGATCGACGTCGTCACGGGGTCGGTGATGTTAAAATTCGCCGCGACTCTGGGGTTGGAGAAAGCGCCGACGGACAAAGGCGAAGCGGTTCCACCGGGCTGGCACGGCGGTTTTTTCCCGCCGTCGCATCGTCCGAACCAAATGCGCGAGGACGGCCAAGCTTCCGGCGGCGGTTTTATGCCTGCCATTCCTTTACCGCGTCGGCGCATCGGTGGAACCCGCATGACCTTTCACGAACTGCTGCGAGTCGGCGACGAGATCAAGAAGGTCACCGAGATCGCCGACCTGCAGATCGATGACGGGCCGAGCGGCGCCATGGTCACCATCATTGAAAAAAGCAGCATCTCGAGCAGCCGCGGTCTCGCCGTGGTCGAAGAGCGCGACATGGTCATGCTCAGTGAAGCGCGAGCGGAGGCGGCGCCCAAAGCTTCGCCCGCGGTTCCGGCGGAGGCTAAATGGAAACGGGTGTTCGAGCCCAAATCCACCCTGCTCTTTCGCTATTCCGCGATCCGTTTCAATAGCCACCGCATCCATTACGACCGCGATTACGTCACCAAAGTGGAAAAACTTCCGGGCCTGGTGGTGCAGACCTCGCTCATCTGCCAGTTGATGATCGAGATGTGTCGCAGTGAAGTGCCAAACCGGCCGCTAACCTACTTTGGTTTTCAGACGGCGCGCCAGACCTACGATACCGGCAACTTTACCATCGCGGGAACGCCAGCCGCCGATGGGCGCGAAGCCGCGCTTTGGTCGCTCGACGCCAATGGCAACGTCACCATGACTGCTACGGCAAAGTTCGCGCAATAAAAAGTGGCAATTCAGCATAGAGCATGGGACAAAGCGCTGAGGCCATGCTCTATGCCCTCTGCCCACTTGCAAGTTAGTTCATCAACTCCCGGTTCCGACTTAACTAACTCGTGCCAATCGGATGGCGCGCCAAAAAATCCTGCAGCGCCTCAAGAGCGGCGCTGCCGTCCCAAAAGGTCATATGCTTGACGCCCGGCACAAGGATCAGTTCCGCGGACGGAATTAATTCCGCGAGCCGCCGCGCGGTACCGACGGGGGTGCTGCCTCTGCGGTTGACGTCATCGTCCGCGCCGCAAAGAATCAGGGTCGCTACTCTGACCTGCGGGGCCTTTCCCAACGCATCCCAAGTTAGACGCGCTTGTTCATGGAGACGAAATTGCTCCACCGTGCTTTGTCCCGACCAGAGGGCGTCGGATAACGCCGAAGCCACGTCGCGGTGTGCGTGGTAAAAATTCGGGTTAAACGCCATGCTGTCGTTGTCAATGTGTCCGCGGATGTATCGCTCGAATCCCAGTTCATGAATTTCCCGCGTCACTTCCGGCGACAGATCGCGCGGCCCCCCGTCGAGCCTTTTCGATCCCGGCCCCGCGGCGGCGATCGTCAGTGTCGCGACTAAATCGGGCTGTTCGAGGCCGAGTGCTTGAACGATCTGGCCGCCAAGAGCGAAACCCACCGCGTGACAGCGAGAAATATGCATATGCTTCAAGAGACCCGCGCAATCTCTAGCAAACTGGCTGACTGAGTAACCGCTCGTCGGTTTGTCGCTCCGGCCGGTGCCGCGACAGTCGAAGATGATCGTTTTGAATCGTTTCGAGAGAAACGGGACCACACCGACGTTCCAGGTATCGCTCGGCCACCAGGAAGGCGGCACCAGCAGCACAGCTTCGCCTTGCCCTTTCTCTTCATAATAGATTTCGATCTCGCCTAGATTTGCCTTCGGCATCTTGATCCTCCTGCCAAATTAGCTGCTTCTAACATCGCGTCAACGAAAGTGTCAAATCACTGGATCGCCAAACGACCCTTTCACCAATGCCGCACCGCTTGACAGTTTCTTTCGGCTTTGAGACTGTTCGTTTGCTTATCACTCTCTGGCTTTGTCGAGGAACGGCATGGAAAATCAAAATTTTGTCGACGCACTTAAGCGCGAGATTGTTCAGCCGGGCGTGGATCAATTGATGCGCAGCCGCTTCTTTTCAGAATTGCGCGAAGGCAGGCTTTCCAAGAAACGGCTGCAAGGTTTCGCACTGCAGCACTACCTTTGCAACCACGCCATTAACAAGGGACTCGCCTTCTGTATGGTGAAGAACGCGAGCAATCCGCCGGCTTACAATCAATTTGTCGAGCTCTTCGTTGAAGAGGCGTCCCATCCCGGTTTGATGAAGCGTTTCGGCGAAGCCCTTGGGCTCAACGATGAAAACTTCGAGAATGAGATCATGATTTACGAATGCGTTGCGCATACAGCGGCGATTATCCGAGGTATGTTTCTCGGCTCGCAAGCGGAGACCCGCGCCGGCGCGCTGGTTAACGAAACGATGGTCTGCCGCTATTCGGACGAGTTCGACACGGCTCTCAAAAAACACTACGGATTGGATGACACGGCTCGAACCTTTTTCATCGTCCACGGCAAAGTAGACCAAGAGCACACCGCCTGGGCGGCAGAGACAATAGCGCGCAACGCCAACACCGCGCGAGAACAAGAATTGGTCCGCGCTGCCGCACGGAACATGGTGTGCTTCAAGCTGGCCAAGTTTGAAGGCATCTACGACGCCTACGCATAAGATGCCAGCAGCAAACGATTAATCCCAGCAACAGAGCTCGGGGGTGCATATCATCGGCATCATACCCGACACAATTTAAACGGCTTGAACCGTGTGAGACGTTCAACTCGTTCAAAGTATTCAAGCAGTTCAAGGGAGGCACAATGAAATACAGTACCGATCGAATCCTTACCACCCACGCCGGCGCATTGCCGCAACCACCCGATTTGAAGCAGATGCATATCGCCAAGGACACCGGTAAGCCTTTGAACGAGGACGCTTTCCATCAACGCGTGCGCCTCGCCGTGTCCGAAGTCGTCAAAAAACAAATCAGTTGCGGCCTCGACATCATCAATGACGGTGAAGTGGGCAAATCGAACTTCTCCCGCTATGCCGGCGAGCGCCTGAGTGGTTTCGTGGAGCGAGACGCCAAGCCCGGTGACCAACTTTCGACCATTTTCGCCCGCGACATGGTGGAATTCGGCGAGTACTTTCGCAACAAAACAAGCAATCGCGGCGATAATGTTAAGCGCGTTTTCTGCAACGGGCCGCTCAAATACATCGGCCAGAGGTCGTTGCACCAGGAAATCGACGATTTCAAAGCCGGACTTGAAGGGCAGAATTACCAGGAAGCCTTCCTTCCCGCTATTGCACCGGGCACCATCGAGCACTGGATGAAGAACGACTACTATCCGGATGACGAAGCTTATCTCATCGCCATCGCCGAGGCGATGCACGAAGAATACAAAGCCATCGTCGACGCCGGTTTTCTGCTCCAGATCGACGATCCCGACCTGCCGGACGGTTGGCAATTCATGTCGCGGATGACAGTCGAGGAATATCGCAAGTACGCCGAGCTACGCGTCGATGCGCTCAACCACGGCCTCAGAGACATTCCGCCTGACAAAGTGCGCTTTCACACCTGCTGGGGCAGCTATCACGGTCCGCATAAGTACGACATCCCGCTCCGAGATATCGTCGATTTGATCTTGAAAGTGCGCGCTCATACGATTTCCATCGAAGCTTCCAACCCGCGCCACGAGCATGAATGGCGCGTGTGGGAAGAGGTCAAGTTCCCCGACGGCAAAGTGCTCGTGCCGGGGGTCGTGGGACACGCTACCGATATCGTCGAGCATCCTCAGGTGATCGCCGATCGTCTGCTGCGCTACGCCAAGCTCCTGGGGCGAGAAAAGGTAATCGCCGGTACAGACTGCGGCCTGGGACCGAGAGTCGGCGATCCGCAAATCGCCTGGGCGAAGTTCCAGGCGATGGCGGAAGGCGCGCGCATCGCGAGCAAGCAGCTATGGGGAAGATGAAACCACTACTCATCGCCGTCAAGGGGCCGTGCTGCTGAAAGATGTCAGACCGAGGGAGAATTGCCATCCTAACTTCTCCCCCTTGACGGGGGAGAATAAAAGAGGGGGTGGATTGAGCGCCGCTTGAGGAGAAGCACTATGACTGTTCGATTGAATTTACGCCGATTACCGTTAACCACAACTCTCGCGGTCGCGCTGGCCATTGCTGCAGCCGTTGAAGCCCAACAGCTGCCCAAATCCGTGGCCATCGGCTCGAATCCGCCGGGCTCTCTTTTTTACTCTCTGGCCAGTGGTATCGCCAAAGTCATCAGTCAGTCCACGCCCGTTCAAGCGCAGGTCCAACCGTATGCGGGAACCAGCACGTTCGTGCCGCTCTTCGACAGCGGAGAGCTCGATTTGGGAGTAGTCAACGGGGTCGACATGGGCATGGTTTACCAAGGTCCCAATCTAAAGGTTGGAGGAAAAAATCCCTTCCCTCACGTTCCTAGCTCCCGCTTGATCATGCGGGGATCGCCGTTGAGAAGCAGTCTTATTGTGAGAAAAGACTCACCGATCAAGACGATCCGTGACGTTAAAGGCAAGCGCGTCACCGGTGAATATCCCGCTCAGCTCGCCGTGTGGTACAACGTCTTCGGCTCGCTGTCGAACGGCGGGCTCACCTGGAATGACGTCAAAGTCGTGCCCGTTCCGGCGGTGAACGAAGGAATCGACGCCCTTGTCCAGGGGCGCGCTGATGTCACCACTCACGCCATTGGTTCCGCGAAGGTCAAGGAAGCCGACGCTACGATCGGCATCCGCTACATCTCACTCGACTGCTCCAAAGAAGGGGAGGAGCGCATCAAAAAAGCCGTGCCGGGTTACTATCTATCCACGGTCAAGGCCGGTTCATCGACCGGCATCGTCGAAGATACTTGCGCGTACACCTACGACATTTATTTCGTTGGCCATAAAGCGCTTCCCGACGCGGTGGTTCACTCTGTGCTGAAAGCGCTATGGGACAATATCGCGAAACTGCCTCCTCTCCATCCCGGTTTTGCCGAATGGACCAAAGAACGAGCCGTCGATCCTGAGGTGACTATTCCCTATCATCCGGCGGCGGTGCAGTTTTTCAAGGAGCAAAAGTTCTGGTCTACCAAGATGGATGAGGTACAGAAAAAGCTACTGGCCCTGAACTAAGCTCATCCGCTGTTTCGAGCCTCGGGTTAAATCGAAACCCAGAATTCGACACGGCGAGAGCGCGGAGGAGAATACTATGCGGCGACGATGGACGATGTTCGGTTTCCTGGTTGCTGCCACCACAGCATTGCTTCTCTGTAACGTCAATCCGGTTAAAGCGCAGAAGCTCCCCCGCTCTGTCACCATTGGGAGCAATCCGCCGGGCTCTGTGTTCTATGCGCTAGCGAGCGGCCTGGCCAAAGTGGTGAGCGAGGCCACGCCCATGCAGATGGCGGTGCAGCCGTACAGCGGGACGAGCACTTTCATGCCGCTCCTCAACTCGGGAGAACTGGACTTCGGCATCAATAACTTCGTCGACATGGCGCTGGCTTATCAGGGGCCGGAGCGGTTGAAAATCGGCGGCCAGAATCCATTTCCTCACATTCCCAATGTGCGGGTGCTGATGCGTGGCTCGCCGCTCTTGATAGGGCTGCTCGTACGCAAGGACTCCGCCATAAAGACAATCCATGATATCAAAGGCAAACGGGTCACCGGAGATTATCCTGCCCAGTTGGCTTCCTGGTATAACCTGTATGGCGGATTAACCAGCGCGGGGCTCACCTGGAAAGATATGAAAATCGTTTCGGTGCCGGGCGCGAACGAAGGAGTCGATGCCATGGTCCAAGGCCGCGCGGACGTCACTCTGCACGCCCTAAACTCCGCCAAAGTCAGAGAAGCTGACGCATCCATTGGGGTACGCCATATTTCGATTGATTGCTCTACAGACGGAGATAGACGCTTGCGCCAGGCTGTCCCGGGTTACTACCCACGTATCGTAAAGGCGGGAACTGCAATGGCCGTCGTGGAAGACACCTGCTTCATCGCCTACGACATCTGCCTGACCTCGCACAAGGCCCTGCCCGACGGCGTCGCGGCGGCTGTTCTCAGAGCGGTATGGGATAACATAGAGAAGCTTCCGCCTTTTCACCCTAACTTCACCGAATGGACACGAGCGCGCGCCGTGGACCCCGACGCGACCATTCCCTATCATCCAGGGGTCATTCCGTTCTATAAGGAACATGGTGCTTGGTCGGCCAAAATGGACGAGGTGCAGAAAAGGCTGCTGGCAATGAACCCGTAAGTTGAGACTCACACGTCTTGAACGATTTGCATGGTTTGACCTATTTGAACACCAAACAATGAGTGACGAGCTCGCAGCGTCTCCCGGCCGTTTCCGCTCTCTCAGTGGCGGCCCGGCCAAACTCCTTCGCGCCCTGCTGATCTCCCTCACGGTTTTGGGCTCCCTATGGGCGCTCGAAGTTCACAACTACTTTCAGATCACTTTTTTCAAGCAACAGTATTTGGCGCTGTTTCTCGCACTTGCGCTCGCTAGTGTTTTTATCGCGGTCAAAGCTTATACAAAGCAACCGGCCGATGGCGTTCCTTGGTACGACTGGCTGCTCGCGCTCGGCGGATTGGCGATCGGACTTTACGTCACCGTTCTGTATCCAACCATCGCTTACCGGCTGGGCGTCCTCTCGCCCGACCGCTGGATCTTCGGCGGGCTCGCGCTCGTTATAATTCTCGAAGCCACCCGGCGCGTTGCCGGCGGGACGCTCGCGTGGCTGGCGCTCGGGGTCATTCTCTATACCAAATTTGCCGAAGGGCTGCCCGGGATTTTCTACGCCAAGAGCGCATCGTGGGCGCGGATCGCGAGCTACCTTTACCTTGACTCCAACGGCATGCTGGGTCTGCCGCTCGACGTCGCTGCGGGCGTCGTAGTCGCCTTCATCCTTTTCGGTCAAGCTCTCTATGCGGTCGGCGGTGACAAATTTCTCACCGATCTCGCGCTGATCGCCACGGGCCGTTATAGAGGAGGTCCTGCCAAAGTGTCCGTGGTTTCCTCAGCGCTGTTCGGCACGGTCTCGGGCAGCGCAGTGGCCAACGTCGTTGTCGACGGTGCCATTACCATCCCTTTAATGAAGCGTACCGGCTTTCCCGCGCACATGGCTGGGGCCATCGAGGCCGTGGCGTCCAACGGCGGGCAAATCATGCCGCCGGTCATGGGTGCGGCGGCGTTCTTAATGGCGGAGTTTTTGAACATTCCCTACGGTCAAGTCGCGCTGGCGGCGGCGATTCCAGCTTGTCTTTACTATTTGGCCCTCTTTACCCAAATCGATCTCGAGGCCGCCAAACGCGGCTTGCTTGGATTGCCCGCGGAGCAGATTCCTAAGTTTCGCAATGTTATTCGTTTGGGCTGGGTCTTCTTGATTCCTCTGGCGTTTCTGGTTTACACGCTCATGGTCGAGAATTGGGAAGCCGGCAAATCCGGAATGTTCGCCGTCGTCGCGGTATTCATCGTCGGCGCCATTCAGAAAGAAACTCGGCCGTCATTCAAGAAACTTGTTACCGCCTTTGAAGAGACCGGCAAAACCTTGCTCGATATTGCTGTCATCACCGCTCTAGCGGGTATTGTGATCGGCGCTTTGCATCTCTCCGGCTTTACTTTCAAAATCTCCCTGTTGCTCGTGACTCTCTCCGGCAACAATGTTTTTCTTCTCTTGCTGATTACGGCGCTCGGCTGCCTGTTTCTCGGCCTGCCGCTACCCACGACGGTCGTTTACATCACGCTGGCGGTCTTGGCGGCACCTGCTCTCGTGCAATTGGGGATTCCGCCGTTGGCGGCGCATCTGTTCTTATTCTATTTCGGCATGGTTTCATTGATCACGCCACCCGACTGCCTTCCCGTGTACATCGCAGCCTCGATCGCCCGCGCCAACTTTTGGCAAACCGGCTGGACTGCCATGCGGCTCGGCATCGCCGCCTACTTCGTCCCGTTTATCTTCGCATTGCACCCGCCGCTGATTCTGATGGGAAGTTTGAAAGAGATTCTCATCGCGATCACCACCGCCGCCATCGGCGTGATCATGCTCGGTGCGGGTTGCGCCGGTTACCTATTCCGCCCGTTGAGTTGGACGATGCGCGGACTCCTCTGGCTCGCAAGCTTGCTCCTACTGCTCCCGTCGACCAGCAATGTCCTTCTTCTCGCCGATTTCGTCGGCTTCACCCTCGGCGCGGCCATCGTCGCGTGGGAATGGAGCCGTCGCTCGGAGCGTGCTCTTGCGTTCACTCAACCCAACACGAGCGAGCCGTGAGAAATTCAGGTGGAATCGTGTCAAGAATAATAAAACTGCTCAGCGCGGGCGCAGTTGAGCCCGGGCTGGTGAAAGTCGTTGCAGCGTTTCGGCGCGAGACCGGCAACGACGTAAACGTCGTCTTCGCGACTGCGCCGGCGATCCGCAAACGCCTGGGCGAAGGCGATGCGGGGGATGTCGTAATCGCGCCGACGGATTTACTCGACGAGTTGGTCAAAGCCGGAAACGCTCAGGCGGCGAAGCGCGTGATCGTCGGCCGGATCGGGGTCGGCGTTATGGTGCGCGGCGGCGCGCCGCTGCCGAAAATCGCCACGGTG
>Ga0137370_10001192_pt1 | contig 10677 bp, 10 predicted proteins | sample SagtaG_11_FD_104920 | JGI IMG/M metagenome (GOLD analysis project Ga0137370, IMG submission 104920) | Vadose zone soil microbial communities from Sagehorn Ranch, Mendocino, California, USA - Sage1_R_20_16 metaG | ecosystem: Environmental > Terrestrial > Soil > Vadose zone | place: USA... | reverse complement strand
CGAGCGGACTCTTTCCCCTGCCGCCCGATCCCCTTGGTCTGAGTACCGCTGGGTCCGGCGCGCCGCCTGCCCGTGCCCCATTAAATCTGGCGTCGAAGCTCAAGCTGCTGGGGGTGGTGATCGGCGATCATGAGGGGATCTCGGCCATCGTTGAAGAACTTTCCAGCAAACGCCAACTATTTTTCAGGTTGCATGAGCAAATACCCGATGTGGGTGAGATCAGCGAAATCCGGCGGGACGGGATGGTCGTTCGTCAGGGCGATCAACAGGAGTTGCTCGAACTCGCCGCCTCACAGACCGAGAAGCTCCCGTCTGCCCCAGTACCAGCGGGAGTAGCCGTAGCGCCGGTGCCCGGGAGTCCCCTCCGTACTGTGCTCGATCGGAGAGAAGTTGAACAAGCGATGGGCGATCTGCCCAAGTTATTGTCCCAGGCGAGAGCCGTACCCTATCTGGTGAATGGAACAATGAACGGGTTCCGTCTGGATTATATTGCCCCATCAAGCTTTTATGAGAAGATCGGTTTGAAATACGGGGACGTCCTTCAGCAAGTCAATGGCGTGGACATTCGTGATCCTGGTACGATGCTCTCGCTCTTCCAGCAGCTTCGCAACGAGAAGACCGTTAAACTTGATGTCTTGCGTAACAATCAACGAACCGCGATGACATTCGACATTCGCTAAGTCCCCTGTATCCTCCTCTGTTGCAGCCCCTTTCTGCTTTGAACAACAGGCTGTCGTTCTCAGCTTCTAATGTAGGCAGGATTCGGAAGGCATGCCTCTCAGAACGGCTAGCAGGATGCTGAAAAAGTCCGCCAGCGGCGTTCTCGCTTCGCTCAGAAGCTCAACGTACCGAAGCGTACGCCGTCGCCTCTTCGCTCGCTGCGGCCTTGCTGGACAGCCTTTATGAGCATCCTGCGCGCGGTTCTCCTGTTGTCCTAGATGCGCGGGCCACTGAATTTCCACCGTGCCACAATAGGTGTTCCGCAGGCTGATAGAGTGAAGAGGCCTTCGTGAGCTTGTCAGAGAGATCCGGTAGAGAGTATTCTTTCCCACGCCAAAGGCTTGTGGGCTTGTCCCAAGGCGGACGGGCTCTCCCATGGATTAACCATCCATCATTGTGTGTTCTGTGATGAACAACGAACATTCCGGCCGGCCGCTGTTAGGAGCGATCCTCGAAGACAAATTTGGCTTGACTGAAGCCAAATTGCTTGAGGCGATTAATATTCAAGAGACCAAGGGGGGGCGTCTAGGGGAAATCTTGATCCGACTCAGAGGGATTACCGAAGATCAACTCCTCCAGGCACTTGCCATTCAATTTGAAATTCCCTGGCTCGCGAATCTTGATGTGAGCCAGGTCGACCATGAATGGGTCAAAAGGGTTCCGATTCACTTTGCCCGCCGCTATCACGTGCTCCCTCTCAAGACCGAGGATGGATCTGTGCTTGTGGCGACGACCGATCCCATGGAAACGGCTGCGATGGACGACCTTCGACTGTTGCTCGGCCTTCCGATCAAACCGGTGCTGACGAGCAGTTTGTCGCTCCTGGCCTGCCTGAATCGTGTGTATGATGAAGCGGCGAGTCCTGCAGGGGCAGAGCAAGTCATGGAGGATATGGCGGCCAGCGAGAGCCTGGATCAAATTGCTCACAAGTTGGATGAACCACAGGACCTCCTCGATGCCACAGACGAAGCCCCCATCATTCGGTTAGTCAATTCCGTGCTCTTCCAAGCGGTGAAGCAGCGAGCGAGCGATATTCATTTCGAATCCTTCGAACGGGGGCTGGTCGTTCGGTATCGCATCGACGGGGTACTCTATCCCGTTTTAACCCCCCCCAAACATCTGCAAGCGAGTATTATTGCACGATTGAAAATCATGGCTGGTCTGAACATCGCGGAGAAACGATTGCCGCAGGATGGCCGATTTCGGATTCGGACTGCAGGTAAGGATGTCGATCTCCGTGTCTCGGTGCTGCCGACCTCACATGGCGAACGGGTGGTCCTACGTCTGTTGGAGAAAGAGAACCGTCTCCTGAATTTGTCTGAGATGGGTTTTACGCAGGATCGGTTGGGAATCATCCAGCAGCTGATCCAGTTGTCACACGGCATCATTCTCGTAACCGGGCCGACCGGAAGCGGGAAGACGACGACGCTCTATGCAGCATTGACTCACATCAATGCGCCGGACAAGAACATCATTACCGTCGAAGATCCGGTGGAATATCAGCTCCTCGGCGTGGGCCAGATGCAAGTAAATCCCAAGATCAACCTGACGTTTGCCGCGGGACTGCGGTCGATTCTCAGGCAAGACCCCGATGTCATCATGATCGGCGAAATACGCGATCGTGAAACCGCCGAAATCGCCATTCATGCCTCACTCACGGGGCATTTGGTCTTCTCCACGCTCCATACCAACGATGCAGCGAGCGCAGCCACACGATTGATCGACATGGGCATCGAACCATTTCTCGTCGCCTCCTCGGTGGTGGCCGTCTTAGCGCAACGGCTCCTGCGGCAGGTCTGTTCGGACTGCAAGCACCCCTATCACCCGGACGATGAAGAACTGATTCGGCTCGGGATCGTCCCGCCGAGGGTACGCCCCACATTCTATCGTGGAGTCGGATGCCAGACCTGTGCCCAAACCGGTTATCGAGGCCGAACAGGCATTTTTGAACTCCTCGTGCTGGACGATGAGATCCGACGCCTGATCGGCAACAAGGCGGACTCGACGTCGATCCGTCAAGCGGCAATGGCGAAGGGGATGGTGACGTTGAAAGATGAAGGGGCAGAGAAAGTGTTTCACGGGGTGACGACGACCGAGGAGTTGATGCGAATTACCCAACAGGAAGTCGAGATCTAGCAGGATGCCCGTCTATCATTATAAAGGCTATCGAAACGACGGCGGAGCCGCAACCGGCATCATCGATGCCGAGAGCTCGAAGGTGGCGCGCGTGAAATTGCGGAACGTCGGCGTATTTCCCACCGATATGGTGGAACAAGGCTCTGCCACGGTCAGCTCAACTATGGGCATTTCTGGCAGATCCTCTGCTGGAATCGGGCGCCTCCCTGCCCTCAGCACGACCGATGTGGCGATGATGACCCGGCAGTTGGCGACGTTGCTGGTGGCTGGTCTTCCGCTGGTCGAAGCGCTTAGCGTGATGGTGGATCAAACCGAAAAGAAATCGGTGAAGAGCCTCATGGCCGATATCCGCGAAGAAATCCGTGGTGGGGCGTCCTATAGTGCCGTGTTGGAGCGCCACCCTCGGGAGTTCTCCCAGATTTACGTGCACATGGTGCGGGCCGGTGAAGCCAGCGGAGCGTTGGATCAGATCTTATTCCGCCTTGCAGAGTTTCTGGAAAAGCAGTTGGCGCTCAAGCACAAAGTGACGAATGCCATTCTGTATCCTGCCCTGATGTTGATCGTCGGTGTCTCGGTGCTATTTTTCCTTATGACCTTTGTCGTGCCGAAAATCACCGCCGTCTTTACAAGTTTGAAGCAGGCCCTCCCCTGGCCGACAGTCGTGCTGATGAACATCAGCCATTTTCTTGCAGACTATTGGGCGGTGATTCTTGGTGGGGTGGGTGTGATTGTGTGGGCGGTGCGCCGGGCGATGAAGACGGAATCGGGACAGCTCACGGCCGACCGATGGCTGCTGAAGCTTCCGCTCATCGGCGAGGTTGCCCGTATGGTCGCCATCTCGCGGCTCACGAGCACGTTGGCCACCATGTTGGCGAGCGGTGTGCAGTTGTTGGATGCCATGGGTGTCGCGAAGCGTGTGATGAGTAATCGTGTGCTGGAACATGCGGTTGAGGGGGCCCGACAGAATATACGTGAAGGAGAGACGATTGCCGAACCGTTGAAGCGCAGCGGAGAATTCCCCGCGCTGGTCACCCACATGATTGCGGTCGGCGAACGGAGCGGTGAAATGGAGGAGATGCTTCGTCGAATCGGACAAATTTATGATGGAGAAGTGGAAAGAGTCATTACGCGGTTCACGTCGCTTCTCGAACCGATCATGATCTTGGTCATGGGTGTCGTGGTGTTCTTTATTGTGGTGGCGATCTTGCTGCCTATCTTTGAGATGGGACAGATGGTCCGCTAGAGCCAGCGATCAGTGATGGGTATAACGGGAGGTGTTCGATGAGTGGAAGAGAGCAGGTCGAGGGCAAGAGGACGATGTGGAGCAGGCGACACCGGCATCGAAGCTTCCTCGATTCACGCCTCGCGCCTCGCGCCTGCGGTGGAGCCGCTGGTTTTACGTTCATCGAGATCATGGTCGTGGTGGCCATTCTCGCAATCCTCGCCGCCTTGGTTATCCCTCGCATCATGGGACGGACCGATGATGCCAAGCGCACGGCGGCAAAAGTTCAAATCAGAAATATCGAAGGTGCCTTACAGCTCTACAAGCTTGACAACGGTGTCTATCCCTCGACTGAACAAGGATTGAAGGCCTTGGTGGAAAAACCTTCGGTCGGGGTGATCCCAAAGAAGTGGAAGATCGGTGGATATCTTCCAAAACTTCCGGAAGATCCCTGGGCCAACCCCTATAAGTATCTGAGTCCCAGTCAGAAAGGTGATTATGAGCTTATCTCCCTTGGAACGGATGGAGAAGTGGGTGGCGAAGGGATCAATGCAGATATCACCAATTGGAATCTGGATAAAGATTAAGCCGGCAATGATCATAGGTCATTCGTCATCTTGTGAAACACACCGGTCGCGCACGTCTCGCCTTTCGCGCTTGTCCCGCATCTCACACTTGACGCCTCACTCCTTACGGTCCTCACGTGGATTCACCATTTTGGAAATTATCATTGTGCTTTTCTTGCTCGTCGGTTTGCTGGGTATCGTCTTGCCTCGAATGTCGCTGGAAGAAAACCTGGGCTCTGTTGGCCGGCGGATGGTCGGAACTGTGCGATCCCTTCAGAGCCTGGCCATGTTGACCCAAAAGACGGTGCGCCTGTACGTTGATATAGACCAAGGGGTCTACTGGCCGGTGATCCTGGATGGGAACCAAGAAAAAGTGCCGACTGACGCCACCTGGGCCACGCCGTTGACCCTCCCAGCCGCCATTCGCGTTTCGGATGTCCTGGTGAGTCAGGGGAAACAAGAATCCGGTCGGGTCGATCTGTTTTTCTACCCCACTGGAAGGATTGATCCAGCGACGATGCATTTGGTGGATACGCGCAACAACATTCTGGCCATTGCCATTGAGCCGGTTACAGGAGCGATCCGCATGAGCGATGAGCGGATTGAGCCTCCCAGGCCATTCACAATTCTCGATCGTGTGAGACCATTGCTGCAGACTGTACGATAACCACGTCAACGCGGAAAAAGCTCTGTCATCGCAGGATGTGCTTCTTATGGAGAGTGAACGGGGTTTCACGTTATTGGAAGTATTAATCGCGCTCGGCATTCTCGCACTGGCGCTGCCGATCTTATTGGGACTTCGCAATTGGGATCTGGACCTTCATGCGAGAGCCAAGGAACTCACGACTGCCACTATCCTCGCGCAGGAAAAGTTGGTCGAGACGGAGTTGGGGACGCTCTTGCCCCTCGGTGAAACAGGCGGAGAATTTCAGTCGACCCCCCTGGGATCGCAAGCCACCGCCGAGATCACGAATCGCCCGTCGAATTATCGCTGGAAGCGGATTGTGTCCACCACACCATTGCCGATCGTGCGGGAAGTCAAGATTCAGGTTCTGTGGCCGCGGGGAACAGCGGAAGAAATGGTCGAGGTCAGTACCTATGTGTTTTCGACAGGCGCCACGGGGTTCTGAGGGCGGGTTTACCCTGATCGAGATCCTGCTGGCGGTGTCTCTGGTCGCCATGATGGCCACCTTGGTCTTTGGGTCCCTTTATGTCACGATAGGCGCAATCGACGCGGCACGGGCAAACTCAGCCAATGAGCAGATCGTTCGCAGTACCTTACGTGTTATGACCGATGAGCTGTCAGTCGGCGAGGGCCGCCCGACCTTTCCTTGGACGGGGATCAACGGCCAGCAGGACGGTCAGCCTGCGGATTCGGTCGCCTTTCTCACTATGGGCCAGTTTCGAGGGGCAGAGTCGGCCAACGATACCGAACTGGTTCGTATCGTCTATACCAGAGAGGGCGATCGCCTCCTTCGATTCGTGCGAAGGAATCTCTACGGTCTGACTGACGAATCCATCGAGCAAGTCGAGCTGGCCACCAAGGTAAAAGGGTTCAACGTGCGCTATTACGACAGCAGGAGCAATCTCTGGTTGGATGAGTGGGATGGCCGTGGGCACGGGTCTCCGAAAGCGATCTTAATTGAACTGACGCTGCTCCAAGAAAAAGCGGAACTCCAGACCGTTCGCCAGTGGGTGGCGGTGGGGGCATCATGAGGACCTGGCCGTTTAGCTGGCCTGAGACACTGAAGTTAAAAGGCCCTCTGGGTTGGGGGCTGGCGTCGCTGGCCTGCTTCATCGTATTTCTGTTCCTGACCTTTCCCTATGGCCCACTCCAGAACCGCCTGTTGAACGAACTCAATCGGGCGAGTGGATGGGAGATTCGTGCCGCGGATTGGTCGGTAGGCCTTCCCATGACCATTGAGTGGCGGGATCTCGTCCTGGCTGGACCGACAATTGGGACGATTCCAGTTGAAGCCGTGCGGGCAACAATTGGGGTCTTGCAGGTATTTTTAGGGCGGCTGGTGATAGACTACGTCGTCCAACTACCGGGAGGGGCGCAAGCTGGCGTTGGGCGCGCCTCGGGGTCTCTGACTGCGGCCTCGTGGACCTTACAAGGTCCTGTCGCCGTCAATGGCCATCTCCAGCAGCTGGATCTTGCGACAGTCCTAAAACCCTATGTGAGCCGGGGGACAGTCCAGGGAGATTTCATGCATCAATGGAACAGTACACAAGGCGACCATGCTGCCGTTAAAGGGGAAGGGACCGTGAAGGTTGAAATCAAAGACCTCGCAGTCGAACGGATCGTTGCAGGCACCTCCTCGATCCCCTCGCTCACGTTCGGCCAGATCCAAGCCTCGCTCGCTTGCCGCGATGACGCATGCGACGTCACGGAATTGAAGGGAGACGGTGTGGACGGATCGTTTACGGCCCATGGGCATGTGATGTTGCGGCAGCCGGTGCAGCAGAGCCTTCTGGATCTCACAGTGACAGTGATTCCCGGCGCCGGATTTGCCCAAAAAGCTGCGAGCCTTTCGCTGCCGCCGTTCCAGCCTGGAACCCCCGTTACATTCAAGCTGGTGGGGCCGATCATGAATGCGAAAGTAGCGCTCTAAGCAGGATGTTGAAAAAGTGTGTCACCGGAGTTGGACGGTTACGGATGAGGTCGAGGCTGAGAAAGCAAAAAGTCAGTTCAACGCTTAAGCTTTCACCTCGACCTCAGCCTGCTAATGGTGCTGACTGACGCGAGGATGTCGTGAAGAGGGTGAGGAAGGAACAGGGTTGTCGATGATTGCTGAATGTGTCGGACTCGATATCGGACAGACGGCCTTCAAGGCCGTGCGGTTTCGCCGACGTCTGACAGGGCGTGAATCGGTTGAATATTTCCACCTGCCGGTTCCCTATGGGCGTCAGGAACAAACGGAGCCTGCGCATCGCGCGACCATGCTCAGAAATTTCCTCTGGCAGCATGGGTTGTATGGCAGTGGGGAGATTGTCACCGCACTCCCCTGCCAGGATGTGTTTGTCAGAACCCTCTCCTTCCCTTTTCGCGATGCCTCCAAGCTGGCACAAGTCGTCCCGTTCGAGATGGAAAATCTGATTCCTATGCCCTTGGAGGACGTCATGGTCGGCAGTGTGTTGTTGCCGGCGCGAGAATCCCAGGAAGGGACCGCGAAAGCCAACGGGTCCGACGTCCTCGTCACCGCAGCACCCAAAGCAAAAATTGCTGAACATTTGCGGTTTATGGCCTCCGCGGATCTGAACCCTTCTGTGATCACGCTTGACGGCATGGCCTTGTTTTCTGTCAGCCAGTTTCTGAAGGAAGAAGGGGCCCAGGTCCCCGGCGACATGGCGATCATCGATGTCGGAGCCTCGAAGACGACCTTGTGTCTTGTGCACGAAGGTCGTCCCGTGCTGTTGCGGACCCTGTTGTGGGGCGGAAATCATCTCACCCTTGCGCTCGCCGTTCGCTATGCCTGCAACTTCGCCGAAGCGGAACGACGGAAGCGGACCATGGTCGTACAGGAAGTCGATGCCTGGCTCGAACCGGTCCTCAAAGAGTTGCGCGTCTCCCTCCATGCCTACGAAAGCACCGTCCATCAACGGTTGACTCATTGTTGGGTATCGGGCGGCGGCTCTAAATTGAAAGAACTGGGTGGGCATATGGCGCAGCAACTGGGCTTGCTCCCGGTCGGCCCGCGGCAAGGATTTGGATCGAGTTGTCCCCGCGCGTTTTCCATCGCATTTGGATTGGCGATCCATCCGAACATTGTCCGCCCCCGCTGGAAGTCTCGGCTGGTGGGATCAGGTCTCGCTCTGGACTTCAAAGCCGGCAGCGATGCCGCCTCGGCCACAACAGATGTCTCGAAACGGGATCGACAGTTGACTTTGTGGGGCGGACTCATCCTGGCAGTTCTGGTGCTTATGGATCTCTCCATGCGCGTCGTGCTCAAGGATTCGACAGTCAAGGACCTCAAACACGGGCTCCAGGCGCAATACGAGCAATCATTTGGTCCAGGCGCCAGCCCTGGTGAGGAGTTGGACCAGGCACGGTATCGAGTTTCGCAGCTGGAGAAAAGTCTCTCGATCGTCGACGGCAGAGGCTACAACGTCCTTGCCGGCCTTGCAGAACTGGTGAAACATATGCCGCCAGGCATACCATTGAAGGTACGAGACTTGACGATCGACGGGACCAGCATCCATTTGGAGGGAGAAACTACGACCTTCGATGCGATCGAGAAGATCAAGCAGGCCTTTGTGGCAGACGAGACCTTTCATGACGTCTCCATCAGCGATACCCGTGTCGGGGCCGTGCCGAACCAGGTTGTGTTTCGTCTCACCTATACGGTGCAACAGCCATGATGCAGATGCTGAAGGAACGGTGGCAGCATTTCTCACAACGAGAGCGCCTCATCGTGTCTGCAGGCGGGGCCATGGTCGCAGCAGCGCTGGTCTTTCTGCTGATCATCGATCCGCTCATGGCGACGATCGACAAACTCGATCGACAAGCGAAACGGAAAGCAAAAGACAGCCAGGAACTTGCGCTTATCGCGCAGGAGTACGTGATCAAGCAGGCGCGGATTGCCAAACTCGAACAACGCATGCCGAGCCCGCCGGCCCAGTTTTCGTTGCTGGCGTTCATGGAAGAAGCGACGACGGCGACGCAGATTCGCGATCGCATCGTCGGCATGCAGCCGCAGGCCCCCATCGTCATTCAGGGCTATCAGGAAACCGCTGTCGACATTCGGCTGGACGGAGTCTCGCTCCCCCAGCTGCTCGCGCTGCTGGTGGCTATCGAGCAGGCCCCCTATGACGTTCGGGTGCATCATCTGCAGATGAAACCCGAATTCGATAAGTCGGTCTATCTTGACGCCACGCTGAGAATCGTGTCCTATGGGAAAGTCTGATGAACGTGGTATCGCCCTCCTTCTCACCCTCCTGGTTCTCACCCTCCTGGTTGCGCTGATTCTCGAGTTCGATGCCGAGGCGAGGAGGGAATACCGGGACGCTGCGGCCTTTCGCGATAACTTCAAAGCGACCGTGCTGGCGCGAGCGGCGGTGCAGGCAGCCCGTGGCGTCTTGCAGCAAGACTTCCTCAAGGACAAGCAAACGGGAGAATTTTTCGACGCCCCCACCGACTTGTGGGCCCTTCCCATCACGAATTATGCCATCGGCGACGGCCTGCTGACCGCCCAAATCGAGGATGAACGGGGCAAGCTGAACCTGAACGACCTGGCAGGCGAAGACCCCATCGCCAAGAATAAAAAGGTGCTAAGGGTCAAGCGGCTCTTCGAGCTCCTGCAGATCAATCCGGATCTCGTAGATGCGATTGTCGATTGGGTGGATGCGGACGAGAAGCCTGAACCGGCCGGCGCAGAGAGCCTCTACTATCAAACGCTGCATCCGTCCTACCGGGCGGCCAACGTTCCACTGCAGACACTCTTGGAGTTGCGATTGATTAAGGGGATGACGCCCGACATCATCGCGAAACTCTCAAAGCTCGTGACCGTCTATCCGCCAGACGGACAAAGCAAGGTGAATCTGAACACCGCCGACCCCCTCGTGATCCAGGCCCTCGATCCTCGTATTACGCAAGGTATGGCTATGGAAATCGTCCAGGCTCGTCCCTTCAAGAAGAACATTCAAGATTTGGATCGCGTGAGTAGTTTTGAGGACATCGGGAAGCAACTCCGGGATCTGTACGACATCAAGAGCGACCTCTTCTTGGCCCGCATGATGGTAACGGTGAACGAAGTGACCAGGAATGCGACCGTCGTGCTCCAGCGCGATCAGAATGGAACAGGCTCGGTGTTGTACTACCGCGTCCTCTAGCACGTGTCATTCTAATCCCGCGCTGGCAACCAAAGAGACCTCTGACCGGCTGCGATAACGGGCTCATCTCGCTCCCAGGTCGCACTGCCCTCAGCCGGACAGCCGGCGTTGAAAGCTGACACTTCGGCGACGAATGCAACAGAATCTGTGAGTGACTTTCCCCTGCAAATCCGCGAACTCACCAGCGCCAATCTTGATCTG
>Ga0137370_10001188_pt1 | contig 10693 bp, 9 predicted proteins | sample SagtaG_11_FD_104920 | JGI IMG/M metagenome (GOLD analysis project Ga0137370, IMG submission 104920) | Vadose zone soil microbial communities from Sagehorn Ranch, Mendocino, California, USA - Sage1_R_20_16 metaG | ecosystem: Environmental > Terrestrial > Soil > Vadose zone | place: USA... | reverse complement strand
TTTCAACCAGGCAAGCTGCTCGCCCCCGATGCGCGCCGCCGGGTCGGAAACGTTGTCGATCGCGATGAAGTGCACGCCCTTGTGGTCGAAGCTGTAGTAGCTCGCGCCGAAAAACTCCTTCCACGCCCGCCCGTTGTCGAGCGCGGCGTCGTGCTCACCCGGCATGAAGCGCACGTTCTTGTTCTTGAGGTCCTTGACGATGTCGCGAAACTCGGCCAGGCGCCGCCTTCTCTCCTTCGGATCGTCCGTGGTATGCGTGAGGTCGCCGGTGAAGACGATGAAGTCGGGCTCGACCCCGAGGCTGTTCACCGCCGCGACCGCCTTCGGCAGCGTGCCGCCCGCGTCAGGATTCACGACCGGCCCGTTGAAGCCCCAGTGCGTGTCGGAAAGCTGGACGAAGTAGAAGTCGCCTTCCGCCGCGCCGGCGAACCTGGCGCCTGCGAGACCCGAGGCGAACACAACGCCGCCCAGCCCCGCCAGCTTCAGAAATTCCCTGCGATCAATAGACTGCCGCATTTCGGTCTCCTGGTTAGGAAGTAGGAAGCCGGCTCGACGCCGACCACAACCTGCAAGACCCGGGCGGCGACCGTTTTATTCCCGAATTAGCCGGCCGTAAGAAAGGCGCCGGATTGCGGCGCCTTTTTGTGGAGACAACGGGTCGACCTCGGCGGCTTAGCCGGGAAAGTCTCTTTCACTCGGCGCGACGTAGACCGTCACGCTGTGGTTGACGAAGCCCGCCGGGGCAAGCTGAATCAGGTCGAACGGGCGAGGCTGAGCCATGCCGTCGAAGTACCAGGTGAATTCGCGGCCGTTCGAAACGAAGCGAATGACTTCATAGTGATTCACGTTGACCCACTTGGTTTTGTCGTCGATGGTGATCGTGCGGTCGGCGACGGCGGTGACGATCGCGCGCTCGGCGGAGGGCGCCTGGGCCGGCTCGCCGAAAAGGTCGGTGGGTTTCAACGCGGCGCCCGCGGACAGACTCGCCGCGGAAAGGGTCAATACAGCAATACTGCGGAAGAGCGGCTTCATGTGATTCTCCATTTCGATGGTTAGGATGGGTGTCCGATCGGCGCGTCTGAGATGGACCGCGCCGAAAGTACAAGCTGCAAGACCCGGTGCGGCACAGGTCTATTCCCGGAATAAATCACCCAGGACATCGGTAATGCGGGGAGGACCGAACGCTATTCCTTCCCAACTATCGAAATGGAGATTCACATGAAACGACTCATCCCGACCCTTGCCTTGCTGACGCTTTCCGCAGCCAGCTTGACCACCACCGCCAAAGTGACCGAGGCGGATATGCTCGGCAACGCCGCGCAACCGTCGGCCGCGCAGCGCACCATCGTCATCGACAACAAAACGAAGTGGATCACCGTGGAGCATGACGAGGTCGTCAGGTTCCTGTCGAACGGCCAGGAATTCGCCTGGACCTTCAAAGGCATGTCTTCCTCGTTCGAGTTGAACAAGATCGCACCCGCCGGCGCTCTCGACCGGGCCCTGAAAGTCTACGTCTGGCCCAATGCACGGGATCTCGCGGACAAGGGATAGCTGACCGCGGAGGCATCCTGGAAGCGTTTCTCGTTTCGGCCGGAATCGTCGCCCTCGCGGAAATCGGCGACAAGACGCAGCTCCTCGCGCTCGTGCTCGCGGCGCGCTACCGGCGTCCGGTTCCCGTGATTCTGGGAATTCTGGTGGCGACGCTCGCCAACCACGCTCTCGCCGCCTGGCTCGGCGCGGGCGTCGCGGCGGCGCTCGGCCCGGCGGCGCTGCGCTGGATTCTGGGCTTGTCGTTCCTCGCCATGGCGGCGTGGACGCTGGTGCCCGACAAGCCGGAAAAGGAAAGACTGCAAAGCGCGCGCCTCGGTGCGTTCGCCGCGACGCTCCTCGCCTTCTTCCTTCTGGAGATGGGCGACAAGACGCAGATCGCCACCGTCGCCCTGGCCGCGCGCTATGCCTCGATCGCCGCGGTCGTCGCCGGCACGACCCTCGGCATGATGCTCGCCGACGTCCCGGCGGTGTACGTCGGCGAGCGCATTCTCAGGCGGGTGCCGGCGAAAACGATGCACCGGGTCGCCGCGGCGAGCTTTGCGCTGCTCGGCGCGCTCGCTCTCATCGACGCCGGTTGAGCCGCGAGGCTAGCCCGTAGTATCCTATCTGCACTCGCACCGCCTGCGCGGCGGACCCTCACAATAGCAAGGGGAAATCATGACTAAGCCCGTTGTAAGAATCGCCCCCAACAACCCGGTGTTCGACCTGCCCGTGATCGTCGGTATCGAGGAAAGGCTGTTCGAGAAGGCGGGGCTGGACGTGAGTTTCTCGGCGACCTACGCCGACCGCGAGCGCGACAGCGCCGAGAAGCCGGTCCTCTCGCGCTTGAAGGAGCAGATGTTCGAGTGCGGCTCGGCCGACAGCTACAACGTGTGCGAGTGGGCGAGCATCGACCGCCTCGAGCGCGGCAATCGCGGCGGCAGCATCGCGGCCCTGCGCGCCGCGGTCGCTGCGCAGGCGATCCTGACTTTCGACGAAAAGCTGCAGACCCCGCGCGACCTGTCCGACGTTCCCGTGGTGGTGCAGGAGCTCACCGGATCGCACTATACGACGCTGCAGATGCTGGAGAGCGCCGTAGGGCGCGAGCACGTCAAGATCCAGAGCGGCAGCCTGCCGTACAAGCGCTGGGAGGGTCTAAGGAACCGCACGTATCGTGCGGTCGCGGTGATGGAGCCCTTTATCAGCCTCGGGCTGAAGGAGGGCGCGCACATCATCGCCGCCTCGTTCTACCGCGGCGGCGAAGTGGTCGCGGCCGAGCTGACGCCGGAGGAACGCAAGGCTTACTACGACGCGGAGAACCAGGCGGTGGATCTCATCAACGGCGACTTCTACAAGTACGCGCATCACGTCGCCGCGGCCGCGAAAGGCGCCTTGCAGCCGCGCGAGCTGCTGCGCGCCTTCGTCCACTACAAGCACGTCGACTACTACGATCCGGCGCTGTTCAACCGCGCCTACGACTGGATGAAGGCCCGCGGAATGACCGAGGGCCAGAGCCAGCACGCGGCCCTGGTCGTCGGCTGACCTGAGTCGTCGTTTCTAGCTCTCCAGGCCGAGGAACCTCGCCGGGTTCCTCTTCACCATGAGGTCGATGTCGGCCTGCGACAGGCCCTCGCGCTTCATGCCGTTCACCATCATCTCCATGCCGTCCGGATGCGTGGGCGTGCCGTTCTGCCCGAGGTCGCTGGAGAGGATGAAATGCGCTGCGCCGACTTCCTTGATCACCTTGGCGATGTCGGCAAAGGAGACGCGGCGCCAGCTGCGCAGGAACGGCCAGTAGGACTGCGGTCCGTGGATGTCGTTGAGGAAGCAGTACTCGATGTAGGCGCCCATGGCGACCGCCTGCTTCACCTGCGCGAGCGTCATCCCCGGAACCTCGGCCATCGCGTGGGTGACCACGACGTTCTTCACGCCGAGCTCTTTCGCCCGCTTGATCACCGCGAGCGACTCCTCGGGCGCGACATGCCCGGTCGCGAGCGAAAGGTTCTCCCGGGCGATGATCTTGAGCACCTCCTCCATTTCCGGAAACACCTTGCCGTTCGCCGCGACCTTGAGCCCTTCGCCGGGTTCCTTGAGGATCTTATGCTGGTTATCGGCGTCGAAGGTCGGCAGCCACACCACCTTGCCGCGGCCGCCCGACATGCGGTGAAACCACTCGACTGCGAGCGGATTCACGCCGCCCACGGCGCGGTTGAGCGCGATGCCACCCCAGACCTCTATTCCCGGAACGGTGCGCATGACCAGGGCCGCGCGGGCGGCGGTGGGCGCGACGTGGTTCTTCAGCACGATGCCGCGCATGCCCTTGCGCGCCGCGATGCGCGCAATATCGAAATCATCCAGGCTGCGGTTGAACGCGTCCGGATCGCTGTGAACGTGAATGTCGATCGCTCCCGCGGCGGGGCTCACCCTCGGCGGCGGCGGCGGGAAACCGGTCTGCGCGAACAGCACGATGGAAAACGCGAGTGCGGACGCGCCCGCGCAAACAGCCGTCCAAGTCTTGAAGCCCTTCATGATGTTCCTCTTTTTGTCAGAACTTCATCGCTCGCTGGACCGCGGGCCGCGCGGCCATTTCATCCGCCCAGCGCGCGACGTTGGCAAAGCCCTCGAGCAGAGCCGGTTGCGCCGCCTTCATGCGCGCGACCACGCCGTAGAGCGCAAAGTCGGCGATGGTCACCTCGCCGCCGGCACAGTAGCGCTGTTTTGCGAGCCTGCCGTCCCAGACCTTCATGTAGTTGTTCCACATAGATTTGAACGTTTCGATCGCCGGCCCGTGTTGGTCCTTGGCGCGGGACAGTGTGAAGATCGCGGTGACCATGGCGCTCATGTCGCTCGCCGCGCTCGCGAGCGCCTGCCAGAACGCGGGCCGCGCCGCGGGATCCTTCGGCAGGAACTTGCCCGATTTCTCGGCGCAGTACAGCAGCACCGCGACCGACTGCGAAAGCGTCACCGGCTTTCCGCCCGGGCCATCGCTATCGACGATCACCGGGATCTGCCCGTTCGGGTTCATGGCGAGGAACGAGGGCGATTTCTGCTCGCCTTTGCCGAGGTCGAGGGGATGGAACTTGTAGGCGAGGCCGCATTCTTCCAGCCCGATGCGCGCGCGCATGCCGTTCGAAGTGCCGGCCGCGTAGAGGTCGATCATGGTCTCTGGCTCCGTGGGGGACGTTGAAAGCCGTAACTCTAAACCGAATAGGACTAAAATATAGGGCTAGTCGGAGGGGATCCACAAGGGAGTCGTCCATGACAAGACGCCTTTTGTTCGTCGTAAGCGCCGGTCTCGTGTTTACCGCGCTTCTCGCGGGCCGTGGCCCCACCGCGGCCCAGACTTCCACCGCCCTGACCGGGCGGGTGAGCTCGGCGGAAGAAGGCGCGATGGAGGGCGTCGTCGTCAGCGCGAAGAAAGCCGGCTCGACGGTGACGGTCAGCGTCGTCAGCGACGATCGGGGCCGGTTCGCTTTTCCTTCGTCGAAGCTCGGGTCCGGCTCGTATTCGCTGAAGATCCGGGCAACGGGATACGAGCTCGACGGCCCGGGCCCGGTGGAGATCACCCTCGCCCTGCCCGTCGCGGTCGAACTGAAGCTGCGCAAGGTCCGGGACATCACGCCCCAGATGACGAACGCCGAATGGATCGCGAGCTTTCCCGGGATGCCCGACCAGAAGAAGTTTCTCTACGGCTGCGTGGGCTGCCACACCCTGGAGCGCGTCGCGAAATCGAAGCACGACGCGGCCGCTTTCCTGCAGGTCATGAAGCGCATGGCGACCTACGCCAACAACAGCCACATCGAGCGGCCGCAGGTGCGAGTGGTCGCGCGCGACCCCATGCGCGATTTCGGCCCCGACTCCGACAAGCAGGCCGCGTATCTCGCCAGCCTCAATCAGAGCTCGGGCGCCTGGTCGTATGACTTGAAGACCCTGCCCCGCGTCAAAGGCAAGAGCACGCGCGTCGTCATCACCGAATACGACCTTCCGCGCCGGCCCCTGATGCCGCACGACGTGATCGTCGATCGCGACGGCGTCGTCTGGTATTCGCAGTTCGACCAACAATTCCTCGGCAGATTCGATCCGAAGACGCTGAAGCACGCCGAGTTCGCGATTCCCGTGCAGCGGCCCGATTTTCCCAAGGGCACGCTCGACCTCGAGGTCGATCCCGAAGGCAACCTCTGGCTCTCGCACATGTTCCAGTCGGGAATCGTGAAATTCGACAAGAAGACCGAAAAGTTCCAGGCGTTTCCGCTGCCATCCGGAGTCGTCAACGAGAATTCACAGCAGTCGATGGTCGGCCCGCAGCGCTGGACAGTGGACCGCAAGGTGTGGCTGAACGACGCCGGAATTCCGGGCCTGCATCGCCTGGACATGGCGACCGGCAAGTTCGAGACATGGAAACCCTACCAGAACATGAAAGGACCGCATTCCGTCTACGGCATCTACGCCGATTCGAAGAACAACATCTTCTTCATGGATTTCGGCGGAGAGAACGTCGGCAAGATCGAAGCCGCGACCGGGAAGCTGACACTCTTCCCGACGCCGACGCCTCGATCCAGGCCACGCCGCGGCAGGATGGACGCTCAGGACCGCGTCTGGTTCGCCGAATGGCGAGCCGAAAAAATCGGGATGTTCGACACCAAGACGGAAACGTTCAGGGAATGGAATGTCCCCACGCCCCATGCCGCGCCTTACGACGTCGTCCTCGACAAGTCCGGCAAGGTGTGGACCGCGGGCATGAACACCGATCGCGTGCTGCGCATGGACCTCGACACGGGCCAGTTCACCGAGTATCCGCTCCCGAGCCAGACCAACATCCGCCGCGTGTTCGTGGACGATTCGACCACGCCGCCCACGTTCTGGGTGGGGAACAATCACCACGCGGCCATCGTGAAGGTCGAGCCGCTGGAGTAGGGCGCGTCCAACTCGTGCCGGAAAGATGCGGCACCGCGGCTCGCGCGGAAGGTCAGCCGCTTTGTTTCCTCCGGTCCAGCTCGTCGCGGTCTCTGAGCTTGATCGGATGTTCTCTCGGGCTCTTGACCTCCGCGTACGCGAGCAATGTCAGCTTGCGCACCACGCTCGTGGGGATGTCGGGGGAAGGCTGGTTTGCGGCTCTCGCGTCGCGCAGCTTGCGCAGCCAATCGATATCTTCGGCAGTCAGCCTGCGGTCCATGGCGGTCTCCCGTGCATTTAAAGGCGCAGGTGCCGCGACGCCTCCTGCGCCGATGAGCCGATGACCGCAACCTCCGTGCCAGAGCATCGAATCCGCGAACGATCAAACGGTTAGCGCATTGTTGGGGCCGGGAAGCTTTTTGATTCCGTCGCCGCGCAACGACGGCCCCGAGAGCGCGAGATGGTAGAACGCTGATCTGGCAGAGCTTCGGCTGTCGTGTATCGGCGACATTGCTCTATCGGTACCCGCCGACGGCGCTCACGGACCGGGGACTCGTTCCCGCCGCCACGGCGGGGGTAGCCATGAGCGTCAGTATCCCGTTGAGGCCGATCGCGTATTGCGAGACATCGGCGCTGCCGAGGTTCGCAACATAGACGAAAACTCCGGAGGGATCGACGGTGAGGGCGACGGGGTTTGTCTTCGCCGCGATAGTGGAGGTCGGCGTGAGCGCTCCGTTCGCAGCTATCGCGTACTGCGAGACGTTGTTGCTACCGGAGTTCGCGACGTAGGCGTATCTGCCCGAGGGATCGACGGCAAGGGATTGGGGACCCGATCCCGCTGCGACGGTAGCGGTGGACATGGGCGCAAGCGAACCATCCGCGCCTATCGCGTACTGCGAGACGTTGTCGCTGCCGGAGTTCGCGACGTAGGCGTATCTGCCCGAGGGATCGACGGCAAGGGATTGGGGACCCGATCCCGCAGCGACGGTAGCGGTGGACATGGGCGCAAGCGAACCATCCGCCCCTATCGTGTACTGCGAGACGTTGTCGCTGCCGGAGTTCGCGACGTAGGCGTATCTGCCCGAGGAATCGACGGCAAGGGATTGGGGACCGATTCCCGCCGCGACCGTGGCGGGGGACATGGCGGTAAGCGATCCATCCGTGGCTATCGTGTACTGCGAGACGTTGTTGCTTCCGGAGTTCGCGACGTAGGCGTATCTGCCCGAGGGATCGACGGCAAGGGATTGGGGGCCGGATCCCGCCGCGACCGTGGGGGTGGACATGGCGGTAAGCGATCCATCCGCGGCTATCGTGTACTGCGAGACGTTGCTGCTACCCGAGTTCGCCACGTATGCGTTTTTGCCCAAGGAATCGACTGCGGAAGACGCGGGGCCTGTTCCCGCGGCGACGCGGGTCGTGGGCGTGAGCGAGCCATTCGCACCGATCGTGTATTGCGAGATATCGCCGCCAGCCGCATTCGTCACGTAAGCGAGCCTGCCGGAAGGGTCGACGGCAAGGGATCGAGGACCCGATCCCGTCGCGACGGCGGCAGTGGACATGGGCGCAAGCGAACCATTGGAACCGACGGTGTACTGCGAGACGCTGTCGTCTCCCTCGTTCGCAACATAGGCGTAATGGGGGACCAGCTGGACAGCGATTTTCGCCATCGCTATCGACTGCGGGCCGCTCTGGCTGGAGACCGAGGAGGGAGAGCTGCTCGTCAGCGAACCGTTTGCACCGATCGTGTACAGCGAAAGGCTGTTGCTCCCCCGGTTTGCCACATAGACGTATAGACCAGACGGGTCGACGGAAACGGATCGCGGACTCGATCCCGCCGCGATGCTTGCGAGGGGCGCGAGCGATCCGTTCGCTCCTATCGCGTACTGCGAGACGCTGCCGCCGGTGATGTTCGCAACATAGACATGTTTGCCCGAAGGGTCCACGGCAATCGATTGGGGGCCCGTTCCGGCCGCGACGTCGGCGGCGATGGACGCGAGCGAACCGTCCGCGCCGATCGCGTACTGCGAGATGCTGTTGCCGGTCTTGTTCGCAACGTAGACATACTTGCCCGTGGGGTCGATAGTGGCGGACTGGGGATTCGCCCCCGCTGCGACCGCGGCGGGGGACATGGGCGTGAGCGAACCGTCCGCCCCGATCGTGTACTGCGAGACATTTCCGCCATCGTTCGCGACGTACGCATATTTGCCCGAGGGGTCGATGGCGACGGACTGGGGATTCGTCCCCGCCCCGACGGTAGCGGTGGACATGGGTGTGAGCGAGCCGTCCGCGCCCAGGGTGTATTGCGAAACGCTGTCGCCACCGCCGTTCGCCACGTAGGCGTATCTGCCGGACGGATCGACGGTCACGGAAAAGGGAAGCTGCCCCGTCGCAACCGTAGGGGACGCCATGGGCGTGAGCGCGCCGTTCGCGCCTATCGTGTACTGCGAAACGGTGTTGCCCGCGTTGTTCGCGACGTAGACATACCTCCCCGAGGGGTCGACCGCGACCGACTGGGGATTCGTTCCGGCGGAGGCCTTTCCAAGGTACTTGAGGCGCCCGGTCGAGACGTCGGCGGCGTAGGTCGAGACGCTGCCGTCGCCGAAGTTGGCGACGAAGGTATAGAAAGCGTGAACTGCGTTGGTGCAGTTCACGAAGATGTCCGTCACGTTCGCCCCCGCAACCCTGCCGCTGCCGTTCGTCACCGAGCAGGCTTGCCCGGAGGGCTGGGTGAGCACCGTGACGTTGTAGGGAGCGTGCTCGAGGGCTCTCGTGGTAAACGTGAAGGAGCCATTCGCGTTGATGCTGAGGTTGTTGCCGCCGTTGTTCTGAAGCACGAGGCCCGTGCCGCTCAAGCCCGAAACCACCCCGCCGACGGTGTAGCTGGCCGCGCATCCGCTGCAGACAGCGAGCACGGCTACCAGGACCGCTCGCCGGACGGCCGTGGCCGCCCTCATGGATATCCCGAACATGCCTACTTGGACCAGGAATCCCGCAGCGTCACCGCGCGGTTGAATTTCGGCGCGCCGGGCCTGGAGTCGACGCGGTCAGCCGTGAAATATCCGTGGCGCTCGAACTGGAACCTCTCCTCGGGCGCTGCGCCCTTGAGCGCCGGCTCGAGCTGCGCGGTGACGAGCTTCTTCGAATCCGGATTCAGGGTCGGCACGAGCTCGCTGTCTCCCGCTCCCGGATGCGGGACTTTGAACAGCCGGTCGTACAGCCGCACTTCCGCCGGGTGCGAATGCTTCGCGCTCAGCCAATGGATGTTGCCCTTGACCTTGACCTTCTCCGCGCCTGGCGTGCCTGATCGGGTGTCGGGGTCGTAGGTGCAGCGCACGGTGTCGGTCGTCTTGTCGTACCCGATGCACTCGACGATGTAGCCGTAGCGCAGGCGCACCCTGTTGCCGGGGAAGAGACGGAAGTAGCCCTTCGGCGGGTTCTCGGAGAAATCCTCGCGCTCGATCCACAGCTCGCGCGAGAGCGGCAGCTTGCGCCTGCCCCATTCCGGCTTGTGCGGGTGGTTGGGCGCTTCGCACTCCTCTTCCTTTCCTTCCGGGTAGTTCTCGATGACGAGCTTCACCGGATCGAGCACCGCGATGCGGCGCGGCGCGGCCTCGTTCAGGTGCTCGCGCATGCAGTCCTCGAGCACCGAGAAGTCGATCCAGGAATCCGCCTTCGCCACGCCGATGCGCTCCGCAAAGAGTCGAAAGCCCTCGGGAGTGAACCCGCGCCGGCGCGCGCCGACGAGCGTGGGCATGCGCGGGTCGTCCCAACCGTCCACGTGCCTTTCCTCGACGAGCTGGATCAATTTCCGTTTGGAGAGCACCACATAGGTGACATTGAGCCGCGCGAACTCGATCTGCCGCGGCAGCGGCTGCTGAAGGAGGCCGGGCCTCTTCACGCCGTCGTATCCGGTCCAGTCCTCTGCGAGGCGCTCGTTGAACCATTCGTAGAGCGGGCGGTGGTCCTCGAACTCGAGCGTGCAGAGCGAGTGCGTGATGTTCTCGAGCGCGTCCGACACGCCGTGCGCCCAGTCGTAGGTGGGATAGATGCACCAGTGATCGCCGGTGCGGTGGTGGGCGGCGTGGCGGATGCGGTACATGGCCGGGTCGCGCAAGTTGATGTTGGGCGAGGCCATGTCGATCTTCGCGCGCAACACGTGCTCGCCGTCGGCGAACCTGCCCAGGTGCATTTCGCGAAAGAGCTTCAGGTTCTCCTCGACGGGGCGCTCGCGGTAGGGGCTGTTCTTGCCGGGCTCGGTGAGCGTGCCGCG
>Ga0137370_10001185_pt1 | contig 10700 bp, 6 predicted proteins | sample SagtaG_11_FD_104920 | JGI IMG/M metagenome (GOLD analysis project Ga0137370, IMG submission 104920) | Vadose zone soil microbial communities from Sagehorn Ranch, Mendocino, California, USA - Sage1_R_20_16 metaG | ecosystem: Environmental > Terrestrial > Soil > Vadose zone | place: USA... | reverse complement strand
CGTTCGTCGGGATGTAGGCCGAGACGTCGCCCGCCTGCGTCTCGATGATCGGCAGCGCGGTGAGCGAGCCGCCGCCCATTTCGTCGGACAGCTTCGCGGCGCGCTCGAGCAACCGGCTGTGGAGATAGAAGACGTCGCCCGGATACGCTTCACGGCCGGGCGGCCGCCGCAGCACCAGCGACAGCTGGCGATAGGCCGCGGCCTGCTTCGACAGGTCGTCGTACACGCACAGCGTCGCCTTCTTCTCATCGTACATGAAGTACTCGGCCATCGAGCAGCCCGCGTACGGCGCGATGTACTGCATCGGCGCCGGCTCGGAGGCCGACGCGACGACGACGATCGTGTACTCCATCGCGTCGTGCTCCTTCAGACGCTCCACGACCGCCGCCACGGTCGAGTTCTTTTGACCGATCGCGACGTACACGCAGATGACGCCCTGCCCCTTCTGATTGATGATCGTGTCGATTGCGATCGCGGTCTTGCCGGTGCCGCGATCACCGATGATCAGCTCGCGCTGGCCGCGGCCGATCGGGATCATCGAGTCGATCGCCTTGAGGCCGGTCTGCAGCGGCTCCTTGACCGGCTGGCGCTTGATGATGCCCGGCGCGACGATCTCGACCTTGCGGCTCTTCGTCGTGTGAACCGGGCCGAGGCCGTCCACCGGCCGGCCGAGCGCGTCGACCACCCGGCCTACCATCGCCGGGCCGACGGGCACCTCGAGCACGCGCGCGGTGCGCCGCACCTCATCGCCTTCACGGAGCTCGAGATAATTGCCGAAGATGACGGCGCCGATGTTGTCTTCCTCGAGGTTCAGCGCGAGGCCCGTGATCTTTTCCCCCGTCGCGGAGACGGTGAATTCGAGCATCTCGCCGGCCATCGCCGATGTCAGGCCGTAGATCCGCGCGATTCCGTCCTTGACCTCGAGGACGGTCCCGACCTCACGAACGTCGATGTCCGCGAGATCCGCGGCTTGGATTTCCTTGAGGAGGAGCTCTTTCAGCTCGCCGGGACGCAGGATGGAGTCGGTGGCCATGGGTCTACCGGTTGAGAGATTGTGAAAAATATCACAAGAGAGGCGGCGGCGAAAGGCGGCGAAGGGGCGGCGAAAACCCTACACACGAGAGCGTGTCCTTCCTCTGAGGAATCTGGTGAGCACACCTCGAGCGCCAAGCTCCCTTAACTCTGCGGGTGTGGCGCCGGCAACTCGTCTGGCCGCCCCGGCCAAATGGCTGGGCGAGGCATAGCCGAGGATGCGAACGACGCAGCGCACCGTATACCCCGGGTTCCCCAGCAGGTCCGCGGCGCAGGCGGCGCGCGCCAGATCAATGACCCGCTTCAGGTTCGGCGCGCCGCCGGCCCCGAATTCCCGCGACAGATGCTCTCGCGTCACGCGCAGCGCCGCGGCGACATGGCCCGTTTGCGTGGGCGTGCCCGCGCGGCGCAACACCTCCTCCCACGCGGCGAGCTGGAGCCGATCGGTGAGACGCAGGAGCCTGGGCGCATCCGCCAGCGCTCGTCGTCGAGCGACTTGGGCAGTGCGGGCGGCAATCCACTCGCCCGCGACGGCGTTATCGACGCCTTCGACGAGAACACCAGTGAACCCGGCATCACGGCACGACGCGAGGAGGGCGCCATCATCCGGCCGTACCGCTGAGAGGACATACATCGGAATCCGGGGGAAGCGCGCCGGCAGCTCCAGCCCCTCGCCATCGCAGTTGCGGACGTCGAGCACGACAGCGTCCACGAGGCGCTCGTCGAGCAGCCGCTTGACCGCATGAATGGTGCGGCACAAGCGCACGCTTCCGACGCGGCGGGGATAGCCGCGCTTGAGGGCTCGCCGTGCATCCCGGCGGGGATGAAAGACGGGCACGACCGGGTAGGCGCTCGCCAGGGCGGCGCTCATGTCTGCACCAGTGCGTGCTGCATCTCGGCGGCCTGCCGCAGCACGTCGCGCGCATTGTCGTAGCTGATCGTCTGGCGGGCTTCGTCCAACGGTTGCCACACACACGCCGTGATGCCTTCTGCTTCTTCCGGAACAGGATCGCCGTGCCGCGATTCGAACAGAAAAAAATGACAGTACTTGTGAATGGTCTTGCCGCGGAATCGGAAATACCAATCGATCACCTTGATGGGACCGTGGAGCACGAGGTCCTGGAGGCCCGTCTCTTCGGTGACTTCGCGTCGCGCGGCGTCGGCCGGCGGTTCCGCGGGCTCGAGATGCCCCTTGGGAAAGCCCCAGTTCTTGTAGGAGTCCCGGATCAACAGAAAACGAACCTGGCCATCGGGGCCCCGGCGAAACACAACACCGCCCGCGCTCGTTTCGCGCTGGGCGCGGGGCTGGGACTTGCGGCCTTTGCGGGATCGGCGCGTCATCGCCCATTCCGGTTGTCCGGGACTTCAGTCCACGGAAACAAACGAAAACCTGTGACGCCGAGGTGGCGGCCGATGGCTTGAATCACGGGGGAAAAACTAGATCAAAAACAGTAGGGGCGCAGCATGCTGCGCCCCTACCATTTCACTGCTGCTACCTTTACGCTGCGAAGCTGGCGAGCGCCTTGCCGACGTCGCCGTCGCGCAAACGCTTCAACGCACGATCACGCAACTGCCGCACGCGCTCGCGCGTCACGCCCAGCATGCCGCCGATCTCCTCGAGGGTGTGTTCACGACCGCCATCGAGACCGAAGTACAGCCGCAGCACCTTGGCATCGCGCCGCTGCAGCGTGTTGAGCGCCTGCTCGATCTCGTCCGACAGGAAGCGATCCATCGCCTGATCTTCCGTGTCCGGGAGATCCTCGGCGATGAAGCGCTCGATCAGCGAGCGATCGCCGTCGGGATCGAGCGGCGCGTCGAGCCGCACGTCGCCGGTGTTCAGCGCGGCGAGCGACTGCACGACCTCGAGCGACAGCTTCGTCGCGTCGGCGATTTCCTCGGGCGTCGGCTCGCGGCGCAGCGTCTGCCGCAAGTACTCCGCCGTCCGCACGATGCGCGACAGATCGGCGGTCCGGTTCAGCGGCACGCGCACGGTGCGGCCCTGCCGGGCCAGCGCGGCGAGAATCGCCTGGCGGATCCACCACACGGCGTACGAAATGAACTTCACGCCCTGATCGGGGTCGAACTTGCGCGCCGCAGTGAGCAGGCCGACGTTGCCCTCGCCGATGAGGTCGGTGAGCGGCAGGCCGCGGTTCTGATACTTCTTGGCGACGGAAATCACAAACCGCAGGTTGCGCTTCACGAGCTCCTGCATCGCCTCTTGATCGCCCGCGCGAACCTTCCGGGCGAGCGCGATCTCCTCCTTCTGCGTCAGCAGCGGAGTCTTGGAGACCTCGTGGAGGTACTGATCGAGGATGTCGCGCTCGTGCTCGTGATGGCCCAGACCCGTGAGCAGGCCGCGGCGCCGGCCACGGCGCTTCACGACGCGTCGCTCGGTCGTCGCGACGGTCGCCTTCGCCTTGGCCTTGGCCTTCGGAGCCGGAGCGGCTTTTGTCTTCTTACGAGTACGAGGCATGGGTCGCCCTATTGAGTGCTCTGTAGTACGCGGACGCGACAGAAATGTTCATGAAACAAGCCCAAAATCGCTTGACACCGCTTGAACGCGCCGATAAGATGCCGTGTTCCCGTCTGGCAGGTTAGGCCATTTCGGGGGCGGCAATATAAGGGGGGCGTAGCTCAGTTGGGAGAGCGCGTGAATGGCATTCACGAGGTCAGGGGTTCGATCCCCCTCGCCTCCATAACTGCTAGAGGCTGAGCGGCCGAGAGGCTGAGAGGCCGAGGCGGGCTGAGCGACCGAGACGCCTAGTCTAAGTCGTTATGGATCGGTTACATTAGGGGCGGTTCGGAAAGCGCGGGAATAGCTCAGTTGGTAGAGCACAACCTTGCCAAGGTTGGGGTCGCGGGTTCGAGTCCCGTTTCCCGCTCTGGGAGGTTGGAAGGTTAAAGGTTGGAAGGTTGGAAAGAACAACTTTTCACATTCCAACCGTCCAACATTCCAACGGATTTTCAAGCGACGCGGGGTGGAGCAGTCTGGTAGCTCGCCGGGCTCATAACCCGGAGGTCGTGGGTTCAAATCCCACCCCCGCTACTAAAACTCAGAGGCCGAGAGGCTGAGAGGCCGAGGGGACTCGAGGAGTGAGTGAGCGGGTCGTTATGATAACCCTCACAACTCACACCTCACGTCCCCTCGGCCTCTTAGGCGTCTAGGATTTCGGGCGGTTAGCTCAGTTGGTTAGAGCGCCACGTTGACATCGTGGAGGTCACTAGTTCGAGTCTAGTACCGCCCATCCGCGCCCATAGCTCAACTGGATAGAGCGCTTGACTACGGATCAAGAGGCTGGGGGTTCGAGTCCTCCTGGGCGCATCGACTCATCCTCAAACTCGCGGTAGGCCCCAAACCTCGCCAATCGATCTTCTCCCAACTGGGCAGGAACCGGCGTACAGGGCTCGTGCAGCTTTTCACAGAGCTGATTCCACAACGCCGTGCGGACATAGCGCTGATGAACTTTCTGAAACGGGACGGATAGCAGAAGTGCTCTGGCCCTCTGCAATTCTCCTTTATCAATGAGCAACTGCACCCGTCGCTCGACGACCCGCTCGTCCTCGAGTGCGTCTGCGCGACTCAACCATCGCTCCCGCTCGGGGATCGTTTCCGGCCCCCCGCGGCGCAACACGTCATCACGCTCGGCGATGATCTGCGGATGCCACTGCAGCGATCGTTCCCGAATGGAGCGTACGGCCCGTGCAGCACCCTCGACATCACCGTCAAGAATCAGCAGCCTGGCGAGCAGCGCCTGTGCCACCCCGATGGTGCTCGTCGCGAGCATGCGGATCGCGTCGTCTTTCTGTCCTCGTCCGGCCAGCCACGTGCCATAATGGAATCTCCAGCCATCAGCGGTTGCACCCTGTGTACTCCCGATAGCCCGTTCAAAGGCCGCATCGAGATCTTCCATACCCGAAGGCGCCCACCGGCACTCATCGACTCGAGGAGGGTCTGGTAGTCGGCCCTTGGTCTCGTGTGCGCTCACGAGATCGTGCCAAACCCTCACGTCATCTTGGCGAGCCCAATCGAAGAGCGGGATGTCGCTGGCCCGCCTGAGCTGGGTGTTGGGAACCGTGAGTGAGTAGATGTCGCGTGCTTGAACGGCAGGAATCCAGAACTCGACGTGAGCTCGGGTCTCGTTCGGCTCGAGCATCCGCTTGGTGGCCTGATCATCGAGCGGCCCGCCCTGAATCTCCACGTACCCTTGCGTCGCCCATGCACGGTCCTCCGCAACGCCGTAGCTCCATAGCTTCATTCCGGGTGCCAGCGAAGGGTCGGCCACGTGATAGAGTCCGAACCCCAGGGAAGGCGTAAACGCACCAAATGCGTTGACGTCCTTGGTCTTCCAGAAAAACCCCGTCATCTCCTTGATGTCGGACTCGCGCCTCGGTCCGGACCGCCGCCAGTCGATGAGGCGCAGCGCGGACGAGTGGCTCAACACCTCGCCGTCAGGAAAGCAAAACGCCGTGTCCGGCGCAGACGGCAATGCGGCATTCGACCACGACATCCAGGGGTAGGCCGATCGTCCGGGATTGTGAAACACCGCGCGCTGGGTGAGAAAATCGTCGTCCGGCCCGAGGGAGTATTCGACCGACCACTGCATGCCAAAGCGCAGCTCCCGCTCCCCGCAGGTCACATACACGCGCGACGTCGTGCGATCGATCCTGGAGAGGACGGGCTCGTTTTGCGTGGGGGAATGGGAAATGGGAAAGCTGACCGCGATTCCGCCGGGAACAAAGGAGAACCGGGGCAATATCCGCACCGGCTTAATGACGTCCGGCACGTACAGGACTTCTTTGCCCGAGTCCTTATGAATGAGGGATGTGACTTTGCCGCCGAAGTCGGGGCAAATAACTACTTTGAGTCGATCATTCTCCAACGCGATGAACCGGTACTTCTTCCGGACGGGGCGCGGCGAGGTCTCTACATAGCTGACGTAGGGATAGACACCATTGGGATCGAATGCGGTCGGCACCGGACCAGCAGGCGTGAGTTCATGCGTGAGGACGTGATCCTGAAACTCCGTACAGGCTACGGCGCTATCGCCCAAGTCGGTCGCTCAACGCCTCCAGCATCCGCATCCCCTTGTGCACGGCTTCCGTTATTCTCGCCGTATCGTAATTCCGTTTACTATAATCGCGATCTCCCACGAATGTGCTCAAGTGGTTGTCCAGGTCCCGGAGCTGCCGTCTGATCGCGCCATTGGTCGATTGGGATGCCAGCGCGCGCAAGATCCGAATCTTTTCATAATCGACGATGCCCTCGCGTAGCTTCTCAAAGCGAACACTGCTGCTCGCGCCTGGATACACGAGAAACTCGTCGCCTGCGGGCCACAAAACATGGCGCGCGTCCCGCACCGGATCGGCCGGCCAGGCATCGTAGGCCCAGCGTAAGAAGCCATCATACCCGTACGCTGCCGAGTACCAACCGATATACCGGCCTTCGATCGGCGGCGAAAAGACAAACGTGTTGGGCTTCTGGGGCGTGCAGCACACGTAGTACGTCGTCGTGGACCCTCGTGCGGACCGCGCCCGGAGCTCTGGCTGGCCCGGCTCGCCGGTGATGATCGGCGAGTAATCGTCGAGCAGCCAGTCCAACTCCGCATGCCAGTTGCCGGCGTAGGTGATCTTCCATTTTGGAGAATGCGCCTTGATCACCCGGATCGCGGCCAGGGTGAGCGGCATTTCATTCTCATTGATGCCGAGATAGGTGCGATCGAACCAGCCGCGCTGTTCCAGGTGGGCCTTGAGATCGTCGAGAAACACGCGCCACACCGACGCGAATGTCGCAGAGTCGGGCGCCCATGTCTCGTAGACGTAGTTCCCCGACCGTTCGTCGAGGTAGCGGAAGCGGTTCCCCCACGGCAGCGGCGTATAGATCGTGATCGCTTTTGTCACGCCGACGGCGGTGGCCAGCTCCACGTACTGATCGAAGATGTTGTAATCGAATTTCCAAGTCCCATCAGCCCGCTTGGTCCATTCGATCATTGCCCCTTCGATCATGTAGGAATTGTCGGACCATGGGGAATGAACGGCGTACGTCGTGATGTATTTGCCGCCCGCATCCGCGTACAACTTGAGATGCCGTCTCAGTAGCGCCTTGTGCTCGTCCGACCACGGTTCGACGTGGTAATACCACGCGACGACCCACGGATTCTGCCATAAGTCCAGTCGGAACGTCCAGTCACCGGGTGGAGGTAGCGTTTGGTTCTGGACCGTTATCGCTGCCCGCAGTGTCGCACGACCTTTTTCAGAACTGACGTCCACCGTTCCCCGGTACACGCCGGGTGACGTGCCCGCGGGAATGTCCAGCGACAGCCAGATCGGCCGGACGCTGTTCGCGGGCAGATCGAACCGTTGGAATGGCTCCAGCCGGTCCGGCATGAGGTAGGGCGGGTTCGAGTCCGTCGCACCGCAGCTCACCTCATTCGCGCCGTAGGGGTAGTTCGAGACGACGTAGCGAACGAGCGACACATGCACATTGCCGCTCGCGAGCACAGCGCCGCTCGCGCTGACGAGATCGCTCACGGCGACGCGAATCTGGTTGACGGTATCCGGTGACCAGACGACCAGCTCGGTATTCAACCGTTCGCCTTTCCAGCCGGTAGCTTCCCATGTTTGGGATTGCTGCGGCAGGTCCGGGACCTCACTTCTGAAGTATGCCTGGTCGGTGGAAGCGAACGAGACGTTCAGCCCCTTCGGCTGGAGCGACCAGCGCTGCGGATCGCTTGGTGCGTCGAACGTGTATTCCGGTTGAAAATGGAACGCCGGGACACGGATTTTGGCAGGATCAAGGCGTGCGCGCTGGATTCCGTCCTGTCCGTGAACGACGGCGGTGATCAGACACGAAAGACAACAAGCTTCCAGAATCCTGCGCATCACCAGCCCGGATTTTGGGTGAGCGTGCCCTTTGACAATTGAATCTGCTGCAACGGAATCGGGTCGAGGTAGTGCCGCGGGACGACGAATTGGCGTGCGGCCGCCGGTTCCGCGACGACGAAGCCACCGGCGTCGACCTGGATATCCGTACCGATCACCAGGCTAGAATTCCGCTGCTGGTATTCCGTGCCGACGAATTTCACGCCGCGCAGTGCCTGCGGCATCTCGGTTTCGGCCGTTTTCCAGCGCCGCAAGTCATCCCGCCGGAATCCTTCGAACGCCAATTCCACGGTCCGCTCGCGCCGGATCTCCGCCAGCATGTTCAACCCGTTGGTGCTTACAGCAGCATTGGTCAGGGTCGGCATGCCAACCCGGCGGCGCAGCTCGCCGATCGTCCGATCCAGGTCGCCATCGGAGATTGTACCGTCCCGCTCAAACAGGGCTTCGGCGAGGATCAGCAGGACCTCCCCGTACCGAAACTCCTTGAAATCGTACTGACCGACAAAGTGCGCCGCGTCGTAGGTTTCGTCCAAGAATTTTCGCAGCATGTAGCCGGTGCGAGTGGCGTTACTACCCGAGAAGCCTGGAAAGACCGGCTGGAACCCACTCTCCTGAAAGACGTCGCTGCCGGGGACAACGAACGTCATCGCCATTCTCGGATCCCGGTTTTGAAATTCCGTTGTCGCCAGGGAATCGTATCCCGCGAACTGCGGCGAGATCGTAATCGGCAGGCCGTCCTTGCACAGGTACATGTCGGCCAGCTTCTTCGTCGGAATCATGTAATTGAACCACAGCTCTCGGGTCCAATTGTGGGTGGAACGGCCGGCGTAATACCTTCTCGCCAAGATCACTTCCCTACTATCATCACCTTGCAGGATGAATAGGTACTTGTAACTGCTGTCCACACCGTGGTCGGTATACAGGCCGTATTCATTTGATGCGATGAGCTGCTCCGCGGCACTGATGGCGTCCGCGATCATCGCCGTGGGACTGCCTTCGGCGTGGTACTTGAGCCACGTGCCCTGGTACAGCGCCACCCGCGCTTTCAGCGCGAGCGCCGCGCCCCGTGTCACCCGCCCCATCTCTGCGGCGCTGAGCTGGCTCTGTTTGAGGAGCTTCGGGATGGCGTTATCGAGGTCGGCGATGATGAAATCGATGACCTCCTGCTGCGTGGATCGAGGCGTGTACACCTCTGGCGAATTCACGTCGAGAACCGTGGTGATGAGCGGCACGCCGCCGTAGGTCTTCACCAGGTTCCAGTAGTGGTACGCCCTGAAGAACAACGCCTCGCCAACCCAGCGATCGATTAGCGATCCCAGGCCGGATTCCGGGGCTTTCGTGAGGAGATAGTTGGTGGCGCGGATGCCCGCATAGGAATTATTCCACAAATCGGAATTGGCAGTGGGCAAGTACGACCCATTGCTCACAGACGACATCTGCGTGCTGCCGCTCCCCGTGGCAATGTCCGAATTGAGCTCGGTGTAGTTATTAGCGCCTTGCAAGCGGTAATAAAAATCGTTGGCAGCCAATCGGAACTGCTCGGGAGTCTTCCAGAACGAGGCGTCGGAGACCTGATCCTTCGGACCGAGCGTCAGGTCCTTGCAGCCCAGCGCCAGCAGGAGGAGGGCGCCGGTAGAAGCGACAGTGAGCCGGTTCATGAGTGCGCGCCCCATCAGAAGGTGATGTCCATGCCGAAGGAGTACAGCCGCTGGAACGGATAGTTGAAGCCGTTCGCGATCGACTCGGGATCCCAGCCGCCCTTCACGTTGTGCTTCTCCCACAGGTCAAACCCGCTGAAATACACTCTCGCCCGCGTCATCCTGGCCCGCGCGAGCAGGCGCTGCGGGAGGGAAAACCCGATCTGCAGATTCTTCAACCGCAGGTAGGCCGCATTGATCTCTTGTAACGTGGACGGCTGATAGTTCCAGAACCTGATGTCGCCGTGCGTCAGCCGCGGATAGGGCGCATTCGGGCGATCTTCATTCCAGGTCTGGTTGTAGTAGAACAGCGGCGGTTGTCTCCACCAGTCGCTCCACGGCATGCGGTAATCGCCTTCCCGGAACAGCGTCCGCTTCCCGACACCTTGCAGGAAGACGCTCAGATCGAAGCTCCGCCACTTGGCGTCGAGATTGAGGCCATAGGTGTACCGTGGCGAAGTGTTCCCCAGGTAGACGACATCCCCGTCTTGACCCGGCGCATCGCCGTACAAGCTGATTTTCCCGTCTCCGTTCACATCCTTGTATCGCGCATCGCCGATCCCGATGTCGCTGGGCACGCCCGGAATCAGCTTGTAGGCATCGAGCTCCGCCTGGGTGCGGATCAGCCCATCGAACACATAGCCGAAGTACGAATTGACCGGATAGCCTTGCCGGATATGCCCATCCACAACGGCGTTTAGCCCCAACACGTAGCTGTCCTGTCCGCCGTAGTCCACGACCTTGTTCACGGCGTCGCTGAGTGAGAAGCGCGCCGCATACTCCACTCCGGCGAACGCCCCCTTCCAGCCTACCGTCGTTTCAAAGCCGCGCGTCCGGAGATCACCCGCATTGGAGAACGGCGCGATCGCGCCCAGCATGTCGGGATATTTGACGGGGATCAGCATGTCGCGATTGTTCTTGACGAAGTAGTCGAACGTGAAATCGAGCTTGGACGAGAACAGCGTCGCGTCCAGGCCGACGTTGCGCGTCGCAATCGTTTCCCACGTCCGGTTCTTAGCCACCATGCCGGACAAGTAGGCGGATTGCTCCTGCCTGCCATCGCCAAACGGATAGTACGGATCGTACGGATCG
>Ga0137370_10001180_pt1 | contig 10711 bp, 16 predicted proteins | sample SagtaG_11_FD_104920 | JGI IMG/M metagenome (GOLD analysis project Ga0137370, IMG submission 104920) | Vadose zone soil microbial communities from Sagehorn Ranch, Mendocino, California, USA - Sage1_R_20_16 metaG | ecosystem: Environmental > Terrestrial > Soil > Vadose zone | place: USA... | reverse complement strand
TCGGTGGCGAAGCCGATGATCTGGCCGTAGCGGCGCACCGGCGCGCCGGTGCGCACCGCACGGCGGGCCACCTTGTGGCCGGGCTTGATGTCCTGCCGGACCTCGACGCGGCTCCCGCCGTCCTCCAGGATCGTGCCGGCCGGGATCTCGGCCTTCGCGACGGCAACGTCGTCCTCGGCTCGCAGGATGACGGCCTTCTGCGTGATGTCGAATGTCGCCATGGGTGGTCCTCCGGCCCCAACTATACCGAACTGGGCCCCTGGATGCGCAGGACCGCGGGCGGCTCCGTCTCCAGCTGGATGGTCGTGTGATCGATGCCGAAGCGCGCGTGCAGCACCTCGTGCAGCTCGCGGAGCAACCGATCGCTCGCGCCGACGTCGTCGACGACCACGTGGGCGCTCATCGCCTCGCGCCCCGAGGTGAGCGTCCACACGTGGAGGTCGTGGACGCGCCTCACGCCGAACACGCGCTGCATCGCAGCCTCGATCTCGGCGAGGTCGAGGTGGGGCGGCGTTCCCTCGAGCAGGACGTTCACCGCCTGCCGGAGGAGCGCCCAGGTCCGCGGCACGATCACGAGGCCGATCGCCGCGCTCGCGAGCGGGTCGGCCAGCGTCCAGTCCGTCAGGAGCATCACGAAGGCCGCGACCATGACGCCGACCGAGCTCAGCGCGTCGCCGAGGACGTGCAGGTACGCGCCGCGGACGTTCAGACTCGAGGCGGCGTCGTCGCGGATGAGCCAGGCGCAGGCGAGGTTGGCGGCAAGACCCACCGTGGCGATGGCCAGCACCGGGCCGCCGCGGACCTCGGGGGGCGCCAGGAGCCGCCGGTAGGCCTCGACGAGGATCCCGCCGGCGACGACGAGGAGGACGAGCGCGTTCACGAGCGCCGCGAGGATCTCGGCGCGGTAGTAGCCGTAGGTCTTGGCCGGGGTCGGCGGCCGCGACGCGACCCAGATCGCGAAGAGCGCGAGCCCGAGGCCGCCGACGTCGGTGAGCATGTGGCCCGCGTCCGCCAGGAGCGCGAGGCTCCCGGTCCAGAGGGCGCCGACCACCTCCACCATGAGGAAGGTCACGGTCAGCACGAGCGTCGCGGTCAGCCGGCCCCGGGAGCGGGCGGCGGCCGTCGGCCGATGGTGGTCGTGCGCCATCACGCGGATCGTAGCAGGTTCCTGCTAGAATCCGGTATGCACACCGATCACACGCTCGCGCTGCACGGCCAGACGTTTCACTTCACGGAGTGGGGCCGGCGGGCGTCCCCCGCCCTCGTCATGCTCCACGGCGTCACCGGCCACGCGCGGACCTGGGACGACGAGGCCGCGGCGCTCGCCGGCCGCTTCCGCGTTCTGGCTCTCGACCAGCGCGGCCACGGCGACTCCGACCCGGCGCCCGACGGCGACTACACGGTCGCCACGATGGCGGAGGACCTCGCGGCATTCGCCGACGCGCAGGCGCTCGGGCGCTTCTCGATCGTCGCGCTCTCGATGGGCGGGCGGGTGGCGATCGCGTTCGCCGGCCGCCAGCCAGAGCGGGTGGACCGCCTGGTGGTCGTGGACATCGGCCCAGACATCGCGCCGGACGGCCGCCTCCGCGTGGGCACGCTGATGGCGTCCACGCCCGAGCGCTTCGCGAGCGTCGAAGAGGCTCTCGCATTCGGGCGTGCGACGAACCCGCGCTACTCCGACGCGATGCTGCGCCATCGCGTGCTCCACGGCACGCGGCGGGTCGATGGTGGGCTCGTCTGGAAGTACGACCGCGCGCTCCGCGAGGCCGTGCGCGCGGGCCGCTGGCGCGACCCGATCGACCTCTGGCCGCTCTGGCAAGCCATCACCTGCCCCGTGCTGGTGGTGCGCGGCGCCGAGTCCGATGTGCTCGCGCCCGAGACCGCGAAGCGGATGGTCGAGACGAACCCCCGCGCGCGGCTCGTGGAGGTGCCGGACGCCGGCCACACGGTGCCGGGCGATCAGCCGGAGGTGTTCCGCCGCCTCCTCACCGAGTTCCTCGGCGCCTGACGTTCAGGCCACGTCGCCGCGCCGGCCCACGGCCGGCGGCGCGATCCGGGCGGGCCGCATCCTGGGCACTGGAATGCTGTAGGGAATGAAGAAGAGCCAGCGCACCCACGTCTCCGTGCGTCGAGCCGGCGGCCACGTGAGCGCCCGTGCGAGATCGGTGAGGACGAGCCGGATCCAGGGCTTCCAGATATCGAGCTCGGCAACCGGGACCACGCGGATCAGCGACCACACGAGGCGGCCAGTCGGCGCGAGGTCGGCGACGCTCGGCCGCTCACCGCGCGCGATCGGCCCGAGCACGCGACCCACGATCCACGCGTGGGTCCTCAGAATCAGCCGGCGGCGCACGCGAGGCTCGACTCCGAGCCAGCATGGCGTCATGTCGCGGTACCACTGGAGCAGCACCGGCGAGATCGCGAGCCACGCGGGCGCCGCGCCGAGCGGGCGCGGCAGACCCGGGGCCGGCTCGGCCGCCTCGCGGTCCACGAGGCGCGTGGCGATGATGTCTCGGAGCTGCGCGAACCGCCCGACGTCACCGAGGTAGCGGCGCCTCCAGCCGGTCAGCACCGCGGCCACGTCCTCGAGCGTGCGCCACTGGAGGATCGTCACCTCCGCGACGATGCCGGCGGCGCGGAGCGCAGCACCGACGGCGCGCGCGGACCGCCGAGTATCGTGGCACCAGCGACCGCGCTCCTCGGGCAGCGGCAGGAGCGTGTGCCGCAGCAGCAGGGCCAGAGTCCCATCCGGCGCCTCCCAGGCCGCCACGACGTCGGGATGGCGGCGGCAGACGAGCGCGAGGCCGTCGCCCGACGCGTCCATCATCGTGCGTTCACGACGGTCAGCGAGAGGGCGCGCGCGCGCCACATGGGCATCCTCCTCTCCATGGGGGGGACGATCACGACTCCAAGGCGACATAGAGGTCGCCGTCGCCGCGGCGGACCAGGAACAGCACGGGCGCGCCGGCCGGGCGCCGCGCGAGCGCCTTTCGCAGCTCGTCGACGCTGGCCACGGGCCGGCGGTCCACCTCAGTGATCACGCCGTCCCCCAGACGACACGTTGCCTCCTCATGGCGTCTTCCTTTCCTCGAGTTCGAGCTTGGCGACCTCGCCGAGCGGTCCGCCCGCGGCGAGCCGCCCGGCTTCGCGGTATTCGAGGGTCATGGCGCGTCGCTCGCCCGCGCGGCGGAGCGCCGTGGCGAGCAGCAGCCGGATCTCCGCGGAGCGGGGCTCGAGTCGCGCGGCCTCCCGAAGCCGGGCGACCGCGCCGGCGGCGTCCCCCGCCTCCAGCAGCGCGCCGGCCAGATGGACGCGGTAGCGCGGCTCGTCGGGACCGAGGCGCGCCGCCGTCTCGAGCTCGCCGACGGCGGCCCGGCGCTCACCCACCTGGCGGAGCACCTCGCCGAGCCCGTCGTGCATCAGCGGATCGGTGGGCGCCAGCCGCACGGCGTCGCCCAGCTGGTTCATCGCGGCTGTACGCGCGCCGAGACGCGCGTAGGCGACGCCGAGGTAGTAGTGGGCGCGCGCGTCGTCCGGCCACCCCGCGACGACGCCGAGGAGGGTCCGGATGGCCAGGGGATAGTCGCCCTCGCGCACGAGCCGCGCCCCGTCGCGCAGCGCCGTGCGGGCCCGCCACACGGGGACGTTTCCGACGAGACCGACGATGCCGGCCGCGGAAGCCGTGAGCGAGCCGAGCATCAGGACGCCGAGCGCGACGCCCGTGCGCGGCCGGCCGAGCCGCCGCACGGCGGCCCACCTCGCGACGGCCCCCGCCGCGCGCGCGCTCACAAGCGGCGTCCTGCGCCCGCCGGCCGCACGCGACCGAGGACACGGATCGGGAGGCGGGGGAATCGCCCGCCCACCCCGACCCACGTCCCCGAGGCGCTCACCGCGGCGCCGGGCCCCGCGATGATCGGCCCGTGCCGGAGGGATGGCACGGGACGTCCTCAGGCGGCCACCACGAACCGGTTCGGGAGCCGGCGCTGGTGGCTCTCGACGAACCGCTGCTCGACGACCCGCCAGTTGACGTTGTCGAGGAACGCGGCGACGTACGGGCTGCGCCCGCCGGCGCCGTGGTCCACCATGTACGCGTGCTCAAAAACGTCAAGCACCAGGATGGGCGCCAGGCCGACGGGGTGGTTCCCCTCGTGCTCGCCGATCCACCAGTTGAAGAGGCGGCCGGAGAACGGGTCGTGATAGAGGATGACCCAGCCGATGCCACGCATCGCGGCCGTCGTGACGAAGTCCCGCTGCCACTCGTCGAAGCTCCGCCAGGTGCGCGCCAGCGCCCGGAGGAGCGCTCCTTGCCGGCCCGGCTCGACGCCCGTCCGGAGATTGCCGAAGTAGTACTCGTGGAGCACCATGCCGTCGAACTCGAAGCCGGCGCGCCGCTTCAGCTCGGCCCAGGACCGCGAGCCCGGCTCGACCCGCGCCAGCTCCTCCAGGAGGCCGTTGACGTTCTGCACGTAGCCCTTGTAGAGGGTCCAGTGCTCCTCGATCTGGTCGTCGGAGATGCCCTTGAGACCGTGCGGTTTGAGCTGCTCCTGGACGAAATAACTCATCCTGCCCTCCTCACCGCTCTGTCGGTTGCGGAGCGGTTTCACCCTCAGACCGTAGCGGCAGGAGATGAGAGGCCCGTGAGACGGGGATGAGAAGTTTCTTAGGCCAGCGGCAGGCCAATCGTGAACGTGCTGCCGGCGCCGGGGGTGCTCGTGGCATCGACGCTGCCATCGTGCGCGGCGACGATGGAGCGCGCGATGGCGAGCCCGAGCCCGGCGCCACCCCTGTCGCGGGCGCGCGCCGCGTCGAGGCGCACAAAGGGCTGGAAGATCCGCTCGAGGTCGGCGGGCTCCACGCCGACGCCCGTGTCACTCACGGTGAGGCTGGCCCAACCGGCCTCGCACCGGAGCGCCAGCTCCACCTTGCCGCCACTCGGCGTGTACGACACGGCGTTCTCGACGAGCTTCATCAGCGCGCGGCGGAGCGCCAGCGCGTCGCCCATGACCGTCGCCGGCACGCTCTCGGCGAGGCGTACGGCGACGCCGCGCTCACGACCGATCCGCGCGGCGATGCCCAACGCCTCGTCGAGCAGCGGCTCGAGCGCGACGGGCGCGCGCGGGGTCTGCGCGCCGCCGGAGACCCGCGAGAGGAGGAGGAGGTCCTCGGCGAGCCGGATCAGGCGCACCACGTCCTCGAGGCTCGACTGGAGGACGCGCCGGTACTCCTCGCTGGAGCGCTCACCGCGGAGCGCGACCTCGATGCCGCCCCGGAGCGCCGTCAGGGGCGTGCGCAGCTCGTGGGCCGCGTCGGCGGTGAACCGGCGCATCTGGTCGAACGCGTCCTCGAGCCGCGCCAGCATCGCGTTGAGCGTCTCCGCCAGGTGATCGAGCTCGTCGCCCGTTCCCCGAAGCGGGACGCGCTCGTGGAGGTCCTCGCCCGTGATCCGACGCGCGGTGCGCGACATGGTGTCCACCGGCCGGAGCGCGCCGCGCGCGATCACCACGCCGCCCGCCGCCGCCAGGAGGAGTCCGAGCGGCACCAGCACGAGGAGCGTCTCGACGTAGCGTCCGAGCGTGCGCTCCGCGCGGTCGAGCGGGATGCCCACCTGCACGAGCTGGACGAGCCGACCGTCACGCTGGATCGGGAGCGTCAGCAGGCGTACGCGCTCGCCCGCGGCGCGCCGCACGGTCTCGAACGTGCGCGCTCCTCGCGCGGCGTTCGCGCGCGCCTTCGGCGAGAGCGGCAGCGCCTCCCCGCGCAGGCTCGCCGAGCGCGGGCCCGAGCGCCCCTCGGGATCCATGAGCTGGAAGAGCGTGTCGTAGAACTCGGGGCCGAGGATCTCACGCAGGAGCGACTCCGGCCCGGCGTCGAGGGGCGTGCCCGGAGGACCGGGGTGGCCCGTGTCCCGGATCACCTCACCCACCACGAGGAGAGAGGCATCCAGGTCCTGGATCAGGCGGGAGCGCAGAAGCGAGTACGAGAGGCCGCTGATGATGAGCAGGATCGCCATCAATACGGCGGTGTACCAGAGGGTCAGGCGCGCCCGCAGGGAGAGCGGCCGGAACCGGGTCACTCGGCCGCCCCGAGGACGTAGCCCACGCCGCGCACCGTGCGCAGGAGGCGTGGCTCGCCCGCGCCGTCGATCTTCCGCCGCAGGTAGCCGATATACACGTCGATGACGTTACTCTCAGAGTCGAAGTCGATGCCCCAGACGTGCTCGGCGAGCATGGGCCGTGTCAGGACGCGCCCGGCGTTTCGAAGGAAATATTCGAGCAGCGCGTACTCGCGCGCGCTCAGCTCGAGGCGGCGTGCGCCGCGGACGACCGTGCGCGTCGCTGGATCGAGCGCGAGGTCGGCGAGCCGGAGCGTGGTAAGACGCCGGTCGGCGCCGCGCCGTAGGAGCGCGCGCACCCGCGCCAGGAGCTCCTCGAACGCGAAGGGCTTGGTCAGGTAGTCGTCGGCACCCAGGTCGAACCCGGTCACCTTGTCGCCGACGCTGTCGCGCGCGGTCAGGACCAGCACCGGCGTCGTGACGCCGCGGTCGCGCAAGGACTTGAGGACGCCGAAGCCGTCGCGCTTCGGCAGCATGAGGTCGAGGACGATCAGATCGTACGCGGGCCCGCCCAGGACGGTGTCGAGCGCCTCGGCGCCGTCCGCGGCGAGCTCGACCGCGTGGCCCTCCTCCTGGAGCCCCTGCCGGATGAAGCCCGCGACCTTTCGCTCGTCCTCGACGATCAGGATCCGCATGGCTGCGCGCGCGTGGGCACCGCGGGAGGCCCGCCGGCGGCCTCCGAGCTCAGGGGTGGGGGCGGATTCGCGGCGCGTGTCGTGTCGAGCCCAGCGAACCCACCTCCACCGCGGAGCGCATCACCGGTCGCGCAGCGTGCGTGCGGCCTCCGCGCGCATCTGCTGCATGGCGCGCGTCTCCTGGTCGGAATAGCGCTCCTCCGTCCAGGGGTCCGCGTGCATGTGGTAGCCGTTCTGCTCCCAGAAGCCCGGCGGGTTCACGTCGAGGAACTCGAGGGCCCGGAGCCACTTCGCGCTCTTCCAGAAGTAGAGCTTCGGCACGACGAGCCGCATCGGCCCGCCGTGGTCGGGCTCGAGGTCGCGGCCGTTGTGACGGAGGGCCAGGACGACGTCGTCCTGCACGAGGTCCTCGAGCGCGATGTTCGTCGTGTAGTCGGGCTCGGCGTGTTGGAGGACGAACCGCGCGGCCGGCAGGGGCCTCACGCGTGTCAGCAGCTCCCGGATCGAGACGCCTTCCCACGTGTTGTCGAGCCGCGACCAGCGCGTCACGCAGTGGATGTCCGAGGTGACCGTCACGCGCGGCAGCCGCCGGAACTCCTCCCACGTGAAGCTCGCCTCCTGCTGGACCAGCCCGAAGCAGCGAAAGGTCCAGGTCCTGGGGTCGAACCGCGGCGTCCGGCCGTACGTGAGGACCGGCCACTTCTCCGTGAGCGTCTGGCCTGGGGGCACCCGGTGCGCCCGGGCAGGGTCTGGCGGCTTCATCCGCGACCTCCGTCGCCGTCCACTATACACCCGCCGATAGAAGCTTCTCGGCCGGCGCCGGCGGGCGACCATATAATGGTCGTGAGGCGCGGTCGCCCACGGAGTGGCTCGGCGGACGAAAGGACACGCGGATGAACGGGGAACGAAAGCTGGCGCTGTTCATCGATTTCGAGAACATCGCCCGCGGCGTCAAGGAAGCGCAGTACAAGGCCTTCGAGATCAAGCTGGTGCTCGAGCGGCTGCTGGAGAAGGGCAAGATCATCGTCCGGCGGGCCTACGCGGACTGGAACCGCTTCACCGAGTACAAGCGGCCGTTCCACGAGTGGGCGATCGAGCTGATCGACGTGCCGCAGAGCCGCTACAGCGGCAAGAACTCGGCGGACATCCGCATGGTCGTGGACGCGCTCGATCTCGCCTACGGCAAGACCCACATCGACACGTTCGCCCTCGTCTCGGGGGACTCCGACTTCTCGCCGCTGGTCTCCAAGCTCCGCGAGAACGACCGCTACGTCATCGGGCTCGGCGTGAAGTCCTCCTCCTCGGACCTCCTCGTCGGCAACTGCGACGAGTTCATCTTCTACGAGGACCTGATCCGCGATACGAAGAAGACGAACCTCCTCCGCGGGCTGCCCGAGAAGAAGGCCGAGGCGATGGCGCAGCTCATCGACGCGATCCAGGCGCTCCAGCGCGAGAACAAGGAGACGCTCTGGGGCTCGATGGTCAAGCAGACGATGATCCGGAAGAACCCCGCCTTCAACGAGTCGTACTACGGCTTCTCGACCTTCTCGAAGCTCCTCGAGGAGGCGGCCAAGCAGAAGATCGTGACCCTCGAGCGCGACGAGAAGAGCGGCACGTACGTCATCACCGCGCTCACGGAGGAGGGCGGCCGCGCCGCCTAATCACCGGGCCGGGACCTCGTCGCCCGTCGGGTACATCGAGGGGCGCCACGGCGCCGCCGGGGCGGCGTCGCTCCCCCCGACGTTCAATTTAGTCGCCCCAGGCCACGATCAGCCGGTCGATCGACAGCACGCCGCCGCCGCCGATCAGGATCGCCAGCGCCATCGCGACCAGGGCCAAGTTGAACTCGAAGCCGTGCCCCTTCCCCGGCGTCATGGACCAGTTGAGGAAGAAGCCGTGCGCCACGTGCACCTTCGCGATCGCGACGAGCATGACCACGATGAGCCCGAGGGCCGCCGGACGCGTGAGGAACCCGACCAGCACGGCGAGTCCGCCGAAGCACTCGACGAAGGCTGCCAGGACGGTCGCGGCCGGGGGGATGTTCATCTGGCGGAAGCCGGCGATCGTCGCCGAGAGCCCACGGCCGCCGAACCAGCCGAACACCTTCTGGGCGCCGTGGGAGAAGAAGATCACCCCGAGAGCGAGCCGGACCACCAGGTGCGACCAGGAAGGAAACGTTCCGAACACGAGTGCAAGGAGATCGTCCATGGCCCCTCCTCGTCCGTTGCGATGGCCGCGCGCACAGCGTATCCTCGGCTCGTGAGCCGGGTCCCGAGCCGGGTCGGCTGGTTGCGGCGAGTCTACACCATCGTCGCCCTCGCGATCTCGTGCAGTCTCACGACCGGCGAAGCGCGCGGCCAGGCGAACCTCACGGCCGCGCCGAGCATGGTCAAGGGCGCGTCCGCCGCGCGCGTGACGATCGTCGAGTTCTCCGACTATCAGTGACCCCACTGCCGACGACTCCAGCGGGCGCTGGAGCAGATCCTCAAGGAGTACGACGGACGCGTGCGGCTCGTCTTCAAGGACCGGCCCCTCGCGGGCCACGCGCTCGCGCGGCCGGCGCACGAGGCGGCGCGGTGCGCCGGCGCGGCCGGAAAGTACTGGGAGTACCACGACCTCCTCTTCGAGGAGCAGCCGGCGTTCGAGCGCGCCGACCTGCTGCTCTACGCCGCCGACGTCGGGCTCGACCGCGACGACTTCGCGCGCTGCCTGGACGAGCATCGTTACGCTCGCGAGGTGGATGCGGACGTCGAGCAGGCGGTCGCGCTCGGGATCCGGGCCACCCCGACCCTGCTCGTGAACGGCCGCAGGATCGTCGGCGCGCCGACCGTCGAGGAGTTCCGGGTGGTCGTCGAGGACGCGCTGCGGGAGCCGCGCTGATGCCGTTCGTGAAGATCGCCGATGCGGCGGCCATCGCGCCGGGCACGGGCGCGCTCGTCGAGCGCGACGGCGTGGCGCTCGCCGTCTTCAACGCCGGGGGCGGGCGCTACTACGCGGTGAGCCCCGTCTGCCCCCACGAGGACGGGCCGCTCTTCGAGGGCTGGCTCGAGGGCCGCACGGTCGTCTGCCCCTGGCATGGCTACAGCTTCGACCTGACGACGGGCGCCTGCCTGGAGGACGGGGGGCTCGCGGTCGTCGCGTACGCGGTGCGCGTCGTGGACGGGGCGGTCGAGGTGGAGCTGTCGTGAGCGACCCGCCGCGGAGCCTCTACGTGCAGCCGGGCGAGCGCGCCTGGCACGAGCGCCGGCCGGGTGTCCACTGGAAGGTCCTCTGGGAAGAGGGCGACCGGAAGGCAGTGCTGATGCGCTACGACCCGGGCGCCACGATCCCCCGCCACCGCCACCTCGGGGACGAGCAGATCTTCGTCCTCGAGGGCAGCGTGTCCGACGACACCGGCACGTGCGCCCGGGGCGGCTACGCGCGGAGACCGCCCGGCTGCGTCCACAGCGTGTCGAGCGGCGAGGGGGCGCTGGTGCTCGCGATCATGTCCGGGGGCACGGAGCCCGTGTAGGTGTTGCATCACGCCCCCGAAGTCACTTAATGTATGGCCGAGAGAGGACGACCATCCAGCCATGACCGAACGCGCCGTCAAACACGTCCGGAAATTCCTCGGGCAGCGCCTGCGCGCCCTCCGCAAGCAACGGCTGCTCAGCCAGGAGCGGCTCGGCGAGCGCGCCGGGCTCTCCGGGAAGTTCATCGGTGAGGTCGAGCGCGGGGAGAAGTCGATCTCGATCGACAGCCTCTACCACGTCTCGTCGGCGCTCGGGGTTCCGCTCCGGGACTTGACTGACGTGGGGGACAAGCAATCGGCGATCCCCACGGAAGATGCCGAGAAGATCTTCGCGCTCGTGTCGGGGCGGCGCCGCCCGGAGGACGTCCGGAAGGCGTATCAGGTCCTCCGCGCGATGTTCGGCCGCGCGTCGTAGCGCGCGACGGCGTCCGCGCCGCGCCGGAGACTCGTCTC
>Ga0137370_10001176_pt1 | contig 10736 bp, 9 predicted proteins | sample SagtaG_11_FD_104920 | JGI IMG/M metagenome (GOLD analysis project Ga0137370, IMG submission 104920) | Vadose zone soil microbial communities from Sagehorn Ranch, Mendocino, California, USA - Sage1_R_20_16 metaG | ecosystem: Environmental > Terrestrial > Soil > Vadose zone | place: USA... | reverse complement strand
CTCGGTGCCGGCCTCGGGCGCGACGGTGAGCGTGCGGTGGCCGCCACGCGCGAGCGCCTCGACGAGGCCGTCCGTCAGGCTGTCCGCACGGATCGACGAGATCGAGACCTCGAGGCCGTTCTCCTCGACGATCTTGAGGAGGTCCCCGATCCACGGGTAGTCGGAGACGCACGCCCCCACGAGGCCGATGCGCGTCTCGCCGCTCTTCGCCAGCTGGGCCACGGTCTCGCGGAGGGCGTCGAGGCTCCGGTGCCTCACCGGCCGGTACACCTGGCCCTCGAGGCAGAAGCGGCAGCCGCGACCGCAGCCCTTGCCCACCTCGAGCAGGGCCATGTGGCCGTACTCGGCGCTTGGCGTCTTGACCGTCGCGATCGTCTCGAAGGCGTTCACGTTCTTGAGGCGCCGCTTGGCGACGATCGCGGGTGCGCCGGCGCGCGGCGTGACGGCGGTGAGCCCGCCGCCGGGCGCCCACACCACGGCGTAGCGCTCCGGGACGTAGATGCCCTCGACCGCGGCGAGCGCGTCGAGCAGCGCCTCGCGGTCGCCGTCACTCTGACGGTAGCGCTCGATCAGCTCGACGACGAGCTCCTCGCCCTCGCCGACGGCGATCACGTCCATGAACGGCGCCATGGGCTCGGGGTTCGAGAACGCGCACACGCCTCCCATGAGGACCAGCGGGTCGCGCGGCCGCCGCCCGGCGGCGCGGAGCGGAATGCCCGCGAGCGTGAGCAGGCGCAGCACGTTGATGTAGTCGCCCTCGTAGGTGACCGAGAAGCCGAGCATGTGGAAGTCGGTCAGCGGGCGCTGGGACTCGAGCGAGAACGGGACGCCGCCCGTGCGCCGGAGCTCCGCGACGTCCTCCGGATCGGGGAGGAACACGCGCTCGCAGACGACGTCGGGCAGCGCGTTCAGGTGGCGGTAGATCGTCTGAAAGCCGAGGTTCGACATCCCGACGGCGTAGCCGTTCGGGTAGACGAGCGCGAACGCGACGCGTCCGCCCCAGTCCTTCCGCACGGTCCCCTGTTCCTCGGCGAGCCGAGCTCGAGCTTTTTCCTTCAAATGCCACGACATCGGCCTAGTCTACCACGCACCGCGCTCACCCCTTGGCGACGCCCACCGGGCGCAGACGCGCGACGCGTGTCGCGATGCCGAAGCGGTGCACGACGTCTACGACCTCGCGCCCGTCCTTGTAGGACGATGCCCGGCGCGCCCGCTCAGCGTGCGGCGGGCGACGAGGCGCGGCGCTTCGCCCAGGCGACCCCCGCGACGGCGACCAGCACGCCGACGAGACTCGCGAGCTGTGGAACGCGGTAGGCGCCCAGCCAGAAGCTGTCGAGCCGGAGGCCCTCGATCGCGAAGCGTCCGACGGAGTACAGGCCGAGGTAGCAGAAGAAGAGCGCGCCGGGTCGGTTGCGGAGCCGAGGGCCGAGCCAGGCGGCGAGCAGACCGAAGACCAGGAGGTCCCACAGCGATTCATAGAGGAACGTCGGGTGGAAGTACTCGTCCTGGGTGAAGCCGAGCGGCCGCCGCGGGGGCGAGATGTAGAGCTTCCATGGCAGATCGGTGGGCGCCCCGAACGCCTCCTCGTTGAAGAAGTTCCCCCAGCGCCCGATCGCCTGCCCGAGCGCGAGGGGAGCCGCCGCCACGTCGAGGCCCCGGAGCACGGGGAGCTTCCAGCGATGTGCGAGCCAGGCGCCGACGAGCGGGCCGAGGATCAGGCCGCCGTGGATCGCGAGGCCGCCCTCCCACACCGCGATGATCTTCGCCGGATACTGGCCGTAATAGTCCCAGTTGAACGCGACCTCGTAGAGGCGCGCGCCCACGAGCCCTGCGAGGATCGCCCACTGGGCGCAGCTGATGATCTCGTCCGCCGGCAGCCCTTCACGCTTGGCCCGCCGGTGGCCGACCCCGAGGCCGACCACGATCGCGGTGGCCATGAGGATCCCGTACCAGCGGATGACGACCGGGCCGATCTGCACGGCGATGGCGCCGGGAGAGCTGAACACGGCAGGCAGGATAGCATGGCGTCCCGCGGTGGGAGCGCTGACCGCGGTCGCCTCAGTTATTTTCGGATTGGGGTCAGCTCTGGGTGAGCCAACGCCCAAACCGTCTCTCGTAGTCTGCGAGCATCTCTGATTGTCCGGTCTTCTTCCAGTACATCAACCTGGAAAGACGCTCCAAACCCAACCCCGCGTGGTCGCATATGCCGCCTTCCTTCGTCATCAACAGATTTGAACCGATGGCCATGTCCTTTGATCAGCGGATGGACGACTGACACAGCCATCGCCGAGGTACATCCCGAACAGGTACGCGTACGCGGGATGTTGGTGCTGGTGGAGGGATTCGAACCCCCACTGAACCGATTTTAAGTCGGTCGCCTCTGCCCATTGGGCTACACCAGCATACCGCCCGAACCAGTATCGCACCGTCGAGCGAGGCCGGCATAACTCACGCGCGATCGACTTCGTCGAGCGTCCCTCGCACCGGAGTTCCAGTGCACGCCGGACGACCTCGAAGGGCGCGTGACGATCCGAGCAACCAGCAAATCGAGTCGCAGGCCCCCCGGCACAGGCGACTCGCGTCCGAGTCTGGCAAGGTCGAGTCGGATAGCGCGACGAATATTGCAGGCGTCGTGCGGATGCGATCTGCAACGCTAGAGTCGCTTGAACTTCTCGTTGGCTGAGTCGATCCGGCGCTTCCTCTCATCGTCCTGGCGCAGCTGCTCGGTCTTCTTCTGCTTCTCGCGCTGCTCATGGTCGGCCAGCGCCTGATTCGCTCCGGCGATCCACTTATCGATGTGCTGGATCCAGACGGGCAGGTTCGCCTCTTCGCACTTGAAGACGAGCGCCTGGTGCATCATGCCGACCTTCCTCGGGTGGCACAGCACGGTGGTCTCGGCCGGCTCCGAGAAGAGCCTCGACCAGTCGCGCGTCGGAGGCTCGCTGAGTGGGACCGTCCAGGTGAACTCCTCGCCCTTGAGGTCGGTCGCCTTGGGGGGTCCCGCACGTTTGATCGCGTCCGCCATGTCCGACCTCCGCCCCAGGGTCCGCTAGAGGTTGCTGAAGTGGAGGCGGCGAGCGGATTCGAACCGCTGAATAGAGGTTTTGCAGACCTCCGCCTTGGCCACTTGGCTACGCCGCCCTGAACGCGCCCACACGAGAAGACGTGTTGTCGTCGTAATTGTTGGAGCGGGAAACGGGATTCGAACCCGCGACCCCGACCTTGGCAAGGTCGTGCTCTACCACTGAGCTATTCCCGCCCGCCTCCGGCACTGTAGCACAGCTCCACAATCCCAACCACTTGGCGATGACGCCGAGCTTGTGCTTTGGCTGTGATCCGGCCGTTCCGACGGGTGTCCTGACACACCGCGGGCACACTATACTCTTAATGTGTTCGTTTGCTGGCACACAGAACCCGACCCAGCGGTCAAAGGCGTCGGCGACTCGTCACCACGTTTCCTACCCTGCGTCGGTCCCGCCGCCCAGCGGTCGTCGTTCTCGTCGAGCTCGATGTCGACCGGAGAGCCGGTGAACACCGCCCGTACCCGGTCGAGGATGGCCTGGAGCGATACGATCTCGCCGGCCTCGTCCACAGCGCGGGCGCGGGCGTGATCATCGCCGGCCCCCGCCGCACACGCAAGAGTCAGCGCAACCACCAGGAGACTCGCCGGGCGGCGGCGGGCATCCATGTCGGATGATATCCTCGCGCCACGTGAACGCCAGATGAACGCTGAGCTCAGAGTCGGTTCAGGCACGTGCGTCCATGCTCAAGGGGTGTCATGAAGCCAACGGAGGACCGCGATGAGCCACTTGTCTGCAGGGCCGACCGCCGGGCCCCGACACGAAACGTTTACTCGGTCGTCATCGTTGCGTAACGCACCTGTCGGACACTACACCGTGACCGTGGCACACATCAATAAACGCCTCGACGCATCCCTCGAACTCATGACCTGTTGTGCGAATCCGCAGCGCGGCGGTCGCGTTCTCGTCGTCGGAGACGAGACAGCCGTTGCCGAACTGATCCGGTGCAACGTGGTCGAAGAAGGCTGCGAAGTCTTCACCGCCGGCTCGGGCGCGGAGGCGCTCGAGCGCGTGCGCGAGGTTCGCCCCAACGTCGTCGTGGTCGACAGCAGGGTGCCTCGGCTCGACGGTTGGGAAGTCTGACGTCGATTGAAAGCTGACCCGGCAACACGGACGATCGCGGTGATCATAATCGCCGGGCGCGTCGAGGACGGCGACAAGGCGCTCGGCTTCGAGGGCGGCGCCGACGCGGTCGTCATCCTGCCCTGACATCGGCCCGATCGTCCGACGGCGTCGGGGCGTGACCGCTGCGCAATCGTGCCGAGCGGGTGATCGACAAGGCGTACACCTCGGTCGCGATGGCGAGCAGTGCCCGAAGCGCCATCAACACGGTGATGCCCCATGTGCTCCACAACAATCCGGCCAACACGGGGGCGACAACGGCGCCCGCGTCCTCTCCCATACTCATCCAGCTCATGGTTCGCGCGCGGTTGCGCTTGTCGAAACTGGAGATGTGCGCCATGAGCGCGCCCCAGGCCGGCCGAAAGGCGGCCTTGCCCATGTCATCGGCGGTCTTCGCGATGCCGACGCCGAGGAACGTGGGAGCGATCACGTAGACGATGGATGAGAGGGTATTGGCGAGTCCCCGCACCGTCAGCACCAATTTGCGGCTGACATTGTCGGAGAGCCAACCGAAGATCGGGCCGGAGACAATGGTGGCGAGCGTGGAAACGGCATAGATGATCCCCACCTGGGCCGTGCTCAAGCCGGCGTATTCAGTGGCCAGGACCGGGAACAAGCCGGTGAGCATTTCGGCGGTACCCGCGATCAAGAATCCGAGGCCGACAAACGGCAGCAGCTTCGGCCGCGCTTGCGTGGCGTCGGCCGAAATCTGGGTCGTCTGAGCGAGCCGCTCCCGAGAGGATTCAGGGTTGCGGCTGCCGTGGGTGGCGTCGCGCTCGTCTCGCACACAGCGGCTGACCACCAGGAGCGGGAGCACCGACAGGGCGAACGCGATGAAGAATACCAGAGGGTAATTGGCGGCCGTGAGGGCCAGCAGAAAGCCCGCCAGCGCCCGGCTCAGCGAGCCCGCCACCATCCTGGCCGTTTGGTACCAGGCGAAGGCGGACGCCACCGATTTCTTTCCACCATGCTCGGCGATCAATGCGTTGACGGACGGATCGCGCAGGGACATGGACAAGCCGTGCGCGCTGCGGACCGCGAAGAGTTCCCACGGAGCACTGGCGAAGCCCAGGCACAGGGAGACCAGACTGCGTAGCCCGATCGCGGCCACCAGGGTGCGCTTCAGACCGAAGCGGTCGGCCACCCACCCCAGCAGCGGCTTCGCCGCCACCGCCACCGCGCTGTTGAGCGCGGCGAGGATGCCGACTTCGGTGAGGCTGAGTCCCAGGTGCCGCGCGTATAGAGGGAGCGTGAAGCTGATCAAGCCGAAGCTGAGGCGAGAGAGCAATCCCTCCCCGACGATGGCGAGCAACGGGCCGTTAAGGGACGACCTCGGGCTGGCCGTCCGCTTCATCGGATCTCCGCTCGATCCTGTGCCCTCGCTGAGATCGAAAAGGAGTCCGTGTACGAACCGGTTACTTTGACGAAAGATCCGCTGAGGACATGCTCGGACACGACGAACTTCACGATGCCGTAGGAGGAATTCTGGGATGTGACGAAGTAGGGAGCTTCGGCATCGTGGCGATCGAGGGCAGCCCTTCCGGTACCTCCCAGCCCATTGATGATCAAGACGGTCCCCGCGCCCCTGGCATAGGCATCAGTCGCGTCGGGATCCACGACACACCTCGGATCGAATGAACCGGGTGCGATCGCCGGGCAGGACGCGCTGATGGCTAATTGTTTGCTTCTTTGATAATTGTGATCGTGGCCCTGGAGTATGAGATCCACCTTCATCGAGACGAGAAGATTGAAGATGTCCGCGCCGATCTCACACGATTTGATGCCCATGGTGATGCAGTTTCGATGCATCCCAACGATGACCCATGGAATGCGCTTGGCCTTGGCATCCTCGATCGTGCTCGCCACCCAGCGATAGCGCGGGCTCTCCTTGGAATAGTCGTAGCGGCCGCCGTGTTTGAAGTGAAGCGCCGGCGAGATGAGGATCAGGCGAGCGAGCGGAGCGCTCGAGGGATAGTCGAAGTAGTATTCCTTGGCATAGTTGCCGGTCGGGGAAGGGTCCGTCCCTAACAGAGGAGACTGCACGGCGGGAAGTCTATTGGGAAGGCAGCCCTCGGCGATGACGGCGTCGATCAGCCCCTCGCGATGATTCACGCCATCTTCATGAGCCCCCGCGATGATCTGGACAGGGAACGTCGCGCCGCGCGGCCCGAGATGCGACTTGACGAACTCGCACCACTTCGCTTCGCCATAGGTGTGGCTGTAGATCAAGTCGCCGAGCGAGAGGAAGAAGCTGGCGCCGGATGGTCCGATCTGCTCGAAGACCGCAGCGGCATTCGGCCCTGTCCCGTGATCCCCGGCAGCCGCAAAGGTAAAGGACGCGGTCTGGGCCTGAGCGAGGAGCCAGCCCCCGGCCGATATTCCTCCCAGCGTCAGGAACACGAGGAATGCCCGTCGGTTCCCTGACCGTCGTTTGCTCGTGGCCGGCGCGGCCATCTACACCCCGCTCCCCGCCGCGATCGTGGCGTCGTGAACCTCAGGCGAGCTGCTCCGTGGCGCATCAGCCAGGCATTGCGCGATTTCGGCGAGCATGGCCGAGACCTCTCCGGGGCGCGGGCTGTTCAGGCGGTGGACGCGCCGAGTCGCGATTTTGAACAGGACGGCCGCTTCGTAAAGGTGGCGGCGTCGCACGATGCCGTCGGCGGTTGCTTCGTCGATGCCGTATTCGCATAGCGCCTGCCGATAGGCGCTGAGAAAGCTTGCCGCCGAACGCTCGAACCACCGGCGCATACCTGGACGGTCGTACCAGAGCCCACTGGGGCGGAGGTACGCCAGGAAGTAGCCGACGTCGAGCGCAGGATCGGCGAGGCGGAAGCCGTCAAAGTCCACGATAAAAACCCGCTGAGCGCGGAAGAGCAACTGGCTGGCCTTGAATCCGCCGTGGGCCGGGCGGCAGGCGGGCTGCAGCGCCTCCAGGCGCGTCGCCAGTTGCTGAGCGAGCCGCTGCGCCTCGTACGCATGGGCCGGGTTCTGGGCGGCGATCAGCGCGGCCCGCTCGCATGCGCCCTTCGCCGCTTCAGCTCCCGTGTAAGGCGATCCCACCGGCCGGGCTGCGCTGGTGTGCAAACGTGCCAGCGCGTGCGCCGTGAGGCGGAGCTCTTCACCGGGGATGATCACGTCGAGGATCCCGCCGTCGCCTCGCCGGAGAAAACGAGGCCGAAGGGCGCGGACACCTGGGCGCAACGTCTCCGGTCCTGTCCCGTCCGGCGACTGGATCGCCTCGTTGAGCACGAGTCCCAGCGCCTCCACGGCGCCGAGCGGGCGTGGGAGGACGGGCTCACCGGTCTTCGACTGCTCGGCGTAGAGCTGCTGCGTGGTTACCTGGATCCTGCGTGCCTGTTCCGGATCGCCATACACCTTGCCGAAGAGCGATAGCCGCCGCCGAAGGGCTCCTCCCGTCACGGCTCGGGCGAGCACAAGATCGTAGCGTATGACGCAGCGGCTCGAGGGCTTGTAGCGGACGGGCTCCGCCCTCGCCGCGACGAGGTGCCAAGCCGGGTCGCCCAGCTGGACCCGCGCCGCCGCTTCCAGGGCCGGGAAGAGAGCGCCGTCTCGCGCTGTGGTACAGCTCGCGGCGAGAGCCGGCAGCCCGCTATCGGCGGGGAAGACCTGGAGCCGGAGGTCCGGGTCCGGAACCCGTAGAATGCCGGCCGGATGGACCTCGAGCGCGGCCTGCTGAGCCTGCCCGGCAGCGAAGCGCCCTTGCAGCCTCGCGAGAGCGGCCTCACCGAGCGTCAAGCTGACCCACCGTTTATGCGCGCCTCTTCGCATCTGGCGCGAGGTCGTCGGCGTGTCGACGTGATAGGTGACCGCCAGTCCTCGTCCCGGCTTCCGGCGCAGGTAGCGTAGAAAGAGACCGAGCTGCCCCTGACCGCGCGGGAGCAATGGCTGGGATGCCCGTGCGAGGAGCTCGACCACGATGGACGAGAGGCCCCGAATGGCGAGGGCCGAGCCGGCTTCGCGGTCGCGGGCGGTCATACCGTGATCTGCTTCTCCTCACCCAGGCGCTCGACCCACGACGTCAGCGCAGAGGCGGCGCCCGCCACACCTCGAAAACCCGGAAATGAATTGACGTCGACCACGACGGGGCCTTGCTCCGTCATGAGCAGATCGACGCCATAAAGACGGAGCCCAAAGACTCGGCCTATCTCCAGAGTGATCGATCGCCACTCCTCGGGAAGCTGATCGGTCGGAACGGGAAAATCCTCTCGAGGTGCTGTCGCTCCCAAGGGTGTCCGAGAACGTGCAGCGAATACGTGTCGCCCGATCACCCACAATTTGATGTCCCAACCGTCCCCGGGCACAAATGGCTGGAGAACGATCGGCTCTTGGTTCCACCGTCGGGCCAGCGCTTCCAACTCCGCGACAGCATGCACCTTGGCGACGAGATCGCCGCGTCGACTGTAGCGGCTCTTGATGACGAGCGGGAATCGTAGCGTCGAAAGGCAGCCGTCTGGTCCCAACGCGTCTTCGAGGGAAGCAAAACTCCGGGTCGGAGGGCACGGAAGACGAGCCGCTCGCATGCGTTGGACCATGCGCACCCGATCTTGACAGGCCAAGGCTGACGCCCAGCTGTTGATCACCACGGCTCCCCGCTGTTCCAGGTGATGGGCGACGCTCAAGGCCTGCGGGGTGTGCGACTTCAGGAGGTAGAGGTCGGCGATGGGATGGGCCGCTTCATGCGCGATGGCTTCATCGCCCGTCAGGTGGTCGACATCGAGCAGACGCACGGCATGGGTGGCGCTGAGTTGTCGAAGGACCGCGCCGAGAACTGGATGCCCGGGTGTTTCTGGATTATCCGAGATCAGACAAATGTCCATCGGCTCGGTGCTCCCTCGAGTTCCGCCGATCGGCTTGGCGGCGCTCGACGGCAACCGATCGGCTCGTCGTGCGCCGCTCGCCATGGCGCCTGTCCCTGGTTCGAGCAGCGGTCGTGTTGGACACGTGCCCCTGGTGGAGAACGGGTTTCAAGGCGGTCGAGGCCTGCGCGACCATCGGGTTGTTGCGACGGCGTTTCACCCGGGCCTGGGCGGCAATCTGGAGGATATAGTCGGCGACGTGGCTGACGGCTCCTGGTACGTGCCTAAAGCTGGGGAAGTCGTTGATGTCGACGACGACCGGGCCATTATGCGTAACGAGCACATCCAAACCATAGATGTCCAACCCGAAGATTTCGCCGACGCGCCGCGCCAGCGTGCGCCACTCGGCGGCCAGTGGAAGAAGCTGCTCCTTCACTGTCACCTGGGGATGAAGTGGTGAGCTCTTCGCCACGGCGTACACGTCTTTGCCGATCACATACAGCTTGACGTCATATCCCGGGTTGTCGACGTAGTGTTGGGCAAGGAAGAAAGACCCATTGGGCGTGCCTGTCTCGAGCGTCACCAGGTCGGCCGGACTATTGAGTCTATAAATGTCGCGACACGCACTGCCGTTCGTAGGTTTGACGACAAGAGGATAGTCTTGCGCCGGAATCTTCTTGAGCAGGTCGAGACGGGCAATGAAGTACGTGCGTGGAACGGGTAGTCCTCGGGCATGGGCAAAGGCGGCGGCGATCGTCTTGTCACGCACGAGGCTGATCGATCGTGAGTTGTTGATGGTGGGAATACCGACCGCCTCCGCCGCCTCCAAGATACTGAGCCCAGGGCCACCGGCTACCGTCTTTAAGACGTAGGCGTCGTACCTCTGGATGGCGAGATCAGACAAACAGGTGACCGCGTCAGGAGGCTCCAGCAGATCGATCGTATGGCCCCAGTGTCGCAGTTGGTCAGCGATGACCATTGGCATCGAGTCGCGTCTGTATTGCTCTTCGACGATGAAGCACAGATACATCTTGGGCGTTGCCTCAGGAGCATGGGCCGGAGCACTCCTCTGCAGCCGCCCTCGGCGCCTGACAGAGCCATGCTCAGGTCTCGGAGGTGTCTCCATGGCTTCCAGAATCTCAGTCGTAGTATTCAGTGCCGAGGTGGGTGATCAGGTCTTCGCCCATCATCCAGCGCAACGTGTTCTTCAGCTTCATCAACTGAATGAACAGATCGTGCTCTGGATAGAGCTGCGGCGCGCACATGGGTGACTTGAAATAGAAGCTCAGCCACTCCTGGATGCCGTGCAGCCCGGCGCGCTGCGCCAGGTCGAGGAACAGCACCAGGTCGAGCACGATCGGCGCCGCCAGGATCGAATCGCGGCAGAGGAAATTCACCTTGATTTGCATGGGGTAACCGAGCCAGCCGAAGATATCGATGTTGTCCCAGCCTTCTTTGTTGTCACCCCGCGGCGGGTAGTAGTGGATGCGCACCTTGTGGGAGATCTTGCTGTAGAGCTGCGGGTAGAGTTGAGGCTGGAGAATGCACTCCAGCACGCTGAGCTTGGACTCCTCCTTGGTTTTGAACGAACCCGGATCGTCGAGCACTTCGCCGTCGCGGTTGCCGAGGATGTTCGTCGAAAACCACCCGTTCAGCCCCAGCATCCGCGCCTTGAAGCCGGGGGCCAGAATCGTCTTGAGGAGCGTCTGGCCTGTTT
>Ga0137370_10001173_pt1 | contig 10746 bp, 6 predicted proteins | sample SagtaG_11_FD_104920 | JGI IMG/M metagenome (GOLD analysis project Ga0137370, IMG submission 104920) | Vadose zone soil microbial communities from Sagehorn Ranch, Mendocino, California, USA - Sage1_R_20_16 metaG | ecosystem: Environmental > Terrestrial > Soil > Vadose zone | place: USA... | reverse complement strand
CGTGAAACAACACCGAGAAAACGAGCGGGACAGAAACTTTCTCCGGCAGAAATTGCAGCATTAATCGTGTGTGCTCAAAAACATCGCCTTCGGGATGAAATTGCTCGGGCTGTTTGCACCCCTTCATCACTTCGATTTCAGGGAGAATGGCACGCAACAGTCCACTTGCATCGAGCAAATCCCAGCCGCGCACCCGGTTCCGCGACAAAAAAATGCGGACCAGCTCCTCGCGAATTCGTTCCGCACTGATGTCGTTGATCCAGGCCACGTTCGCAACCAGCGCGTCCCACGTGTTTTTCTCGATGTCGTAATCGAGCACCGTGGCGAAGCGCACCGCCCGCAGCATTCGCAGCCGGTCCTCCGCAAAACGCTGCGCCGCGTCGCCAATTGCGCGCACCAATTTTGCGTCGATATCCCCGCGGCCGCCGACGAAATCGATTACCTTTTCCGCAACGGAATCGTAAAACATTCCGTTGATGGTAAAATCGCGTCGCTTCGCATCCTCATGTGGCGAGGAAAAGTGCACTGCGCTGGGATGTCGCCCATCGATGTAAGCGTCATCCGAGCGAACAGTCGCCACTTCGAATTGAACACTGTCATCTAGCACGATGATTACACCAAAATGCGCGCCGACCGCATAAGTGTGCGAGAAAAGGTTCTGGACAACTTCCGGACTCGCATCGGTAGCAATGTCGAAGTCCTTGGGTGCGAAACCGCGGACCATGTCGCGCACGCACCCGCCGGCGAAGTACGCGATGTGGCCTTCGTCGCGCAAGCGTGCAGCGATTTTGCGCGCCGCCTTTTCCATCGGCGAAGGTTTCATCCAATCACTGTAGCCGCTTGGCCGTGCGAAACGCAACGCGCGCGCATAGGAGGTCAGGCATCCCTGCCTGACTCGGCTGGCGGGCTTTCAGCCTGCCGAAGTCGCCAGGCAAGATGCCCGGCGGCGGAGACAGTCTGGAGGCTATCCTCCACTCGCAGCACTCTTCTGTTGCCACAATGAATGAATGACAAAAAGCACCACGGCGATTGAGATGCAGGAGTCCGCTACGTTGAAGGCTGGCCAGGGATTTGCGTAGCGGACGTGCAAATCGAAAAGAAGAAAATCAATTACGTGTCCGTAGAGAAGGCGATCGGTAAGATTTCCCAGGATTCCAGCCAGAAGAAGCGCAAGTGAAAGATCGCGCCAACGGTCAGGTGTTCGTCGTCGCAAGAGAAGGGTCAAGACGATGAGAAGCGCGACGAATGAAATTACGACGAAGAAAGTGTTGTTGTTCCTGAAGGAACCAAACGCCGCGCCGGTGTTCGTGACGTGAACTAGACTAAAGAAATCCGAGATCACGATGCGCGGCTCGTCAGGGCTAATAAACCGCAGAACCATCTGTTTCGTCCACTGATCCAATGCGTAAAGCGGCAGCGAAAGAAAGAAAATGAATTTCATATCCGCGTTTTGTTATTCCGAGCGCAGCGAAGCGGAGTCGTCTGCCAAGCCGTAGTTTTAGGCGGAGGTCTGGAGGAATCTCTCACTGCTATTTTGATGGCGCGCATCAGAATAATTAGAGATGTCTCGACTCCGTTCGACATGACAGCAAGGAATTGACGCGGCGTCAGTCGGCAATGTCGTGCGTGACACGGCTCTTATTCGCCGCTACCACGCTTTCGCATCGATCGCACAAATCGGGATGCTCTTTGCTCGTGCCAACTGCCGGCCGATAACGCCAGCAACGCGCGCATTTCTTGTACAGCGTTTTGGTGACGGTCGCGCTCGCTTCGTCCGTCTGGTGGATTGTTAGATCGCTCAGAATGAAAAATTCTTGCAACTCTTCCTTCTCGATCTTCGCCGTGACGTCGGAGTCTGAATGCAAAACAACTGCCGCTTCGAGGGCATTTCCTATCAGTTTCTCCTGGCGCGCGCGCTCAATCGCCTGACCGATGACGCCGCGCAATTTCAGAAGCTCGGCAATCCGATCGCTTGCTTCGTGTTGTCGATCACCCGCTTGCGGAAATTCCTGCAAATGAACTGAACCACCCAGGCCTGAGTGTCGCCATGCCTCTTCGGCAGTGAATGCGAGAACCGGCGCGAGCAGTTTGCACAGCGCGCCGAAAATCTCATGCATAACTGTTTGTGTTGCGCGACGCCGGGGGGAGTTTGCCGCGTCGCAATACATCCGGTCTTTGGTGATATCGATATAGAGACTACTCAAATCGACGGCGCAAAAATGGTTCAGAGCGTGGTAAACCCTGTGAAACTCGAATGCTTCGTAAGCCGATCGACAATCGGCGATCACGTCATTTAATCGTTCCAGAATCCAGCGATCTACCAGTGTCTGCCCTGACGATTCCTCACCTTCATCCTCTCCCCTTCCAGGGGCGAGGCGATTCGTAGCGCGCGCGGGCTCGCTTCCCGCCTCTCCCCTCGAAGGGGAGAGGGTGGGGTGAGGGGTGAAATTATACAAATTTCCAAGTAAAATGCGCAGCGTGTTCCGAATCCGGCGATAGGTGTCACCGAGACGCGTGAACATTTCCTCGGAAAACGGGGCATCGTCGGTGTAATCGATACTGCTCGCCCAGAGCCGAACGAGATCGGCGCCATGACGGTCGACGAAATGACCGGCGGCTATTGGTTTGTCGTACGTTCCAGATTTCGAAATCTTTTTGCCATCAAGATCGACGACGAAACCGTGGGTCACGCAAGTTTTGTACGGTGCGCGATTGTTGAGCGCGACGCTGGTCATGAGCGACGATTGGAACCAGCCGCGATGCTGGTCGGTCGCTTCCAGATACATGTCAGCTGGATCGCGCAGCTCGGGATGCAGCGCGCAAACGGCTTTGTGCGAAACGCCGCTGTCGATCCAGACGTCGATCGTATCGTTGCGATGTGTTGTGCCTTCCGGCAAACCGAGCGCGCTGGCAAGGTCGATATCATCCAACTCAAACCAGATGTTTGAGCCGCGCTGCGCGACCAGATCAGCGAGCTTACGGATAATTTTTGCGTCGAGAATCGCTTTGCCATCCTTCGAATAAAAAACGGGGAGCGGCACGCCCCAGCTGCGTTGACGCGAAATGACCCAGTCGGGACGCGATTCGACTGTTCCACTGATGCGATTTTCTCCCCATGCGGGAATCCACTTCACCGTCTTCACGGCATGGAGCACTTTGCCACGCAGCTCATCAATCCGAATGAAGAATTGCTCGACGTTGCGGAAGATGATCGGCGTTTTCGACCGCCAGCAGTACGGATAGGAATGATGAAAAATTTCCTCACCGAGCAGCACGCCCCGTTCCCGCAGCAAATTGACGATGTCCGTGTTGGCGTCGAAGACGTATTTGCCAACGAGGTTTGGCAAACCGGCTTCATCGGTGAAACGGCCGTGATCATCGACCGGCGACAAGATCTGCAAGCCTTTTGCTCTACCTAACAAGTAATCGTCTTCACCATGACCGGGTGCGATATGCACTGCGCCCGTGCCAGTATCCATCGTGACAAAATCGGCCGTGAACACTGTTGATTCGCGATCAAGAAACGGATGTCGCGCGACTACGTGATCGATCTTGCTGCCGGGGAACGATTCCTTGGGTCCGCCGACAGGCTCGAACTTTGTATTGGAGCAAAATTGCGAAACTAGCTTTTGTGCGAGCAAAAGCGTTTCAGTGCTGCCATTGCGGGAAAATTCCTGGACAACATAAATTTCTTTGGGATCGAGAGCGATTGCCAGGTTGGCCGGCAATGTCCATGGCGTCGTTGTCCAGATTGCGATGCTCGCCTTATCCTTGAACTCGCCACTTACGATCGGAAATTTAACGTACACCGCAGTGTCATTGCGGTCCTGATATTCCACTTCGGCTTCGGCGAGCGCGGTCTGCGCTCCGGTGCTCCAAAATACCGGCTTCTTTGATTGATAGACTAGATCTTCCTCAACGAATACTGCGAATGCGCGTAAAATTTCCGCTTCATACTTGGGATCCATCGTTAGATATGGATTTTCCCAATCGCCGAAGACGCCCAGCCGCTTGAATTGTTCGCGCTGGATGTTGATAAATTTCCGCGCGAACGCTTCCGACTTTTTGCGGACTTCGAACGGAGAAAGGCCGCGAGATTCCTTCACCACTTTGTACTCAATCGGCAGGCCGTGGCAGTCCCAGCCAGGAACAAATGGCGCGCGTTTGCCGAGCATGGTCTGCGATTTCACCACGAAGTCCTTGAGGATTTTGTTGAGCGCAGTGCCCATGTGCACATCTCCGTTTGCGAACGGCGGCCCGTCATGCAGGACAAATAACTCGCGACCCTCTCTAGACTTTTGGATTTGCTGGTAGAGATGCGTTTCCTCCCACATTTTCAGCATCTCCGGCTCGCGCGCAGGGAGGTTCGCCTTCATCGGAAACTCCGTTCGTGGCAGGTTGAGCGTTTCTTTGTAATTCTGACTCATGACAGGCACGCGACGCTAACATTCGTCAACTGGCGAAGCAACGCAGCCACCCACGGCCAGATCAAAACAACTGCAAGATTATCGGAGATACCTTGTCCGAGTTGGTTCGTTAGGACAAAGTCCTTCCGTGCGCAAGCTGCTGGCCGTCTGTCTCTCCATAGCTCTTTCAGGCGTTCTAGCCGCGTGCAGAGAACGCGCAAGCTCGACCGTGAAGCACGATGCCTGCAGCCTAATTTCGAAAGACGAAATCGGATCGGTCCAAGAAGTGTCGGTGAATGAGATAAAAAGCAGCGAACGTTCGGAGGGAGTTTTCCGGGTTTCGCAGTGTTTTTATACAGCAGCGGAATTTAGCAAATCAGTGAATCTGGCACTCGTAGAGAAGGATCCAAATCAGCGGAGTCAGCGCAGACCGAAAGACTTCTGGAAAGAGAAGTTTGGCGCGTATAACACAAACGAGAAGGAGCGCGATGAAAAATCGAAGACAAAGGCTCGCGAGCAACATGAGAAGGGGGGTCCGCCAAAAAAGATCAGCGGCCTGGGAGATGATGCCTACTGGGTCAGCAACCGATTCGGCGGCGTGCTTTATATCTTAAAAAGTGACGCTTTCATTTCGATCGGCCTCGGCGGAACTGATGACGAAGCGACCAAACTCGAGAAGTCGAAAGTGCTCGCCCGAAAAGCGCTCGAACGACTCTAGCACGTTAAAAAATATTGACTTAGGCAATGCAAGACGACCAAAATCGGTCGTTTCAACGATTTTTTAACGCGAACAACTAACAATCCTTCTCATGAAAAAAATCTCCACTTCAATGACCGCGCGCGCTACCATCGGCGCGCTTTTTTTTGTAATCGGCGTTTTCCTAGGCGCGTTCGTCCTTTTGACGACCGGCTTGCGTTCGGCGACGCCCAGCTCCGGAACTCTTGGCCCTACCGGTCCGACCGTGAATTGGGTGGGGACAGCGACTGGCGGCTCTTCGCTCGACGAAAGCACATGTGTTGAAGGTGTAAATTGCGATACGTTTGTTCTGACCTTATCCGGCACACCGACTAACTGGGCCGGCCTCAAAGCCCGTATCACCATCAGTTGCGCCGACCCTTCCGGTGTGAGCGACTACGACGTGTATGTTCACAAAGGCACTAATTCCGGGCCGATCGTGCCCAGTGGTACCTCCGCGCACGGCGGGACACCGCCGGAAGTCGTCGATCTTGATCCTAGCAACCCCGACATCGGCACCGGGCAGTTTTCTGTTCATGTGGTTTATTTTAGCGCCACGGCTGCGTTTCAGTATTCCGGCAGCGCCAGCGCAATGTCTACATCAGCCGCGTCCGCATTGGCGCCCTCGGCGCCCCAGGATACAGGCCCGAAGATGGGCTTTCAGAACTTCGAAGCGCCGGGAACCTTGGTGCAGGTTACCGACAGCAGTCAGGGGCCCACGGTCCACACGGTGGAATACATGGGCCACGATGCAGGCGAACCGTCGATCGGGGTCAACTGGAGATCGCCAAACTCAGCGACGGGCGTAACTAACTTCCAATCGGACCTCCAAACGCTGTTCATAAAGTTCGACGATAGCTGCCCCGCAAATGGCCAGAGTGCGACTTGGTACAATAGCCCAGCCCCGACATCGCAATTCGTTGATTCCGATCCCATCGGTTTCACCGATCGTCAGACTGGTCGGGTGTTTGCAGGAGAACTCACACTTACCACGCCGACGTGCAAAGTTTCATTCACAGATACTGATGGACTCGATCAGTTAGGTCAGCCCAGCTATGCCGGCTGGTCGCCAAGTTCTGGCCCGCTCGGATCTGGCATCGACCACGAGACGATCGGCGGCGGGCCATATCATGTGCCTGCGCCGCCTCCAGGCCCATACCCAAATGCTGTTTACTATTGTTCGCAGGACTTGGTCACTGCGTTTTGTTTGCGTAGCGATGACGGCGGCGTCACGTATGGTCCTCCAGTACCGACCTACACGTCGCAATGCGGCGGATTGCATGGGCACGTCAAAGTCGCACCGGACGGAACGGTTTATCTTCCCAATAACAGCTGTGGTGGGACGGGGGCCGTCGTCGTGTCGGAAGATAACGGCTTAACATGGAGCATACGTCCAGTCCAAAACGCAAGCAGCCAGACCCGCGCTAACTCCAATCTTCAAGATCCAGCGGCAGCAACCGATAATAACGGTCGAGTCTATTTTGCAATGTCTAGTAGCACAGTAGCTGGTAGCGCTACGGGTGGCTCCAACGCAGTCGTGGCGACATCTACCGACCACGGCCAGACGTGGCAGAACATCTATGACGTAGGCGCAGTTTACGGTTTGAAGAACATTGCTTTCCCCGCAGCAGTGGCAGGCGGTGCTGGCCGCGCTGCAGTGGCTTTCTACGGTTCGACTTCATCTGGAGACGGTTCGGCAAATAACTTCGCTGGTGTCTGGCATCTTTATGTTTCAAATACGTTCGATGGAGGATTGCACTGGACCACGACCGACGTAACACCGAAAGATCCAATGCAGCGCGGTTGCATCTGGATGCATGGCGGCGCCGACATTTGCCGCAATTTGCTCGACTTCTTTGACATGACCGTTGACAAGCAGGGGCGAGTCCAGGTCGGCTATGTTGATGGGTGTGCCGACGGCGCCTGCGCTCAAGCAGCGCTGACCGCGAAAGGCAACGCCTATACGGCGAGAGGTGTAATCGCGCGACAATCGAGCGGACGCCGACTGATTGCGAACTTCGACCCTCCGAATCCGCTACACGCTAAATCGAAGCCTGGCATGCCGTCGCTGACACTGCGACGAGTCAACTCAGTTGTCCATCTCGCCTGGTCCGAAGCCGACACGGGAAATTCGGCAATTACGCGCTACCGGATTATGCGGGGTACAGCTAGCGGCGCTGAGACTCTGCTAACGAACGTTTCGGGAAACCAGACAACATACAACGACCTTACTGCCACCGATGTCACCAAGACTTATTATTACAAAGTGCTGGCAGTAAATGGCGTCGGCACGTCATGCGGAAACAATGAAATCGCCGCGCCTTATGTCGGTGATACGTGTACTGGCCTGATTGTTCAACGGACACCACCAGGCCATCCGGAACAACCGCTCCAGGGTCTAGCGCCTGCCTCGCTTGCGATCGACTATGTTACCGTAGGTGAGCCTCCCGGAACTAACAACCTAATGTTCAAGATGAAAGTAACCAGTCTGGCAAACGTGCCGCCTAGTAGCAGATGGAGAATCGTCTGGAACTCGTACGCTGCCCAATCGTACGATCCGGCAGCCGAGCAGTTCTACGTTGGCATGAGGACGGACCAAAACGGAACAGTCACCTTTGAGTATGGAACCATTGCTACCGCCGTGGTGGGTCTTGTTATTGGCGTTCCAACGGAAACTCCAATCGGGTCCTTACTTGGAAGCACCTTTAATGCTGATGGAACAATTACTCTCATCGTACCGAAATCCGCAGTCGGCAGCCCAGTTCCGGGTGATCTGCTCGGAGCTGTTAACGGAAGGACGTTCACCGGCGACACAGCTCAGACTCAAAATCTGGAGCGCTCAACCCTCCTCGTAGACCACACCTTTGTTAAAGGACAGCGGGACAACGGTCATCCGGCTGCCACGTACTCTGTCGTGGGTAATGTCTCTTGTGGAAGTCCCTGAAGAACGCCACGCCGACGCTAGGTCCTAGATCAGGAGAGTTTTGAAGAAGATGTCTCCGAATACGACCTCTACATCCGTTGCGCATTTTCATCCTGGCAGACACGCACAATCGCTTGCCTAAAGAGGTGAGTGAAATCGCTAAAGGCGCAGATGAAATCTGGCATCTGGGTGACGTGTGCGCGGAAAGAATTCTCGACGAGCTGCGTGCGATCGGGCCTCGCGTGACTGTCGTGCGCGGAAATTGCGACAGCAATTTCGAATGGCCGCTAGTTATTGATCTTGTCCGCGGCGGATTGAAATTCCGTCTGCAACACGTACCGCCCGACCACCCGCCGAATGATGTGGATGTCGTCCTGCATGGACACACGCACGTCCCGCAAAACGAAAGGCGTGGAAGTGTGCTATTTCTAAATCCCGGTTGCGTAACGCGCCCCAATCAGGGCGCGCCTCCCAGTGTCGCGTGGCTGGAAATCGCGGGTGGAAAAACGAACTGGAACCTCATCCCGCTCCGCTGACGCAATTTTTTGTCAGATCGCGTTTTGTTCGGAACTCAGTCTCCTGCCACAACAAGAGTGGCGACAATGTCATCCGATTGATAGTCGCAAACCTGCCACTTGCTGATTGACTCCACAGCTTAAAACGATTGCACGGCGCGCTCCCGCTACAGGCGTCCGCGAAGCCGAAAGCCGCAATGAAATGGCTGGGTCTACGTGAAGCACAGGCGGAAGCTCTCCATAACGCAGCGCCTGGGCTCCCAAGATGACCTGCCACAATCCTGCGGCACCAACGCTTTCGCCAATCGCGGGTTTGGCTGTGTAAACGACCGCATCCGGAATAACCTCTCCTAACGCTTTGGATTCTGCCTGATCAATAAATGTCCCGTTCGCGCTCGAGATAACAACATCGATTTCGGTTTGACTGAGATCACGCAGGATTCGCTTTAAAATTTCCTCTGCTTCCGTGCGCTTCCGGTAATGTCCGCCAGGATGAGCGTATTCGACTGTAATCGGCCCGTCTCCCGCCTCCGCTGTGCCAGGGCGCGGCAGGCGTACAAGCAGGATCGCTCCCGCGCCTTCACCCAAAATCATTCCCCGCTTTTGTTTGCTGAACGGTTCAATCGGAGGCGCCAGACGAAGCAACCGCCATCGCCGATAGGCGTCGCACAACAGCCAATCGACTTCTTCTGTCCCCACGACTAGGCAATGGTCGAGCGCTTCATTTGCCATCAGGTCCTCGGCCATTTTTATCGCCAGTAAACCCACCGCTCCATCGCCCACCAAAGTGTAAGTGGCGCCGGTGACGCCGAGGATCGCCGCGAGATGGCTCGCAGGCGCGTTAAACACCGTTTCTGGAAATAAGAGTGGACTGGCCGACTGCGCGCCCGCTTCAACGACGTCGCGGTAAAAACGCTTCGTGTAAATCACACCGCCGTTTGAGATCGCAAAGATCAGCGCAACTCGTCCCGCATTCTGCGAATCGAGCTTTATTCCTGCAGCTTGGAACGCATCCAAACCTGCTGCCGCGGCAAATCGTGAAATGACACTGGCGCGGCGAAGGCGCGGATGTGCCAAACCCGTCAGCGCCGAATCGGGTACGCGGAAGGCGCTGTACGGCCGGTCACCGAACTCTTCGGAGATTGTTGTCGCGGATGCCTCATGGCCATGAAGCAGCTGCTCCCATACTGGATCAACGCCGCTTCCGAGAGGTGTCACCCACCCCATGCCGGCGATCGCCAGACTCATGCCTCGAATTTACGCATCAGAATCGAAGCATTCGTCCCGCCGAAGCCAAAGGAATTAGAAAGCGCTGTGCGCACAACAGCTGGCCGCGCTTCGTTCGCTACAACATTCAGGTCGAGATCCTCATCTAAAGCGCCAAAATTGATGTTGGGAGGAAGAAATTGATGTTGGAGCGCCAGCAAACAGATGATGGCTTCGATCGCGCCGGCGGCTCCCAGCGAGTGACCCATCATACCTTTGGTGGAGCTCACCGGCACGCCATTGAACAACACCCTGATTGCCTTGCCTTCGGCCGCGTCATTAAACAGCGTAGCCGTCCCGTGCGCATTTATGTAATCGACTTCATTCGCTGAAATACGCGCGCTCTGCAGAGCTCGCTCCATTGCTTGCCGCGGTCCGATACCGGAGGGGTCCGGTTGTGTGATATGAAAATTATCTGTGGAAATGCCGTAGCCGGTAATTTCTGCTAAGACAGGCGCGCCACGCTGCTGAGCCAGGTCGAGGTCTTCCAACGCAAGAACCGCGGCGCCTTCTCCGATTACCATGCCGGTGCGATGTCGATCGAACGGGCGACATTTCTCAGGCGTTGAGGCTTGAAGCGAATCAAAGCCTACGAAGACCATTTCCGAGAGCGCATCATAGCCGCCGGCTAACACTCGGTGGTAATGACCCGATCGCACACATTCGAACGCATGGCCGATGGCATTTGTGCCCGAGGCGCACGCGTTCGCAATCACCTGGCATGGCGCAGAAATTCCAAGGGCCTCTTGAGCATCGATCACCGGCTTTTGCGCCGGGTAATTTGCGATCCAGGTAGGCGCATGTCGCAAATCTCCTGCTTGACTCAATGAGCGATAGTAATGTTCGCCATAGGACATGCCGCCGCTTGTTGTTCCAATTACAGTTAACTCAGGTTTGAAT
>Ga0137370_10001167_pt1 | contig 10775 bp, 8 predicted proteins | sample SagtaG_11_FD_104920 | JGI IMG/M metagenome (GOLD analysis project Ga0137370, IMG submission 104920) | Vadose zone soil microbial communities from Sagehorn Ranch, Mendocino, California, USA - Sage1_R_20_16 metaG | ecosystem: Environmental > Terrestrial > Soil > Vadose zone | place: USA... | reverse complement strand
GGCCGGCCTCGGCGTGGACAATACAGCGGAGGCTACCGCCGCGGGGGCGCTGTACTCCGACGCTGCCGGAAAACTCGCCGTGCTCGTCAAGTCCACGCGCAACGCCATGATCGGATTCGTCGTGCTCGGCTACGCCATTTACTGGGCCAGCAAAGGGCAGGCGCAGGCAGTAGGGAACAAGGCGGCATTCCTGTGGCAGAAATTTCCGAAGTTTGTTCTAGGCTTCCTGCTGATTTCGGTCCTTGCGACCTATCACTTCTTTAGCAAGGAGCAGGTCGGAGCGCTCGCCAATCTTTCGCGCTGGGCGTTTCTGCTCACTTTTGCGGGGGTCGGCCTGCGCACCAATTTCAGCGATATGCGCAAGCAGGGGCTCCGTCCGTTCGCGGTCGGCGCCATCGGCGAGGTGGTGATCGCGGGATTTACGCTGGCTTTGGTATACGGCGCGGGGAAAATCTTCGGTTGGTAAGGAAAATTGACAGCGGTCGGTTACTTATAGTCCGAGCACCGCCACTAGTTCCCGCACCGACGATGAGGATTTCTGCAACGCGCCATTTTCTTCGGCCGTAAGTTTGATCTGAATGATTTCCTCGACGCCCTTGGCGCCCAGCTTCACGGGCACGCCGACGAACAGTCCTTTGATTCCGTACTCTCCGTCGAGATAAACGGCGCAGGGCAGAATCTTTTTCTTATCCTTGAGAATGGCTTCCACCATCTCCGCAGCTGCGGCAGAAGGCGCGTAGTAAGCCGAGCCGGTCTTTAGCAAATTGACGATCTCAGCGCCGCCCTTGCGCGTGCGCTCCACGATGGCGTCAATGCGCTCCTTGGGCAACAGATCGGGGAGGGGAATTCCCGCCACCGTGGAATACCGCGGCAGCGGCACCATGTCGTCGCCATGACCGCCGAGCACAAAGGAGTGTACGTTTTCCACGCTGACCTTGCATTCCATTGCCACAAACGTGCTCATGCGCGCTGAGTCCAGCACTCCCGCCATCCCGAGCACGCGGTGCTTCGGGAAACCGCTGACCTTGAGCGCTGCCTGCGCCATGGCGTCCAGCGGATTCGTCACCACGATGATGATGCAATTCGGCGAATGCTTCACGATCTGCTCGACCACGGCCTTCACTACGTCGTAGTTGGCCTTCAGCAAATCGTCCCGGCTCATCCCCGGCTTGCGCGGAAAGCCCGCAGTGATCACCACCACGTCGCTTCCCGCTGTCGCGGAATAATCGCCGGTCGCCGTGGAAACGCCGGTTGCACGCGAATCCGTCCGCGTGATCGGCCCGGACTCCATCATGTCCAGCGCTTTGCCAGCGGGCGGTCCGTCCAAAATGTCGGTCAGCACAACGTCGGCCAGTTCCAGATCCACAATTCGCTGCGCGGTGGTCGATCCCACAAAACCGCCTCCCACTACCGTCACCTTTTTTCTGCTCATACCGCTCCTTGTCTTCAATAAAACTCTTCTCCGAGAATGCTCTGCGCTCTCTGCGTCTCTGCGTTAGAATATTTTTCTAACTAGCGAGCCACGGCAGCCTCCTTCATATTCTCAATAATTGCTGATGCAAACGCCGATGTGCCCACCTTGGTCGCGCCAGGCATGAGCCGCTCGAGATCGTAGGTTACCCGCTTCTGCTGAATCGTGCGCGCTACGCCGTCCTCGATTAGCGTGGCCGCTTCCTTCCAGCCCAGGAACTCAAACATCATCGCGCCCGAGAGCATCACGGAACTTGGATTGATCACATCCTTGTCCGCGTACTTCGGCGCCGTGCCGTGAGTCGCTTCGAACACGCCGAATCCATCGCCGATATTCGATCCCGGCGCCATGCCGAGCCCGCCCACCTGCGCCGCGCACGCATCCGACAAATAATCCCCATTCAAATTGGAAGTCGCCAGGACGCTGTATTCATCCGGCCGCAACAGCACCTGCTGAAAGACGGAATCCGCGATGCGGTCGTTGATCATCAGCTTCTGCTTCCACTTGCCCTTGCCGTGAGTGGCGTAAATCGCGTCGATCGTCTGCTTCACTTCGCCGTAGACGGTCTTCTTGAACGCGTCCGTGGCCTGCTCGAGTCCCGGCTCGATCAGCGCCGCATTCTGTTCCACCGTAAGCGCCGCATTCTTGTCGAGGTTGTCGATAATCCAGCTCTCGCGTTCGGTGATCGTCTGCGCGCGAAACTCTTCGCGCGCCAAGTCGTAGCCCCAGTCGCGAAACGCGCCCTCGGTAAACTTTTGGATGTTGCCCTTGTGCACCAGCGTCACGCTCTTGCGCTTGTTCGCCAGCGCATACTTGATGGCCCGCCGCACCAGCCGTTTCGTTCCCGTGGGGGAAATCGGCTTGATACCCACTCCGGAATCCCCGCGAATCTGCTTCTTCCCATCCTTCAACATCTCGTTGTTCAAGAATTCCAGCAGCTTCTTCGCTTCGGGCGAACCGGACTTCCACTCGATCCCGATGTACACATCCTCGGTATTCTCCCGGAAGATGAATACATTCATTTTTTCCGGCTCGCGCACCGGCGAAGGAACGCCCGTAAAATAGCGGACCGGCCGCTCGCAAGAATAGAGATCCAAAATCTGCCGCAGCGCCACGTTCAACGAACGAATACCTCCGCCCACGGGAGTCGTCAGCGGCCCCTTGATGGCCACGCGAAAATCACGGATAGCGTCGACGGTATCGCCCGGCAGCCACTCCTTGAAGGCATTGAAGGCCTTCTCGCCGGCAAAGACTTCGAACCACGCCACCCGCCGCTTCCCGCCGTACGCGTGCTCCACCGCCGCGTCGAACACTCGCCTTGACGCTTTCCAGATGTCGCGCCCCGTTCCATCCCCTTCGATGAAGGGAATAATCGGCGTGTTCGGCACTTGCAGTTCGCCGCCGCTGTAACCGATGGGCTTGCCTTCGGAGGGAATGGCCTTCCCGTTATACGAAGTCTTCATGAATACGACTCCTTGGAATAGGTTCGACTGCTCTACTGGCGCACGAGGAAAGGATTGCGCCGCGCCGCAACACAACCGCCGTACAACGCGGCAGGCTCGGGTGAATTGGAGAAGATATCACACTCGCGCAACCCTGGAGTATAATCGCGCGCGATTCTCGCTTCGCAAAACAGGAGAAAAAACCATGATGATGGACTGGAATCAATACCATAAGGAAGTCGGCGCCCGCATCGGAGACCTGATGAAGGCCTCGCCCGACACGGTTCGCGGCTATCAAACACTCAGCGCTGCCAATTCCAAGACGAGCAAGCTCGGCGAAAAAACGCGGCAGCTCATTTCGCTGGCCGTAGCGGTGACAACTCGCTGCGACGGCTGCATCGTTGTGCACACTGACGCGGCGCTCAAAGCCGGCGCCACAAAGGAAGAAATCAGCGAAGCGCTCGGAGTCGCTGTGGCGATGAACGCAGGCGCCGCGCTGGTCTATTCCTCGCGTGTGCTGGATGCCGTCGATGCAAAATCCGCTGCCACCCACGCCGGCTAGCTCGCTCTAGTCGTAATACTCTTGCCCGAGGTGGGTGATGAGGTCCTCGCCCTTCATCCAGCGAAGCGTGTTCTTCAGCTTCATGGACTGAATGAAGAGATCGTGCTCGGGGTACAGCCCCGGCGCAGTCATCGGCGACTTGAAGTAAAAACTGAGCCACTCCTGGATGCCGCGCATTCCTGAGCGCTGCGCCAGGTCCAGGAACAGGACGAGATCGAGCACGAGCGGCGCGGCCAGGATGGAATCGCGGCAGAGGAAGTCCACCTTGATCTGCATCGGATAGCCGAGCCAGCCGAAAATGTCGATGTTGTCCCAGCCTTCCTTGTTGTCGCCGCGCGGCCGATAGTAGTTGATGCGCACCTTGTGGCACATCTTGCCGTACAACTGCGGATACAACTGCGGCTGGAGAATATATTCCAGCACGCTGAGCTTGGACTCTTCCTTGGTCTTGAATGAGCCAGGGTCCTCCAGAACTTCGCCGTCGCGGTTCCCGAGAATGTTTGTGGAGAACCAGCCTTCCAGCCCCAGCATGCGCGCCTTGAAACCCGGTGCGAGGATGGTCTTCATCAGCGTCTGACCCGTCTTGAAATCTTTTCCGCAGATAGCCACGTTGTGGTCGTGCGCGAGCTTCTGAATCGCGGGGATATCCACGGTCAGGTTGGGCGCGCCGTTGGCAAACGGCACGTCACTGGTCACCGAGGCCCAGGCATACAGCATGGAGGGGGCGATCGCCGGGTGATTGGATTTCATCGCTTCGATGAACTTTTCCGGCGTGGAGTGCACGTCTTCCGGCTTGACGAAGGATTCGGTTGAACCGCACCAGCAGGTCACCAGCCGCGAAGCGCGCGAAGTCTTGCGGAAGCTGGCGATGTCTTCCTTGATCTGCAGCGCCTGTTCGTACTTGTTCTTGCCTTTCTTGATGTTCGGTCCATCGATCAGCTTCACGAAATCGTGATCGAACGCGGCCTTCATGGGCTTGATAGTGGAGAGAAAGGGCTTCACCTTTTCCAGGTCCTGAGGATTCAGGACGCCCGCATTCGCCGCGGACTGGTAAGCGTTGTCCTTGAAAATGTCCCACCCGCCAAAGGTGAGGTCCTTCAGCTCGGCAAGAGGAACGAATTTCTTGATAAGCGGCGAGCGTGCGTCGGTGCGCTTGCCCAGCCGAATGGTGCCCATCTGTGTGAGCGATCCCACGGGCTGCGCCTCGCCTTTGCGGACGAGCTCGACTCCGGCCATGAAGGTCGTGCTGACAGCCCCCAGGCCCGGAAGCAGCACCCCGAGTTTCCCCTTGGCAGGCGCTATTTTGGAAGGCTTTTCCATGCCGCTCCTTTTATTGAATGATCGCAATACGACCGACAGAAAAAATGAACCTGCCAAGAGAATTGCCGCAGCGGAAGCGTGCCGCGTCTCCAAACAAACTAGTAATGATGAGGGAAGACCTCGGGATTTGCAAATCGGAGCGGGAAAATTCACTCCGTTACCAGCTTTGAAGCGATGGCACGATTCGCAAGAAAGCCATTCGCCCGATGTAGACATTCAGGACAATCCCGCCTCGATTAGTTATTACCAGGTGCCACCACCAGAGTTAAAGTTAGACAAGTGATGCACAGGGCTTGCGCCCTGGAGGAGCCTCGAATGAAGCTTGTGAATCGATATGTTCTGTTCGTCATCGTCGCCTTGGTCGTCTTCGCCATTGGCGCCACCCTTTTTACTGCTGGAGTGGGCGCCCAAGAGGAAGGATGGAAGATCCTGCGCGCTGACTACGGTTTCAAAAACCAGCGGAGTGACGTCAGCGATATTCTAAAAGACCTCATCGAACGCGGTGGCGTGAATGGCCGAGTAGCGGTGACTAATCAAACCATGGGCGGGGATCCTGCCGTCGGGAGAGACAAGTCGCTGCGTATCTTCGCCAGAAATCGCAGGAATGAGGAACGCGAATTCAACTACAAAGAGGGCGGCTTCGTTGAAGCCCATATGTTCACGGTTCGCCATGATGATCGGGACGATCACCCTGCGTACTACGGCAACCGCGATCGGGACGACCACCCCGCGAACAACGTCGACCGCGATGGGGATGCCCGCCCTGCGCATTACGGCGACCGAGATCGGGATGACTGGAATAGCCTCAAAATCATCGGCGGTTATTACGGCGTGCAGGGAAGGACCGTGAACGTGACGGATGTCCTTCGGAGCAGAATTCGTGAAGGCGTGCTGAGTTTTGTCGTCACCAATAGCGCCTTAGGTGGAGATCCAGCCATAGGCGCGGACAAGATTTTGATCGTTGTTTACCGCCATCAAGGCAAGGAGAGCGCCACGGCCGTACGTGAGGGGTACAGCCTGACGATTCCGTAGCATTTGGCCGCCAAGCCGAATTTCTCGCACTGCATTTCGCAATCAGCCATGTTCCGTCGTCGTGGTGTCTTGGCGGCACACTCCGCACGTCCCGTGCTGACCGTCCAGCGCCTGAAAATCGGGCGGAGCCTCAGGATCGCTTTGGAAAGCGGCGAAGCTCGCGGATCAGATAGGCAACCACGGCGAGATTGATCACGAGTGCGAGTCCTTTGCCAATGCTGGCGTTTTTGGCGAGTTCGTACACTTCGAGCGGCAGCAAGGAAGCAGTCGTGACGATCGTAAGATACTCGGCCCAGCGCTCGCCCAGTGCCAGGCCGACGCCTTCAGTCAGAAAAATGGCTGAATAAAAGAACGTGCCTACGCTGAGTTGTTTCAATCTCCGGTCATCCACCATCGACAACTTCGCGAGAAGCAGCTGAATGTAGTGACTGTGCGGATCAACCTGGAAAATGTTGATCCAGTGCTCGACCACGGCATCGACGTCCCGGTGAAGAAGTCTGAGCGCACCGATGCCCAGTGCGAGCAGCGCCAAGCCTTTTAAGAGTTTGAAGGCGGCGATGAGACGCAGGCCACGGTCAGGGTCTCTTCTCTTCGTCATTTTTAACGGTCACGATTGTATATCAAGAAGAAGGCATGCCCCCGAAGCGGGCGGCCAAACGAGGACGTTTCTTTTCGGCCTGGCTGAAGGATCCGACTCGCCGACCCGGCGGGTCGCGCTGGATTCCTAGCGCCATCTCTTCAATCGCGGCCAGATCCCGGCAAGCGAACCGAATTTTGCGCCACGGCAAATGAAGACGGGGATCTCGCGCTCTATCGCATAGGGGTTGTCGGAGGACTTGCCCACGTATTCGACGTGCTCGAATTCGCGTTCCAGGACTTCCCTGGAATCGTCAAGAACGATCAGACAATTTCCCGAATAGCCGCGCGGGCCCCACAGAAAATAAGTTTGGTGGCCGCTGAGGGCGGGTGGCAGTCCGTAGCGGCGGCCAAAGAAATCGATGGCGCCAGCCTGCCCGTAGTTCTGCGCGAAAATACCGCAGCCGGGCCGTTCTTCGGGAGAAAGCCGGCTGTAAGCCTGATTCACGGTGGCCACTATCTCTCCCCATCCGAATTCATCGGCGAAATATTGCGGGAGGATCGCGCGCATGTGGCTATGCTCGCTGCGAGGCACTTTGAAAGGCAGGTGATCCATGTAGGAAATGAATTTATCAATGGGGAGCACCGGCATGACAACCGGCGCCAGCCAGGCTCCGCCTGCGAGAATCAACACTACGAGCGCAGGCTTCAGACAGACTTGACGCGATCGCGCGATGAGACTCTCGATCACCACCGCTCCGGCTGCCAGGAAGACTGGATAGATTGGTGCGAGATAGTAGTTCTTGCCTTTGAAAACGACGAATACCGTGAACGCGGCTAGATAACACCAGCCGAGGAACCGGTATGGCTTCAGACGGGCGGAGAAAAGAAAAGCGAGCACACCAGTGATCCAGATCGGCGCGAGGATCGGGTGAGCGATGAGAACCTGCTGGGCGAAGAACGCCGCAGGAGAAAGCACAACATCGCGGCCGTCGGCCTTGATGTTGTCCATGAGTTCCACAAAGGGCCAGTGATTCCGAACATTCCAAAGGAGATTCGGAAGAAAAATCAGAAAAGCGAGCGCGCCGCCGACCCAGATCCATTTCCTGGTAAAGACGCGGCGCTGCTCGGTCAGCAAGAGGCCCACAACGATGCTGAACCCGAGTACGGCAATCGAGTATTTCTCTTCAAGACCGATGCCTGCCACGACCCCGAAGCACAGCCAATAGCGGGGGTCGTCGCGCTTGATCGCCAGGATTGCGAACGAAAAGCAGCCCATCCACAGCAATGGCTCGAGGCAGTTGGTGGTCATGACGCTGCCGTCATTGAGATACATGGGGACAGCGATGAACGCCAACGCGGAAAGCACAACCGCGAAACGCCGGCCACCGAGATCTCGAGCGATCATGGCCGTCAGAATGACGGCAGCCGAGGTTGCCAGCGCCGGTATGATTCGAATGCTCCGAAGCGAGTCACCCAGAAGGAGCCGGGAGATCCTTATGAGGAACGGCACGAGGGGAGGTTGATCAACGTAGCCCCAGGCGAGATGGTCCCCGCAGGCCATGTAATCAAATTCGTCGCGGAAGTAACCATACTGATTGTTGAAGTAGAGATGCAGCAGGAAATTCGCGATGGCGAGAAATAGGACGATGGGCATGCCATCCGCGAGAAAAGACGTTCTTCCATTGCTGAGAACGGGCGCTTGCTCAGTGGTGATTTTCATTTGGGTATCTGCAGTTACGCAAGAATGAAGAAAAGGTTTCGCTCGTTCGATTCCTCTAGGGAAGCGTGAAGGCGATAACGTAGTCGCCTTGCTTCGTGCCCAGTTTGCCGTGGCCGCCCGCGGCGATGACCAGGAACTGCCTGCCTTTGAGGGTGTAGGTCATGGGAGTGGCTTGACCGCCAGCCGGAAGTTCAAACTTCCAGAGCTCCTTGCCGGTTTCGGAATCGAAGGCTCGGAAATAATTGTCCATGGCAGCGGCAGTGAACACGAGGCCCCCTGCGCTAACCATTGGTCCGCCGAGAGTGATGGCTCCCGTATTCATGCCCGGAATCCAGCTTCCCAGCGGGACGTCCCAGACTTTTTCTCCCGAGAAAAGATCGACGGCGGCGAGGGTGCCCCAGGGCGGCGCGTTGCACGGAAGCCCGCTCGGCGCGAGAAGCGGCGTTCGAAACATGCCGTACGGTGCGCCGGCCTGCCGCGCAAATTCTCCGTGGAGCCGGTCTGAATCGCTGGCGTTCTTGCGGGCGTCTTCGAACTCTGCGCGGGGAATTAGTTTCACGAAAATGGGAAGGCGGTTGGTGTCCATGAAAAGCAGATGGCTCTGAGGATCGTACGCGGCGCTGCCCCAGTTCACTCCGCCGACGTTGCTGGGGAAGACCAGCGTGCCCTGCAGACTCGGCGGGGTGAAAATCTCTCCGGATCGCGCGGCCTTGATTTTGTCCGCGCACCATTGCTTCTCCTGAGCATCTTTCCCCCAGGCATCCTGGGGCGACAATTTCTCCGGAACCAGGGAAATGGTCGAAGCCGGCTGCGTCGGCCAGGACTCCTCGCCGGCAATATCGCTCTTCGGGACCGGGCGCTCCTCGACGGGCAGGAGCGGTACGCCCGTCAGCCGGTTCAGGACGAACACTCGCCCCATCTTCGTCGTGATGGCGATCGCCGGCGCCCCGTCTTTCCACGCGAACAGCGCCGGTTGCGACGCTACGTCATAATCCCAGATGTCGTGATGCACCACCTGAAATCCCCACACGAATTCACCAGTGCTCGCGCGCAAGGCCACCACCGAATTCGCCCACTTGTTGTCGCCCTTTCGGAAGCCCCCGAAATAATCCGGGCTCGCGCTCCCCGTTGGAATGAAAACCATGTCGCGTTTGGCATCCACCGAAATCGTGGACCACGCATTGCCCGCGCCGGTCCGCGGCTCCGTTTTCAGTGCCCAGGGGATGGGATCCCATGTCCAACGGAGTTCCCCGCTTCGCGCGTCGAACGCGCGAACGATGCCGCGCTCGAGGGTGACTGCGCGATTGTCGCCGATCGAGGAGCCCGTGATGACCAGGTCCTCGAAGATAGCGGGAGCCGAAGTGACTTGATAGTTGCCCGGGTCGCGCAGTTTTACGCCGCTCGTGAGGTCGACCTCGCCCTCCGATCCAAAGTCGGAGCAGGGCTTTCCGGTAGCACCGTCCAAGGCGATCAAACGTGCGTCAAGTGTCCCGACGAAAATTCGCAGGGCGCACGGTTTACCAGCCTTGGCACGTGTTTCTCGCCAGGCAGATACACCGCGCGAGGTGACTTCCGAAGAGCCGTAGGGCAGCTCAAGCTTGGGGTCAAATTCCCAAAGCTTCGCGCCAGTCTCCGGATTCAATGCGATCACGTGATCGTAGGGAGTGCTCAGAAGGAGTTTTCCGTCAGCGAGGATGGGCGTAGCCTCAAACGCAGCTTTCTTGTCGAGTTCCTCATCATGCGGCAGTGCGCCGGTGCGATAGGTCCACGCGACTTTGAGTTGTGTAACATTTGTGCGGTCGATCTGCGTTGCCGGGGAGTAGCGCGTGCCGCCGCCATCGTTGCCGTAGTTGGGCCAGCCCGCGTCGGGGTTAGCTGGCGCAAAAGAGTCGGAGGCCAGCCACAAGAAAAGCAAAACAGAAACAACGGTGAGAAAGATGCGGGACAGGGTTGTGTTCGTCATGGCAAGAAGTAATATCGCGAACCGGCTGCGACGCGCAATGGGTGAGGGATTGTGAGGGATAAATGAGCTTCAAGACAGGGACGCCTGCGCAGCTCCCCCAATCTTCTGGAGAGAGCCTCAGGCCAGTTTCAAGAGTTCAGGCCGTGTCAGCCATATCCAGGCTGTAATTCCGCTGTGCGAGAGGGTCCGGCAGGAAGAGTTCTTACGGAATAACTGCCACTGGGGGGCTCTGATTCTCGCTGAAGGGAGAGAATCAGTGGCGGCGAGTGCCGGAGAAATCAATGGAACTGATAAACGTAACCGCTACCAGAACTACCAGGGCGGCGAGTAGGGCTAGAACAATCACAACATTCTCCTGAAGAACCAGGAAGGGTAGTGCATGTCAGACGCCAAAAAGGTACGTCAGTTGTTTTCAATGGGTTGCATTGACACGAGTGTGCAGAAATGTTGCCAAAGACGGACAGTGGCGGGCTCTCTTTGACAGCCACCGAGTACTGGAGCTGGAGCGGGCTAACTTGCTCTTGTTTCCCCTTCGCGGAGCGGCTCGCCTTAGCTTTTGCTCAGCCGGATCGAGCCATCACCCGTGTGAATCGTCAAGGGCTGCCCGCCGCCGTTCATCTTGCCGTGCATTTCCGAATTCTTGAATGTTCCCTCGACGGTAACCGGGATACCCAGGCTGATGTGGC
>Ga0137370_10001166_pt1 | contig 10779 bp, 7 predicted proteins | sample SagtaG_11_FD_104920 | JGI IMG/M metagenome (GOLD analysis project Ga0137370, IMG submission 104920) | Vadose zone soil microbial communities from Sagehorn Ranch, Mendocino, California, USA - Sage1_R_20_16 metaG | ecosystem: Environmental > Terrestrial > Soil > Vadose zone | place: USA... | reverse complement strand
GACCGACGGCGGGACGATCGGCGAAAAGGACTGGTACGAGGTGGGCGGGGGTGAGAGCGGCTGGATCGCGGCGCGCGCCGACGACCCCGACATCGTGTACGCCGGCAGTTACAGCTACCTCTCGCGGCTCGACGTCCGCCCCGGCCAGGAGCGCAACATCTTCCCCTGGCCCGACAACCCGATGGGGTGGGGCGCCGCGGACCTGAAGTACCGCTTCCAGTGGACGTTCCCCGTGGTGTTGTCGCCGTTCAATCCCAACGTGCTGTACGCCGGCGCCAACGTCATCTTCCGCACGACGAACGAGGGGCAGAGCTGGGAGGCGATCTCCGGCGACCTGACGCGCAACGACAAGTCGAAAGAAGGCCCCTCCGGCGGGCCGATCACCAAGGACAACACGAGCGTCGAGTACTACAACACGGTGTTCGTGATCGCGCCCAGCCCGAAGGATTCCGGGTTGATCTGGGCAGGGAGCGACGATGGCTTGGTGCATGTGACGCGCGACGGCGGCAAGACGTGGACCAACGTGACGCCCCCCGCGCGCGATCTGCCCGACTGGTCGCTGATTTCATCGCTCGAGCCCTCGCCGCACGACGCGGGGACCGCCTACCTCGCGGCGACGCGCTACAAGGTCGACGACTTCAAGCCGTACATCTTCAAGACGACCGACTACGGCAAGACGTGGCGCAGCATCACCGGTGGAATCCCCGCCACTCAGTTCATCCGCGTCGTGCGCGAGGATCCCGCTCGACGCGGCCTACTCTACGCCGGCGGCGAGTTCGGCGTATACGTGTCCTTCGACGACGGCAATAGCTGGCAGTCGTTGCAGCGCAACCTTCCGGTCGTGCCGATTCACGACCTCGTGGTCAAGGACAACGATCTCGTTGCGGCGACGCACGGCCGGGCGTTCTGGATTCTCGATGACCTGACACCGCTGCAGCAGCTCGGCGACTCCGTTGCGCGCGCGACGCGCTTTCTCTACACGCCGCGCACGGCGTACCGCATGGGGCTGGGTGGGGGATTCGGGGGTGGGGGAGGGGGAGGGGGACTGGTTGGTGTGGGCCGCAATCCGCCAGGTGGTGCGGCCGTGTTCTTTTATCTGAAGACCGCGCCCGACTCGGCAACCGACGTGCGCCTGGACTTCCTGGACAGCCGCGATTCCCTGGTCCGGAGGTTTACTCCCAAGCCCCGAGCCCCGAGCCCCGATTCCCTCAAAGTGCGCGCCGGCATGAACCGGTTCGTCTGGAACCTGCGCTATCCTGATGCGAGCCGCTTCCAGGGCATGATCTTCTGGGCGGGAGGGACGGTCGGCCCCGTGGCGGTGCCGGGGGCCTACAAGGTTCGGCTGACGGTGGGCGACTGGTCGCAGACGCGCGCGTTCACGGTGCGGCCCGACCCGCGCGTGAAGACGACGCAGGAGGAATATCAACGCCAGTTCGATCTGCTCATGAAGATCTCGGGCCGCGTGAGCGCGGCGAACGATGCGGTGCGGAAGATCCGCGAGGTGCGCGAGCAGCTCGACGGCGCGGCAACGCGCGCCCGCGGTCTTCCCGGCGATGCCGGCCGGCGCATCGGGCAGCAGGCCGACTCGATCAAGGGCCGGCTCGCCGCGGTCGAGGAGCAGATCTATCAAGTGAAGAACCGCTCGAGCCAGGATCCGCTGAACTACCCGATCCGCTTGAACAACAAGATCGCGGCGCTCGCGGGGGTGGTGGCGAGCGCCGAGGCCGCGCCGACGGCGCAGTCGGTTCAGGTGTTCGACGGGCTGTCGGCGGCGTTGCAGGTGCAGCTCGATCGCCTGAAGGCCGTGCTCGACGCTGATATTCCGGCTTTCAACAAGCTCGTGAAAGAGAGCGACGTCCCGGCGATTATCCTCCGGTGAGTTACAGGCGATAGCGCAGGCCGAGTCCCACGCCGTAGCGCCAGGTGACTCGCCGCTCCAATTCGGACGGCAAGTCACCTGGGTCGAACCACGATTTCGACAGGATCCCCTCGATTCGGATCGCGCCCGAGAACCGCCTCGCGACGGGCCATTCGTACGCCGCTGCGGCGACTACGCCGCCGCGGGATCGAGTCTCGTCCTCAGACTTCCAGAGGTGGAGGGAGGGTCCCACTTCCGCTCGTATCGCTCCGCTCGACCCTATCCCCACCACCTGGAAGTTCACCAGCAGTTGTCCCTCAAACAGTTCCCCAGCCGAGTTGTCCGTCAGCGTCAAGTTGGGAGCTGCCGCTGTCAGGCCCACGTGTGCGTATGATGCTTGCAGGGCCAGGCGAACCCTCCGGATCGCGCGATCCACGCGTACTCCGAATGCCGTCGCATTCCCCGGCCGGATTGTCGTTGGACCACCGGTGTCAGTCGCTGCGCGCGACGATCCACGATAATGAGTGGTGCTGATCTCGAATCCCACGTCCCATTGCGCTGCTGCAGGAGTGGTTGTGACGGCCACGAGAGCCAGTGACAGAAAGCCACCACGCATGATGTTGGTCCTCAATACATGACGAGGTTGATCCAGCCGTTCGTGATGTTGTCGTCGCCCTTGACGAACCAGTTGTAGCCCGGATACGTGCTGCCCACGATGTCATCTTCGACGGCAGTGCCGACCACGTCATCGTTGGTCTTGAAGAAGGACGAGATGGCTTGCCAAAAGCTCCTGGCTGCTTTGGCGTATTTGTATGCCTTCGCGACTGCGGTGCTCGAGTCGTTGCCTCCAGTGAGGTCGTTATAGAGGCTGTCCACGATTTTGAAGAGCTGTTCTGCCCGTCCGACATCCGTCTTGATCTGACACGCGGTGTCGTCGTCCTCGACCACGAACACCCGCAGATTCTGGTTCGGATGGGCGGCGTTGTACTGATCGAGCTGCGTCTTGGAGAACAGCAGCACATTCCCAGACCAATCGAGATCGTTTTGATCGAACGTGTACGGGCCACCGGCGTGCTCGCCGGCGCATTGATAGTCGTACAGAGAGTCGGTCGTCCCCTTCTGCCCCAGCATGTGGACTTCAAATTCGGGTGACCCCTTCAACCAGCCTTCAAAGTCTTGTACGAAATGGCTTTTGGTCATGTACAGGCCGGGCGGAGGCGGGGGTGGCGGAAGGACGTCTCCAATCGGGCCGCCGCCACCGCCGCAGTCTACGATGCATTCCTCCACGCGACTTGGGATTCTCGAGAAATCGGTTTCTACCGGCACTATAGCCAGAACTGGCGTGGTAGGCGGCGTCTTCGGGTCGAGGACCTGGCGGCGTCCGTCCACATCGAACGCGATTGGCGGGTCGTCATCGGTCAATGCCGTCGCGACGAGGATGTTCTCGTCGCCGGTCCACGCCGCCCGGTGCGCGGGGACGGGGAGGTATACCTCGATCTCGATGGCCGCCTTCGCCTGCTCGGCAATGGACTCTTCGCTCAGGCCGTTCTCGCTTGCGATCTGGCGCAACGCATGCCCGCTGTTGGCGGCGAGAAAGGTCTGGAATTGGAGCTTGTGCTCGCGATACGGCGACGCGTCGAGCTGGGCTTTCAGGTACGCGCGGAACGCCGCGTTCCGGAGCCCCTTCGCGACGATCTTCGCGAGTGCCTCGGGCCGCTTCGAGAGGGTGGCGATTGAGGCGGCTGCTTGCACACCGCCGTCCGGCTCTGTCACGGGTGCGCGATCGGCGCACCCCAGCACCGCCGCCAGCGTGGCGACGGCAAGGATACGGTGCAACATGAGTCCTCCTGGTTAAGGTGGAGGCTCATAGTGCCGTCACGCGCGCGAATCTCAGCGTCCTTTCCTTGCGAGCGGCACCGTAAAGACGCGAGATTCCCGGGCCATGCTCGCGCTTCTATTGATCATTGTCTCGGCGGATTCGACTTACTGGCAACAGCGGGTTGCCTACGAGATCGTCGCCTCGCTCGACGAGCCGAGTGGTGTGCTGAGCGGCAATGTGCGGATCACGTACGTCAATCAGTCGCCCGACACGCTGCGGGATTTCTACGTCCACCAGTTCCTGAACGCCTTTCGTCCCGGCTCGCGCTGGGCCGCGGTGGACTCTACGGAAGGACGCGTGCGGTTTCAGCACATGCAGGACCCCGACTACGCGTTCGAGCGGATCACGGCGGCGACGGTGATGGGGGTCAACCTCGAGCCGGATTATCCGTACGCTCCCGATTCGACGATCGCGCACTGGCGCCTGCCGCGCGCGCTCCCGCCCGGCGATTCGTTGGCGGTCGACATCAGGTGGCACGCGCGTCCATCGACACTCCCACGGCGTCAGGGGCGCCGCGGCCGACGGTTTGATTTCGCGCAGTGGTACCCCAAGGTTGTCGTGTACGACAAGTACGGTTGGGAAGATCACCCGCTGTATCCCGCGGGGGAGTTCTACGGGGAATTCGGCAGCTACGATGTCACGCTCGACCTAGCCGCCGATCAGGTGATCGGAGCGACCGGTGTTCCGATCGAAGGGGATCCTGGGTGGCAACAGGCGGCGGTCGGCGTCGGTCAAATCGATTATCAGCGTGACTTTTACCACGCACCACGCACCACGCACCGCTGCACGGCAGTTCAAGGCCACAAGTGTGTCAGGTTTTTCGCCGACTCCGTCCACCACTTCGCGTTCTCCCTGAATCCCGACTATCGCTACGAGGAGGGTCGTTACAAAGGCGTCGTCGTGCGCGTCCTCTATCTCCCCGGCGACAGCGCGACGTGGGGGAAAGGCATCGCGGTTCAGCGTACGGAGATGGCACTTGGCTGGCTGGACTCGCTGTACGGCAAGTTCGCGTGGCCGCAGCTCACGAACGTGCACCGCATCGAGGGCGGCGGTACCGAGTTCCCCATGATGATCATGGACGGCAGCTCAGGGCTCGGCCTCATCGTCCACGAGCTGGGCCATAATTACACGATGGGCATTCTCGCCAACAACGAATGGCGCGAGGGATTTCTCGACGAAGGATTCACGAGCTTCCAGACCGCGTGGTTCTTCGAGGCACACGGCCAGCCTTCGGGGTACGCCGACCTCGAGCGCGAAATCCTGCTGTGGGACCTGGACCGCTGGAGCGAGCCGGTCTCGATGGTGAGCGAGCGCTACCGCGACTTCGCGACCTATAACACGATGATCTACGAGAAGGGCCAGCTCTTTTACGAGCAGCTGCGCTATGTCGTCGGCGACGATGTAATGCGGCAGATCCTGCGGACCTACTATGCGCGGTATCGCTTGAAGCATGTCGATGAGAACGCGTTTCGCAGCGTCGCCGAAGAGGTCTCACACCAGGATCTGAAGTGGCTCTTCGGCCAGTGGCTGCACGGAACGCCGCTGATCGATTATCGGTTGGACAAAGTTCAGCGACGGCGGCTCGCTGACGGCCGATGGCTGACGGCTGTTAGCATCAGTCGTCAAGGCGACGGTTGGATGCCCGTTGAAATCGGCGAAGCCGACACGATCTATGCGCGGGCGACCGGCCAGCCAGAGCGTGAGCGCGTGGAATTCGTGACAGCCCGCAAGCCAAAGCGGCTGGTGCTCGATCCGCGCCAGCGCGCGCATGACTGGAATGCGCTGAACAACTATGAAAGGCGGGGGTTGTTCGGTTCGCGTTCCAAGGATCTGGTACGCTTCGACAATCCTACGCGTGAGGCATCACGCCGTGATCGCAGGGTGACCGGCGTGCTGCCTCTTGCTTGGTCGAACGACTACGCCGGGACGACGCTCGCGCTGCGCAGCCGATCGAACTACCTCGGCCGCTTCGAGAAAAACGTCCTGGTGTATTCCTACGGGCTCGATCGCGACGCGACACACCGGGAGGGCATCTACGCGCGATGGGGGAATCCCGTCTCGCACCCGATAGCGCGCACCGAGGCCTGGGTCTCCGGCTGGAGCGTGGAGGGCCGCGCCGGTGTGGCGCTGCACGCCGACCGCTCGCTCCGCCAGCACCCGACCTTCGGCGCCGACCGGCACGCGGGCGTTGACGCGATCTGGATGGCGGTCAGCGACACCGGCTACGTGGACCGGCGGCTGTGGGAAAACGCGGGCACCCTCGAAGCCGGACCGTGGGGTTCGCTGGTGAGCCGGCAGGGCGACCGCGTCTGGCAGGCCCGAGCGAGCGTCCGTGGTGGTCTTGTGTACAAGAATCCCGGACCGGGCCAGCAGTCGTCCAGGCGCTATGACGTTGAAGGGTTCGCGCGCGCCACGGCCGAAGTCAGCGTGCGCACGCCTTTCATCCTCAAGACGACCCTGGGTGCCAGAGTCTTCGGCGGCGCCTACCTCGCGCCGGACGCGCCGGCGCGGCAACGTCGCATCATGCTGGCTGGTGCCGATCCCTACGAGACCTTCACGAACCCGCTGTTGCGCAGCCGCGGCGCGCTCTTCGTGCGTCCCGATTTCCACTATCATGCGCCAGGGGACGCCAACCTCCGCGGCTTCCGGCCCGATCTGGGCGGGCGCTGGGCAGTGGTCCTGAACCTCGAGGGCTCCAGGCGACTCGGCGGGGCACTCTTCGCCGACGCGAGCGTCGCGGCGTTCGTGGATGCCGGGCTGGTCGATACGGCCGCCGTTCCCTCCACGGCGAGCGGCAAATCATTCACGCCCTTGTATGATGGCGGCGTGGGGCTCATCCTCCATCCCCACATCAACGAGCTGGCGTGGACGATGCGTTTCGAGGTGCCGTTCGTGGTGAATCGGTGGAACTACGCGGCCGACGGAACCGACAAACGCTTCGCGTTTCGCTGGCAGATCAGCCTGGAGCCGAGCTTTTGAGCGACCGTCGTGCATTCTTCCAGGAGACCTTCGGGAAGCTGCTTCACGAGATCGCCGAGCGTGCCGAGCGACGCGTTGCGCCGAAGCGCTGGTTCCGCCCGCCCGGCGCGGCACCGGAAGTAGCGTTTGTGGCGGCCTGCACGCGGTGTGGCGACTGCATCGACGTCTGCCCCGTGCATGCGATCCTGAAGATGCCCGCGAACGGCGGCGGCCTCGCCGCCGGGACGCCCTACATCGATCCCACCACGCGGGCGTGCATCGCCTGCGAGGACATGCCCTGCGCCAATGCATGTGAGACCGGAGCCCTAACCGCGATCCCCTGGTCCCAAGTCCACATGGGGATCCTCGAGCTGGACCCCCAGCGCTGCATCACGTTTCAGGGAGCCGAGTGTGGCGTGTGCGCGCGCGCCTGCCCGATCGGCGAGAAAGCTCTCGCGCTCGACGACCGCGGGCATCCCGTACTGAAGCCGGAAGGTTGCGTCGGCTGCGGGGTATGTGTGACGGCGTGCGTGACGGTGCCGTCGTCGCTGAAACTGAGGCTGGCGTGAGCGCCGGAGGGCTCCCCTACCGGGTGGACAAGCCCTGGGGATACGAGCTCATCTGGGCGAAGGCCGATCGCTACGTCGGCAAGATCCTGCATATCGAGCCGGGCCACGTGCTCTCGCTGCAGTATCACAATAAGAAGGATGAGTCGATCTACGTCCTCTCCGGCGAGATCATCCTGCGGATCCAGCACGGCGAGACGCTGATCGAGCGGCGCGCGCGCGCGGGTGAAGCCTTTCACATCCCCCCCAAACAGATCCATCAATTCGAGGCCGTCGTCGTGACCGATCTCCTGGAAGCTTCCACGCCCGAGCTGGACGACGTCGTACGGCTCAAAGACCGCTACGGACGGGTTCCATGAAGGTGATCATGCCGATGGCCGGGAAGGGCACCCGGCTTCTGCCGCTCACAAAGCGTGTCCCCAAGCCGCTCGTCAATGTCGCGGGGCGGCCCGTGATGGACTACGTGATGGATGCGCTGCGGCGCGCGGGCAAGCTCGATGAGCTGATCATCATCACAGGTCACTTGAAAGAAAAAGTCGAAGCGTATGTCCGAGAGCATTATGACATTCCCGCGCGGTTCATCGAGCAGAAAGTGCTCGACGGCACCGCGGGGGCGGTGAACCTTGCGCGTCCATACGTCGACGGTCCGGTCATCGTCATTTTCGTCGATACCTTGTTCGATGCCGATCTATCGATCGTGAAGACGAGCAAGGCTGACGGCATCATCTGGACGAAGGAAGTCGAGGACTACCAGCGCTTCGGCGTGGTCGTGACCGATAAGCAGGGCTACATGACCAAGATCGTCGAGAAGCCGAGCACGCCGATCTCTCGGCGCGCCAACATCGGGCTCCAGTATGTGAAGGATTGGCGGACGCTGTTCGAAGGGATCGAGCACGTCATAAAGAGCCCCCCCGGGAAGGGGGGCGAGTTCTACCTGACCGACGCGTTCCAGTACATGGTGGATAAAGGAAAGAAGCTGTTCGTGAGCGAGGTGGGCGGCTGGTACGACTGCGGCAAGGTGGACACGCTGCTCGAAACGAATGAGCATCTCCTCAAACACGGTCGCGGCAAACGACCGGCGAAAGTGCCAGCCGGCGTGCAGATCAAGGATCCCGTGTACGTCGAAGACGGCGTGAGCCTCAGGGATGCGACGCTCGGGCCCAATGTCGCGATCGAAGCCGGCAGCACCGTCGAGGGCAGCACGATTGCCAACAGCATCCTCGGCAGGGGTGTGCGGGTGAAGAACGCCACGGTCTCGGGCTCCGTGGTTGGCGACAAACAGGTGATCGAAGGTCGCGAAGTGAAGGATTCCGTGATGGACGCGGGAGAGCTCGCGGCCGCCCGCTAGCGTCCCACTTGACGGCTTCTTGACGGGACTGGTGTAATGGTTCTCTTTGAAACGTCCGACTCTGCCGTCTCCCGTCCCCGAGGTGCGTCATGGACACGCTCAAGTTTTGGCCCGCGCTGGCTATCATCGTCCTAGTCACCGCCTGCCGCGAACCGACCGCAGAGACGGCCCGTCCGGGGAACCCCCTGTTCTCGCTTGGTTCTGTCACCTCCTGTCCCAACCCCAGCATCGTCGTCACAAATGAAGCAGACCTGCTCGCCGCGCTGGCTGGGGCGAGCGCGGGCGACGTGATCGGGCTGGACGGCATGATCGAGGTCGCGGCAGATCTTTCGATCAGTGTGGAGGGCGTCACGCTCACGTGCGCAACACCGGGCTCCGGCCTGCGGGTGGCGGTAGGCGCGACTGTGTCGTCTCTGGTGAAGGTGCTGGCACCGTTCGTCACGGTAAACGGCCTCACACTCGACGGCACGGGCGCGGGCGATCCCTATCTCGCCCTGAACGATCCTGACGACATCGACAATGACGGCGTAACGGGCACCGCGAGCGACGTCCGCCTTACCAACAACACCGTGATGTGCAGCGTCGGCGACTGCGCCTTCTTCTTTGCGACGAGGAACGCGGTCGTGAGCGGCAATGAGTTCCACTCGACCGGGTCGTTCACCGGCATCCAGCTGCAGGGCGGCATCGACGGCTCGCGCGTCGAACGTAATACCATCGTCGCGACCGCGCCCTCCACGAACCCGAATCTTGGCGGGATCCGGGTCCGCGACGGAACGGGTGTTGTCGTGGCCGGCAACGTCGTACGCGGACCCTGGGCGAATTCGCTGGCCGCGCAAAACCTCACGGGCGCGACCATCTCCGGAAACCGCGTCGAGCCCGACGGCTCGGCGAGGGGCATCCTGCTGTTCGCCATGGACGGCGTGGTGGTGGACAACAATACTCTGATCGGAGCTGGAGGCGCCGTCGAGGCACTCGAAATTGACGGTAGCACCGGGGTTGTGATGTCGCGCAACGCGATCACGGGATCGTGGGTGGATGCGTTCGTGTTGCTCAACACGTCAGGCGTGCAGGTCGTTGACAATACGGTGACGTGTGGCTCGGACGAGTGCGTGTTCGGGAGCGGCGCCCCGGGCACGGTCGTCGCCGGCAACCACTTCACGTCAGGCGGCTCGGGTACCGGGATTCAGATGCAGGCCGGCACCGACGGCGTCCGTATCGAGAACAACGAGATCGTCGCCAACGCCCCATCGGGAGGTCTCAATTTCGGCGGCATCCGTGTGCGGGATGGTGCGAACGTCGTGATCGCGGGAAACGTCGTCCGGGGCCCGTGGCAGAACGGGCTGGCGCTCGCCGACCTCGCCGAGAGCCGCATCGAGCAGAACCAGGTGGACGGCGCGTTACAGTACGGCATTCGGGCGCGATCGGGCGTGTCGTTCTTGCCGGTCTCCATGACCCGGAACCTGTTCCGCGCCAACCGCATCACCGGTGCCGGATCGGCCGGGCTCCTCTTGACGTCGGCGTGCGGCAACCAGCTCGTGGGGAACAATCTTCAGGGGAACGCAGGAAACATCGGAGCGATCTTCGACGGGCCGAGCGGAGCGAACGTCTTCGTGGGCAGTGCGACCGTCGTGATCGACGATGCCTTGCCTCTCGACTGCGATGGGGACGGCGTGGGCGACCCGAACATCATCGACGGGCCGGGACGCACGTTGCGCGGAGCGCCGTTCACCGCGGCACCGGCCGGCGCTGCATCCGAGGGAAAGCTGCGTTAAGGCGGATGAATCACAGCGAAGCTCTCGAGCTCTTCGACTACAATGCCTGGGCGAACCGCATCATCTTCGATGCGGTCGCCCCGCTGCCGGACGATGAGTACTTTCGCGACCTGAACAGCAGCTTTGGCGGGATTCACGGCACGCTCGGCCACATCGTCTGGGCCGAGCAGCTGTGGCTGCATCGCTGGTTGGGACGGCCCAATCCGCCCGTTGCACAAGGAACCGACCTGCGCACCCTGGCGGAGGTGCGGAGCCGGTGGGAGCAGGTGGAGCGCGAGCGGGCGGCGTTCGTTGCGGGTTTGAACGACGCCCGGCTCGAGGAGACGCGGGTCGTAAAGCCTTCCACGGGCGGCGAATACGTCCACTCATTCCGGCAGATGTTTCGCCATTTCATCAAT
>Ga0137370_10001159_pt1 | contig 10801 bp, 6 predicted proteins | sample SagtaG_11_FD_104920 | JGI IMG/M metagenome (GOLD analysis project Ga0137370, IMG submission 104920) | Vadose zone soil microbial communities from Sagehorn Ranch, Mendocino, California, USA - Sage1_R_20_16 metaG | ecosystem: Environmental > Terrestrial > Soil > Vadose zone | place: USA... | reverse complement strand
TCGCCGCGCTCACGCGATTTCGTCCGCACGGATCCGTTTTGGAGCTCCACCGTTCCGATCGCGCGCAACGAATTCTCTGGATCCGGAATCCCCACCGTGCGCCTGGTAGAATGCCCCGCCGGAGCGATCCAGAGATACTGACCGCCGAGGGTGAGGAGCGCGCTGTCGGCGACGGTTGCCAATATGCGACCCGCGCGATCGAGCGCGTAACCGCCCGCGACGCTGTCTGCCTCGAGACGCACGCCGGTGCGGCGCCGGATCTCGCGCACCACGGAATCGAGTGCGGTGATCGCCGCGTGGCGCTGCACCAACGAATCGATATGATCGACGGAATCTTGTACCGCGTCGATCGCACGCGCGATGCGCGTACTATCGCCGCTTCCACCGCCCCACGCGGCAGCGGACATCATCGTGCCGAGCTCCGGCCAGGCGCGAGATGCTGTGGGAGGATGCGGAGCGCGACAGCCTGCCAGGAATAGGCTGAGGACGAGTGCGGGCGGGATGTTACGCGTACGATTGATTCTCAAGAACGATGGTTGAATATAGATGAGCATGGAGCTGGCGCGAGAAACCCCATTTCTCTTTGGGGTCATTGTGATTATCGCCGCCGCCGCGGGCATCGCGGTCTGGCGGCTGCGACGCCGCCTGGCGCGCTCGGAGCACGAGCGCCAGCGCGCCGCCGAGGAGCTCAACCGCCGGCTCTCCGAGCTGTTTTCGCTCCAGGAGTTGTCCTATGTCCTCTCCGACTCGCTGGAGCTCGACCGGATCGTCGAGCAGGTCGTGCGTTACGCCGTGCGGTTCCTCGACGCCCAGGGCGACTTACTCGCGCTGTTGGGTGAGGCGCCAACCGATCCGCTGCACGTCGCCGCCGCGGAAGGCACGCTGGCGTCCCTGCGCGGCCGCTCGATTCCTGGCGACGACGCCGGGCTGGTGGCACGGTCGACGGGGCGCGAGCACCTCCAGTTGGTGCGCAATTCCGGTCCGGAGCCCACGCGCATTGTCGGCGAGGTCGAGGCTGCTGCCGCTGCCGCCGTGCCGCTGCGCTCCCACGGCACCGTGATCGGCACGCTCGTCATCACCGATCCGCGCGAAGGCCTGTTCGCGCCCGAAGACATTCGGCTGCTGTCGACCCTGGCCACCCATGCGGCAGTGGTCATCGCCAACGCACGCTTCTTCGAGATGGTGCGGAGGGCCAAAGAGCAATGGGAGACGGCGTTCGACGCCTTGAGCGAGGGGATTGCGGTGGTGGACACGCAGGGGCTGGTGCGTCGCGCGAACCGCGCGCTCGCAAGCCTCCTGGGGGTGCCGCTGCCCCAGCTGATCGGCGCCTCGCTCGGCGACGCATTGCTCGGCAAATCGCACGCGTTGATCGATCTGCTCGCGGCCACGCGCCGCGGCGACCGCACCGCGCCGCTGGTGGTCCGTTCGGAACGGCTGCAACGGGCGGTGCGGCTGAACGCCGCGCGCATCGCCGGCGCCGGCTTCGAGCAGAGCGTTGTCGTGCTGGTCGAAGATGTGACCGACCAGCAGGCGCTCGAGACGCAGCTCGTCCAGAGCGAGAAGCTCGCGGCGGTGGGCCAGCTCGTCTCCGGTGTCGCCCACGAGCTCAATAACCCGCTGACCTCGATCGCGGGATTATCCGAGTTTCTGCTCGAGCAGAAGGAGCTCGGGAAGAAGGACCGCGGTCACTTGCAGGTGATTCAGGAGCAGGCGGAGCGGGCGGGCCGCATCGTGCGGAACCTGCTCACCTTCGCGCGCAAAGGAACCGCGGAGCGCACGCTGGTGGATCTGAATGACGTCCTCCGCCGCACGTTGTCGCTCATGTCCTACGACCTGAAGCTCAACGACGTCATGGTGAACCGGGAGCTGAGCGGCGTGCTGCCCGAAGTCTTGGGCGACCGGCATGGCCTGCAGCAGGTCGTCCTCAATCTGATCACGAATGCCGCGCAGGCGACCGCGGAGAATCCGCGCGAACGCCCGCGCGGCATCACGGTTTCCACGTGGTTCGACGGCCATGTCCATCTGCGCGTCGCCGATACCGGCCCCGGCATCTCCGACGACATCGTGCAGAGCGTCTTTACGCCGTTCTTCACCACGAAGGAGCCGGGCAAGGGAACGGGGCTCGGCCTTTCCATCACCTACTCGATCGTGGAGTCGCACGGCGGCCACATCACGCTGGAGCGGCCCGCGCCGAACGGCATGTCGGGGGCCGCGTTCCGCGTCGACCTTCCGGCGGCGCCGGCCGACGCCACCCGCGCCACCACCACCACGCCGGCGGCCGCGCAGCCCGCCGAGTCATCGCCCTTCGTCCGGCGGACGATTCTCCTCGTCGATGCGGACCCGGCGGTGCAGCGTACGATCAAGGCGCTGTTCGCGCGCGATGGTCACGACGTCGAGGTCGCGGGCGATCCGCAGCACGCGTTGACGCTCGCCGAGCGCGGCGGGTTCGATCTCGTCATCACGGACGCGCGCGCGACCGCGCCGGGCAAGCGCGGCATGTTGCTCGCGGAAGAAATGATCGCGCGCGTCCCCGCGCTGCGAGATCGCATGATCGTGGCGACGGGAGATGTGCGGCCGGCTACGGAAGAGACGCTGACGCGGCTCGGCGTGCGTTACGTGCGCAAGCCTTTCAACTTGCGGGACCTGCGCGTCGAAGCGGCGCGCTTGTGGGCGACGACGGCGGTGTCGTAAGATTCCGCCGGCCAGCCGAACGTCCCGAGACTCACTGCCCCGCCCGGCGCGAAGCGCACGCCTTCGCGCAGCAACAACGCGCGCTGCAACACGGCGCTGTGATCCTGTCCCGAAAATGAAATGCGCCCCGCCGCATTGATCACGCGCCACCACGGCACGTCATTGTCTTCCGGCAGGGCCGAGAGCGCCCAGCCTACCGTGCGCGCCGCGCCGGGACGCCCCGCGAGCCGCGCGACGACGCCATACGTCGCAACACGTCCTTTGGGGATGTGACGGACGATGCGGTAGATGCGATGATAGAAAGGATTCACGAGCGACCTTGGAGGTACTAGGATACTCGCAACACATCTTCCAGCAAGCCCGCATTCCCGCCCCCCACTATTGACAAAATGTCATCTACTGCTCTGCGCTCGCGCGGCCAGGCGAATCGCGTGGCGGCCGCGGCCGGGCGCAGCCACTCGGCGCGGTCGTGTTCGTCCGAGAGACGTGGCGTCGCATCCGTCGCGACGAACGCCACGAATACGGGAATCAGCGCCAGCTCGTCGCTGCGATGCTGATAGAACGCTTCCGTGCGGCTCAGATTGTAAAATTTGTCGGGCGCGAGTCCCGTTTCCTCACGCAGCTCCCGCAGCGACGCGTCCACCGGTGTTTCACCGAGCTCGATCGTGCCGTGCACCGTCTCCCACGAGCCGGGATTGCGGCCGCGGGGACCCCGGCGCAGCGCCAAGATTTCCAACCGCGCACCGGCGCCACGCAACGCATAGGTGTCCACGAAGGACACGCGGATGGAAGTCAGCGGCGGCGGCCGAGGACCGCTTCGAGACGTGCGGACAATGCGCGCGCGCGGAATGGCTTGGTGAGAAAGTCGTCGGCACCGAGCTCGAAGACGCGGACTTCGTTGTCTTCGTCGCCCTTGGCCGTGAGCACAATGACCGGGATGCCCGCCGTCGCGGGACGCGAGCGCAGATGGGATAACACGCCGTAGCCGTCGAGGCCCGGCAGATTCAAATCGAGCACGATGATGTCGGGGCCGACGCGATCGACCTGATCGAGCGCCTGCACGCCGTCGCGCGCTTCGGTGACCAAGTAGCCGTCGCGTTCGAGCAAGTCGCGCATGACTTTGCGCAGGCTGTCCTCGTCGTCCACGAGCAGCACTTTCGACGCGGGCTGCCCGTGCGCGCCGGAACGCCGCGGCGGCGATTCCTCGAGCAGATCGAAATGCGTGGAGACCGGCTGAGGAGGTGCGGTTACCACGCCGGGAGCCGGCGTGAACTGCAGCGCATCCTTGCTCCCGGAGCGGCGCGATTGTCCTGATTGCCGCGCAGCATCCGCTTCAGGGTCCTCTTCATCTTCCGGGATGTCCACGACCCGTAGGAGCTCTTCGATCGTCGACTCGCCGCGCGTCACGTGTGCGAGCCCCGAGTCCCACAGCGATTTCATGCCGCCGCGTTTGGCAGCCTCGGCGACACGATCCGCCGCCTCCCCCGCGGCGATGCGCCGCTCCAACTCGGCCGTCATCGTGAGGATCTCGAGGATCGAGAACCGGCCGCGATACCCGGTCATCGCGCAGTCGGGGCAGCCGGCGTGCCGGTACAGCGGCGTGCCGGATGGAATCCAGCGCCGCAGCCGCGCGGGGGGCGCCTCCATCCAGACTTCCTTGCAGGTGGGACAGAGCTTGCGCATCAGGCGCTGCGCGACGACCCCGCGCAGCGACGCGGCGATCTTGTACGGCTCGACGCCGATATCCACGAGGCGGGTGACCGCGTTCGCGGCGTCGTTCGTGTGCAGCGTGGACAGCACGAGGTGTCCTGTCAGCGACGCCTGTACGGCGATCTGCGCGGTTTCCTTATCGCGGATCTCGCCGACCAGGACGACGTTGGGGTCCTGGCGCAGGATCGAGCGCAGCGCGGCGGCGAATGTGAGTCCCGCCTTTTCCTGTACCTGCACCTGCACGATGCCCTGCATCCGGTACTCGACCGGGTCTTCGACCGTCACGATGTTGACGCCTTCACTCTTGATCTGATTGATCGCCGAGTACAGCGTCGTCGTTTTTCCCGAGCCGGTCGGCCCCGTCACGAGGATGATGCCTTCGTGGTTCTCGAGCAGCCGCTTGATCGCATCGCCTTCGCCGGGATTCAAGCCCAGCGAGTCGAGCGACTTGACCGTCGCCCGGGAGTCGAGAATACGGATCACGACCTTCTCGCCGAGCTGGGCCGGCAGCGTCGAGACGCGGAGGTCGATCGGCTGCCCGTTCACCGCGACGCGTGCGCGTCCGTCCTGCGGTCGCAGCCGGTCCGCGATGTCGAGCGACGACATGATCTTGATGCGTGAGATCAACGGCAGTCCCGCCTGCCGCGGGATTTTCATCACCTGGCGCAACACACCGTCGATCCGGTAGCGCACCGCGACGCCGCCTTCTTCCGGCTCGACGTGGATATCGCTCGCGCGGGAGAGAATGCCTTCGGAGATGATCATGTCCACGAGCCGAACGACCGGCTTTTGGCTCGCGTCGGCTTCGGAGACGTTCAGCTCCTCCGGCAGCACATTCGGCAGCGTCGTCAGCACGTCGGCGTCGCCCATGCCTTCGAGCAGCTTGTCGATGGCTTTGTTGGGCTTGTACATCTCGTCGAGCTTCTCGCTGATCTTCGAGGGCGGGAGCAGCAGCAGCCGGATCTCGCGCGCCGTGGCGAACGCCAGCGCCTTTTCGGCGTCCAGATCGAACGGGTTGGCCGTCGCCAGCTCGAGATACGAGTCCGTGAGCCGCAGCGGCAACACGCGGTAGCGGCGCGCGAGCTGCTCCGGCACGCCTTCCCGGATCGTCGGATCGATCTGCGACACGTCCGCCACCTTCAGGCGGAAGCGATGGCACAGCTTGTCGATGATCTGCGCGTCGGTCGCGATCTTCTCGGCAATCACCATCTCCCACAGCGTGCGGCCGGCGTCCGCCTTCCCGCGCAGCTGCTCGAGCAGCTCCGCGGTCAGAAGGCCCTCAAGCGAATGGGCCAGCCACTCGTCGGAAAAGGCAGTTACCGGCATGCGATCGTCTCCAAGCTATTATCGCGGCCCGTCCAGTCCAGTATCACGCGTCACAATATGTCCCAAAAATCGCGCGCGACATCGAATGCGATGTGGGTACGGCGTGACTGGATGCCATAGCCTGCTTCCAGCCGGAACACCCCGAGCCACTCCGCGCCGAGCCCTATAGTAGCACGCGTGCCCGGTGTCGAGCGCCACAGCGTGCTCGGGATCGCGTCGCGGGCCCATCCGGCGGCGACGTATGGCGCCAATGTGAGCGTGCCAGGCGTGCGGGCCGGTCCGGCGGCGATTCGGATGAAAGGCACCGGCACGCGCCACTCCAGGTGGGCAAGCGCCATCTCACGTCCGCCCCAAGGGCGAAACTCGTCGCCAAGCAGCGTGCCGCGTCCACCCAACAGGAACGCGCGATGGCTCGGCAGCCCGTCGCTGCCCCAGCCGAATTGCGCGCGCGCGAGCAATCGTGTGTTCCCGAGGGGAAAGAGGACGTGGCCCGTGCCGCTGACGCGCGCGTAATCTCGACCGCCTTCAATGGTCAGCTCGGCGGCGACGTCGCGACGCACCGCGAACCCTTCGCTGCGCCGGCGCAGCGTAAGCGCGCCACTGAAGTAGTCGCCGGCTGCCACCGGCGGATTCGGCCGGTACGTCCCCGTCGCCGGCGTGGCGCGCACCGCCAGCGATGCGATCCGCTCCTGCTTCGCGACGAGACGCACCTCGCCGCGAACGCCGAGAGGACGACGGATGCCGAATCGCACGCCGGTCGCGCGGTAGTAGTCGCCGTAATCGTCGCCACATTCCTGCGACGCAAGCGAATTGAGCAGCGGCGCGATGACCGGGGCGTCGGCGATGTCTCGCACCTGGCGATAGGCCGGCAGCTCGATTCCGTCGGCCGACGTGAGCTCGACCAGGCCGGTGGCGCTCGCGTCCGCCAGTCCATAGCTCCCGAGCAGGCGCAGCTCGAATCCGTCGCCCGGCGCGCGCCACACCGCCCCGCCGCCCAGGGCCAAGCCCTCGACGCGGTTCACGTGCAGCAGATCGCTGATGGCGCGCGCGCCCAGTCGTTGTCGCTTGAGTCCGGTGAGCACGCGCCGGCCCGCGATGCGGCCGACATCGGCCCGAACTTTCTCCAGGTCACCCTGGCGCACCGGCTCCGCGATCTCCTGGATCGCGGCGCTGAGCGGCTGGGGCCACGGAAACGCATCGCGTTCGGCTTTCGGAGCGGCGGTGATTTCCTCGCCCGCAAACCAGCGATCGACGAGCCCGACGTTGAAGACATAGTTGTCGATTTCCCAGCGGCCGCGGATGATGCCGCGCGCCGGAATGTCGAGCCATGTCGCGCGGCGGCGGATCTCGATTTCCTGGCGATAGGGGAGCCAGAACCGTCCGTCCCACAGGGCGTTGTCGAGCACAATGCTGACGTCTTCCAGCTCGGGATCGAGATAGGCGCGCGGCGAGAAGTTGAACGCCATGCGGACGAGGTCCGCCGAGCTCGCGTCCACGAACAGCGTGCCGGCGATCCGTGGCTGGTTGAAGTCTTTCGGTCGCACGCGCAATTGCACGACCCGCACGGCGCGCTGCGGCAGGATGATCGTCGTTGTGTCGCCGAGCGCAAAATCGTACAGGTCGATGCCGCCGGGCGCGAGCGGATGCGGCACATCGCGCACTTCGTCGCCCTCGCCCAGCCGAATGGCGCGGCCGAAGTTGTTCTGGACGATGCCGAGGTGGTCGCGGTGATAATTGATGTCGGTGGGAAGCTCGGCGCGGTCGCGCCAGCCGATGATGCGCTGCTTGCTGAGCTGCGGAGCCTTCCAGTACACTTCCAGCTCCAGCTGGTCCGCTTTCACAAGGCGCGGCGGCTCCGTGAGCCCTTCGCCGAACTGGCCGAGGAAGAACAGAAAGCCGTGAGCCTGGGCTTTATAGTCCCGCAGGGTGGTGTCTCCGGCGACGTGCTCGCGGCGCTCGATCGCGCGCCGCGCCAGCGCCAGCGCCGAGTCGCTGTTCCAATCCTGGGCGGAAGCTGGTGCGGGCAGAATGAGCAGCAGGAAGACAGCAGGCCAGCGCATCGCTGACCAATCTAGATGATCGACCCGCGCGACGCATTCCTCGAGCGCGCCAAGCACGGCGGGATCGTGCCGGTCATCCGCGAGGTCGTGACCGACGCGGATACCCCCGTCGCGGCATTCGCCAAAATCGCGCGGCCCCCGTTCGCGTTCCTCCTCGAATCACTGGTGGGCGGCGAGCGCTGGGCGCGCTACACGTTCCTCGGCACCGAGCCACGCGAGGCATGGCGCTACCGCGCCACGCGCGTCGAGCGCTGGACGCCCGGCGCAGGCTGGGAACCCGCCGGCGAAACGCGCGACCCCATCGCCCATCTCGCGGACCGCATGCGTGCGCTCCCCGCCGTTCCCGTTCCGGGTCTGCCGCGCTTCACCGGCGGCGCGGTCGGGTATCTCGGCTACGACATCGTGCGCACGATCGAGCGCCTGCCGCACGCGCCGCCCGACACGCTGGGCGACGCGGTGCCCGACGCGGTAGTCATGATCGCCGATTCGCTCGTGATTCTCGACAACGTCTTCGGGCGGGCGATCGTGGTCGCGAACGTCGAGGTGCCGCCGGGATCCGCCTCCGCGGAACGACTGCGCCTCTACGATCAGGCACAGCAGCGGCTCGAAACCTTGATCGCCCGCCTCGGGACGACCCACGCGCTGACGCCGTTGTCGTTGGAGGGCAACGGTCCCCCCCGCGTGCTGCACCCGGAGTCGCGGTACCCGCGGGCGGCGTTCGAGCGCGACGTCGCGCGCATTCGGGACTACATCGCCGCCGGCGACGTTTTTCAAGCCGTGCTCTCGCGGCGGCAGACCGTCAGCGGGGCGGTTGACCCGTTGCGCCTGTATCGCTACCTGCGAGCCCTGAACCCCGCCCCGTACCTCTTCTATCTGGCGCTCGACGATGTGACGTTCGTCGGGAGCTCGCCGGAAGTGCTGGTGCGCGTGGAGGGCGACGCCGTGACCGTCCGGCCGATCGCGGGAACACGTCCGCGCGGCGCGTCGGCGGCGGAGGACGAGGCGCTTGCCGAGTCGTTGCGAGGGGACGCCAAGGAGCTGGCGGAGCATCGCATGCTCGTCGACCTGGGACGGAACGACGTCGGCCGCGTGGCCCGCTACGGGTCCGTGCATGTGACGGAATCGCTGGCGATCGAGCGGTATTCCCACGTGCAACATCTCGTCAGCGAGGTGCGCGGCCAGCTGAGCCCCGGACACGATGCGCTCGATGTGTTCCGTGCCTGTTTCCCGGCGGGCACCGTCAGTGGCGCGCCGAAGGTCCGCGCCATGGAGATCATCGACGAGCTGGAGCCGGAGCGGCGCGGCCCGTACGCGGGCGCGGTCGGCTACGTGGGATGGGGCGCGACGAGTCTGGACACGGCGATCGCGATTCGGTCTGCGCTGGTCCTCAAGGATCGCGTCGTCATTCAAGCCGGCGCCGGGATCGTCGCCGACTCCGATCCCGCGCGCGAATTCGCGGAAACGGAAGCGAAGGCGCAGGCCGTGCTGCGAGCGCTCGCGCTCGCGAAAGCGGGCGATTAGCTTCGGTTCCTGTGTTCAAGCTGACTAGCACGTCCGGCGAACAGTCGATCGATCTGCAGCTTGGCCGCACGCTCGTGGTCGGTCGCGCCGTCACGAGCGACGTCCCGATCTATGACCCGACGATCTCGCGGCGCCATGCGGAGATCGCCCTCACCGAACACGGCGTGCGCGTTACCGATCTGGGATCCTCCAACGGCACCTTCCTGAACGGCGCCAAAATCACCGAGGCGGAAGCGGGCGCGAACGACGTCGTGACGTTCGGCAAAGTGGCGTTCCGCGTGAAGGAAGTCACCGCTCCCGTGCCCCGGCCCCAGGTCGTCCCGGCGCCGCCGGACTTCACGAGTCCCAAGCCGGGTTCCAAGGGCGGCATCGCGGGCGGCACGATCGTGCGGCAGCTGCCGGTCAGCGCCTCCGGCGGCGTCCCGGCGATCGTGATGGATCAGCCGCAGGGCGCTTCGCACCTCAAGGTCAGAGCCCAAAACCAGGAGGAGCGGCGCGAGAAGAAGCTGTCGCTGCTGCTCGAGGTCTCGAAGGAGCTGTCCAAGCAGCAAGAGCTCGACCGCCTGCTCGACAAGGTGGTCGATTTCACGTTCCAGATCATGAACGTGGATCGCGTCTCGATCCTGCTGCTGGACGGGAAGTCCAACGAGCTGGTGCCGCGCATCTCCAAGAGCCGCACGGGGGACGCCAGCGCCGCGAAGCACGTGCCGCAGTCGATCGCGCGCAAAGCGGTCGAAGAGCGGGTCGCGATCCTCTCGGACAACGCCGCGGCGGATGAGCGCTTCAAGGGCAAGTCGATTCTGATCCAAAGCGTCCGCAGCGCGATGTGCACGCCGCTGATGGGCTCGGATCAGAAAGTCCTCGGCATCCTGTACGTCGACAACCTCACCGCCACCCACTCGTTCGCCGACGAAGACCTGGAATTTCTAATCGCGTTCGGCGGCCTGACCGCGGTCGCCATCGAGAACTCGCAACTGTCGGAGCGGATTCGGCGCGAAGCGCTGGTGCGCTCCAACTTTGAGCGGTACTTCTCTCCCAACATCGCGCAGGTGATCGCAGAGCAGCAGGACGCGGGGCGACTCCCCAGCGAGAAGCGCCCCGTCGTAGTGTTCTTCTCCGATATTCGGGGCTTCACCCCGATGTCCGAGACCATGAGTCCGGACGATATCGCCAAGCTGCTCACCGAGTACTTCACCGAAATGGTAGACAAGGTCTTCGAGCATGGCGGGACGCTCGACAAATTCATGGGCGACGCCATCATGGCGCTGTGGGGCGCGCCGATCGCGCATGAAGATGATGCCGACCGCGCGATGCGGTGCGCGATCGCGCAGCTCGCCGAGCTCGAGAAGCTGAACGCCAAGTGGAAGCAAGAGGGTCGCACCGAGGTGCAGATCGGCATCGCCATCAATTTCGGCGAGGTCTTCGCGGGCAACATCGGCTCTGACCGGCGACTCGAATACACGGTGATCGGCGACGCGGTGAACACCGCCTAC
>Ga0137370_10001156_pt1 | contig 10808 bp, 7 predicted proteins | sample SagtaG_11_FD_104920 | JGI IMG/M metagenome (GOLD analysis project Ga0137370, IMG submission 104920) | Vadose zone soil microbial communities from Sagehorn Ranch, Mendocino, California, USA - Sage1_R_20_16 metaG | ecosystem: Environmental > Terrestrial > Soil > Vadose zone | place: USA... | reverse complement strand
ATCATTTCCTCTCGAAGAGCGCCTTGAGCTCGGCCGGCATCTGGGGCAGCGGCTCGCGACTGATCTGGAGCTGCCCGTTGCGCAGGCGCACCGCCACGTTGACCGTGCCCCACGTGTCGTCGGTGTAGGGATGGTCGTCGCGGGTGTGGCCGCCACGGCTCTCCTTGCGCTCCAGCGCCGCGGTGGCGCAGCACTCGGCCACGGTGAGGAGCGGGCCGAGGTCGAGCGCCGTGTGCCAGCCGGGGTTGTACGTGCGGCCGCCCTCGACGCGCACCCGCCTGGCCCGCTCCTTCAGCACCTCGATCTTCTTGAGCGCCTGCCTCAGCTCCGACTCGCGCCGGATGATCCCCACGAGGTTCTGCATCGTTTCCTGCAGCTCGGCCTGGATCGCGTACGGGTTCTCGCCGCTCGCGCGCGAGAATGGCTCCAGCAGCGCGCGCGAGACCGCCTCGACCTGGCCCGTGGCCACCGTGAGCGCGCCGCCGAAGTCCTTGGCGTAGAGCGCGGCGTAGAGGCCGGCGCGCCGGCCGAAGACGAGCAAGTCGGAGAGCGAGTTACCACCCAGCCGGTTCGAGCCGTGCATGCCGCCCGCGACCTCGCCTGCGGCGAAGAGCCCAGGCACCGTCGCGGCGGTCGAGTCGGCGTCCACGCGGACGCCGCCCATCACGTAGTGGCAGGTCGGCCCGACCTCCATCGGCTCCTTGGTGATGTCCACGCCCGCGAGCTCCTTGAACTGGTGGTACATGGAGGGCAGGCGCTTCCGGATGTAGTCGGGCGGCCGCCGGGTCGCGATGTCGAGGAAGACGCCGCCGTGAGGGCTGCCACGGCCGGCCTTGACTTCCGCGTTGATCGCCCGCGCCACCTCGTCGCGCGGCAGCAGGTCGGGCGTGCGACGGTTGTTCTTCTTGTCCTCGTACCAGCGGTCGGCCTCCGCCTCGTTGTCGGCGGTCTCCTCCTTGAAGAACTCGGGGATGTAGTTGAACGTGAAGCGCTCGCCCTTGCTGTTCTTGAGCGTGCCACCGTCGCCCCGCACGCTCTCCGTCACGAGGATGCCGCGCACCGAGGGCGGCCACACCATGCCCGTTGGGTGGAACTGGACGAACTCCATGTCGATCAGATCGGCGCCCGCCCAGAGCGCCAGGGCGTGGCCGTCGCCGGTGTACTCCCACGAGTTCGACGTGACCTGCCACGCCTTGCCGATGCCGCCGGTGGCGAGGACGACCGCCTTGGCCCTGAAGAGCACGAGCTTGCCCGTGTTCCGCCAATAGCCGACGGCGCCGCACACCCGCTCGCCGTCCTTCAGGAGGCGCGCGATCGTGCACTCCATGTACACGTCGATCCCCTGGTGGATTCCGTGGTACTGGAGCGTGCGGATCATCTCGAGACCGGTCCGGTCGCCGACGTGGGCGAGGCGGGCGTAGCGGTGGCCGCCGAAGTCGCGCTGCAGGATCCGCCCGTCCTTGGTCCGGTCGAAGAGCGCGCCCCAGCGCTCGAGCTCGAGCACGCGCTCGGGCGCCTCCTGAGCGTGCAGCTGGGCCATGCGCCAGTTGTTCAGCATCTTCCCGCCGCGCATCGTGTCGCGGAAATGGACCTGCCAGTTGTCCTCGGGCCACACGTAGCCGAGCGCGGCAGCGATCCCGCCCTCGGCCATGACCGTGTGCGCCTTGCCGAGGAGCGACTTGCAGATGAGGCCGACCGAGACGCCCTGCGCGGCCGCTTCGATCGCCGCGCGCAGTCCCGCGCCGCCGGCGCCGATGACGAGGACGTCGTGCTCGTGCGTCTCGTAGTCCGCGTTCGCCATCAGATGATCCTCAGGTCTCGGATCACGCCCATCGAGACCAGGCGGATGTAGAGATCGGTGAGGCCGACGCTGAAAAGCGAGAGCCACGCGAACGTCGGGTGGTGCTCGTTCAGCCGGCTGAGCGCGTGCCAGAGGGTGTAGCGGGCGGGCGCCTTCGAGAAGACGTCCACGTGGCCGCCGCAGACGTGGCGGCACGAGTGGCACGAGAACGTGTAGCCCGCGAGGAGGATCACGTTGATCCACATCACGATCGTGCCGACGCCGATGCCGAAGCCGTCGGGGAACCGGAACGCGAGGATCGCGTCCCAGGTGAGGAAGACGATGAAGATCAGCGCCACGTACCACGCGTAACGATGGAAGTTCTGAAGGCTCAGCGGAAACCGCGTCTCGCCCGTGTAGCCCGCCTTCACGTCCTTGACCGCGCAGGCCACGGGCGCCAGCCAGAACGATCGGTAGTACGCCTTGCGGTAGTAGTAGCACGTGAGCCGGAAGAGCCCTGGACCCCAGAGGATCAGGAGCGCCGGGGACACGACGCCGATGAGGGGGAAGGTGAACTCCGGAAGCCCCCGGCCCAGCGTCACGTGCAGACACGACCTCGACAGGCACGGCGAGTAGAACGGCGAGAGGTAGGGGGCGACGAAATAGTGGGCGTTCTGGAGCGCCGCCCACGTCGAGTAGACGACGAACGCGGTCAGCACGACCCCGACGGTGAGCGGCAGCGCCCACCAGGCGTCCTTCCTCAGGTGCGCCGCCGCGATCGGCGGCCGCGTCTGGCCGACGACGTGACCGATCATGACTCCTCCCGCGCGTAGGCCTTGGCGCCATCCTGGTAGAGGTCGCCGCCGTGACAGTCGTTGACGACGATCGCCGGAAAGCTCTCCACCTCGAGCCGCCGGATCGCCTCGGTTCCGAGATCCTCGTACGCGACGACCGCGAGCTTCTTGACGAAGCGCGAGAGCACCGCGCCGGCGCCCCCGATGGCGCCGAAATAGACGCCTTTGTACTGGCGGAGGGCGTCCTTCACCGGCTGGGAGCGGTAGCCCTTACCGATCGTCCCTTTGAGCCCGAGCTTGAGGAGGGCCGGCGTGAACTTGTCCATCCGGCTCGCCGTCGTCGGTCCGATCGAGCCCACGACATCGCCGGGGCGGGCCGGCGACGGGCCTGTGTAATAGATGACCTGGCCCCGAACGTCGATGGGGAGCCGCTCGCCCTTTTCGATCAGCGGGAAGAGCCGGCCGTGGGCGGCGTCGCGCGCCGTGTAGAGAACGCCCGTGATCCTCACGCGGTCCCCGGCCTTGAGTGACTCGACGTCCGCATCGCTAAGCGGCGTCCCGACCTCCTTGACCCCGTCGGCCGCCGTCTTAACCATGTTCGCGCTCCGAGCGGCGGGCACTCACAGCGTGACCTCCTTGTGCCGGTGCGCGTGGCATTCGATGGTCACGGCGACGGGGAGCGACGTGATGTGGCACGGGTAGGTCAGGATGTGGATGCCGAACGCGGTCGTATCGCCGCCGTACCCCTGCGGGCCGATGCCGAGGCGATTGGCGCGGTCGAGCAGCTCCTTCTCGAGGGCATCGAGCGTCGGGTCGGGGTTCGGCGAGCCGAGCTCCCGGAAGAGCGCCTTCTTCGACAGGATCGCCGATTTCTCGAAGGTCCCGCCGATGCCGACGCCCAGGATGAGCGGCGGGCAGGCGTCCGGTCCCGCGGTCCGAACGCATTCGATGATCCACTCCTTGACGCCGGCCGTCCCCTCGGCGGGCGTCAGCATCTTGTACTTCGACCGGTTCTCGCAGCCGCCGCCCTTGGCCATGACCTGGATCCTGAGCGTCGCGCCCCGAACGACGTCGACGTGGATCACGGCCGGCGTGTTGTCCCCGGTGTTCACGCGGTCGAACGGCGAGCGGACGATCGACGCGCGGAGGTAGCCCTCCGTGTAGCCCTGCCTCACGCCCTCATTGACGGCGTCGTCGAGACCGCCTCCGGCCACGTGGACGTCCTGCCCCAGCTCTACGAAGCAGACGACGAAGCCCGTGTCCTGGCAGTAGGGGATGCGTCGGGTCTGCGCCATCTGCGCGTTGTCCTTCAGGATCTGGAGCACCTGCTGGCCGGCGGGCGAGCGCTCGCGCGCGAGCGCCCGATCGAAGGCCCGGAGCATGTCCGGCTCGAGCTCCAGGTTCGCCTCGATGCAGAGCTTCTTGACCGCGTCGGTGATCGCGCTGACGTGAACGTCGTGCACGGCTGACCTCTTTCTTCTGCTGGCCCATCGACGCCAAGAACTCCTTCTGGCGCTTGGCCATGTCCTGCGGCGGCACGTCCTCCCGGTGCGTGGCGAGACCCCAGAGGTGGCCCGACGGATCCTCCACCTGGCCGAAGCGGTCGCCCCAGAACATGTCGCTGAGGGGCACGATGACCTTCGCGCCCGCCTCCACCGCCCGCTTGAACGCCTTGTCGACGTCGGGCACGTAGATATACAGGTAACTGGTGGGCCCGCCCACCGACGCCGGCGCCCGGCATCCCCTGCCCGGCTGCTCGTCGCTCAGCATGAAGATGGAGTCGCCGATCTTGAGCTCGGCGTGCATGAGGCTCTTGCCGTCGGGGCCGGGAATGCGCATCACCTCCTCGGCTCCCAACGCGCGCTTGTAGAAGTCGATCGCCTGTGCCCCGTTACGGACGCTGAGTGCCGGGGTGATCGCGTGGAACCCGTCCGGGATTGGCTTCGCCATCGCGTCCCTCCGTCTAGAGCTTGAGTTTGTCGACCAGCTCGCGGACGGCCGCCGCGGACTTCTGGAACGCCGCCTGCTCCTCGGGCGTGAGCCTGATCTCGATCACCTGCTCGACGCCCGCCCGGCCAAGCTTCACCGGCACGCCGACGTAGAGCCCCGTGACCCCGTACTCGCCGTTCAGGTAGGCGGCGCAGGGCAGGATCTTCCGCTTGTCCCTGACGATCGCCTCGACCATCTCCACGGCCGACGCCGCCGGCGCATAGTACGCGCTGCCCGTCTTGAGGAAGTTCACGATGTCGGCGCCGCCGTCGCGCGTGCGCTGGACGAGCGCCGCGATGCGGTCGGCCGGGAGCAGGTCCGTGATCGGGATCCCGGCCACCGTCGAGTAGCGCGGCAGCGGAACCATCGTGTCGCCGTGGCCGCCGAGCACGAACGCGGTGACGTTCTCGACCGACACATTGAGCTCGCGGGCGATGAAGGTCCTGAAGCGCGCGGAGTCGAGGATCCCCGCCATCCCGAGAACCCGCTGGGGCGGGAAGCCCGACTTCTTCCACGCCAGCTGGACCATCGCGTCGAGCGGGTTCGTCACGAGGATCAGGATCGCGCTCTTCGAGCGCGCCACGATCTGCTCGACGACGCTGCCGACGATCTCGGCGTTCTTGAACAGGAGGTCGTCGCGCGTCATGCCCGGCTTGCGCGCCAGGCCGGCGGTGATGACGACAATATCGGAGTCCGCGCTCTCGTCGTACCCGTTCGATCCGATCAAGGCCGAATCGTAACGATGAATGGGTCCGGCCTGAGCGAGATCCAGGGCCTTGCCCTGCGGCACTCCCTCGATCACGTCCACGAGCACGACGTCGCCCAGCTCCTTCTCGACGATATACTGCGCGGCGGTAGCGCCGACGTTACCGGCGCCGACCACCGTGATCTTCGGCCGCGGCCGCCGCGTGCTCAGGACCTCCGCCTTGCCGAGTTGCATCGCCGTCTCGCCGCGCCGGCTACCCCTTCGCCATGTTCTGGATGATCGCGGTGCCGAACTCCGAGCACTTCACCTCTCGGGCACCCTCCATGAGGCGCGCGAAATCGTAGGTGACGACCTTCGACTGGATCGTCTTCTCGAGGCCGGCGACGATCCGGTCCGCCGCGTCGGTCCACCCCAGGTAGCGCAGCATCATCTCGCCCGAGAGGATGACCGAGCCGGGGTTGACCTTGTCCTGGCCCGCGTATTTCGGCGCGGTCCCGTGCGTCGCCTCGAAGAGCGCGTGCCCGGTGTCGTAGTTGATGTTCGCGCCGGGCGCGATGCCGATGCCGCCCACCTGCGCCGCGAGCGCGTCCGACAGGAGGTCGCCGGTGAGGTTCGGGGCGGCGATGACGTCGAACTCGTCGGGCCGGGTGAGGATCTGCTGGAGGAACGCGTCGGTGATCGCGTCCTTGATGAGAATCTTGCCCGCCGGAGGCTTGCCCGCGCAGTCGTCCCACGACACGGTCTTGTCGGCGAACTCGCGCCGGGCCAGCGCGTAGCCCCACTTCATGAACATGCCTTCCGTGTACTTCTGGATGTTGCCCTTGTGGACGAGCGTGACGTTCCTGCGGCCGTTCTCGATGGCGTAGCGGATCGCCGCGCGGATGAGCCGCTCGGAGCCTTCCTTCGACACCGGTTTGATGCCGATCGAGGAGGTATGGGGGAAGCGGATCTTGGCGACCTTCATCTCCTGCTGGAGGAAGTCCACCACCTTCCGGCACTCGGGCGTCCCCTGCTCCCATTCGATGCCGGCATAGATGTCCTCGGTGTTCTCGCGGAAAATCACCATGTCGACCCGGTCCGGCCGCTTCACCGGCGACGGGACACCCTGGAAGTACTTGACCGGGCGGAGACAGACGTACAGATCCAACACCTGGCGAAGCGTGACGTTGAGAGACCGAAAGCCCTCACCGACGGGTGTCGTGAGCGGCCCCTTGATGGCGACAAGAAATTCGCGGATGACGTCGAGCGTCTCCTCGGGGAGGAGGTTGGGCGGGCAGTCTCGACCGTAGACGGCCTGGGCCTTCTCGCCCGCGAACACCTCGGCCCACGCGATCTTCTTCTTCCCCCGGTAGGCCTGCTCGACCGCCGCGTCCAGGACGCGCACCGACGCGCGCCAGATGTCGGGGCCGGTGCCGTCGCCCTCGATGAACGCGATGATCGGGGTGTCCGGCACCCGGAGCTTCCCGTGGTCGATCGTGACCTTGTCGCCGCGCGGAATCGCGACCTTCTTCGCCATTACGTCCGCTCTCCCTGGGCGGCGTTCAGCGCCGACCCGGCCTTGAACCACGTGATGTGCTCGTCGGTGAGGCTGTGGAGGGCCTCGAAGGTCTCCGTGCGCCCGTCGGGCTTCTTGAGCGTCACGGTCACGGGCTTGCCGGGGGCGAGCGCCGCGAGACCGGTCACGCTGACGCGGTCCTGCGCCCCGACGCGGTCATAGTCGCGCGGGTCCTTGAACGTGAGCGGCAGGATGCCCTGCTTCTTCAGATTGGTCTCGTGGATGCGGGCGAAGCTCTTCACGAGCACGACGGCGCACCCGAGGTAGCGCGGCGACATCGCCGCGTGCTCGCGGCTCGAGCCTTCTCCGTAATTCTCGTCGCCGATGACGACCCAGCGCACGCCTCGCGCCTTCAGGTCGCGCGCGATCGTGGTGAAGGGCTGGGGCTCGCCGCCGGTGAGCGGGTTTACGCCCTTGCCGGCGTCCCCGGTGAAGGCGTTCACGACGCCCAGAAACATGTTGTCGCTGATCTTGTCGAGGTGGCCGCGATAGCGGAGCCACGGCCCCGCCGGCGAGATGTGATCGGTCGTCGTCTTGCCCTTGGCCTTGACGAGGATCGGCAGGTCGACGAAGTCCCGCCCGTCCCACGGCTTGAACGGCTCGAGGAGCTGGAGCCGGTCGCTGTCGGGCCTCACGATCACGCGGACGGACTCGGGGTCGGCGGCGGGTGGTTCGTAGCCTTCCTCGCCGTGCGCGAAGCCGTCGCGCGGCAGCTCCTCGGCCTCCGGCGGGGTGAAGCGGAAGGGCTTGCCCCGTCCGTCGGGGAGGGTGCCACGCACGGGGTCGAACTCGAGCGTGCCGGCGAAGGCGAGCGCCGTCACGATCTCCGGGCTCGTCAGGAACGACAGCGTCGCGGCGCTCCCGTCGTTGCGCCCGGGAAAGTTCCGGTTGAACGACGACACGATCGTGTTCGTCTCGCCCGGCTTGACGTCGCTCCGCTTCCACTGGCCGATGCACGGCCCGCACGCGTTCGCGAGGACCGTGCCGCCGATCTTCGCGAACGTGTCCACCATCCCGTCGCGCTTGATCGTCTGATAGATGCGGTCCGAGCCGGGCGTGATCAGGAACGGAATCTTCGCCTTGAGCCCGGCCTTGATGCCCTGCGCCGCGACGTGCGCGGCGCGCCGCATGTCCTCGTACGAGGAGTTCGTGCACGAGCCGATGAGGGCGTTGGTGATGCGCGTCGGCCAATGATTCTCGCGCGCCTCGGCGGCGAGCTCGCCGATGGGCCGCCCCCGGTCCGGCGAGTGCGGTCCGACGATGTGCGGCTCGAGCTCGTCCAGGTTGATCTCGACCAGCTCGTCGAAGAACCTCTTCGGGTCCCCGACCACGTCGGGGTCGGGCACCAGATGCTCCCCGAAGGCCTCCGCCAGCTTCGCGACGTCCGCACGCTCGGTCGCACGCAGGTAGGCCGCCATACGCGAGTCGAACGGGAACACCGAGGTCGTGGCGCCGAGCTCGGCGCCCATGTTACAGATCGTGCCCTTTCCGGTGGCGCTGATCGATTCCGCACCGGGGCCGAAGTACTCGATGATCTTGTTGGTGCCGCCCTTGACGGTCAGGCGCGTGCAGAGGAAGGTGATGATGTCCTTCGGCGCGGTCCAGCCGCCGAGCTTGCCGGTGAGGTGCACGCCGATCAGCTTGGGGTGGAGCACTTCCCAGGGGAGCCCCGCCATCACCTCGCCGCAGTCGGCGCCGCCCACGCCGATCGCGAGCATCCCGAGGCCGCCGCCGTTGGGCGTGTGGGAGTCGGCGCCGATCATGAGCCCGCCGGGGAAGGCGTAGTTCTCGAGGACGACCTGGTGGATGATCCCGGAGCCCGGCTTCCAGAAGCCGATCCCGTATTTCCTCGAGGCCGAGCGGAGGAAGTTGTAGACCTCCTCGTTCTCGCGGATCGCGCGAGCCAGGTCGTCCGCGCTGCCGCTCTCGGCACGGACCAAATGGTCGCAGTGGAGCGTGGAGGGGACCGCCACGCGCTTGCGCCCCGAATGCATGAACTGCAGTAACGCCATCTGCCCGGTGACGTCCTGCATCGACACGCGGTCCACGCGAAGGCGCAGGATCGCCTTCCCGCGCTCCCATTTCTGGCGCCCGAAGTCCCAGCAGTGGGAGGCGAAAATCTTCTCGGAGAGGGTGAGGGGGCGACCGAACGTCCTGCGAGCCTGGGCGATGCGGTCGGGCGCGGAGGCGTACAGTGCTTCGATCGGCTGGGCGGACATCGCGGCCTCCCTCTTCTCCTCTTCGCAGGCAGGCGTTCGCCTCCCTCAGTGTGCAGGGAGGCGAACCGAGAGCCAAATCAATCTAACGCGCCGCGCCGTCAGCGTCAAGGACGGCGCAGTCTCGGCGCCTGTATCACGGATCGTGCCGGGCGGCGGTCAGTGGCCCCGACGCCCGGTGGCGGAATCGACTTCCCGGTCTTCGTCGCCGGGGAAGTTCGCCGCCTGCCGCGCGTCCCCGGTCAGTTCGAGGAGGTGCATGCCCGTGTTGGCGCGATCGACGATGATGATGAAGCCGCGGTCGTCGACGTCGACGTTGTTGGTCTGGATCGCGATCTTGCACCGGTCGAACGGCACCGCGGGCGGCGGCGGCGTGATGGTCACGCACCGCTGGTCGGTGTCGCGTGTGGTGGCCGGGATGTAGTAGGCGATCTCCACGGGGTTGAAGGGGTCACGGATGTCGACGGCACGCACGCCGGCGTTGAACCACGCGAAGAACACGACGCGCTTGTAGTAGATCGGCGTGAAGCTCTCGCTGCTCGAGTGGGAGCCAAAACGCCCGCCCCGCTCGCAGAACTTGCCCGAGGATTCGGGCACCTGGAAATTGGCGACCGTGAACGGCGTGGATTCGGTCGTGACGTCCGCGAGGTAGACGAGCTGCCGGTTCTCCCGACACTCATTGGCGATCGCTTCGTTCGTGATGACGACGAAGTCGCGGACCGCGCCTTGGGTGTTGTCGGCGAAGTCGGGCACGGCCATCCCGAGCACGGGCAAGGTGGTGTGCGCGCCGGCGCTCGGGAAGAGGTCGACCTTGCCGATTTGCGGGAAGAGGAGCTGAGCGGGCGTCGGCCGGACACGTGGGCTCGCGCCGGGGGCATCCGGCACCAGCGGACCGAGACTGGGGTCGTTCAGCAGCTTGCTGCGGTCCACGATCTGGAGCACGCCCCGGCCGTTAGTGCCGTAGCCGAAGTAGATCCGGTTCTTTCCGGCGCCGGAGGCATCGCCGTTAGGCCCGAGAGAGATCGGCCCGTGCAGGTTGATCGGCACCTGGTTGTCCGGCAGGGTGGAGCCTGGCTCCTGTCCCACGAGACCGAAGTTGCGAAGGAAGACGGGGCTCGCAGGATTGCCGAGGTCGTAGACCTTCGTCATGCGGCTGACGCGCCAGCCCTGGGGCCGACCGTCGGAGACGAGGTAGGCGATCCCGGTGTCGCACTCCCACCAGCTCTTGTGCGTGTCCCCGAGGCCGGCGACCACGACGCTCACCCGCGACGGGCGGCTGGGGTCGGTGACGTCATAGACTTCGTGGGAGGTCGCCGTCGCCCGGAGCAGGTACACCTTGCTCGCATCCGCTCTGGGGAGGTCTCTGCCGTTACAGGCCCGGACCATCTGGGCGCCGCCGGCCTCGCCCACGCCGGCCGCGCCGGGGATGTGCGTGAGGTACGACGGGCGGCTGGGATTGGTCACGTCGACGATCGACGTGCCGTTCGGCTCGTCAACGCCCGTCATCGGGTTGAAGGCCGTGCCGCCATGATGACCGATATACGCGATGAACCTGGAGCCCTGGCGGTGGATGATCGGCTGGTACGCGGAGCGCGCCTGGAGGTTGTTGAAGCCGACCAAGCGCATGTTCAGAGCCGAAGCCTCGTGTCCGGATCCTTGGGGCGTCTCGTGGTTCGGTCGGCTGTGCCCACCGCCCATGAGTTCGTCGTCGTCGTCGTGCGTCAACCCCGGCTCCGCGGTGCCCATGAGCACTGTCAGGGGGGTGGCT
>Ga0137370_10001154_pt1 | contig 10808 bp, 4 predicted proteins | sample SagtaG_11_FD_104920 | JGI IMG/M metagenome (GOLD analysis project Ga0137370, IMG submission 104920) | Vadose zone soil microbial communities from Sagehorn Ranch, Mendocino, California, USA - Sage1_R_20_16 metaG | ecosystem: Environmental > Terrestrial > Soil > Vadose zone | place: USA... | reverse complement strand
GATCTCGACGTCCTGGCCCAGCGCGGTCAGCCAGGTGAGCAGGCGCTCCGTCGAAAAGCCGGCCAGGCGCCCGTGCAGGAGGTGGGAGACCTTCGGTTGGTCGTTGCCCATCAGGTCTGCGGCCGCGGCCTGCGTGAGCTTGCGCCGCGCGATCGTGCGGGCGATCTCGGCCGCGAGGCGCGCCTTGAGGAGCCGCTCCTCCGCCCCCGGGAGCCCCAGGTCGGCAAACACATTGCCACTGCTCTTGATGATCTTCATAGCTCCTCCACCTCGCCGCGCGCGTGGCGCTGGGCCCATTGCAGGCGCGCTTTGATCAAATCGAGTTCGTGCTGCCGCACATCGTGGACCTCCTCGGGGTAGGCGCGGAGGTCCTTGAGACTCGAGCCCACCCCGTAGGCCGGTTTGAGCGGCGCCCGCGTCACGCCAGAGTATGCCAGTTTAGGCATACGGTGTCAAGGGGGGGGAGGAGGCCGGAGCGGGCCCCGCGGCGTCCGATGAAGCGAACGGACCCCTGCACGCTGCTCAGGGGGGCGAGTGAGTTCCGATGAAGCAGGGGCCGACAGTTGGATCGCTCCGTTTGTGGAGCGCTGCGGCCGGATATTGGTCGCCCGCGACCCCCACTTCAACGAGGTCGATGACCTGTTAGCTCAGTGCTGGTGAGACGCTTTTCCGGACGGCTCAATCGCTCTTGCGGCCAGTGGCTTTACGTCCGCGCCGCCCTCCCCCGCTGGGCTGTCGTCGGCGTGCTCTGCGCCTGCTCCCCCACCACCACGCGCACACGGTGGGTGGCGCCATCGTCCACGAGGGGGATGGCGGCGGGATCCACGGGGTGGCCGTCCAGCTCGGCCTCCGTGATCCCCCGGCAGCGGTGTTCTGGGTTGGAAACGGAGATGTCATAGCCGGTGCGGCCGAAACGCCAGACGATGGAATACTCGGGCCAGGCCGCGGGGATGCAGGGATCCAGCTCGAAGCTCGCACCGTGGCGCTTGAGGCCGAGGATGCTCTCCAGACCCGCGCGGTACATCCAGCCCGCGGAGCCCGTGTACCACGTCCAACCGCCGCGCCCGGCGTGGGCCGGGTGAGCGTAGACGTCTCCGGCGGTGACGTACGGCTCGGCTTTGTAGCGCTCGACGTCCGCGGCGCTCCGCGTGTGGTTGATGGGGTTCAACAGGTGGAACAGCTCCACGGCCTCGTCCCCGTTGCCGAGCCGGGCCACCGCCATGACCGTCCACACCGCGGCGTGCGTGTACTGGCCGCCGTTCTCCCTCACCCCGGGCGGGTATCCCTTGACGTAACCGGGGTCTTGCGCCGACTGGTCGAAGGGGGGAGTGAGCACCAGCATGACCCGGGCTCCGCGCCGCACCAGTTGGGTGCGGACGGCGTCCAGCGCCCGCTCGGCGTGGTGCAAGGGCGCGGCTCCGGACAGGACGGCCCAGGACTGAGCGATCGAGTCGATCTTGCCCTCGTCGTTCTGCGCCGAGCCCAACGGCGTGCCGTCGTCGTAGTAACCCCGCCGGTACCACTCCCCGTCCCAGGCCCGCTCGAGCATGGCCGCCAGCCGGCTGGCCTCGCTCGCGTAACGCGCCGCCCGCGCCGTGTCCCGGGTCTCGCACAGGGGGATGAACTGCTGCAGCACCGTGTGCAGGAACCACCCGAGCCAGACGCTTTCGCCGCGGCCCTGGTGCCCGACCCGGTTCATCCCGTCGTTCCAATCGCCGCTGCCGATCAGCGGAAGGCCGTGGGCGCCAGCCGTCAGGCCCTTGTCGATGGCGCGCACACAATGGTCGAAGAGGGAAGCCGATTCGGAGGAACGCCGCGGCTGCCCGTAGGCCTCACTCTCGCCGGCGGCGAGCACCGGAGCCTCCAAGAACGGAACGAGCTCGTCGAGGATGCTGTGGTCCCCGGTGGTGTCCACGTAATGCGCTACGGCGTACGGCAGCCAGAGCAGGTCGTCCGAGCAACGGGTGCGGGTGCCGCGGCCGGAGGGCTCGTGCCACCAGTGTTGCACATCTCCTTCGATGAACTGCCGGCCCGTGGCCCGGACGATGTGCGCCCGCAAAATGTCCGGCCTCGCCAGGGAGAGGGCCATGGCGTCCTGCAGCTGATCGCGGAAGCCGAAGGCGCCGCCCGGCTGATAGAAGCCGGACCGCGCCCAGAGCCGGCAGCTCAGGTCCTGGTACAGGAGCCACCGGTTCATGAGGAGATCGAAGGAGTCGTCAGGGGTGCGCACCTGGACCGTCTCCAGGGTGTCGGCCCAGAACCGCTGCACCGCTTCCAAGGCGATGTCGGCAGCGGCCACGCTGCCGTGGCGGCGCACCAGCTCGCGGGCGTGCTCGTGATCCCCACCCTGTCCCAGGATGAAGACGAGGCGGCGGCTCTCTCCCGGAGCCAAGTCGATCTCGACCTGCAGCGCGGCGCAGGGATCGAGTCCGGCCCCGAACTGGCCCGACAGGGCGTGGTGGTTCATGGCGGCTGGCCTCGCCAGCGAGCCGTTGCGTCCCAGAAAGGAGAGGCGGTCTCCCGTCGCCGAACTCGGCGCCTCGCTGGCGTGGGCGAAGGCGACCCGGCCCGCGAACTCTTGGTTGTAGGGGTTCGTGGCCAGGACGGCCCCCGTCTCCGCGTCGAGTCCCGTCATCACGTGCCGGGGCTCCCCAGACTGCGGCGGCGCCAGGCGCCATTCGTTGTAGGCGAACAGGCTCAGTCGCCGCGGGCGGGCGGTACGGTTGGTGAGGGTCAGGAGTGAGAACTTCACAGGGTCCTTGGCGTCCACGAAGACCGCGAGCTCCTGCAGGATTCCATGGGAGGCATGAGTGAAGTGGGAGACTCCGGCTGCGTGCCGCGTCACGAACCGGCCGCTCTCTTGGGTCCGCCGCATCGGCCCCGGCGTGGGTGACCACACGTCGCCCCCTTCCTCGTCCCTCAAGAAGAGGGCCTCGGCGGTGGGGTCAGTCACGGGGTCGTTCGCGAAGGGCGTGAGGCGGTTCTCACGGCTGTTCTCCGCCCACGTATACGCCGAGCCCGATGCTGAGACTACGGTGCCGAAGGCGGGGTTGGCCATGACGTTGACCCAAGGGAGCGGCGTCTCTCGGTCACCGTCGAGGACGACTGCGTACTCGCGACCGCCATCGGCAAAGCCGCCCGTCCCATTGGCGAAGGTGAGGGCGGGCACCTCGATCTCCATGCCATCCGGGGCGGAAGCCGGGCGCGGGGGTGGCGGCGGCAGCTCCCTCCGGGGTTGCCGCTCAGGATAAGGCCAGTCCAACTGGTCCGACAGCTTGCCGCGATCCCCGCTGAGGATCGCCCGTGCCACGCTGGCGAGCAGGTTTCGCTCGGCCTCGTTCATCCGGTCGCCGCGCAACAGGTACACCCCCCCCGCCCGGTGCTTCCACGCCCCCCAGGGCCCGGTGTCGAGGAGCGCGGCGAGCTGGACGTGTATGTCGTCGAGGTAGCTCACCGGATGCTCGTTCAAGATCACGACGTCCGCGCTCAGGCCCTTGAGCCGCCAGTACTCCTGGGCCTGGAGGACCTGCCGGACGAGGGGGATGTCGCCTCCCTTGACCACGCGCACGAGGAGGATGGGGAGATCGCCGGAGATCCCGTGGGCCCACAGCCCCGGTTGGCCCAGCACGTTGCGCTCCAAGACCTCCGGCCCCGCCCGCAGCGAGGCGTCGGTGTATAGGACCCGGGAGGCGAGGCGTTCGCAGAGCTGGGCCTCATCGCTCGAGATGCCCAGGTGCCGCAACGTGCTCTGCGCTTGGGTGTAGGCCAGCGCGAACGTGCGCGCGGCGGCGCTGGGGTCGTGGTACTTATGCGCCATGGCCAGAGCGCCATCGCGGCTCACGGCCATCCCCGTCGCGAAGGACAGGCGCACGAATCCGCCGGGCGCCAAACGGATGCGCTGTCGCAGGCTGACGATCGGGTCCAGCACAGCCCCCGTGGTGCCGGAAAGGGCCCGCCCGTCGAGGGCCATCGGATCCTCCGGGCCGCGGCCGCGGCCCAGGAACCGCCCGCGGTCGGTCTCCCATTCCACCGGTCCTTGCATCCTCGCGTCCACGCTCAACACGTGGACTGCCCACACGCGGGCCTCGTCCCGGGCGCGGGGTCGCCGGGCGCAAACCAGGGCGGCGCTCTCGGGCAAGTACTCGGTTTCCACGAAGAGCTTGCTGAAGGCGGGGTGGGTCAGATCCTCGCCGACAGACGCCAGGGCGATCTCGGCGTAGCTCGTGACCTCGAGCTCGCGAGGCCGGTCGCTCTGGTTGGTCACGGCCAGCCGGCGCACCTCGACGTCGTCCTCGGTTGAGACCGCGATGTCGAGCTGCGTCGCGATGTCCTCGTCACGGCGGCGGAAGACGGCCTTCTCGGCCTGGAAGGTGACCAGATACTCCTCGGGTTCCCGGTCCGTGGGATGGTAGGCCGCGGACCAGACCGACCCGGTGCGCACGTCGCGCAGGTAGAGGAAGTGGCTGCCCAAGTCACGGGTCGAGTCCTCGCGGTACCGGGTGACGGCGCGGCCGCGGCAAAAGCTGGCCCCGCCTCCCGCGTTGGTGACGATGGCCGTGTAAGCCCCGTTGGATAGGAACTGGGCGTGAGGGTACCGGGTGTGAGGCGACCGGAAGCGCCGGACCGGCACCGCGGAGGCCGGAGCCGCGACCCGCGTCTCCTCGGCGGGCCGGGGCTGCGTGATCGGAGCGTGGCGCGGCGCGCGCTCCTGCAACAGCGGCGCGGTGGCCTGCACCCGGGGATCGGCATGGAGGCGCTGCACCATCGGATGGCCGAGGACGGCGTTGGCCAGGGCCACCAAGCTCATGCCCTGGTGATGGGCCAGGAAGGCCTGAACGACGACCCCGCGGGAGCCATGGGGTTGGGGCTCGCTGACGGTCTCGCCTTCGTCCGCCTTCCGGTGGGTGTAATCGATGGCCTCGTAGAACCCGTACGCGCCGTCCAGCCCTTCCCGGGCCAGGCGCCGGAAATTGTGGGCTGCCCTCGCTGGGTCCACCATGGCAGCCAGCGCGGTGGCGTAGGGGGCCACCACCAGTTCGTCGCCGAGGCCTCGCTTCAAGCCCAGGCCGGGCACGCCGAAGGCTTTGTACTGGTAGTTGCCATGACGGTCCACGAGGTTGAAGGCGGACTCCGAGATCCCCCAAGGCACCCCCTGCTGCCGCCCGTATTCCATCTGCCGATGTACAGCCATGCGGCACGACTGATTGAGGAGGGTCCCCGGATAGCTCTGCATCACGAGGAGGGGCATGAGGTATTCGAAAAGGCTGGCGCTCCACGACAGGAGGGTGGGGGCGCCGTCCACGCTGGTCAGTAGCCGCCCCAAATGGAACCAGTGGCTGTCGGGGACATCGCCCTTGGCGATGGCGACGAAGCTGGCCAGGCGGGCCTCGGAAGCCAGAAGGTCGTAGTAGGAAGGGTCGAGACGGCCGGGGCCCTGGGCGTCCGCGAGGCGATAGCCGATGGCGAAGATCTGGCGCTCCCGGTCGTAGAGGAAGGCGAAGCTCATGCCGTCGACGAAAGCGAGGGCGCGCGAGGCGAGCTCCTCGAGGCGCGTCGCGAACCCACCGGGCTTCGGGGCCGGGGCCGTCAACCCCGCGGCGAGGGACCGCGACCAGTAGGCCGCCTCGACTTGATGGCTGGAGGTCGCACCTTCCGACTCGAACGATTCGATGGCTTCTCTGAGCGCGGGGACCTGTCCGTCGCCGCGCGCCAGCTTCTGCTCCGCTTCCTCGGGACCTTCCAACACGTCCAGTACGGACTTCACCACAGCGACCAAGCGGGCCCTCCCGTCCTGGCGCCCGGCTGGCGTGTCTGCCAGACGCGCCAGGTACTGGCCGGCCATCTCCGCGGTGTCCACCAGGCCCGCGCAGATCTGCGCCGCGGACTGGGGCTCGCCCGCCAGCCGCCGCAGGCCCTCGGCCAGGGCCAGGAGAGCGCCCGCGAGATTGCCGCTGTCCACGGTGGAGACGTAGCGGGGGGGCAGCGGTGCCAGGGTTCTCGTGTCGTACCAGTTGAGCAGATGGCCTTCGAAACGTTCCAGTCCGCCCATGGTAGACACCGTGGCCTCGAGCCGCTCGACCAGTTCGGGAGTGCGGATAAAGCCGAGGTCGTGGGCGGCCAAGGTCGAGAGGAGCCCCATCCCGATGTTCGTGGGGGACGTCCGGTGGGCGAGCCTCGGCGTGGGCGTTTCCTGGAAGTTGTCCGGAGGCAGGCCGTGGTCCTCGGCGCCCATGAAGGTCTCGAAGTAGCGCCAGGTCTTGCGTGCGATGAGACGGAGGAAGCGTCGGTCCTCGGAGCTAAGCAGCTGACGCTCGGGCGACACGGGCTGGCTGAGCCAGTAGGCCACCAGCGGCGCGGCCACCCACAAGGCAAGGAGGGGACCGGCCACCGCCAGGCTGCTCGGCCGGGCGGCCGCGATCGTGACAAGGACGATCAGGGCGATGAGGGGGCTGGCCGCCATTTCCACGAAGAACAGCAACGCGCCGGCCCGGGCGCTGAGGCCGGCGGCCCGGGCAGTGGCGGCGGCCGCCGTCTCCCATTGGAGGAGGCGGCGCTGCGTGATCACGAGGCGAACCAAGGTGAGGGCGATGGCGTGGGCCATCTCGTAGGCGTGGTGGGCGAGGAACGTGATCTGCAGGAGCGTCTGGGCGCCGGCGGTCTTCACGTCCTCGCCCAGAATCCGCAGGAACACCGCTAAGGGTTGCTGGGGGGCGGGGCCGGCGCCGACCTGGACGGCCAGCGGGTAGAGTGGGAACGCGATCGCAGCGAGAACGCCGAGGGTCCAGGCCAAGGGGTCTCCCGGCAGCACCAGCCAGGCCAGAGCGAGCAAGGCGACGGTGGCGGGGGCCACCAGCGTGCGCCTTAGGTTGTCGAAGATCTTCCAGCGGGAAATGACGGGGAGGCGGTTGCGCTCCAGGCCCTCGCGGGTCGGGACGAAGGGGAACAGCCAGAAGAGGATCTGCCAGTCGCCGCGCGTCCACCGGTGCTGGCGCCGGGCATGAGCGAGCACGCTCGCGGGGTAATCATCGACCACCTCCACGTCCGTCACCAAGGCGGCCCGGGCGTGCAGGCCCTCGAAGAGGTCGTGGGACAGGAGGGCGTTCTCGGGGATCCGGCCTTCTAGGGCGGCCATGAAGGCGTCTACGTCATAGAGGCCCTTGCCCGTGAAGATCCCCTCCTTGAACAGGTCCTGGTAGGTGTCCGAGACTGCGGTGGTGTAAGGATCGACGCCCGTATGCCCGGCGTACACGCGGGCGAACAGCGACCCGGCGGCGCTCGCCATCGTCACGCTGACCCGGGGCTGCAAGATCCCGTAGCCCTCGGTGACGCGGCGCAGGCGAGGATCGAAGGAGGGACGGTTCAGGGGGTGGGCGATGATGCCGATGAGCTTCCGGGCCGCGTGCAGGGGAAGCCGGGTGTCGCTGTCCAGGGTGAGGCAGTAGCGGACGCTGGGCAACACCTCCGGGTCGCCCACGTGGAGGCGGAAGCTCGTGTCCTTAGCCCCCCGCAGCAGGCGGTTGAACTCTTCGAGCTTCCCGCGCTTGCGCTCCCAGCCGATCCACGAGCTCTCGCCGGGGTTCCACTGACGCGCACGATGGAACAGGTGGAACCGGTCGGTGCGCCCCTGGCCGAGGCGGGCGTTCAAGTCGACGACGCCAGCGCGGGCGGCGTCCAGGATCTCGTCGTCTGCCGGCATCTCGGCCGTGGGGGCGTCGGCGAAATCGCCGAGGATGGCGAAGTGTATGCGCGGGTCGACGTTCCCCAGGGCCAGGACCTCCACATGCTCCAGCAGCTCGACCACCCCGGCCACGCTCGTGAGCAGCGTGGGGACGACAACCATGGTCCGCGCGTCCTCGGGGACCCCGGCCTGGAAGTCGAGGCGGGGGAGGCGCCGTGGCGGTACGAAGTGCGCGGCCAGGCGCTGGACGAGGGCGATGGCGAACTCGCTGGCCGGCAGGAGGAGGAGCGCTGCGGTCCAGGCCTGCGCCCACCGGGCGCCGCCCTCGGCCTGGACGTACGCGACGGCCAGGGCCAGCAGGGCGGCGGTGACGAGTCCGATCGACCCAAGGTAGAAACTGGTGGCGTGGGTGAACATGAAGCGCCGTGCGCGGTTCGCGAGGCGCGGACGGTAGGCCACGTCGGTTTCGAGGTCGCGTCGGCCCTTCCCAATCAGGTGGTAGCCCACGTGGGCAGCGCGGTCGTGGGCCGAGTTCAGTTCGGCGGCCTGGCGGGCGCTCTCCACGGTGCGAAGGGCCACACGGAGCTGGGCCTCCCCGGTGGCCTCGGCCAGTTCCTCCACCGCCTGCCGGTAGCGGTCCCGGCTGAGGAAGTCCATGCTCCCGTAGACGCCGGCCGGGTCGCGTTGCAGGACCTGTTCGGTCAAGCTGACGTTCTCGAAATACCGCATCCAGTCCAGAGTGGAGCACAGCCGCAGGCTGGTGATGGCGTTGGCCACGGAGACCTGCCCCGCGGCCTGGCGTTGGTGCTCCGTGCGGATCGAATCCTCCGCCGTCATGCCCTGGGCGGCGAGGCGTTCCTCGACGGCCGCGCGCACGGGAGCGACAAGGGGCCCGTACTCGCGCATCCGCTGCAGGAGCCGCACGACGTAGGCCGTGTCCAGGACCTCGGGCAGGGACGGCAGGGGCGCCGCATCCTCGGCGCCGCCGATCTGGGCCAGATAGCTGTCGGCCGTGAGACGCGCGTCCCGGCCCTGGAGTGCCTCGTCCGCCAGCCGCCTCAGGTTCTCGATGAGGGCGAGCTTGACCATGCTGGGCCAAGCCCACAGCTCGCCGATGGTGAGGGGAGCCACAGTCTGGTAGGCGGCCATGAAGCGCACGAGCTGTTGTCGATCCAGGCGGCCGTCGGTGTGGCGGATCAGCTCCAGGGCCATGGCGTAGACCCGCGCGATGCCGGCCATCTCCCGCGAGGCCAGCTTGGGCAGGTCCAAGTAGTACTGCCGCGGAAGGTCGTGCCGGATGCCCCGGATCTCGGCCTCGATGAGGTGAAAGTTGTCGAGGAGCCATTCCGCCGCCGGGGGGACGAACTCGCCGCCGTGGACATCGTCGGCCAGGACGCGATAGGCCTTGCGCAGCACCCGGGCGTTGTCCTCCAGGCGCGAGAAGAATGGGCGGGCCTTGCGGCGCGGATCCCGGGCCAGCGTGAAGCTGGCCGCGAGGGCCCTGGCCCGTTCCTCCAGGCGCTCGATGCTGAGGAGCTCAGCGCGGAGAGGCTTCTCGGCTTCCGGGCGGCGGCCGCCCCCGAAGGGGCGGAGCAGCAGCCTCAGGGCGTCAGCCAAAGCGACCTGCCCATGGTGCCACGGCATGCTTCACGGCGCGGCGTTCTCATCTCGTGGTTTCGTCCCTCCGGATGTCCCGGGCTTCCTCGAGTCCATCCAGGTCATCCGAGCACGCAGTTCTCTGCCTGCCAGTCGGTTTCGGTGTCGTCCCGCTGGAGTCCGCGTCGTCTTAGGCGCGGGAAGCGTACCGCTCCCCGCACGTGTCACTTGCTATTGGGAGCCGGAAGCCAGCTTCGGCGCCGGACGGCGCGAGCTGCGGGCGCTGGACCGCCTTGCGGACCTCGGTCGAGGATGGTGGCTTCGCTGGTCTCCGGCTCGGGCTCGGGCGGCTTGGTCGTGACGCAGAGATCCAACAGCTGACGGATTACCGCGCGAGCCCGAGCCTCGGTCCAGTGCTGCCCGCGACAGTAATCGACGACCACTCGAGCTGCGACGACCACTAGCAGTCGGTCGCCGGTCGCCTGCGAGACGTGGGCACAGACCGCGGATCTTGCGTGGCGGGGTGCCCCACGGCCCTGGTGCAACTTTTCGGCGTCGTTGCTCATGAACAACAACCCGTCGATGTGGCGTCCAAAGGCGACCAGCTCGTGCGCTTCGCGCGCATTCAGTCCAGCGAGCAGCGCCGGCCGACCCTGAGGGCGCCTTCTGGGCATCAGGAAGCGCCGGCCGTCGGGCATCTCGACTTCGACCTGCGCGTCCTTCGGTAACAGCGTGGCGAAGAGGCTTTCGAATTGCCGTCGTGGCGCGATGACGTGATCCACGGGATTCGCCGGGAGCGACGAGGGAACGACGCTGCCACCCACTCCCCGCACCGTACCGGGAATCGTGCGGAGCATGAACCACGGATCGCGCGACGCGAGCCAGGTGAGGTAGATGCGGCGCTCGACAACCTCGCCCGGCCAGAAGTCCAGGCAGGCGACTGCGGTGAGAGCTAGGAGTTCCCGCATCCGGGACCTCGTGGCGTACCGTTGGCACTCCATGCATTTGGAGAATTGACGCGAGTGTTTCGGGGACTCGGAAAGGAGCATCGTATCTTCAGCGGTGGGCATAACCGAATCTACTCGATGCCCAAGACGATGGCTGCCGCTACTCGTCCTCCTGCTGCCGCTGTATGGCCGGGTCCGCCTCCACCCGGCACTGCCACCACGCCGTGACGATCCCGCACTCCAGCGCCGGATGAGGGAGAGTGATGAAACAGTCGGCCCTGCCGACGTGCGTCAGCAGGCCTTCCATGCTCGGTCTGTGCTCGGTAACCATGTCGCCTCCGCACGAGAGGGCGACCAACCAGGCCGCCCTCCTCCCCCTTAGGTTAGGCCTTCAACGCCTTCTGGGCCCTGACTTCCACCGTGATCAGATGGGGCTTGGCCGTCTCCGCCTTCGGCAGCGTGATCGTCAGCACGCCTAGGTCGTAGGTCGCCTTGATCTTGTTGGGATCGATCGAGGCCGACAACCTGAACGTCCGCTCGAAGGCGCCATAGGTCCGCTCATAGCGATGGACCTTCTCGGCCTTCTC
>Ga0137370_10001151_pt1 | contig 10818 bp, 5 predicted proteins | sample SagtaG_11_FD_104920 | JGI IMG/M metagenome (GOLD analysis project Ga0137370, IMG submission 104920) | Vadose zone soil microbial communities from Sagehorn Ranch, Mendocino, California, USA - Sage1_R_20_16 metaG | ecosystem: Environmental > Terrestrial > Soil > Vadose zone | place: USA... | reverse complement strand
CGCCTTCGCCAAGCGCGACCGGGACGGCCGCGTCGACGGCTACATCACGGCCTACCTGCCGGAGGAGTGCCTGCTGCTGTTCTTCCGCAAGGGCGAGGCCGTGAACGCCGCCTCGCTGCACACCGGCGGGCGGCAGGTCGTGACGATCACCGAGGCCCTGAAGCGGATGCGCGCCGAGGTGGAGCGGGGCGAGCTCGCCTACTGCGCCGCGCCGATGGAGCAGCTGGCCTGGATGTATCAGTCGTGCTCCGCGCCGGTGGAGATGCGGAGCGTCGATCCATCGCAGCCGGGCGCGTTCTTCGCCGCGTTCACCCGCGACAAGGCCAGCGGCATTTTGGAGCTGACCTCGAACGCGCGCGTCTCCTACGTGCGGTTCGACGCGGGGCGCTTTGCGAGCGGCTACTTCTGCGATAAGCCGGAGACGATGGCGATTCCGAAGTTCCTCGAGTCGCAGTTCCATGCCGGCGCCGATGGGCAGGCGCCGGTGTTGACCGCCGCGGGGTTCCCGTACGTCGCCGACCTGCCGCAGCAGGCGCCCAACGCGCTGATCAACACGTATCGCGAGCTGTACTGGCGCATCGTCGACGAAGTGGACAAGGAATTCCCCGGCGAGGCGCGGCGACGCGCGCAGAAGGTGAGCGCCGGGATCCTGGACGCGCACAAGGCGATCGCCTTGCTGTCGGCGCCGCGCGGGGCCGAGACGCCCGATGCCGTCGTCCAGCCGGAGGAGCTCTCGAGCGCGCTGACCGACTGGTCGCTGCAGCTGCTCGAAGGCGTCGAAGTCATGATGCCGGGGACCGCCCCCAAGATCTTGCGCGAGGCGACGCGGGAGCACCGCTACGTGCTGCAATCGGCCGGCTACTACGGCCGGCTGCCGTGGCAGGTGTCGTGGTGACATGGCCGGCACCCTGTACGTCGTCGCCACGCCGCTCGGCAACCTCGACGACCTGTCGCCGCGCGCGGCCGCCACGCTGAGCCGGGTCACCGCCGTGGCCGCCGAGGACACGCGGCACACCAAGCCGCTGCTCGCGCACGTCGGCTCGCACGCCGAGCTGATGAGCTTCCACGCGCATTCGAACGAGGGCGCGCTGCGCCGCATCCTGCATCTGCTCGGGAGCGGTAAGGACGTGGCGCTGGTGACGGACGCGGGCACGCCCGCGGTGAGCGATCCCGGCGCCGCGCTCGTCGCCGCGGCGCGCGAGCGCGACATCGCCGTCGTGACCATCCCGGGCCCGACGGCCGTCGCCGCCGCGCTCTCTGTCTCCGGCCTCGGCGCCGACCGCTACGTGTTCCTCGGCTTCCTGCCGCGCAAAGGCGCCGAGCGGCGGCGCCTGGTCGAGACGGTCGCCAAGTGCGAGTGGACGGTCGTACTGTTCGAGGCGCCGCTGCGCGTGACGGAGCTGCTCGAAGACCTGGTGGCGGCGTGCGGCGGCGAGCGCCGCGCGGCGGTGGCGCGTGAGCTGACCAAGGTGTTCGAGGAGACCCGCGCCGGGACCCTCACCGAGCTCGCGGGTTATTACGCCGCAGCACCGCCCCGCGGCGAAGTGACGGTCGTGGTGGCAGGGACCGGCAAGCCCGCCCGCGAGGATCCCCCGCCCGATACTGAGGCCCGTGCCCGCACGCTGCTCGCCCAGGGGATGACCAGACGCGACGTCGCCGACCAGCTGGCGGCGGAGACGGGCATTACCAGAAACACGGCGTATCGGTTGGTGAACGAACTGTGAAGACCCTCGCGATCATCGTGCTCGCCTTCGGGCTCGCGCTCGCCGACCGATCTGAGTGCGGAGTGCGGAATGCGGAGTGCGGAATCGACGCCCGCCCTTTCACTCCGCATTCCGCACTCCGCATTCCGCACTTGGCGAGTCTCACAATCGGACGATTGCACTATGATGGTGGCGGCGACTGGTACACCGGGCCGTCCAAGCTGCCCAACCTGCTCGCCGCGATTCGCCAGCGCACCGGGCTCGCCGTTGCCCCGCGCGAGCGCGTGGTCACCCTCTCGAGCCCCGAGCTGTGGGACGTCCCTTACCTCTATATGACCGGGCACGGCAACGTCCACTTCTCGGACGAGGAGATCCAGACCCTGCGCCGCTACCTGGAGCAGGGTGGATTCCTCCATGCCGACGACGATTACGGCATGGACAAGTCGTTCCGGCGTGAGATCGCCCGCGTGTTCCCGGATCACCCGCTCGTTGAAGTGCCGTTGAGCCATCCCGTCTACCATGTCGTGTACGACTTTCCCAAGGGGATACCCAAGATCCACGAGCACGACGGGTTGCCGGCTCAGGGGTTCGGGATCTTTTTGGGCGACCGCCTGGTCGTATACTATTCCTATCAGTCGGACCTGGGGGACGGGTGGGAGGATCCCGAGGTCCACCACGATCCCCCCGAGCTCCACGAGGCGGCACTACGCATGGGCGTGAACCTGTTCACCTACGCCGTGAGCGCGCTCCCGTGACGGACACGGCGGCCCGGCTGCGGCGGCTGGGGCGCCCACATGCGCTCGCCCGCGCGGGCGCCGTGCTGCTGGCGAGCGCCGGCGCCGCGTTGGCGATCGCAGGGGCCGGCGTGGCGCTGGCCCCGAGCGTCGCTGCGGTGCTCGTTGCGTGGCTGTTGATCGGCGGCGTCACCGGCCTGGCCGCGCGGCTGGCGCTCGTGGCAGGGCGCCATGCCACGGCGCCGGCCGTAGGGCGGCTCGTCGAAGCCGCGACGGGAGGCCGGCCGGGGAGCATCGTCGGGCTCGTCGCCGCGACGACACCGGCGGGAGCGAGCGCTCAGCTGTGGACCCTGGCGGACCGAAAGGCGGTCGCCGTGGTCGATGGCGCAGCGCTCGCGGTGGGCCGGCTGCTCGCCCGCGACACGCGTACTTCCCTGTTGGCGGCGACGGGCGTGGCGGGGCTGGGCGCGGTGCTGTTCCTCGTCGCGGCCCCCGGCGCCGGGCGGGCCGCAGCGTTCTGGCATCCACTGCGCATGCTCGCCGACGCGCGCACGCCTGTGCGACTCGCGGTCGACCGCGCGGCCGTACGCCGGGGCGAGAGCATCACGGTCACGATCGACGTTCCCGCAGCGACGGGCGCCACGCTCTGGACGCGCGGGCCGGGAGAGCCGTGGCAGCCAGCGCCGGTGGCGCTCGACTCGCTGGGACACGCGCGCCGACGGTTGGGACCGCTGCAAGGGGACCTGTACCTGCGAGCGTCGAGCGGCGGCCGGCGCAGCGCCGACGTCCGGGTCGCGGTGGCGCTGCCCGCCTTCGTCGCGGGCCTCGAGCTCACCGCGCGCTACCCGAGCTACCTGGGCCGCCCGGACGAGCCGCTGGCGCCCGGTGGCGACACGATCCCGATCCCCGAAGGCACGGTGATCCTGTCCAGCGGGTCGGCGAGTGTGCCGCTCGCCCGGGCGGCATGGCGTCGCGGCGACGTCCGCGCGCCGCTCACCGTCCGAGGCAGCGCGTTCTCGGGGCGCCTGGCGCCGCGCGGTTCGGGAGCGTGGCGGCTCGAGCTCGCCACCGCCGACGGCGCGCCGCTGGAAGGCGACGCGCCCGAGCTGCGGCTGACCGTGGTGCGCGATTCGGCACCGGTCGTCGCCGTACCCGTGCCGGGGCGGGATACCACGCTGCCCCTGACGCTGCGCCAGCCGCTGGTGATCGACGCGCGCGACGATCACGGCCTCACCCGGCTCGAAGTGGTGAGCTGGCGCGTGAGCCAGACCGGGAAAGTGGGGGAGGCGGTGCGCGAGTTGCTGGACGTGTCGGGCGCGGGTGAGCGCACCATCGTGCAGGGCGATCTCGACGCCGGGCAGCGGGGCCTCCTCCCCGGCGACACGCTGCGACTGCGCGTCGACGCCTGGGACAACGCGCCCACTCCGCACGTCGGTCGCAGCCCCGAGATCGCCCTGCGGCTCCCGAGCCTGGAGGAGCTGCGTGCCGCCACGCGCACCGCCACGCGCGAGGCGACGGCGGAGGCAGACTCGATTGCCGCCGCCCAGCTCGAGCTGGGCCGGCGCACCAGCGACCTGGCCCAGCAGCGCTCGCGTGACGGGGCCACGGCGCGCCGGGGCGCGGAGGGCGAGCGTGAGGGGACAGGGGCGCTCCCCTTTCAGGCGACCGAGCGAGCCCAGGCCGTGGCCCGTGATCAGGAAGCGCTACAGGCGCGCGTGCAGGAGCTGTCGCGAGCCATGGAGCGGATCGCCCGGGCGGCGCAGGCGGCGGGAATTGGAGACACGGCGTTTCAGGCGCGGCTGCGCGAGGTGCAGGAGCTGCTGCGGCGCGCCGTGACGCCGGAGCTCGAGCAGCGGCTGCGCGAGCTGGAGGAAGCGCTGGCGAAGCTCGACCCCGAGGCGACGCGCCGGGCGCTGGAGCGGCTGGCCGAGGCGCAGCAACAGCTCCGGGCGGAGCTGGAGCGGAGTCAGGAGCTGTTCCGGCGCGCCGCCGTCGAGGGCACGCTGGCGTCGCTCGCGGCGGATGCGGAGGATCTGCGGCGCCGCCAGGCGGAGTGGAACCGCGACGCCGCGCCCAGCGCCGACAGCGCGGCGGCGGTGCCCCAGCGGGCGCTCGCGAGCGGCGCCGACTCGCTGGCGCGCGGCATCGGTCGGGTCGCGAAAGACATCGGGGCGCGCCCCGGGTCGGCGCTCGCCGCGCCCGAGCAGGCCGCACGCGAGGCGGGAGCTGCGATGCAGCGCGCCGCGCAGTCGGCGGACCTGCGGCAGGCGGCGGCCGCTGGCCAGGCAGGCGCGGACGCCGAGCGTCAGCTTGCCGGCGTGCCGGATCAGCTCCGGGGGCAGCTCGATTCGCTGGCGCAGGCGTGGCGAGGCGAGACGCTCGCGGCGCTCGACCGCGCATTGTTCGAGACGGCGGCCATGGCCGCTCGTGAGCAGCAGGTGTCGGATGCGCTGCATCGCGGCGAGGCCGGTCCCCCGACCCGCTCGCAGCAGGCGTCGGTGGAGGAAGGAACCGACGTGGTGGCACGGGCGATTCGCGAAGCGGCAGGCAAGCACGCGCTCGTCTCGCCGCAGCTCGACGCGGCGCTCGGCTACGCCAAGCGCCAGATGGCCGCCGCGCGTGGCCAGCTCGAGGAGGCCGATCCGAACGCGTCCGCCGCCGCGGCGCTCGCCGACGATGCGCTCGACGCCCTCAACGCGGTTGCGGTGGGGCTCGCCCAGAGTCGCAAGCAGGTGAGCGGGGCGCAATCGGGCACCGGATTCGCCGAAGCGGTCGAGCGGCTGGCGCGTCTGGCCCGCGACCAGCAGGGGCTCAACGGTCAGGCGCAGGGTCTCTTGCCCCTGATGGGAGCCGGGCAGGCGATTCTGGAGCAGCTCCGCGCTGTGGCGGCGCGGCAGCGCGCGCTTGCCGAGCAGCTCGAACGAATGCAAGCACAAGGAATCAGCTCCGCCGCCGGCCCGCTGGCCCAGGAGGCCCGAGAGCTCGCCCGCCAGCTCGAGGCCGGGCGACTCGACCAGCGGACGATCGAGCGTCAGCAGCGCCTGTACCACCGGCTGCTCGACGCCGGCCGCACCCTCTCCAACGACGAGCCGGACCAGAACAAGGAGCGTCAGAGCCGGCCCGCGACGGGCGACAGCGTGCACGTTCCCGCCGCGCTCCAGCCCGGCGCGACGGGCGCGGGCCCGCGGCTCCGCTACCCCACGTGGGACGAGCTGCAGTCACTCACGCCGGAACAGCGTCGGCTCGTGCTCGACTACTTCCGCCGGCTCAATGCGCCACCGTAAGGCCCGCGTCGCCCGCGTGGCGGTCCGTCTGGGTCTCGGGCTCGCGCTCGCGGTCGCGTCCGGGCAGGTGGCGCGCGCACAGGCCATCGGACAGGGCTTCGAGCTCGAGCGCGCGGGTCAGTTCGAGCAGGCGGCGAGCATCTACTTCGCGACGCTGCGCGCGGACCCCACCAATCTTTCGGCGCTGCTCGGGCTGGAGCGCGTGCTGCCGCCGCTCAACCGGCTGGCGGAGCTCGTGCCCGCCGCGCAGCGCGCCGCCGTTGCGAGTCCCGCGAACGCGGCGCTCCGGGCGGTGCTGCTCCGCACCTACGTGGGCATCAACGAGCCCGACAGCGCGCGAGCCGTGGCGCGGCGCTGGACGGCCGCGGCGCCGCACGACGAGGCGCCCTATCGCGAGTGGGCGGTGGCGCTGGACGACCAACGCCGCCACGCGGAGGCGCGCGCCGTGCTGCTCGAGGGTCGGCGCGCCCTGGGACGTCCCGGCGCGTTCGGGATCGAGCTGGCCGCGCTGAGCGAGCGCGCCGGCGACTGGGTAGGCGCGGCGCGCGAATGGGCCGCGGCGCTCGAGGGCGCGCCCGTGCAGCTGCCCACCGCCGCGAGTGAGCTCGCCCAGGCGCCGCAGGGTGAGCGAGAGCGGATCGCCGCTCTGCTCACGGCCGGCGATCCGTCGCCTCTGGTCCGCCGCCTCGCCGGGGAGCTGCTGTTGGCGTGGGGCGCGGCCGAGCGCGCCTGGGCTGTGTTCGCACCGAGCGTCGCGACGCCCACCGCCGATGCGGCCTACGCGGCGCGGCGATTCGCCGACCTGGCGGCGGCGCAGGACACCCCCGAGGCGCGGCGGGTACGCGCGCTCGCGCTGGCGCGCTACGCCGAGCTCGCGCCCGACCGCGTGGCCGTGCGCGCCCGCACCGACGCCGCTCGGGCCTTTCTCGCGGCGGGCGACCGGGAAGGAGCGCGCGCCGTGCTGGAGCAGGTCGCCCGCGATTCGGCCGCGCCGGCCGAAGCCCAGGCGCTCGCGCAGGCGGCGCTGGTGCAGACGCTGATCGAGGCCGGGCGGCTCGACGAAGCGGCGCAGCGGCTCGCGGAAGACGGCCGGCTCTCGGACGAAGATCGCGCGACGCTGCGGCTGCAGCTCGTGCGGGCTCGCGTTGCCGCGGGGGACCTGGATCGCGCCGGGGCGATGCTGGCGCGGGATTCGAGCGTGGAGGCGCTCGCCCTCCAGGGATGGATCGCCCTGTATCGCGGCCGGCTCAAGCAGGCGTGGCAGCTGTTCCTGGAAGCGGGCCCGTACGCAGGCGACCGCCACGACGCAACCGAGCGCTCGGCGATGCTCTCACTGTTGCAGCAGGTGCCAGGCGACTCGTTCCCCGAGCTGGGAGCCGCGCTGCTGACCCTCTCCCGTGGCGACTCCGGGGCTGCCGTGCGGTCCTTGCGGCTGGCCGCTGGGAAACTGCAGGCGGTGGAGGGCGGTGGGGGGCGGGCCGCCGTGCTGTTGTTGGCGGGCCGGGTCGCGGCCCGGCTGGCACTGAGCCAGCCCGACACCGCCGTCGCCCTGTTCGCCGAGGTCGTGCGGACCGGCGGCACCGGCGCCGCGGCGCCGGCCGCGGAGCTCGAGTGGGCCCGCCTGCTCGAGCGCCGGCAACAGACCGCCGACGCCATCCAGCATCTCGAGCACCTGATTCTCTCCTATCCCGAGAGCGCCCTGATTCCGGAGGCGCGGCGCGAGCTCGAGCGGGCGAAGGGAGCGATTCCCAAGTCGTGAAGCGGCGGCAATTCATACAGACGCTACGTCGCTACGTCGCTTCGTCGATCGTCGCGCCGCTGGTGCCCATCATAGCGTCGTACCGTCGTAGCGTCGTAGCGTCTCTCCTGATTCCCATGGACGACGCGCAGAGCGATCACCTGAAAGCCTACGGGGTCACCTACCGCGTGGTACAAGCGGGGATCAAGGCCGAGTGGCTGCTGAACTACCGCGGCGGGTCGTTTCTGATGCCCGACGGGGCCGCCATCCGGCGCGACGCCGCGCTCGCGGGGGTGAGCGTCCAGCCGGTGGACGAGGCGCAGGTCACGGCCATCCGCGGGGAGATCGAGGCGAGCAACATGGACGCGGTGCCGCTCGAAAAGGCGCCCCGGGTGGCCGTGTACGTGCCCCCCAACGCGCCGCCGTGGGACGACGCCGTCACCATGGCCCTGCAATACGCGGGGATCGCGTTCGACACCGTGTGGGACTTCGAGGTGCTCTCTGGGAAGCTGGCGCAATACGACTGGCTGCATCTGCACCACGAGGACTTCACAGGGCAGTTCTCCAAGTTCTACCTCATCTACGCCGGCACCCCGTGGCTGGCCGAAATGGTGCGGTTCAATGCCGACGCGGCCAAGCGGCTCGGCTTCGGCACCGTCCCCGACCTGAAAAAGGCCGTGGCCCGGAAAATCCGCGACTACGTCTCCAACGGCGGCTTTCTGTTCGCGATGTGCACGGCCACGGAGACCCTGGACCTGGCGCTCGCCGCCGCGCACGTCGACATCGCGGCGGCATTCGCCGACGGCACGCCGATGGCCCCCGACGCGGACCGCAAGCTGGACTGGTCGCAGGCCCTGGCGTTCAGCGGCGCGCGGCTCGAGCCCAGTCCGCAGGTCGCGAGCTTTTCCGACATCGACGGGCACCAGGTCAACGCCGCCGGCCGGCGCCAGCCGCTCGGCGCCTTCAAGCTGTTCAACTTCAGCGCCAAGATCGATCCCGTCCCGACGATCCTCGTGCAGAACCATCGCCAGGTGATCCCCGATTTCTACGGCCTCACGACGTCGTTCCTGCGCGACCGCCTCAAGCCGAGCGACACCGTGCTCGCGGACGAGGAGGGCGCGCCCTGGGTCAAGTACATCAACGGCGACCACGGTAAGGGGACCTGGACGTTCTTCGGCGGGCACGACCCGGAGGATCAGCAGCACCAGATCGGCGATCCGCCGACGGACCTGTCGCTGCACCCCCATTCGCCCGGTTACCGGCTCATCCTCAACAACGTGCTCTTTCCCGCGGCCAAGAAGCGCGAGCTCAAGACGTGACCGTGGAGCGGCTCGCGCCCGCGGTGCGCGATCTGCTACGCGCCGAGATCGCGGCGGCGCATGGGCGCGAGGTCTCGTTCGTGGCGCGCCCCGATGCCAATGGCCTGATCATCGAGGCGCGCGTCGTGGCGCGCGGCACCGTGGACGCCGTGCTCGCCCTCCCGGGAATCGCGCTGCGGGGCGAGCTGCTCGTGCACAACCACCCGAGCGGGGTGCTCGAGCCCTCGGGAGCGGATCTCAGTGTGGCGGCGCGGCTGCACGACGGCGGCGTCGGGTTCGCCATCGTCGACAACGCCGTAAGCGACTGCTACGTCGTCGTGGAATGCCCCCGCGCGCGGGCCGTCACGCGCATCGATGCGATGGACGTGGCGGGGCTGCTCTCTCCCAGTGGGCCGGTGGCGCGCGCGCTCGGCAGCTTCGAGGACCGGCCCAGCCAGCGCGACATGGCCGCCTACATCGCCGATCTGTACAACGACGGCGGCGTGGGGATGCTCGAGGCCGGCACCGGCGTGGGGAAATCGTTCGCGTATCTCGTTCCGGCGCTGGTGTGGGCGCGCGAGAACGGCGAGCGCACCGTCGTCTCGACCAATACCATCAACCTCCAGGAGCAGCTGGTCGGCAAGGACCTGCCGATCCTCGCCCGCGCGCTCGGGACCGGGGAGCACACCCCCACGTTCGCGCTGCTCAAAGGGTGGCGGAACTACGTGTGCCTGGCGCGCCTCGAGCAGGCGCGCGAGCAGGCGACCTCGCTGTTCGAAGACGAGCGCCGCGCCGAGCTCGAGGCGCTGGCGGCGTGGGCGGCGCGCTCAGGCGACGGGTCGCTCGCGGACCTCTCCGACGAGCCGAGTGGTGAGGTGTGGGACGCGATCGCGGCGGAGTCGGACCTGTGCACGCGGCTCAAGTGCCCGCACTTCGACCGTTGCTTCGTGTTCCAGGCGCGCCGGCGGGCGGCCGAAGCCGAGGTGGTCGTCGTGAACCATCACCTGCTCGCATCCGATCTCGCGGTGCGCATGGTGTCCGACAACTGGCAGGAGGCGGCCGTCCTGCCGCCGTACCGCCGGCTCGTACTCGACGAGGCGCACCATCTGGAAGACGTCGCGGCGATGCACCTGGGCGCCCAGGTGAGCCGGCTCGGTGTCGATCGGCTGCTGGGGCGGCTCGACAAAAACGGCCGCGGACTGCTCCCGACGCTGCGCTCGGTGCTGTTCGCGCGCGACGACCTTCTCTCCGCGGGGAGCCGCGACCTGGTGCAGCAGAGTCTCGTCGACGCCCTCGCCGGGGCGCGCCGCGCCGCGGAGACGGTGTTCACCCTGCTGGCGCGCCGGCTCGACCACGAGCCGGGCACGGGAGCGAGTCCGGTGCTCCGCCTCGGCGACGAGTTTCTCGGCGACGCCGTGTGGCCGCAGGGCCTGGACGTGGGGCTCGACAACCTGCTGCTCGCGTTCTCGCGGCTCTGCGACGGCGTGGAGACGATCGCCGACCGCCTGACACTGGACGATCCGTCGGAGCGGCGGGCCCAGCTCCTGGGTGAGCTGCGCGGCGTGGCCCGACGACTCCAACAGGTGGCGGCGGGGCTCATCGCGGCGCTACGGCCGCCGCCGGGGGGCCCCGCCGCCGTGCGCTGGCTCGAGCGCCGGGGGGGAGGCCGCAAAGTCGTGAACGTCTCGCTCGCCGCCGTGCCGCTCGATCTCGCGCCGATTCTCAAGGACAACTTGTTCGACCGGGTGGAGACCGTGGTGCTCACCAGCGCCACGCTCGCGGCGGGCGGCGACTTCAGCTACCTCGAGGCGCGGCTCGGGCTCGATCTCCCGCCCAGTCGCCTCAAGGTGCGCGAGATCCACGCCTCTCCGTTCGATTTCGCGGCGCAGTGTCTGTTCGGTATTCCCACCGATGTCCCGGAGCCGCGCGACGACGAATCGGGGCACGACGCGGCGGTCGCGCGCGTGGTGGTGGAGCTGGCCCACGCGGCGGACGGCGGGATGTTCGTGTTGTTCACGAGCCACGGGGCGCTGCGACGCGCGGCGGACGCGGTGCGCGGCG